>Ga0335074_10004212_pt1 | contig 19793 bp, 15 predicted proteins | sample Lox_Sample_23_FD_206715 | JGI IMG/M metagenome (GOLD analysis project Ga0335074, IMG submission 206715) | Soil microbial communities from Loxahatchee National Wildlife Refuge, Florida, United States - Lox_Sample_2.3 | ecosystem: Environmental > Terrestrial > Soil > Wetlands | place: USA... | reverse complement strand
TCGTAATCCTCAGGACTTAGGCGGCGCGCCTCGGGGAAGCGCTGCGACGAGCCGATATGCAACCGCGAATAAAGCACCGACACGCAGCGCTCGCCGTTGGCCCCGGCATGGGCATTGAAGACCGGCGCCTCGTAGAACGGGCCCTTGCCCGCCGGCACCTCGCCGCGGCGATCCGTCGGGAAGGGCTGGTAGAGGCGCTCCAAGAGGTCGGGGCGCCGCTCGGCGATGACATTGTGCAGGGTCATCGAGCTGACGATCGCCGACTCGCCGCCCGACTTTGCGCGCTTGAGGCATAGAAGCGCGACGAGGTCGGCGCGGTCGATGTGGAAGCGCTGGCGTTCCGCGGTCTGGTAGCTGCGCAGGAGCGGGTTCATTTCGCTCAGGCCGACGCCGAGATCGTAGACGTGGCCGAGCAGATGCCCCTTGTGGTTTTGCGAGCGGGCGCTGCCGAAATAGCTGCCGAGCCCCCAATAGGCGGTGGCGCTCTCCGCGACCGGGCGACCCTCGACCGGCAGCCCGCGCAGCAGCACAAAGCCGCGCCCCTCGACGACATCGCGGCGCAGCCGGTCGAGCACCGGCCCCAGACTCGGCAGCGGGAAATCGGCGCGGGTGATCGCCGCGAGGTCGAGGCCACGCGACCGCACCGCCTTCGTCGCCGCCTCGATCTCGGCGATGTCGGAGGCCGAGAAGCGATAGGTCCACTCCGCCTCGCGGCTCTTCATCTCGGCGCCGACCCAGGCGGAGGGGCCGGTGATCTTGGGCCGCGCCGGCGCGGCGGCCACGCCGGGAGCGGTTACGATCGCATCGGGCATCGCGCTCACCCTTGAAACTGGTTTCGGACGCAAACTGGCTTCGGGCCGGGCGATTATATACGCTTCGCCGGGAAACGCGCGGTTTTGGGAGCGCGCTCGACGACCATGATCGAACGCTACAGCGATCACGCCGCGAACGAGCGGACCTTTCTCGCCTGGGTGCGCACGGGCATCGCGATCATGGCGTTCGGCTTTGTCGTCGCGAAGTTCGATTTGTTCCTGCGTCTCGCCGGCGCCCAGGCCGGAACCAGGCTGGTGCTCGCCGGGCGCCAGTATGTCGGGGACGTCGCGGGGCTGGTGCTGATCCTCGTCGGCATCGCGATGATCGGCCTCGCCGTGCTGCGTTTCCGCAAGACCGCGCAGGACATCGACGCCTCCGAGGTGCGCCGTGGTCCCGGCGAGCGCGTCGACTTCACCATGGTGGGGCTCCTCCTGCTGCTCGGCGGGGCGCTTTTCGCCTATCTCGTCTACACCCTCGTCAGCGGAATGTGAGCAACGCATACCCGCCCAGTGCGTACTCAAGGGAACGGGCAATTCACCTCAAGGGTTAGTCCCAAAGACGCGCCCCTCAGCGGCGCGAAAGCAAAAGGGAGACGAACCATGGGCCTCATCATCCTCATCGTGTTGCTGATCCTGTTGTTCGGCGGCGGCGGCTACGGCTATTCGCGTTACGGCTATGGCGGCGGGGTCGGAATCGGCGGGTTGCTGCTGATCGTGCTGGTGCTGTTCCTGGTCTTCGGCTACGGCCGGTTCTAGCCCGCCGGGCGCGGCGGGCTCGGCCGCCCCCGCCGCATCCTCGGCGTCGATCGCCGCCAACTGGGCCAGCAGCTCGGCCCGGCGCACCTCCTTCGGCCGCCGCTGCCGCGCCGCGGCGAGGCGGTCGAGCTCGGCGATCAGCACCGCGCGGTGGTCTTCCTCGGGCGCGAGCGGCGGCGGGACGGCGGCGAGAACGGCGGGGACGTGGCGCAGCATTTGCGCCAGGTGCAGCGCCTCTTCCGGGGTGAGACTGCCGGCGGCGACCGCCGCGGTGAGCGCGGCAACCGCGCGGCCGAGATCGGCCGCCTCGGCGACCACCGGCAGATCGACCTCGACCGGCTGGCCGCGCCGGAGGCCCACGGTGCGCGCGAGCACAAAGCGCGCGGAAATCCCGTCGCCGCCCCGGCCCCCCTCGATCGCGGTTTGCATCATCTCCGGCGCGGCGGCATCGGCCATCGCCAGCGCGATGCGCGCCCCGGCGCGGCAGGAGCCTTTCGGCCGACCGGCGGGGTTGCCCGATTGACCGGGCTGAAACTGCCTCGCCGGGTTGGCCGAGACGCCCGGCCGAAACCGCCCCGCCTCGTCGCGCGCCCCCGGAACGAACGCGCCCGAATTATCAGGAGGCGAGCCTCCTGATACCCTCCTGTTTTCGTCCGAAATAACAGGAGGCGCCGCCCCTCCTGTTTCCGCCGCCGGCCACCACTCATCGCCGTAATCGATCACGTAGTCCTCCACAGACGACAAAGCCGCGCTTTCCATCAAGCTCGGCATTCGTTGCGGAGATTACAATGCGATTATGGCAATTTTAGTGACGGCTCGGTGACCGCCGCGAACTGTCAAAACGCGGAACACGCGATTTAATCATAGTCGACGCGAGACCTCGCTGGCCAATGTATGGATTTCGTCGTTCATCGGAAACCTCGCGTCGACATCAATTAGGTTTGATTTAAGAGACGCGCGCTGCTTCTCTGATAAAGTTCCTTTATTTTCGAGATATCGCATGGTTCCGCTAAAGAGTGAAGCATATGGTTGCACGGCGCTCCGTGACCACTTCCGTTCTATTTCAATCGCCGTTTGCAGGTCGGTGAACGCCTCTTCATAGAGAGACGCAAGTGGCTGTCCCGGTTGAACCATTTGGGTCATAAGTACCTTGCCCAACGTGGACAATGGAAACGGGTGCCGCTCGATTGTCACGGCGTGTCGAGCATGTTGAACTGCGTGATCCAAAAAGCCCGCCGCGGCGTTAGTTCCCTCTCCATCGTAGAAATGAGCCAAGTTCAGCAGCGCGACTTGTTCCCAGTATCTGGAGTTCCAACGCCACGATTCCCTAGTCAAATCGTAAAATTCATCCGCATCGGAACCAAGAAGAGGGCCAACCACGTCATCGTAATCAAACAACCTTCGCGACATACGCGCCTCAGGTGTACCCTTGATAATTGTTCCTCGATTGACCCTCGATGCGATTCCATTGGCGAGTGCCGCGAAAATCTTTAATAATCTCTTTCGGTCATTCCGCGATACATCGTCAAGCACTCGCTCGCCAAGGGTTGTGTTCTCCGGAATGATGAAAGTTCTCGATCGATCGAGATAGGCCAATGGCAGCGGATTATCGGCTTCGAACTGCTCCTTCAAACCGGTTCGATCGATCGAACTAGCTAATACTTCAAAACGAACGCCCGTTGATAGACACTCATGCGCAAGACTTGCCATTAGATATCGATCTAAAGCGTGTTCATTCGTTTCCTTTATTAACTCGCGGACAATTGCATCGAGAGGACGAAAATCGTTCATGATACGACAGCAGGCGATGGCAATAGGATCATTCGTGAGCCGCCTTGCAAACGCCTGCCGATCTCGCAGGGATCGTCTGTCCCCCAAAAAGCCAAGACTTAAATAATTTTGGACTAGCCTCACCGCTTCTGTGTACGTTAGCGGAAGGTCGTGATATATAGCCGCTTCACCCGTCCCTAATAGCGTCAATATATGCTTCATTCGATATGATCGTTCAGTCCCGATAACTAGTACCTCTTTCTTTTCAACTCGATCAATTAAATCAAAAATAGCTGCAGCTTGGTCGGCAAAATTATCGACGATCAGAACTACCGGTCCATCCATTAGGTCTATTATGTCTCCATCGGCTCTATCAAATCGATTTAAAGCTGTACAAAGAAGCGTTCGAATACCTCTTTTTGATAACTCAAAACCGACGCGCCGCAGAAGCGTAGTCTTGCCTTTACCTGTGCTGGCGGAGACTAAAATGATTTTAACAATATTCGCGGAATCCTTCACACGCCGTTCGGCTTCGACCACGATTCCCGTCGCACTGGTCCTCGAAATGTCGCGATCTGAAGCCAGGTCGTGCCAGCTCGGCGCATAGCCGTACTGGAAACGAGACGGTGCTTGCGTCCTTTCACCAGTGGCAGGGACTAATTCGAAGTCCGCCTGGAAAGCCAACGCCGCTCTTGCTGATACCCCGGCCGGGATTAAGTTTCTGGTATCAGAAGCCAGGAGATCAAATGGCGTCGGAGCGTTCGGTAGCAGCTTCTTACAGTATGAAAAAAAGTCGTTCGAATATCCAATGAACTGAATCAAATTATGACTTTTACACATATTCTGGGTTATCGCGTCATCTGCCACCTCAACTAAAATAGAAGGCCCTCCCTCATCTCGTGACGCTGTAGGGGTCCGAAATGAAAGGTAATAATCAAGATCAATTTCATCTAAGGACGCGCCAGAAATGATCAAAGGCTGAGTGTGCATAATTTGAGTCAGAAACACCATCCAGTGGCTGACATTTCGAATCTGATTGACGTACTCATTGCGCGAAAATACGTAGCCTTTATCAGCTTGCCTCACGCTCCCATGAAGATAAATAAGGGGAAGGTCTGCGAGATTATCAGCTTCGACGAAAGCATCTGCGAAATGCAAAGGAACCAATTTTTGTCTTGAGCCCCCATTGTATGTATTTTCTAAGACGTCATCAAGATTCCACGTGAAAATTCTTTTCCATATGAAAGATGATATGAGCTTGGTGGTATCACCAGGAACCGCATCCTTAAATCTTGCCGTGACATACTTGTCTATTTCGGGTGGCGTTAGTAATTCGTACACCCGTTGCAATGAGTAGTTAACACTAACGTTTTTCAACGCACATAAGGTGTCTTTAAACGCCGCTCCGGCCGGTAACAGGCCAAAGTTGTTCGACGCGTCAACGCTTGCGCCAGCACCAAGGAGCAAATTGTAGTGACCAGCTCTCAGCGATGACACGAATGCGTCGTGCTGTAGGGGGCTTATGTCCTTGAACGGCATAGTTTACCCTTCGAATTCTGCATTTGAGGTCTCAACCTACTACGGTCTTGTTCCACCGCTCGTTTCTTGAACGGCTCCGGCATGGAGGGATGGCCATCCTCTGGATATCACCAATTCGGACGCGACGATGGCCGGATTCGTCGTCGAGCAGGTCGAGCGCGGTCCCAAACAACAGCATGGAGCGAGTTTAACGCAAACTTATGGCTTGCGGCAGAGAGTACCGCGCAACCGCGGCGTGCGGCGGAGCGGAGCCAGGACGTGCGAGACGTCTCGATCAAGGCGGTTGGGATCGGGGTTGCGGCGTATATCGCGGCGACCTTGGTGACGCTGGCGATCGCGGTGTTTATCGGCGCGGTCGTGGCGATCGCCCAAGCGGGCGGGACGCCGGCGCCAGTCTCCGACAATTCGGTGATCTGGATCTTGGCGGTCCTGTTGCTCGTTCCCGGCGCGGTCTCCGGGTATGTCGCGGCGCAAGTCGCGCCGAGCCGGAAGCTGCTGCACGGCGCGTTGTCGGCGCTGCTCCTGCCCTTGTTTGTGTTGTACAGCCATCTCGGCAGGGCGCTGCCGGAAGTATCGGGACATGACATCGGCCTGCCGTGGTTTCTGGGCGACTATGCGGTCGCCGGGATGCCGCCGCTGTGCGGGGTGGCGGGGGCGTATGTCCGCGCGCTGGTGGCGCCCAAGGTGCTGTTGCGGTGGGCCGCCGCGGTGCTGGCGGTGATCGCGGTCTACATGATTGTCGCCGGGCTGTGCTTTGCGCTGAGCCACATGCTGTTCTCATATTCGCTCGGGGCGATGATCGCGATCATCGCCGGGCATTTCGCCGCGCCGCCGCAGCACCGGCGCGCCGCGCTGTTCGCGCTTGCCGGGCTGCTCGCCGGGATGTTTGTGCTGCTCTACGCAGGGTACGCGCTCAGCGGGTCGCAATTTGCCAGCGCGAGCATGGTGATCGCGGCAAATGTCGCCTCCGGGTGCTTTCTGGCGGTGCTGACGATGCGGCGGCACTACAAGGGAAGGCCGCCGGGCCCGAACGTGGGTTGAGGCTGGGGCCGGGGTTACCCTCACCCGGTCATCGCTTGCGCGATGACCACCCTCTCCCGCATTGCGGGAGAGGGAATCAAGTTGCGGCGGCGGGGCTGTAGCGCTCTTTCTTGAAGAGGCCGCGGGCGAAGGTGAGGTAGTCGGCTTTTGACATCGCCGGCTTGAACTCGCCGATGATTTCGCGGGCCTGGGCGGCCTCGTCGTAGAGCAGGTCGATCGCGGTCATCGCCAGGAGCTTGGCGGGGGTGAGATAGGCGTGCTGCGGCTCGTGGATGTGAAAGTCGGCGCCGTGGGTCTTGCCCTTGGCCGAGGCGACATAGGGGTGGATCACCGGCATCAGATGGGCGATGTCGCCCATGTCGGTCGAGCCGGTGCGGTGGCCGCCAATGTCGAACTGGCCGGGGCCGAAGAGGCTTTCAACATTGGCGCCGAAAAGCTCGCCGTAGCGGCGGTCGTTGCGCTGCGGCAGGTAGCCGGGGATGGTCGATATCTCGACCTCGGCGCCCATCGCCATCGCGCCCGCGCGCAGGCAGCGATCGACCTTCATGTTGGCGTCGGTGATGGCGTCGAGGCTGCCGCCGCGGACAAAGGTCTCCATCGTCACCTCGGCGGGGATGACGCTGACCGCGTCGCCGCCCTTGGTGATGATCGGGTGGATGCGGATCGTGTCGCGGTCGTAAAAGGTCTCGCGCTGGCAATGGATCGCGTTGAGGGCGATCTGCGCCGCGGAAAGCGCGTTGATGCCCAGCTGCGGCGCGCCGCCGGCGTGGCTGGCACGGCCCATGAACCTGATCTGCTTGACCAGCGCTCCGTTCGAGGAATCGGCGATGAACGAGCGCTTGGTCATCTGATCGTGCGAGCCGGCATGGATCATCATCGCCATGTCGATATCGTCCCAATGGCCGCGCGCGAGCAGCTCGGGTTTGCCGAGAAGAAATTCGAGCTCGCCCTTTTGCTTGCGGCCGAGCCGCTCCTCGACATCGATGAACTCCTCGGCCGGGACCGAGAAGAACACCACCTCGCCGCCGAGGTGGTCGGCGGCGCCGATGGCGGAGAGGCCGATCGCGGCGCCGAGCATGCCGGCGATCTGCGCGTTGTGGCCGCAGGAGTGCGCCGCGCCGGTGTGCGGGTCGGCGAGCGGATGGTCCGAGGTGCGCAAGGAATCGAGCTCGGAGACGATGGCGACGCGCGGGCCGCCCGACTTGGCCTTGAGACGGCCCTTGACGCCGGTGAGCGCGAGCCCGGTTTCCGGGCTGAGGTTGAGCCCGCGCATGTGCTCGGCGACGAGCGCGGCGGTCTTCAATTCGTTGAAACCGGTCTCGGGGTGGTGGAGGATTTCCTCGCCGATGGCGATGATCTCGTTGCCGGCGCGGTCGATCGCCTCGCACACTGCCTGCTTCAGGGTGTCCCTAGTCCATTCGGCCTTGGTCGCCATCCGATCCCCCAACACTGCGTCCGGTGATGATAGCGAAAGAAAACGCTTTACCGCAAAGGACGCAAAGGGGGACGCGAAGACGGCCGAGGCGCGGCGAAGGCCGCATCGATCACCACAAAGGCACAGAAGCGCAGCGATGCCGCGCGCTCGGAAACCTCTGTGCCTCCGTGCCTCTGGGGTGAATCTTGATGGCGCTCCGCGCCCGGCAATGACGTAAAAGCGGGCATGAACCGAAACCAGATGATTTCGGCGCTGGTGCTGGCGGCGACCGCGCTGTTCCTTTGCTCGGTGGCGCCGGGGATGCGCTGGCGCCGTCAGGCGCGGATCGCGGCCATCGCGGTTTATGGCGCGGCGTTTGTCGCGGTCGTCGTCTATGTCGTGTTGTGGGCCGGCGGCATTGTTGGTTAAACCGCGCGCCAAACCCAGCGAGAGATTGACATCGCTAGAATGCGGTTTAGTTTTTATTAAAGATTTCGCCATCGCGAGTCGGTTCCCCAAAGGACTCGCCGGCGAACGCGTAGTTGTCGGATGCAGGCTCCTCTTTTCCCCGGAGGAATTCATGGCGCAACCCCTTCCCCAGCTGGCTCCGCAAAGCCACCACCCGCGTCTGCTCGACGCCTTGACGGTGAGGCACGGCCCGGCGCCGCTCCTGGCCCGCTTCATGGTGGCCGGTGACCGGGCGCTGCGCGACATGGGGCTGACGCTGCGCATCCGCACCGATTTCGACGCGCTGATCGACCTCAACCGGCAACAGGTCGCCGCCGGCAACTGGCTGCCGGTGCCGGACGCCTACAATCCCGAGTTCTCCGATCTCGACGAAAGCAACGCGTTCTGGGTCGCCGGCGAAAACGACCGCGGCGAAATCGTCGTCACCTGGGCATCGCGCATCCACGATTGGACCGGCACGACGATGGCCGACCGGATGTGCACCGCCTGGTACGGCCGGGATACGGGTCAACCGTGCATCGTCACGGCGGAGGCGGCCGCGATGATCACCGGCATCTGCGCGTGCTCCGGCGCGTCATGGGTGCGGCCCGATGTCCGCGGCAAGCACCTGTCGCACCTGATGCCGCGCATCGGCAAGGCCTATGCGAGCTCGCACTGGCCGCTCGATTGGGCCGTCGGCTTTATCGGGCTCAACAATGTGGCCAAGGGGCTCGCCAACAGCTACGGGCAGAAGAACCTCAGCCGCAGCGTCGTCTTTCCCGGCTCGGCGTGGGGCGAGGTCGCGGTCGTCTACACGTCGATCGCGGATGTGTACGAAGACCTCGCCGGCTACTTGGAGCGCAGGCTTTTCGAGGCCGAGGTTGCCGGGGCCGATGACGAGTTCGCGTCGCTCAGCTTTACGCAGGACGTCACGAACAGCTCGTCCGACGGCGTCTTCCACGGCAACAGCAACCGGTCGTAGCGGACCAGCCGGCGCGGCTTGCCGGTGTCGGCATTGTACTGGATTTCCGCCGTGACGGTGTCGAAGCGCGGCTGATCGGAATCGGCGACCGCCTTATAGAACTCGCGCACCCAGCCGCCATATTCCTTGTCGGGCATCTCGCCGACCTTCTGGCCGACGCCGGAGAACCGGTACGAGCTGTCGAGCCAGCGCTGCTCGTCGCCGATAAAACGCCACTCCGGCTCCTTGTCGCGCGGTTTGACGCCGATGATCATCATGCGCGACAGCAGCTGGTTCTGCATCGCCACGTTCAGCACGTTCGGATCGAAATTGCCGAACGATACCCGCCACTTCTGGGCCATGGCCCGCAGCGAGTGTTCCTCACCGCGGAAGATGGACGCGAAGTCGCGCTCCTGGACACGGAACCGCTCGGTCTGCGTCGGCTCGTAGACCGGGGCGCACAGCTCACGCAGACGCGCCAAAGTGTGCTTGGCCGAAGCGGAAATCTCGGACTGCCATTCGTCAGCGAGATAGCGGATGCGGAAGAGGTTGGTGCCGGCCTCGCACAGCAGCGTCTCGACCGCGAGCAACGCGCGCAGCTCGACATTGCGCGGGCACAGCTCGATCTCGGTGACCAGCCGGTCGAGCACCTGGAACTTCACAAAGCCGAGATTGCGGACGGCAAACCCGACCGCATCGTAATCGGGCTCGGGGTCGCCCAGGGCGGCGTGAAATTCATCGCTCTCGGGGAGCACCCATTTCCCCTCGGCGGTAACCAGCATCGTTAACTGTTGCAACGTACGCCTCCGCACATCGGGCGCGATGCCTCAACAAACACCCGATGCGGAACATTCTTAATTCGCCCCGTAAACAATTACTTAAGCTCGGGGCGCGGGCGCGGAATGCGGCCATGCGCAAGACACTGGGGAAGATGCGTCTTGACGTTGGTTGAGCAACGCGCCCACAATTTTCGCGATGGTTCCCTTCGGGGATCAAAAGGGAACGCAGTGAGGGCGCAGTCTTCGCAAGAGGATGGGCCCAATGCTGCGGCTGCCCCCGCAACTGTAAGCGGTGAGCCGCGCGCCATCCAAGCCACTGGAAACCCTCGGGCTTCTGGGAAGGCGGCGCAAGGCAACGACCCGCGAGCCAGGAGACCTGCCATCGACGTGGTCACGCGCGGGCACATTGGCCGGGGTGCGCCAGTGGGGTCGGTTCCTACCCGGTAGGGGCTGCTTTGGTTCGCGGTGACGTGTCACGTTGCCGCGAGGTCATCTTCGATGCCCGGAATTGCACGCGTTGCGGCGAGATGCCGCTGGTTTGTTTTGTTTTCCTGCCTGCTCGCCCCGGCATTTTCCCATCCCGTCAAGGCCGACAATCCGGCCTCAGCTCAGCCGACCCAGGCTCAGCCGGCGGCCGCCACCACCGCGGACAGCGGCGATACGACCGCGGGACAGGTTCCGCTGCCGCCGGTCACCGTGACGGCGACGATGCTTCCAACGCCGGTGAGCGAGGTCGGCAGCAGCGTCACGGTCATCACCAGCCAGGACATCGAGCAGAAGCAGGAACGCACCCTGCCGGAAGTGCTGATGGATGTGCCCGGCCTCAATGTCGTGCAGACCGGCAGCCCGGGCGGTCTCACGTCGGTCTTTATCCGTGGCGCCAATTCGAACCACACCAAGGTGCTGGTCGACGGCATCGATGTCAGCGACCCGAGCTCACCCAACAACGCCTTCGACTTCTCGCAAATCCTCGCTTCCGACATCGCGCGGGTCGAGGTGCTGCGCGGCCCGGCGAGCGGGCTTTACGGCTCGGACGCGATCGGCGGCGTCATCAGCATCACCACCAAAGGCGGCAGCGGGCCGCCGCACATGTACGGCACCTTGGAGGGCGGCTCATACAACACATTCAACCAGAGCGTCGGGCTTGCCGGCTCGACTGACCGCTTCAGCTACGACTTCGATTTCTCGCACTATCACTCGGGCGCGACCGACGTGACCCCGTCGGGCATCATACCGGCGGGCGTGCCGCTCAACCCCGACTACTACGATAACCGGACCTTTGCGATGAAGGTCGGCGCCAAGCTCACCGATTATTTCGATGTCGGCGCGGTGCTGCGCTATGTCGATACCGACCTCAATACGACGAGCGACGATTTCAATTTCACCCCGCCGCAGCCGGAGCCCCAGCAAAGCTACAACCGCGACCACGAACTCTTCACCCGCGGTTTCGCGCACCTCGTCTCGTTCGACGGGCGGCTCGAGCAGACGATCGGATTTGGCTATACTGGCTATTGGCGCAATTTCTTCGACCCGACCCCCGACGCGATCGCGCTCGGCAACGACCCGTCGGGCTATCACGGCGTGCGCGAGAAGCTCGATTGGCAAGGCCTTGTGCACCTCGTCCCCGGTGAGACGCTGGTGCTCGGGGCCGAACACCAGATCGACCGGCTCAACAACACCAATCCAGCCTCGGCGCATGTCACCAACGATGCCGGTTATGTCGAATTGCAGTCCGATCTCGACGAACGGTTCTTCAATGCGGCGAGCTTCCGCTACGACGATAACGGCGCGTTTGGCGGGCACCCGACCTTCCGCGAAGCGCCGGCCTACCTGGTCCCCGAAACCGGCATCAAGCTGAAGGGCAGCGTCGGCACCGGGTTCAAGGCGCCGACCCTCGACGAGCTTCACGACAACTACCCGGCCTTCAATTTCTCCGCCAACCCGAACCTCAAGCCGGAGGAGAGCCTCGGCTACGACATGGGCTTCGAGGAGTCGCTAGGGAACAAGCAGCTGGAGTTCGGCAGCACCTATTTCCACAACAACATCAGCAACCTGATCCAAGCCAACGAGGCCGGCACGACCTATATCAACATCGGCAAGGCGACGACCTACGGCGCGGAGAATTTCGTCTCATATAAGCCCTGGGAGCCGCTGACGTTGCGCGCCGACTACACCTATACGATGGCCAATGACGACATCACCCGCACCGAATTGCTCGAACGCCCCAAGCACAAGGCGAGCCTCGACGCGATCTGGCGTGCCAGCGACGCGCTGACCTTGACGGCGACCGCGATCTACACGGGCAAATGGGCGGATATCAGCCGTGACGGGACGCCCGGTCTGTTCGCGACGCCCTACACGCTGATCAACCTCGCGGGCGCCTACGATCTCGGCAACGGCCTCAGCCTCTTCGCCCGCCTCAACAATTTGCTCGACCGGCATTACCAAGACCCGATCGGCTTCCAGCATCAAGGCTTCGGCGTCTTTGGCGGCATCAAGTACGCCTTCGACGTGCCGACGACCCTAGCGGCGATCACACCGGGAGCGAAGCCATGAGGCGAGGCGCCGGCGCCGTTTGGTGGCATCCGGGCGCGCCTCGCGCGGCCGCGCCACCGCCGAGGGCAACTCCGATGAACGCGCCGATGCAGCCCCAGCCCCAGCCCCAACGCCAGATAGAGCCGGACGGCGCGCCGACGGATGTCTTTGTGCTGCCGACCGACGAGGCGAGTCTCGAAAAGCTGCTGCGCGGGTTGTTCGCGGAGCACTGGCAGGACATCACCTTCGGCCCGCTGATCCAGGGTGCCGCGTGGGAGATGCGCGCCCCGTGCGCGCCCGACGTCATCGGCATGATGGACGGATATCTGACGATCGGCTTTGGCGGACCGCATTTCCACATCTGCATCGGCGAGCATCGCGGGAGCGAACTCAGCCCGGTCTCGCCGGAGCTGGCGCATCATCGGCGCACATCGCGGGCCGAGCTCTACCGCCGCATCAGCCGCGACGGTTCCCCCGTGTCGTGGGGCTTGCGCCTCTACAACGGCAAGGGCGAGCAGCAGATCACCGTGCTGCTTCCCAACCCGTTTCTCGATCGCAACGACAAAATCCGCCCAACCCCCGACTGGTCGCGGCTCGATCTGTGGGACCGTCTGCGCGCCGAGTGGCTCGGCCTGGCCGAACCCGACCCGCTCGACCGCTCCGGCAAGGGTTTCCGCCACGACTGACCGCTTTACCAAGGGAGCATCGACATGCCCTATCTGACATCGGCTTTCGGCAGCGGCTGGCGCCATCATCTTTGGCCGGCGCTGCTGATCGCGGCGAGCCTCGGGTTCACTTTCGGCTTTGCCTGCGCGGTGCCGTTCGCCGCGTTCGGCGCCGTCGCCGCCCTGACCTTGCGGCAGCGCGAGGGGCTGCTGCTGATCGGCGCGCTGTGGCTGGTCAACCAGATCATCGGCTTCGGCTTCCTGCACTATCCGTGGGATGCGATGACCCTGGCATGGGGTGCGATCCTCGGCGGCATCGCCCTGCTGAGCACCGCGGCGGCGCAGGCGGCAGTCCGCCGGAAAGGCATCGTCCTGAGCGCGATCGCGAGCTTCGCCGCGGCGTTTGTCGTCTACGAGGGTGGACTTTACCTGGTCTCCGCCACGGTCATGGGCGGCACCGAGGATTTCGCCTTGGCGATCATCGTCCGCGTCATCGAGATCAACGCCGCCGGCTTTGCCGCGCTTCTCGCCGTCGCGCTGCTTGCGGCCGCGGCAGGTTCGCGGTTCGGAACGCAGGACAAAGTGGCGACGCCGAGCCTGTCGCGCTAGCCGAGACGCGCCTCAGGCGCGCAAGGCGACGTGGCCGGCCGCGGCCGAGCGGGTCCGCTCGGGTGGCAAGGTGATGGTGACACGCGTTCCGCGCCCCGGCGCGCTCACCACCGCCATGACACCGCCATGCGCCTCGATCAGGCCCTGGGTGATCGGCAGGCCGAGCCCGGTGCCGCCATGGGTGCGGGTCGTCGAAGCCTGGGCCTGGCCGAACGGCTGCAGGGCGCGGCGCAGCTCGTCATCGGACATGCCGATGCCGTCATCGGCGATCGCGATAACGCTGCTGCCGTCGGCGGCGATCGACGCCTCGACCACGATCGTGCCGCCGTGCTCGGAGAATTTGATCGCGTTCGACAAGAGGTTGAGCAGGCACTGCTTCAAGGCCCGCTCGTCGGCGACAATCATGTGGTGGGAATCGGCGATCCGCGTGACGAGCTCGACCAACTGCTTGCGGGCGCGCTCGCGCACCATGCGCACGCTGCCGGAGAGCAGATCCTGGACGAGAATTTCCTCATCGTTGATTTCGAGCTTGCCGGCCTCGATCTTCGACATGTCGAGGACATCGTTGATGATCGACAAGAGATGCTCGCCGCTCGAATGGATGTCGTTGGCATATTCCAGATAACGCAGGTTTTTCAACGGCCCAAGATGCTCGCCGCTGAGGATCTCGGAAAAGCCGATGATCGCGTTCAAGGGCGTGCGCAGCTCGTGGCTCATATTGGCGAGGAAGTCCGACTTGGCGCGGTTGGCGAGCTCGGCCTGTGCCCACGCCTGCGCCATCGTGGTATCAGCCGCCTTGCGCTCGGTGACATCGGAATAAAGCGAGACCACCGCGCCGCCGGGCATTGCGCGGCGCCGGATCTGCAAGGCGCGGCCGGATGGGGTCAGCCGCTCGCGCACCAGCGGCACCTCGCGGTAGAAGCGCGAGAAGCGTTCGTCGAGGGTGCCGGCCTCGACCGCGCCGAAATCGCCGCGGCGGATCTGCAGCGCCAGTATGTCGCGCAAATTGCTCTCGACGGTCGGCTCCGTCGGCAGATCGAGCAGCTCGACGAACTTCGCGTTCCACGCCACGAGGCGGCCCTCGGCGTCGAAGACGCTGAGCCCTTCGCCCATGTTTTCGAGCGTCGATTGCAGCAAGCCGCTTTGCCGCTGCAGCCGCTCTTCGCTGGCTCTGAGGTCCGCCGCGCCTTTCTGTTGCCGGTCGACCGCGTAGACCATCAGCCAAGTGAGGCAACCGGCCATCACCGTAAAGAGCACGAAGGCAACCACCGAGTTCGCGCATTCGCCGCGCCACTGCCCGAGAATGTCGGCGCGGCTACGCGAGGCGACGAGCACCAGCGGCCGGCCGGCAACATGGGTAAAGCTGACCACATCGGGCTCGGTCGCTTCAGGCGCGTTGCCGAGCACGCCCGACGCGGCCGTTCGGGCCGCGGCCAACACCGATGATGCCTCCGCCGCCTCGCGGCCGACCTGTTCGTCCCGCAGCGGCTCGGCGGCGAGCAGCGTGCCGTCGTCGAACAGCAGTTCGACGGCGACCCCGCTATTGGCCACGACCGAATTGTAGAAGTCGGTGAACACGGTCACCGGCACATCGGCCGCAATCACGCCGACCACCCGGCCGTGGCGCCAGATCGGCCGGCTGATCATCACCGACCAGCCTTCCGTCGCGTCTCGCTCGGGCCGGCCGATGTAGAGCGACGACGAGCCGGAACGGTGGACGGTGAAGAATGCGCGGTGGGAATAATCCTCATTGGCGCTCGGCAGGCCCGCCCGGTTGAGCAGATGGCCATCATTGTCGAGCAGCAGGATGTCGCGAACCACCAGCGTCTGGTCGTCGAACTGATTGAGCAGCAGTTTGACCGCGGGGTCGTCGAGCGGGGTATCCGGCAGCAGCGTCTCCAGCATCCGCTCGACGCCGAGCAGCGCGGCGTCGATCGCGAAGATCGAACGGTTGGTGCCGACTTCGGAGGAGCGCGCGATGCTCTCGAGCGTCGCCGTCGCGTCGTCCATTGTCTGCTGGTAGGCGTGGTGAATCGAGGCATACATGCTGGCGCCGTAGGCGCTCACCAGCACCGCGCACAGCACCATCATGGCGTTCTGCAGGCGCACCATCCGCACGATGCTGACGAGCCATGCGGGCGCGCGGGTCATCGCCGGGCAATTCCTTGCGGCAGCGTTAAATCACAGGCGCGACGCCCGGAGCGGGACGCGCAGGCGAAGGTCCCTCCCATGCGAAGAATGCTGACCCCGCGCGCTTAACATTCCGTTATGCGCGGGGACCGCGCGCGCGGAAGAGATGGTTAAGCCGGCGCGGGTTCGAGCAGCAGGTTGCCGTTGCCGGCAACGCGGCAGCCCCAGCCGGTCGGAACAAGGGTCGTCGTGTCGGGCTGTTCGACGATCGCCGGGCCGGCGATCGCGACGCCCGGGGTGAGGCCGGCGCGATCGTAGACCGCGGCGGTCTCGAAGCCGGACGCGGCATCGATCAGCACGCGACGGCGGCGCGACGGGCGGGCAGCGGACATCACGGGGGCGGCAAAGGCCGGCGGCGGCATCGCCACGCGATGCACGGCGCGCAGGTTGACGATGCGCGCCGGCGCCTCGGTCGCGTGGCCGTAGACGCGGTCGTGCGCGGCGAGGAAGTCGCGATAAAGCGCGGCGAGCGGTTCCGGCTCGTGCTCGGACAGCGGGATTTCGAGGTGATAGCCCTGGCCGATATAGCAAACATCGGCAAAGTGGCGGAGCTCGGCGCTGCCGGGCGCGACGCCCTCGCCGGCCATCAGCCGCGCGCAATCCCGGTCGAGCGCCGCGAGCGCCGCCTCGACCTCGCCCCAATCGGCGCCGGCAAGCGGGCGCGGGAAGGCTGCGGACAGCTCGTGCTCGATCGGTGCGCACAGCAGCCCCGCCGCCGATAGCACGCCCGGATGCGGCGGCACGACAATGCGCGAGATGCCGAGCTCGGCCGCGAGCGCGGCGGCGTGGATCGGCCCGGCGCCGCCCAAGGGCAGCAGCGCATAGCCACGCGGATCGATGCCGCGGCCGATCGATACGAGGCGCATCGCCTCGGCCATCTGCGCATTGACGACGCGGTGGATGCCAAGCGCCGCAATCTCGACGCCGGCGCCCATGCGCTCGGCGAGCGGCCGGAGCGCGGCGCGGGCTCTGTCAGAGTCGAGGCGCAGCGTGCCGCCGGCGAAATAATCGGGGTCGAGATAACCGAGCACGAGCGACGCGTCGGTCACGGTGGCTTCCGTGCCGCCGCGGCCATAGCAGGCGGGGCCCGGCTCCGACCCGGCGGATTGCGGGCCGACGCGCAGCGCGCCGGCATCGTCGAGCCGGGCGATGCTGCCACCGCCCGAGCCGATCGCGGTGACATCGACCATCGGCACGCGCACGGTGTAGCCGTCGATGACGCCCTCGGCGCGCACCAGCGGCTCGCCACCGCTGACCAGCGCGATATCGCAGCTGGTGCCGCCGATATCGACGGTGATGAGGTCTTGCGCGCCGGCGGATTTGCCGACGGTCAGCCCGCCAACCACCCCGGCCGCCGGCCCCGACAAAAAGAGCCGCACCGGCCGCCTGGCGGCATTCGCCGCGGCGCCAATGCCGCCGCGCGACTGCATGATCTGCAAGGGCGCCGGCACGCCGGCCTGCGCGAGATCGCCGGCCATGCGGGCGATGTAATCGGCGACGACCGGCTTCAGATAAGCGTCGAAGGCGGTGACCGCGGTGCGCTCGTATTCGCGGAACGCGGGATCGACCTCGGCCGACAGCGACAAGGCGATATGCGGGTGCGCGGCGGCGATGATCTCGGCGGCGCGCCGCTCATGCGCCGGGTTGATGAAAGAGAAGAGGAAGACGATGGCGATCGCCTCGACCCCGTCGGCGACGAGCTCGGCCGCGGCGCGGCGGACATCGTCCTCGTCGAGCGGCGTGACGATCTCACCCTGGGCCGAAATGCGCTCGCGCACCTCCTTGCGCCGCGCGCCGGGCGCGAGAAACACCGGCGTCTCGGGCGTGAGGATCAGATCGTACATCTGGTGGCGCATCTGCCGGCCGATCTCCAGCACGTCCTTGAAGCCGGCGGTGGTGACGATGCCGGTTTTCGCGCCCTTCCTTTCGATGACGGCGTTGGTGGCGACCGTCGAGCCATGCGCGAAGCGGGCGATCGCCGCCGGGTCGATGCCCCAATCGGCACGCATCGCGGCGAGCGCGTCGCGCACTGCCGCGGCCGGGTCGCCCTTGGTCGTCGGCCGCTTCATCAGCCGGAACGAACCGTCCGATCCGGCGCAGACGATGTCGGTAAAGGTGCCGCCGATATCGACGCCGACGGTATAGGTGGTTTCAGGCAGCATTGACATACTGACATACGCCCGATATGTCACGACATATGATCGAACGAACGACAGTCCGCTTGCCCGAGGAGCTCATGCGCCGCGCCAAGCGGAAGGCAGCAGATGAAGGCCGTTCGCTGACCGCGCTGATCGAGGACGGGTTACGCCGCGTGCTCGACGATCGTGCGTCAGCGAATAAGGCGAAGCGGGTCATGCCCCGCGTCAGCACGGCGACTGGCGGTCTGATGCCTGGTATCGATCTGAATGACTCGGCTGCACTCCAGGAAATGGACGATATCGAGATGATGCGCCGGCTCGGATGATCCTCCCCGACGTGAACGTCCTTGTGTACGCATATCGCGCGGACGCTTCGCATCACGCCGGCTGCAAGGCTTGGCTCGATACAGTCGTCGCCGACGAAGCACGGTTTGCGGTATCTCGCCTTGCTTTGAGCGCGCTTGTCCGCATTGCCACAAACCCGCGCATCTACCAACAGCCGAGCACCCTCGACGACGCATTCGGCTTTTGCGAGGATTTGCTGGGGCAGCCTCATTGCGAAATCGTCGAGCCCGGCGAACGGCATTGGGCAATCTTTCAGCGCTTGTGCATCGAGACAGACACACGAGGACCGCGCATCACCGACGCCTGGTTTGCCGCGCTGGCAATCGAGCACGGCTGCACCTGGATCACCCACGACCGCGACTATGCCCGCTTTCCGGGGCTCGATTGGCGGCTGCCCTAGCGCGTCCAGCAAATCCTAATGCCCTGCCGGGGTCGCGTCGGTGACGATCAGCGCGTCGAGCGCGACAACGCCCTTGCCTTGCGGGCGGACCAGCAGCGGGTTGATGTCGATACTGCTGAATTGACCCTTCTGCGCAGCCGCGAACAGCGAGAGCTTGGACAAGGTCGCGGCCAGCGCGTCGAGGTCGCCGGGCGGCTTGCCGCGCGCGCCTTCGAGGATCGCCTTGCCACGCAGCTCGCCAATCATCGCGTGCGCCTCTTCAAGGCCGAACGGGGCGATGCGGAAGGTCACGTCGCGCAGCACCTCGACAAAGATGCCGCCGAGGCCCAAGAGCACGACGGGGCCAAAGACGCCGTCATGCTGGACGCCGAGGATCATCTCGGTGCCGTCGGTCAGCATCGGCGAGATCAGCACGCCTTCGAGATTGGCGTGCGGCGCGCGCGCGGCGACGCGGGCCATCAACTCGCCATAGGCGGCGCCGGCGGCGCCGGCCGCGACATTGAGCATGACGCCGCCCACCTCGGTCTTATGGGTGATCTCGGGCGAGACGATCTTCAGCACCAGTTTTTCGCCGAGATCGGCGCAGGCCCTGGCCGCTTCCTCGCTGGTCGCGAGCCGTTCCTCGAGGCTGGGAATGCCGGCGGCGGCGAGGATCGATTTCGCCTCGTGCTCGGAGAGCGCGTGCTGCGGCAGCGGCGCGATCCCCTTCGGCACCGGCGGGATCGGGTGCGGCGGCGTGGCGATGCGCTCGGCGCAGCGCGTCGCCGCGGCGACCGCCTCGACCGCGCGCCACGGATCCTCGAAGACGCCGATACCGGCCGCCTCGTAGCGGCGTTGCATCTCCGGTGCGGCGATGGCGGACAACGCGAAATAGCTCTCGGGATAGCGCTCGACCGCGCCGGATATCGACTTGAAGAGCGGCTCCGCCATCTGCGGCGATGACGCCCAGGTGGTAAAGAAGCCGACCATCGAGGGAAACTTCTCCTTGCCGAGCAGGAGGTCGAAGCTCTTGTCGAGGATGGTTGGATCATTAAGAGCTTGAGCTGTTACATCCACCGGGTTGCGCGGCGCGGCGAACGGCACCCATTCGAGCACCGTCTTTTGCGATTCCGGCGCGAGCGGAGCGAGGTCCAGCCCCTGCTCCTCGGCCGCGTCGGCCATCAGCACGCCGGCGCCGCCCGACATCGTCATGACCGCCAGCTTGCGCGAGCGCGGCAGCCGGCCGCGGGTGCAGGCATAGGCGATCTCGACCAAATCTTCCGGCGTCTTGGCGCGCTCGACGCCAAGCTGGCGCAGCGCCGCGTCATAGACCGCGTCCGAGCCAGCGAGCGACGCGGTGTGCGACGCGGCCGCCGCGGCGCCGATTTCGGAGCCGCCGACCTTCATCGCGAT
>Ga0335074_10004211_pt1 | contig 19797 bp, 17 predicted proteins | sample Lox_Sample_23_FD_206715 | JGI IMG/M metagenome (GOLD analysis project Ga0335074, IMG submission 206715) | Soil microbial communities from Loxahatchee National Wildlife Refuge, Florida, United States - Lox_Sample_2.3 | ecosystem: Environmental > Terrestrial > Soil > Wetlands | place: USA... | reverse complement strand
GCCCGGTACCTTGCAACCTATTTCGGTAGTTCGTGGGTCAATGACAACTTTCGTCTTGCGGAAATTCTCGGGCTAATGGGTTTGGCCGCTTGCTTCTTGTTGCTCCTGCAACTGCGCCAATATGTGCGTAACCTGCAACCCTTCCACGTGCAGCTTGTTCTCATCATGTTGTTCTGTGCGGGAACAGGCTTCCTCACCGCATTCGGACGGTCGGGCTTCGGACTACATCAGGCATCCACGTCGCGATACCAGGCGTTTGCTTTGCTGTTCTGGTGCTGTCTGGGCTTGCTGTTGTTGGCGAGGGCAGCGCGTCGTCAAAGCCGACGCGATGTTGCCATGCTGGTAGTCCAGTTGGTAATGCTCTGCATCATGCTCGGAGCCTCGCGCTATGCGAAGAATCCTCTGATCCGCGCGCGCATCCACGGTTTCAGACTTAACACCGCAGCCGCCTCTCTCATAACCGGCGTGCCCGACAAAGAAGCACTGATGTGGGCTTACTGGCAACCGGACTATCTTGCCAGCCTGGTTCCGTATATGCGTCAGCAGCAACTGTCGGTTTTCCATGATCCGATTTCTCAATGGCTCGATAAACCGCTAGCCGCCATGTTTCAACTGGCTCCGCCGACCGAGTGCACCGGAGTTGTGGAATCCAGTGTGGCGATGAATCATGCGATGCCTCCGGCACTTCGCCTCACCGGCTGGGCTTGGGACCTCAAGCATCAAGCATCGCCGACGGCCATCGTCACCGCGAGTGATGGGATAATCACCGGCGTCGGCGCCATCCACGATTGGCGCATCCTGGACAAGGCTTCTCATCCCTGGATTACAACCAGCTTCATGGGCTACACAGCCTATGTTCAGGACTCGCGGCCAATGGGGGCGGTGGAGATCTACGCGGTTCTCAAAGGCAACCCGGCAAGCGTTTGCCGGATTGCCTCAGACAGGTAAACTGTCAGCGCAGCGTGGACTGAGGTAATCCCACATTGTGGGATGCGACACTGATCCCATCTGCTGCTCACGGCTGCAACCAACAGGGGCGATCGCCCGGGCATGAATCCCCGATCTAGGGCAAGACCGGGCTATACAAGTTCGGCATGCGATAGATCCGGTACGACCAATCGTTGGCCTGCAGCTGGTAGACGATGTTGCCCGACATATCGGTCTCCGTCGCCTGCGAAATATTGTTCACTCCCTGGAAGATGGCGCCGTTGCCAAACGCGGCATAGTTATTGCCCGGCGTGGTCAGCTGCTGTGCAGCCCCCAGTGCAAAGGAATACTGTCCGAGATCGGCGGCAAGGTCGATGTAGACGGTGCGTGCCTGCTCGGAAACATAGAGGATCATGCCACGGCTGTCGCCGCCACCGCACTCCTCAACCCGGGTGTTGCCATCATCAAAGACGGTGAAGACCTCGTAGGCGATGGAGCTTGCCTGGAAAGCGGGATCGTGCTGATGGGTAAACCAGGGAAAGACCGCGGGATTGCCGCAGTACTGGGTGGGCGGGTTGAGGATGGTGAAATCCCCATACGGGCCCATGGTCCATAGGATGGAACCATCACCCGAGCCGTTGGCGTAGTTGATCTTCTGCACCCAATCCTGGTCGCGCATGGAAAGCAGGATGTTGCCGTCGGAGGTGTATTGCACGGCATTGCTATGCAGCCAGTCGTTAGCCACGCTGAAGGCGGGATTGAAGCTGGGACAGCCGGCCTGACCCTGGTAACACAGGTCGTCCAACGTGGCCTCGCGCGCCAGGTTCTCGTGGGCAAAGGAATCCCATGCCCAAACCAGTTGCATGTTGTGATCCAGAACCAGGATCATATCGCCCAGGATATCCACCGGATTCTGCTGCGTACCGCCCTGGTACATGGTGGAAACCTCATCTCGCGAGCCCAGCAGCAGGAAGTCGCCGTTCGGCAGGATGCGGGTCTCGTGGATGTTGAAGCAATCCAGCGTGGGATAGCCTTTTGCGGTCAGCTGCTCGTTGATGATCTCGGGATTGGTTCCCAGAACCTGGTGGCCCGCCAAATCCCACTCTGCCCAACTGGTATTGGAGATTGTGAAATAAACTCCGTTCGGCTCCATGCGCGTGATCAGCGCCTCACTCGGGTGATACCAGAGGACATTGCCATTCAAATCGGTGGCGGCGGGCCAGTATTGGAAGATCTCGCCGATGTCGGGGATGAACTGAAAGAGCACGATGGGAAACGCCTCATCATGCTGGCTCGGCGGAACGTTGACGGTGAACTGCTCGTCCAACGGGAAATCGTGGGGCAGAGACTCGGTGGTGAAGTTAAGATTGGGACCGTTATTTTGGAAACCGGTCGCGAACTCCTGCCAGTGCATTTGATATTCGGTGGAAGGCAGCATGCCGGCGACCAGGAAATTTTCACTGGTGGTGGAGCAAGGCACGGCGTTGGTGTTGAACGAATTCTGCGCGCCATTCTGCTGGAAGACCACACGAATCTGGTGGCCAATGGTGCACGGTCCGGCGCTGAACAGCGCCACCAGAGGATGGCTGGTGGTATTGACCGCCGACTGGCCTTGCTGAGTCACGATCGGGGTAATGGTGTAGGGCTGCGAGACCGGCGGGTAGACGATGTAGGGCGGGGAGGTAACGTCACGCACCACGACGGTAACCGTGTAATTCCCTTCCACCGTCCACGGTACCCAGGTAAAGGAGTTGGGTAGTTGGAAGTCGCGCACAATCTGGTTATTCCCGTTGAGCGACACACTGTACTGGTAATCGTAGGTGTGTCCCTGCTGACCTTGCACGGTGGTCGTCCAGGTAACGCTGGTACCCAGCAGCTCAGGACTGAGAACGCTGGGGTTCAAAGTGATGGACACGTTAGAGGCTGCGGCCGACCCCAGTAAACACATCCCTAACAGCATGCAAATCGACAGACGAGACATCCCAGACACAACGACCTCCTGTTGCGGAATATTGCTGTTATTCCTCGAAAGCAACTGTAGTAAGGCTGGCGCTCGTACGGAATTGATGCGAAAAAGTGAGCAACACTATATACCACAACCGAGTGGAAGCACAGGAGAAAAGCGTACGGCGGAGTTCGGAAGGTCGGCTGCCGAGAGCAGAAACCCCGCTGTTACAGCCAGATGAAGCTTGCTACCGGCGCGGAGGCATCAGCGGCTGGCGACTTGCTGCGGTTTCCACTTGTTCAGGAAGGCGAGCACGTCCTCAGGTGCGAGGGAACGCGCTTTTTCGAATTCTCCACCTTGCTGGCTGTAGAGGAGCTTGCCACTGGGGTCGAGCACCGCGAGCGCAGGAATGCCTTTCTTCATGGGCACGTGATATTGCTGCATGATGTCCTGATTCTTGTCGCCCTCGCCAACATCAACGTGCACCACCTCATAGTTGCGGTGCAACACGCCGGCAACATCGGGGCGATGAAAGGCCAAATCCAGTACGTGGCAGTCGTAACACCAGTTCGCACCAAACACGATGAGGACATTCTTGTGCTGCTTGGCGGCTTGCGCCCGGGCCTGCTGGATCTCTTCATGAGCGTCGAGGCCGGGCGGGTAGATGATCTTGTCGGTTGAGGTGGGCTGTTCCAGTCGCGTGGCCTCGGTGCGCTTGGAGGCGATCAGCTTCCAGCCGGCGCCCTGCTGCTGCCACAGCTGCGCCTCGGTCACGTACTCGGCATGATCGCTCGAGTTCGCACCGGAGTGAATTTCCGCCTCGAAGACAACTTGTTGTACTCCGGATTGTTGTGCCTCCGACTTGACGACGTTGACCTTCATACGGCGTGGCTTCAACCCGATCCAGAAGGCAATCTCCGCGTCGGTGTTGCTCGGGCCCGTCAGAGTAGCGATTTGCGGTATGGGATCGGTGCTGTACAGAGCCCGCAGGGCGGTCACATTGCCGGCGACGACGGCGGTCTTCCAATGTTCTAGCGGAGGAAAAAGTAGCTGTGCAGATTGAGACGTGGAATGTCCCACATTGGAGGACTGTCCTACAGCGTAGGATAACCCCATGGCAAGGCTCATCCAGACGACCATTCTGCCGAGTTCTCCACGACCGAACTTCATCACCGCTTAATGTCCTCCGTGATAGGGATGGCCTTTCAAGATGCTGAATCCGCGGTAGAGCTGCTCTAGCAGCACAACGCGCGCCAGCTCGTGCGGCAAAGTGATCTTGCCAAAAGACAGAACGCTGTTGGCTGCGGCTCGAGTGCTATCGCTCCAGCCGTCCGCCGGCCCTACGGCAAACAGCAGCTCCTGCGTATCGTGAGACTGATGATACTCGAGGAAGTTAGCGATCTCTTCGGAGGTCAGCTGGCGCCCACGCGAATCCAGCAGCACCAGTACCGGCTGCGTGCGGCCCGAGCTTTTCTCGACCAGCTTCAGCAGCGCAGCTTCCGAAAGCAACTCCCGCGCATCGCAGGCGGCAAAGCGCGCCAACCGCTTGAGATACTCGGCGGTTAGGGATTGAATAGGTGCGCTCTTCGTTCGGCCAATCCAGGCTATATGAAGTCTCACGGCGTTAAGAGCTCTCACGCGGAGGCCTGGTGGAAGCGCGCTTGCGCGGGGCAGACTTCGCGGCTTTCTTGGCCGACTTGCCAGCCGCATGTTTGGCTACTTTTTTCGCCACCGACTTGGCCGCAGGCTTCTCCAGATCGGCCAGTTCCCGGCGCGTTGCCGTTTTCCACAACCGCTCCAAGTCATAAAACTTGCGCGCGCTCTGGGAAAAGACGTGGACGACAAAGTCCACATAGTCCATCAGCACCCAATCGGCCTGGTTATAGCCCTCGATGTGCTTCGGCTGAACTCCAATAGCGCTGAGCCTTTGGTCGACTTCGTCAGCAATAGCCTGCACCTGGCGTGGGTTTACGCCGGAGCAGAGCACGAAGTAATCGGTGAAACTGCTGGCTTGCGCGTCCAATTGCAAAATACTGATGTCTTCGGCCTTCTTTGACTGGCAGGCTCGCACAGCCGCAGCAACCTGAGATCCCACCTCATTGTTCTTCATGCAATCGTTGTTCGCTATTCGCCTTTCGCGAGGTTTCTATGTCACTCTTCGTCGTTCGCTGCTCGCTTTTCGATTATTCCTAATCGCAAACCGCTAATCGCTCGTCCTGGCGTTCCGATACAGGCCTTCCTTTTTGATGTATTCGGCGACTAAATCAGGAAGCAGACGCTTGAGCGCGCCACCGCGATCGACCGCTGCGCGAATCTGAGTCGCCGAGATGTTCTCATGGGTCTCCGGTAGCATGTGCAGCGTAGCTCCGCGCAGAACCAAGGTTCCGTCCATGGCCTGTTTGCGAAACAGTTTAGTGACCGGGGACTGTGGCCGCAGCTTTTCCGGAAGCGCCGAGGCCACGTCCGCCAGAGAATATCCCGGACGCGCCGCCACAATGAATTCGCACTCGGTTAACAACTCCTCAGCCTTGTACCAAGTAGCAATGTCGCGGAAGGCATCCATCCCTATCAGAAAGTATAAGTGGTCGCTCTTGCCTAGTCTCGTCTTGAGGCGCCGGATCGTGTCGATCGAGTAGCTGGGCTTGCGCTTGCTCTGCGGGACCGACTGGTCTGGGGCCTCGAGCAGAGACGGAACGAATTGCTTCTCACCCGCCAGGCCGAGCGCAACCATCGCATAACGATGCTCGAAAGAGGTGATCGGTGCCTTGTGCTTGTGCGGTGGAATGTCGGCGGCAACGAACCAAACCTGCTTCAGCTGGAATTTCGCGGCCGCGGCGCGCGCCACCACCAAATGTCCGCGATGGATTGGATCGAAGGTACCGCCGAAGAGTGCGATATTCATGCAGGCTGTCTATACAGTTTCCGTGTTGCAGCCGCGGGATGCAAGCCGGCATCTCGAAAGTCGGCTTCAGGCCTTGACAAGCGCATCGTGCCCTACTTCTTCCGCGGCTCCGATTCGGGTGCGGTCGTTTGGCCGCTGGCTGGCTTCTGGGTCTGCGGACCCATCTCGACCGGCGGCGCGCTCAGCACCTTCTTGAAAAATGCGTACGGGACTTTCGCAGTCAATATGGTTTCGTTCTTATTTTGCTGCACCGCGAGGCTGTCGAACGCGGCCTTCACGTCCTTGTCCGGTCCGCCCTCATCCATCGAGATCTCGAGTGACTTGAACAACGCGATGTAGGTCGCCACTTCCTCGGTGAAGTGTTGCGCCTGATTTTCGTCGCGCAGGATGACGTCGGCGCGCAGGCGCACCTCATTCAGCGGCCGCGCCGAAGCGATGACAATACTCCCGTGCGGAAGCAGGCCGCTCCATGCGCCCGGCACCAAAAGCTCGCCATGATCCTCTGCCGAGCTGGCCGCGGGGGTCCGTGCAATCGTCCATACGATGCTGCCCAACGGCACGCGCCGGTAGCAGTCGCGTACCAGCTTGGGTCCAGAGAACGGCAGCGCGGACCGCTTGTAGCGATCGATCATGCCGCGAATCACGTCGGGGTCGTCGAGGTTGGATGCCGCGACGATGTCGATGCCCAGCAGCACCACGCGCACCGTGCGATCCTCAATCGGAATGACGTAGATGTTGTAATCCTGATAGCGCTCGGTCGAAACCGCGACCTTGCGCAGCCAATCGGTCACGCGCGCATGGTCGAAGTGTCCTTGCAGAATCTCGCTGTAGCGCGTCTCCGCCGGCTTGCCTTTCCCGTTCGCGACGCCGTAATGAATGGCGAATGCCGCCCGGTCGAGATCGCGCTCGAACTCGAAGCCGGTTTCCCGCACGAACTCTTCGTAGTCGGGTTCGCGCTCTTTTGGCGGATTCTTGGCGATGTCGGTGAGCAGCCGGATCGGCTCCAGGTTGATGTACAGCACGGCATCGGAGTTCGGCAGCAGGCGCACCGCGTCCGGAGCCGCGCGCTTTCGCAGCAGGACGGCGGTCACAATGCCGCCGACGATGACTACGATCGCGACAACAACCCAGACGATATTCCTGCGGCTTCGCATCGATCCACTAGATGATACGAGAAATCCGGCGCTGCGGAAAAACCCCTGCCGACACCCCTGACCGCCAGCGCGTCGTCCACACGCCGCCGGATGACTCACCCAAGCCGGCTTTGACGGGTCTTCGCCATCTTGCTGGCCTCAGAAGCGTTCGCCTGCCGCCGGTGGGAGCTGGCTTTTATATGGTACCGGCGCGGCTGGCGCCGCCATAGTGGGTTGTGCGGTACAAACTACCGGCCTGACCGAAAATCAAATTGCCGGAGGGACAGGCTCCATCGCTTAAGCCGCCGGTGAAGCGGTAGAGCACGGTTTCAGTCCACGGAGCGAACACCGAAACCGGGGCGCCGTCGTCAGAGGTCTCAGGTTGAAGACTATCCCGCAGCCGTAACCGTCGCTGCACCCCCGAGTCCCATAGAGGCTGCGGTCGGGCGCGAGGGACAGCATCGCGGTGCCGGTCAGTGATCGCAATCACAGCCGGAACGGCCTGCGGAAGCTAACCTCAAAGCAGGAGCATGGCATGAACTCAGATCTACCGGCGGCCTCATGAAGTTCGGCTCTGTCCAGATGTAACCGAATGTCGGTTTCCACCATCCTCAGCTCGCGTCTCACCTTGCGGCCGTCTACCCCTCAATTCACCACGTCAACCATGGTTGCTCGAAGCCGCTGGATCATCGCCATCGCAGTTATGTCCAGTGCGGTGATGGAGGTACTGGACACATCGGTGGTGAATGTCAGCTTGCCGCACATTGCCGGCTCGCTCTCATCCAGCGTGGATGAGGCAACCTGGGTACTCACCTCTTACATTGTTGCGAATGCGATCATCCTTCCCATCACCGGATGGCTAGCCAATTACTTTGGGCGAAAGCGGCTGCTGATGACGGTGGTGACGGGGTTCACGCTCTCCAGTGTGCTGTGCGGGCTCGCCCCCAGTTTGCCGGCGCTGATCTGCTTCCGCGTGCTGCAAGGTATTACCGGGGGTGGACTGCAGCCCATCTCGCAAGCGGTGCTATTGGAGGAGTTCCCCGGACAAGAGCGTGGCAAGGCCATGGCGTTCTGGGGAATGGGCATCGTCGCTGCACCCATTCTTGGTCCCACGCTAGGCGGCTGGATCACCGATAGCTATTCCTGGCGATGGGTTTTCTACATCAACCTGCCGGTTGGAATTGTGAGCCTCATCCTGATCTATCTGTTCGTTTTCGATCCCCCGTACATTCGGCGTGGAGCGCTGCGCGTTGATGCCTGGGGATTGGGAATGCTGGCTGTGGGCATGGGCTCGCTGCAAATCATGCTGGACAAAGGACAAGAGAAAGATTGGTTTGGTTCCGACCTGATCCGAGCGCTGGCAATCCTGGCGCTGCTGTTCCTCACCGCATTTGTTGTGCGCGAACTCACTGTGCAAGATCCGATCGTCCGCTTCCGGCTGTTGCGCTACCGGACTTTCGCCACCGGCATTGTCCTGGTTACGGTGCTTGGGTTTGTGCTGTATGGAAGCCTGGTTTTGTTGCCATTGTTCATGCAAACCCTGCTCAACTGGACGGCGGCCACGGCGGGGATCTGGACCAGCCCGCGAGGGATTGGCACGGCAGCCCTCATGCCTCTGGTTGGCTACTTGCTTTCCAAAGGATGGGATGAGCGCTGGATGCTGGCCTTTGGCTTTGCTGTCGCCGGTCTGGCGTTCTTTGGATACTCCCACATGAGTTTGGATTCTGGTACCTGGGATATTTTCTGGTATCAGATCACGCAAGGCGTAGGCATGGCTTTTCTGTTTGTGCCACTCACCACATTGACCATGGGACCAATTCCCCGACAGGCGACCGGTTATGCGACCAGCCTTTACAGCGTGGTGAGGAACATTGGATCCAGTATGGGGATTTCCTTCGTAACGACTTGTGTGGCACGACGCTCTCAGTTTCATCAAAACATTCTTTCCGCCCATATCACGGCTTACAGCCCCGGAACCCAGCAGGCACTCAACCAGATTACGGAATTGATGCGGAAACAAGGCTTCGATTCGGTGACCGCCGGACAGAAGGCCTATGCAATGCTGTATCAGATGCTTCAACAACAGGCTTCCCTGTTGAGTTTTGTGGATGTCTTTCACATTATGGGTGTGCTTTTCTTGTGCGCTATTCCTTTGATTCTCTTTATGCGCCCACCGGAAAAAGGCCCGGCCAAAGGACAAGAGCAGAATTAGTCGGGACGGTTTGGACTGAGAAGCACTGCGAACCGTCAGGTGTTGCGACAACGGTTTTACGTCACTGAGTTGGCAGGCGCGGACGTGCTAAAAGAAATGCAGCCTAAGGATAAGGAGATCAAGAGGATTACGTTCATGGAACAGTCGCAGGAACAAACAGCCACGCTGCAGGTTGTTGCATTTAATGGTAGCGCCCGCAAGAACGGAAACACGTCCATCTTGCTGCGGCTCGTCTTACAAGAGCTGGAGCAAGAGGGCGTCGCCACCGAGCTCATAGAGATGAGCGGAACGACCATCCATGGGTGTCTGGCGTGCCGCAAATGTTCGACGCGAAAAGATGGCCGCTGCTCGCAGGCCGATGACATGGGCAATGTCTACATCGAAAAGATGGCTCAGGCCGATGGCATCCTGCTCGGTTCGCCAACGTATGTGGCCGACGTTTCGCCCGAAATCAAAGCTTTGATGGACCGCGCTTGCCTGGTCTCCAAAGCTAATGGTGGCTTGCTCCGGCATAAGGTCGGAGCTGCGGTGGTGGCAGTCCGCAGGGCGGGGGCCATTCACGCCTTCGACGCCCTGAATCACTTCTTTCTCATCAACGAGATGATCATACCTGGCTCTTCGTACTGGAATATCGGTATCGGCTGGGAACCGGGCGAGGTCGAGAAAGATGCCGAAGGCATTCGGACGATGAAGGTTCTGGGACAGAACATGGCCTGGCTGTTGCAGCGAGTCGCAGAGGCAAAGATGCCAGAGCCGGTCGCACACTAAAATAGCTGCGCAGCGGGACGAGAAGCGCATGGCGACAGTAGCAACAGACGATGCGCTAACGGAACCCAGGAGCGAGCAGTTTGCCGCAGGAGCCACTCGTCAGACCTGGCATGTCGGAAAATCAGAACCAGATTGCGCCGGGTTGCCACGGCGGCCGGGTTGCCGCGATAGGATCATCCCATGCTGCCTTTTCTGTCGCATACGCCGCGCCTGCGGACTCCCGGCATTTTCCTCCTGCTGGTTCTTGTTTTCTTCCTCGAAACTCCGCTAGCGCGCAGTCAATCGTCCTCACAAAGCCAGGCTACACCGAATCCTCCTGCAGGATCGGCCAGCGCAGCCGGCTGGGCGCAGCATGTTCGCCAGAACGACGCCGAGGCGAAACTGCCCGACCGTACTGCCATGCTGCGTGGCGCCTACGGACCGTTCCGAGCCAACAACCATCTGCTCTACTACCACCTGGTTGTGCGCGTCGATCCGCAGCACGAATCCCTCAGCGGCGAAAACACCATCCGCTTCCGCATGTTTCAGGATGCATCACGCATCCAGTTGGATCTCCAGGAGCCGCTGCAGATCGATAAGATCCTGATGGGCACGACGCCGCTGAACTATGAGCGCGACGCTGGCGCGGTGTTCATCGATTTTCCCCAGACGCTGCACCGCGGCCAGGTCTATTCCATCGACTTCTACTACTCCGGCAAGCCGGTCAGCACCGGCCGTTTTGGCGGTATCACCTTCGGGCACGACCCGGCAGGCCGTCCCTGGATCTACACCGCATGCGAAGGAATCGGCGCCAGCATCTGGTGGCCGAACAAGGATCAGTGGCGCGATGAAGTCGAAGACATGGACATCAGCGTCGAGGTTCCTGACGGGCTCGTGGATGTATCGAATGGGAAATTTGTGGGTAAGACCGATCTCGGCAGCGGATACACCCGGTGGAACTGGCACGTCAGCTACCCGATCAACAACTACGACGTTGCCCTGAATATCGGCAATTACGTCCACTTCAGCGATCATCTCGGGCCGCTGGCGCTCGACTATTACGTCCTCCCCGAAGATCTCGATAAGGCGAAGGTGCAGTTCTCTCAGGCGCCGGGCATGATCGAGGCCTACCAGCATTATTTCGGCGAGTACCCATTCCTCCAAGACGGCTACAAGCTTATCCAGGTGCCTTACTCCGGCATGGAGCACCAGAGCGCGGTTGCCTACGGCAATCTCTTTAAAAATGGGTATCTCGGCCGGGACTGGACGGGCGTCGGCATCAGTACGCGCTTCGACTTCATCATCATTCATGAAAGCGGCCACGAGTGGTTCGGCAACAGTATCACTGCCGCCGATCCCTCCGACATGTGGATCCACGAAGGATGGACCACCTACCTGGAAAGCCTTTACGTCGAATATCGCTGGGGCAAGGACGACGCCATCCGTTATCTCAACGGCATGAAGCCGAAAATCAAGAATCTCCGTCCCATCGTGGCCGAGCGGGGCGTCAACGCCGAGCCGCCGCAGGATCAGTATTTCAAAGGCGCACTAATGATCAATACCCTGCGCAGCGTGGTGAACGATGACACGAAGTGGTTCGCGCTGCTGCACGCCTTCTATCAGCACTTCAAATATCAGAACATCATGACCGAGGATGTCGTGGCTTGGTTCAATCAGCAAACAGGCATGAACCTTACGCCGATCTTCAACCAGTATCTGCGGCATGCGCCAATTCCGCGGCTGCAGCTGCTGTTCGGCGAAGCGCCCGGGATGGTGATGTACAAGTGGAGCGCCGACGAGGAGGACTTTGCCATGCCGGTACGCGTGGGCACCCCGGGAAATTGGCAGATCATCCAGCCCAGCACGCAGTGGCAATGGATGCAAACCCCGTTAACCAAAGACCAGTTTCAAGTTGCGACCGATTTGTACTACGTCGCTGTGAACAAGCAGTAGCCTACGGCTGCTGGATTGAGCTCCGGCTGACTGGCTCCGATCAAGCAATGGGCACTTGATTTTTCGGAAGGCTATGATCGCAGCAGCTCCGCTTGTTTTGCCGCTCCCGCGCCCATTTCGCAATATCATCGACCGCACCGATGGCGGTCTCGATGTCGCTCTCCGTGTTGAAGGCCCCAATCGAAAAGCGCACTCCACCGTCATGCTCCAGCGTCCCCAGTTGTTTGTGAACCAGCGGTGCGCAGTGCAGTCCCGTCCGCGTCGCGATGTTGTGGTCCACGTCCAGCATGATGCCGACATCCCCGGGATCAACGCCCTCGAGATTCATGAGAATGGTCGGGAGATGGTTGTGCAAACTATCGCAGCAGTAGAGCCGCACTCCTTCGATGGGCCGCAGTCCATGCACCAGTTGCTCAACCAGTTTCATTTCGCGGGCATGCACTTGTTCGAGGCCGTTCTCGTCTAGCCACTCCTGGCCTGCCCAGAGTGCAGCGATTCCGACCAAATTGGGCGTTCCATACTCCAGACGCCACGGATATTCCTCGAGATGATATGGATTGACTGAGTGCACGCCGGTTCCGCCGCTGCGCACCTGCCTGACCTCGACGTGCTCGCGTATACACAGTCCGCCGATGCCCATGCTTCCCATCAGCGCCTTATGCCCGGTAAAGGCGACCGCGTCGATATTCATTTCTTTCATGTTGATGGGAATCACGCCGGCGGACTGTGCCGTATCGACCACCAGAAGGACGTTTCGCTCGCGGCAGCGCTTGCCTATTTCCGCGATGGGCTGCACTGTACCGATTACATTGGAGCCGTGATTCACGATAACGATTTTGGTGTTCGGACGAAACGCGCGAGCAATGTCGTCAGGGTCGACAAACCCCGCGCTGTCAAATGGAACGAAGCTCGCCTCAGCTCCGTGATCGCGAACCATGTGATTGACCGGGCGAATCACCGAATTGTGTTCCAGGTTGGTGGTAACGATGTGATCGCCAGCAGAGACCAAGCCGGGGATAATGAGGTTTAGCGCATCGGTGACGTTGTGGCTGAAGACGAGCCGGTCAGAGGCGTGTTCATCACCGCCGAAGAATTTCGTCATCCGCTTGCGAAGACGATCGAGCAGGATTCCGGTTTCCATGGCCAAGTCGTAGCCACTGCGGCCAGGATTGACGCCATGGGTGCGATAGAACTCGTCCATGAAGCGATAGACGCCCTCCGGCTTGGGCCATCCGGTTGCGGCATTATCGAGATAGATCAGTGACTTTTCCATTGCTGCACCTCAGTGGAACTCCCACTTGATGAACGGCTGATCGAGATCCGTCATGGCATTCACAATCAGTTCAGCCAAGCCGCCGTACAGGATTGCCGACTTCTCCCATACGCCGTAGTAACGAAACAGATCGCGCAACTGTCCTTTGCAGTTGGAACACGGGGCACAGACGTACTTCCTGATGCCCGGCCCGGGACAATCGGCAAAGGCGTTCAGTATCTGCTTCAGCTTCATCCTTCCTGAAACAAGAAAGCGCCAATCCTCAAAGTTGTAACCCGACATGATGGCGAAGCCTGAACCGCCACCGCAGCAGTAGTTGTTCACGCCGTGCGGAGTCATCTCGCGAAATTGTGGACAGATGGCTCGCAGGATTTCGCGCTGCGGTTCCACGATGCCCATCATGCGGACCATGTTGCAGGGATCATGGAGGGTGACCGGAAAGTCGTTGCGCGATGGGTCGAGCTTCAGCCGACCGCTCTTGACGATGTCGCGCAGCAACACCAAGGCGCTCTCGCGAGGTATGTTCAGCTCGCCCGTCAGGAGGCGGTCAGCTGTGACCATTGCCGCCTTATGCCCATGCCCGCATTCGCCAAGCACGATCTTCTTCACTTTGAGTTTGCGTGCGGCTTCGGCCTGCCGGACAGCAATGCGCGCGAATTGCGCGTCGTCGTACCACACGCCGTAGTTAACACTGTCATACCCGACGAGTTCACTCGACATCGTCCAGCTAATGCCGGCGGCCTCCAGGAGGATGGCAAATGCCATCGGGTTCTCAGGCCATGCCAGAATCTCGCCGGCATTGTGAATCAGCAGGACGTCCGCTCCCTCTTTGTCCCAGGGGGTGTGGATGGTGAGCCCAGTTTGATCCTTGATTTCGTCGTCGAGAAAGTCGACGTTGTCACGCACGGCCCGCGGGTTCATGCCGGTGGACGAGCCGGTTCGAAGCTGCAGCATCGAGCCCTGCGCATGAAGTTCTTTGGGAGCAATACCCATCTCCATGCCGAACAGCTTGCGGATCTCCCGTGTCAACAAAGCGTTGTCGATTCCCATGGGGCAGGCTTGGGCACAACGGCGGCATAGAGTGCAGCGATACACCGACTCCACAAGGCGGCACAACGTTGTGGAGTTGAGTTCGATGGTTTCGCCCTTCAGCCAAGCCAACGGCTTATTTCCGTCTGCGGAGTACTGCTTCGCCAGACGGCGAATAACTTCGCTGCGAAACGTCGGGCGATACACTTCGGCGTAACCGCTCGCCTCGTACACCGGACAGGAATCGATGCAGGTCTGGCAGCGTGCACAGTGATCGAGCGAGAGTCGCAGGTGTTTCAGAAACGGCCAGTTGTCGTCGGCGCTAAGCAGCCGGTTCAGGCCCGTGACGAATGCTTCGCTAAACCGCGCCTCATCTGCGGCAGTTGGTGGGCGCCGGATGCCGACCGCAGCGAAGCCGTCCAAAGATGTATCAACATGGGAGGCGGTTGCCGTGTCCATCGCTTTGCGACCGGGTAACAATGCGATGTCATCGTATGGCGCAGGAAGAGGAAGCAGTTTTCGCGGGTCGAAGACGCAGAGTGGGCCGGAACCCTTCGCGATGTCGGCCGGCTTAAGCATGCTTCGTATTTCCCTTTCCATCCGGATCGGCCATGACCTCTGCCCACGGGATAGCCCCATCACCTGCGATGTGCGGAGCTGCCCACGTAGCAGTCCGTTGCAACGCGGCATTTAGTGCCGGAGCTACACGTCTGTCGCGCATCGCCGGGGAATCGTCCCATCGCACCCCATGCCAACTGAAGAACTTCATGTAAGCATGTGTCATGTGCGTGAACGGAAAGTAGGCGAGGAAGATTGCGACTAACCAGACGTGTGCCGAAACCAGGAACGGCAACCACGGCCTTGCTCCGGCAGGCGAGACACGGCAGCACGCAATGATCAAGTCTGTTCCATAAGCAATAGCTGGAGAAGCCAGTACGCCGGTAGCAAACAGAACGGCAAGCAGGACAAGATCGAACACACTGCTCCGGCTTGTGAAACCACGCAGCCGGGGATGCCACAAACGCAGCGCCAAAACCCCGACACTGCCGGCCAGTCCGATAGAGCAAGCTAACCCACAGCCAAAGATTCCAGCAGTGCGCAGCCATGAGGATTCAACCAGCACACTGCCAACGACAGCCAGTGCGGCTGCGGCATACAGGTATAGTCCCCAGTGAAACAGCCACGACCACAGCCACAATGCACGGAAGCTGTCTCGCACCGACTTCAGCATCAGCACTTCGCGCAAGACAAAGCGCAACTCGCTGACATAGCCTTTCCGCTGTTCGTGATTCCACCATTCCGACTCTTCGAAGTACGACCCCCCATATTGCTGGCGCTCGCGAGGGCCTTTAGGGATGGGGTACAGTTCCCAGCGCAGAGGCAGCGGCAGGCGTATGAACTGAACGACGCGTAAGGTATTACCGGCAAGAAAGACAACTGCAGCGAGCGCAAGAGGGATCAGGATTGGCATCGGTCTGTCCGAGAAACACTGGGTTGTTGGACAGCTTGGCGCCTATACGCAACCCGTCGGCTTCGGCAGGCCTGCCACTTTGCAGGCTCCCTTTGCTGGACCGGATGGAAACAGGTCGTAAATCTCGCGCAGGGTAAAGCCGGTCTCCTTGCACAGCTTGCGAATCATGGGAGCGATCTCAAATTCCTGGAAGTAGTTTCGGATGTAGTGAATGACTTTCCAGTGGGAGTCGGTCAGCTCGGTGACGCCATCGGTCTGCGCAAGCGCGAGGGCCAACGGCGCGTCCCACAACTCCGGTTGCTGGATAAATCCGTCTTCGTCCACTTCCACTTCATGACCGTCCCAGGCGAACGACCGCTTTTCAAGAACTGCTGCTGAAACCATGTTTTTCGCTTCGATTGCGCCGCCGGCGCGAACTTTCATGGACAATCGTAGTAAGCCGGGGCTTGCTGATACATCAAGAGCTTCTGTTTGTTTAGGCGATCTACAAAAGATATGAAGGTGTTGATCGCAGAAAGCTTTCATTTTGTTAGGAGCGTCACGGCGGCCAAAGCCCCGGTTATCAGTGCTTCGGCTCGCCCTGGCAGAAGCCCTGCCCTAACACAAAACGGTTTCTTAAGACGGCTGGATGGCGATCAGCTTGGGATTAGCTTTTCGCAGCCATAGCTTCTGCGGCGGGGTGCTTGGCAGGTTTCACAATGTTACCCCAAGCCAAAGCCGTGGAAAGCACCATCGAGGTTGTGGTCGCTACGTAGGGCATAAGGGCATCCAGCAGCCGCTCCAGATGGGAAACGTCGGCTACGGCCACCTTCAGCAAGAACGACTCGGCGCCAGTGACGCGGTGGCATTCCAGCACCTCGGGGTGGGTAGCGGCCAATTGCATGAATTGGGCGAGCTTCTCGCCTCCGACCTTCACGTTGACGAAAGCCAGAATCGGCAAGCCGACCTTGGCCGCATCAATCTGTGCGCGGTAACCGACGATGATGCCGGCCTCCTCCATCTTGTGGACTCGCTCGGTGACTGCAGGTGTAGAAAGACCAACGATACGGCCGAGTTCGGCGAATGGAATGCGCGCGTTCTGTTGCAGCTCGCCAAGGATGCTCCACCCAATGTCGTCCAGCAAATGCTCCAGGCTTTGTTCTTTCATTTCAGTGGACGCCTCGCGATAGACCCTCGGCCAGACCTGCTCGTAACCACCTGATGATATCGCCGCCCGATAGGCTTAGGCTGTGCGCTTCGTCACTGCCATGGAAGCAGCCTGGCTGGTTAGCAATGGTCACCGCGACCTGTGGCAATGGTCACTGATCGGGCTGCAGCTGTGACCAATACTGTGAGTACTGTGAAAGGAAACCGCTGCGTGGCGCCGTACCGCCGCGCCTTCTCGGCCAGCACATCGCATGCAAACCAAGTACCTCGGCACGAACAGCAAGCTCATTCATGCGGGCCACACGCCCGACGCCACTGGTTCGGTGAATACACCGATTTACCAGACCTCCACATTTGCGTTCCGTAATGCGGAGCATGGGGCCGCACTGTTTGCGGGATCGAACGACGGTTACATTTATACTCGCCTCGGCAATCCCACCATTAGCGCGCTGGAAAACGCCGTGGCGGAGCTGGAAAACGGATACGGTGGTATCGCCACCAGCTCCGGAATGGGAGCGGTGTGCACCGTTTACCTGACGCTGTTGGGCGCCGGCCAGCACATGGTCAGCACGGCGTCGGTCTATGGTCCGAGCCGGGGGCTGATGGAAAAGGATTTCTCCCGCTTCGGCGTCGGCTCGACTTACGTCGACACCTGCGACCTCGATCAGGTCAGGCAAGCGCTTCGTCCAAACTCCAAACTCGTCTATGTTGAGTCCCCAGCAAATCCGACGATGCAGGTTACCGATATCGCGGCCGTTGCAGAGATCGCGCACGAACATGGCTGTCGTGTGGTCGTCGACAATACCTTTGCCAGTCCCTATTTACAACGGCCATTGGATCTCGGGGCTGACGTGGTTCTGCATTCCGTAACGAAATTCATTAACGGTCACGCTGACGTGGTTGGCGGATTGCTGGTGACCAGGGATCCCGACGTCTATCAGCGGCTTCGCAAGACCATGGTGAACTCCGGATGCAACATGGACCCGCATCAGGCCTTCCTGGTGTTGCGCGGCCTGAAAACCTTAGGCATCCGGATCGAGCGCGCTCAAGACAGCGCGATGCGGATTGCGCGTTGGCTCGAGCAGCAACCTGAGATCAGCCGGGTGCGTTACATCGGGCTGGCGTCTCATCCTCAGCACGAACTCGCGGCCCGCCAGATGAGCGGATTCGGCTCGATGATCAGCTTCGAATTGGCGGGAGGAATGGAAGCCGGACGCATCCTCATGGACCATGTTCGACTCGCTACCCTCGCCGTCTCGCTGGGAGGAGTTGAGACGCTCATCGAACATCCCGCCTCCATGACCCACGCCGGCATGTCGCCGGAGGATCGCCGCTCGGCCGGCTTCAGCGATGGATTGGTCCGTTACTCGGTGGGAATTGAGGACGTGGAAGACCTCATCGCCGATTTGCGCCAGGCCCTGAATGCAGTTTCGAGACAAGCATTAGAGGCATCGGAGCGAGAAGAGTCCAAGTCCCCGGTTCAGCAATGCAGTTCACGCTAGTTGACCCGCCGAATCAATAATTTTCAGTTAAGAAAACCGCAGTTGGACATCCTGGGCGAAAAATACCGCATCGATTTTTAACAGATTTGTAATATGGGCGCTCCTCGCCGGCGCCTGAAAACCTACTTGTAAGTTTCCATCGCCAAGCGAGCAACGCCCCAGGAGGCTGATCATGAGATTAGCGATCTCGCTTTTGGCATTCGCGCTGGCGGCAGCGCTGGGCGCGTTCGGACAAAGTCATTCGTCGTACCTGGGCCAGGCTGACCCGGCCGCAACCGGTCCGACGGAACAGATCTCAGGTTGTTTGCAAGGCACGCCGCACGATTACCGGCTGCTCGCGGAAAGCGGCAACCCGCACTTGCTGCTTGGAGACGAAGCAGCCTTGAACGGTCATGTGGGCGATCAGGTTACCCTAGAAGGCTATCGCGACAACAATCGCGATGCCAGCGCCAGCAGCGACCAAGGCACTGCGCATGGTATGCGCTTCTTCCAGGTAAACAGCGTTACTGTCGACCACGGCAAGTGCAACGCGAAATAGAATCCGGCCATATGAACACGGAGCGCATGGCGCGAGTAACCTGCGGCGTGGGCTCCGTGTTCTTTTTCTTGCTTGAGCGAGACAAAGGGCGTGTGCAACCGGGCGATATCTCTCCAGTGCAGTTTATGGGCGCCGCGCTATCGTGCCCAGGTTAGCGCCGGAAAGTAAATACGGGGCACGCAGCAGTTGCAACCAGCTCGTAGGCAAAACTCGTGTGCATGTGTCGAGCGAACTGCGACTCGCTGTGTACCCCGAGCACAATCAGACCGGCCGCATCGGTTCGGGTCCTTTGTAAGATTTCCTGCTTGCTCGCTCCATGCTCCAGTTGCTCTCCCGGAACACACCAGGAACTTTCGTCACCCGCAACGTATCGTCGGACAGCCTCGCAATACTGTACAGCTTGTTGGTGATGGGCTTCTTGGCTATGCCCAGCGCTATCGGGCAGCAAATGACAGATGTCGAGCCGCACGTGGAAATCGTGGCTGAGAGCGACGGCATAGGGTGCAGCAGCAGCCGATTCGGGCGTGAAATCGGTGACGTACAAGATGTAATCAGGGGAGGATAGAGGTCCGATACCACCGGGTACATGCCGGCCAACCGTAATCGTGGGACACCGCGCCGACAGAAGTATCGCTTCCGCATTGGATCCGATCAGCATGTGCGGCAGGCCGCGATAGACGCCGTGCGTCCCCAATACCAGCAGGTCAGGCGTGATCTCCTGCACCTGGGCGAGCAAAGCATCGGGCATCCAGCCCTCAACCAGGCGCCATTCCGCCTCAATGCCAACCCGGCGTACTGAACTAGCGAAGGCTTCCAGGCGGTTTTCGCGGCTGAGACGCGAGATGCTGGGACCATCCAGAGCCTCGGCTTCAATGGCGGGTTGCGGCATATGGAAGACATGCACCATCAGCAGGCGGGCATGATAGTGATGCGCAAAAGCCACGGCGTAATCAAGCGCCAGCCTTGAACTCTGCAGAAAATCGGTGGCAAACAGAATCGTCTTGGCGGGAAAATGAGCG
>Ga0335074_10004208_pt1 | contig 19801 bp, 15 predicted proteins | sample Lox_Sample_23_FD_206715 | JGI IMG/M metagenome (GOLD analysis project Ga0335074, IMG submission 206715) | Soil microbial communities from Loxahatchee National Wildlife Refuge, Florida, United States - Lox_Sample_2.3 | ecosystem: Environmental > Terrestrial > Soil > Wetlands | place: USA... | reverse complement strand
CGAAGGTCGCCGTTTCGGCGTCCGGGCACAGACTCGCCGCCGAACTCGGCGCCGCGCTGACGGCTGTCGTCGACGATGAGCCGACGACAGCCGCGCTGGCGGCGGGTACGGCCGCCAGCGCGCCGGCGACAAGCGCCGCCGCGAGGATCAGTGGCCTTGCCTTCACACGCATAACTGCACCCCACTGTGCTCGTAACAGGAGTATCAGCAGGACTGTAACGCGTGGGGCATTCAGCGGCACTAGGGGAGAATGATTTACATTTTTTTCATTTCTTACATTTTTTTCATAAGCGCTTGCGCAGGTCAGACGTCACTAAGACCGAGCAGCTTAACCGCGTTATCTTTCAGGATCTTGGGCCTCACCTGCGGCTTGATGTCCAGCGCCTCGAAATCGCTCAGCCACCGCTGCGGCGTCAGCAGCGGATAGTCGGTGCCGAACAGCACCTTGTCCTGCAGCAGCGAGTTGGCGGCCCGGATAAGCTCCGGCGGGAAGTACTTGGGCGCCCAGCCGGACAGGTCGATGAAGACGTTGGCCTTGTGGGTGGCGATCGAGATCGAGGACGCGGCCCACGGCACCGACGGGTGCGCGAGGATGATCTTGAGCTCGGGGAAGTCCGCCGCCACGTCGTCGACCAGCATCGGGTCGGACAGCCGGAGCTTGATGCCGCGCCCGCCCGGCAGCCCGGCCCCGATGCCGGTCTGGCCGGTGTGGAACAGGGCCGGCACGCCGAGCGACTCGATCTCCGCGTAGAGCGGGTAGAACTGCGGGTCGTTGGGCGCGAAGCCCTGCATCGAGGGGTGGAACTTGAACCCGCGGGCGCCGTGGTCGCGGACCAGCGAGCGGGCCTGGGCGACCGCGTCGGCCCCGCGCAGCGGGTCGACCGAGCCGAACGGGATCAGCACGTCGGCGTGCGCGGCGGCCGCGTCGAGGATGTCCTCCGACGACAGCGCGGGGTGGCCGCTGGCGGTGGACGCGTCGACGGTGAAGACGACGGCGGCCATGTTCAGCGACCGGTACAGGTCGGCGATCTGCTCGAGGGACGGCGTCCGGTCGTGATCCGCGCGGAAGTACTTCGCGGAGGCGTCCATGAGCTCGTCATCCAGGGAGAAATGACCGTGGCCGTCGGACTCGATGTGCACGTGGACATCAACGGCGGTAAGGGTTTCGGTCCTCATTCATGGCATCGTACAGGTCGAACAACGCGGTGAATGTCGAGCATACGGTCTGACCAGGCAGATACGGTGCCAGGTCGCTTTGGGGCCGTCCCCAAGATCGCCGCCGTCGAACTGGTCGCGGTTGCCATTGCCACCCGTGCGCCCCTTATGCGAGTCTCGGCGGTGTGAGCTCAGACGTCGACCATCCCGTGGTGGCCATGGACCTGTCCGCGGCCGACCCGGTGACTGGCCCGGTGAAGGCGGGCGACCTGCTGTGGGCGCCGACCGCCACGCGCGTCGCCAACGCCACCATCACCGCCTACCTGGCCTGGCTGAAGGAGAACCGGGGGCTGGCGTTCGACGGCTACCCGGACCTGTGGGAGTGGTCGGTGACCGAGACCGAGGCGTTCTGGCAGTCGGTCTGGGACTACCACCAGATCATCGCCGCCGAGCAGCCGACGGCGGTCTTCGGCGAGCGCAGGACCATGCCCGGCGCGGCCTGGTTCCCCGGCGCGATGCTCAACTACGCCGAGAATGTCATGGCCCGCGAGACGCCGGGCGAGGTCGCGCTCTACTACCACTCGGAGACGGTGCCGGTCACCCCGCTGCTCTGGGACGACCTGGCGGGTAAGGTCCGGATCCTGGCGACCCAGCTGCGGCGCCTCGGCGTCCGGCCGGGCGACCGGGTCGCGTCGACGCTGCCGAACATCCCCGAGGCGGTCATCGCGATGCTCGCGGTCACCTCGATCGGCGCGATCTGGACCAGCGTCTCCCCCGACTTCGGCTGGCGCGGCGTCCTCGACCGGTTCCGTCAGCTCCAGCCGACGGTGCTGATCTGCACCGGCGGCTACCGCTACAACGGCAAGGCCTACGACCGCAGCGGCGAGCTCCGCCAGATCGTCGACGACCTGGCCTGCCTTCAGCACGTGATCTACCTGCCGTTCGGCGACGTCCCTGCGCCGGCCGACGACGCCGAGAGCTGGCCCGAGCTGCTGGCCCGCGAGCCGGTGTCACGGGAGGAGTTCACTTATCACCACGGTCCGTTCGAGATGCCGCTGTGGATTCTGTTCTCAAGCGGCACCACCGGACTGCCGAAAGCGATCACCCACAGCCACGGCGGGATCCTCCTCGAGCAGCTGAAGCTGCAGCACCTGAACATGAACCTCAGCCCGGGCGACGTGCTGTTCTTCTACACCACCACCGGCTGGATGATGTGGAACTTCATGGTCAGCTCGCTCGTGCTCGGCGTGAAGCCGCTGCTCTACGACGGCAACCCGGGCTACCCGGAGCCGGACGCGCTGTGGCGGATGGCGGCCGAGGCGCGGGTGACGCTGTTCGGCGGGTCGCCCGCCTACGCGGACATGCTCGCCAAGCGCGGCGTGGTGCCGAAGGACCGCTACGACCTGTCGGCGCTTGAGTGCGTGATGCTGGCCGGCTCGCCGGTCTCGCCCGAGGTCTACGCCTGGTTCCTGCGCAACGTCAAGCGCGACCTGTGGCTGCACGTCGGCAGCGGCGGCACCGACGTCTGCGCCGGCTTCACCGGCGGCTCGCCGACGCTGCCGGTCTACGCGGGCGAGCACCAGCACCGCAACCTCGGCGTCGCCGCCTACGCGTTCAACGACGACGGCAAGCCGGTGGTGAACGAGGTCGGCGAGATGGTGATCACCCGGCCGATGCCGTCGATGCCGGTCAAGTTCTGGGGCGACGACGAGGAGATGACCCGGTACAAGGCCACGTACTTCGACGAGTGGCCGGGGATCTGGCGGCAGGGCGACTTCTTCCGCGTCACCGAGCGGGGCGGCACGTTCGTGCTCGGCCGGTCGGATGCGACGCTGAACCGGTTCGGGGTGCGGATCGGCACCGCCGAGATCTACAACGTGCTCGAGTCGATCCCCGAGGTCGACGACGCGATCGTGGTCAACCTCGACCTGCCGGGCGGGCATTTCTTCATGCCGATGTTCGTCAAGCTGGCCGACGGGATCACGCTCGACGACCGCATCACGGCCGAGATCAGCACCAGGCTGCGGCGGGAGTACACGCCCCGCCATATCCCCGACAAGATCATCCAGGTGCCCGCGATGCCGACGACCATCACCGGCAAGAAGCTCGAGGTGCCGGTGCGCCGGCTGCTGATGGGCGTGCCGCTCGAGAAGGCCGCCAACACCAGCGCGATGGCCGACCCGTCCGCGCTCGACGCGTTCATCGACTACGCGAGAACCCAGAAGGACTACATTTTGTAACTAGAGATAGGGGATTCCAATGACGGAACAAACAGGCTTCCCGCTCCCCTCGCAGATCGCCGACGTGCCCGGCGCGGAGAACTGGCGCTCGATGTACCGGTACTTCACGCGCTTCCAGCCCGACGACGACAAGCGCTTCTGGTTCTACAACTCCATGCACTTCCCTGAGCCGATGCCGGCCTTCGACACGATCACGGCGGAGGTGCCGTACCAGGCGATCGGCGCCAACACCGCGCGGCTGTTCGTGTTCCCGACCACGCTCGGGATCGAGCACCGGATCGTCAACGGGCGGGTCTACATCACCGCCAACCCGGTGCTCGACCCGGCCGAGATCGAGCGCCGCGCGGCCGAGTTCGGCCCGCGGGCCGGGTACTACTTCGAGAACTGGGACTCCCTGTACGAGGGGTGGAAGGACCGGCTGCGCGCCCTGATCGCCGAGATCGAGTCGATCGCGGTCCCGGCGCTGCCGGAGTGGGAGTCCGCAGAGGTCGTGTTCGGCGCGGTCGGGGTGGCGCAGAACCACTACCTGCAGGAGAACTTCCACCGGGTGCTGGCGCTGTACTCGAAGATGTGGCATCACCACACCGAGATGCTGATGCTCGGCTACGGCGCCTACGTGGTGTTCTTCCAGTTCTGCCAGCAGGCGTTCCCCGAGATCAGCGACCAGACCGTGGGCCGCATGGTGGCCGGCATCGACGTGATCATGTACCGGCCCGACGACGAGCTCAAGGCGCTGGCCGTGCTCGCCGTCTCGCTCGGAATCGATGACCTGTTCACCGACGGATGCGTGGCCGGCGAGGTGCTCGCCGCGCTCGAGTCGCGCGGCGCGGCGGGCCGGGAATGGCTCGACGCGCTGGGCAAGGCCCGCGACCCGTGGTTCCACGTCTCGTCCGGCGACGGCTTCTACCATCACCACCTGTCCTGGAACGACGACCTGACGGTGCCGTTCACCGCGCTGCCGGGGTACGTCGCGGCGGCCCGGGCCGGCGGCATCGCGCCGCGGCCGACCGAGCAGCTCATCGCCGAGCGGGAGCGGATCGCCTCCGGCTACCGCGAGCTGCTGGCGACGTCCGACGAGCAGGCCGCGTTCGACCAGATGCTGGGGTTGTGCCGGCTGGTCTTCCCGTTCGTCGAGGACCACAAGTTCTACTGCGAGCACTGGTTCACCACCCGGTTCTTCCAGAAGGTGAAGGCGTTCGGTGAACTGCTGGCGCGATCGGGCGTGATCGCGGCCGCCGATGACGTCTTCCACTTGCATCACACCGAGGTGGACGAGGCGCTGGCCGACCTGTCGCTGGCGTGGGCGGCCGGCTCGCCGCCGCTCGGCTCTTCCCATTTCCCGCCGATCATCGCCGAGCGCAAGCGGATGCTCAAGGTCCTCGAAGACTGGTCGCCGCCGGCCGCGCTCGGCCCGGTGCCCGAGGCGCTCAACGACCCCGCCGTGCGAATGCTCTGGGGCATCACCTCGGAGCGGATCGCGGCCTGGCTCAACCCCGACCCGGACGAGGTGGTCGGCGTCGCCGCCTCGGCCGGGATCGTCGAGGGCATCGCCCGGGTGCTGCACGACGTGTCGGAGATCTCCGCCCTGCGGGAGGGCGAGATCCTGGTCGTGCCGGTCACCGCCCCGTCCTGGGCGCCGGTGTTCGCGAAGATCAGGGCGGCGGTGTCCGACATCGGCGGGTCGATGTCGCACGCGGCGATCGTCGCCCGCGAGTACGGGATGCCCGCCGTCGTCGGCTGCGGCGACGCGACCAAGCGGATCAGGACCGGCGACCGGGTCCGGGTCGACGGCGACCGCGGCACCGTCCGGGTGCTCGAATGACCGGTCCGGCGGCGCCGCCCGACGGCGGTCCCGGGTTCGCGGTCACGCTCCCCGAGGCGCGCGACCCGGCGGTGGTCGGCGGCAAGGGCGCGTCGCTGGGCGAGCTCACCCGGGCCGGCGTCGCCGTGCCGCCCGGGTTCGTCGTCACCGTGGACGCGTTCGTCTCGGCGATGGCGGCGCTCGACCCGTCCGGAGCGCTGCGGGCCGAGGTCGAGGCGCTTCCGGCCGACGATCTCGACGCGATCGCGGCCGTGGCCGGGCGGGTGCGGACCCTCGTCGCTGGGGCCCCGCTACCTGACTCGGTCGCGTCGGCGATCGTGGCGGCGTACGGGCGGCTCGGCACGGACGGCCGCCCGGAAGAGATCATGATCGACACCGACGTCGCGGTGCGCTCGTCGGCGACCGTGGAGGACGGCTCGGACGCCTCGTTCGCCGGCCTGCAGGACACCTACCTGGGCGTGTCAGGACCAGATTCGGTCCTCGAGCAGGTGCGCCGGTGCTGGGCGTCGCTCTACAACGACGAGTCGGTCGCCTACCGCCGTCGCCTGCGGCTGCCGGAGGCCGGTGTCTCGATGGCGGTGGTCGTGCAGCGGATGGTCGCGCCGCGCACGGCCGGCGTGATGTTCACCCGGTCACCGGTCACCGGGGATCGTTCGGTGGTCGCGATCGAGGCAACCTGGGGGCTCGGCTCGGCGCTCGTCGCCGGAGACGTCACACCCGATTCGTTCATCATCAGCAAGGTCACCGGCGAGATCACCACCCGTCGGGTCTGCTCGAAAGTCAAGATCCACAGCCATCGGTCGAACGGACCCGGGGTGACTGTCGCTGACACACCGACGTCGCTTCGGGATGCGCCCAGCCTGACCGACGGCGAGATCCGCGCCCTGGCCGCGATCGGCCGCCGGGTGGAGGCGCACTACGGCGCTCCCCAGGACATCGAATGGGCGCTCCTGGACGGCGCTGGCTCGGCCGCCGGGCGGATCGTGCTGCTCCAGTCCCGCCCGGAGACCGTCTGGGCCGCCCACGAGCAGGCCCCGGCCGGCGCCCCCAGGCCCCGCCCGGCCGACCACGTGCTCGCCCTGTTCGGGAAGCCGCTGTGATGGTTAGGGAGGGGGCGCCGTGGACCTGACCAACGACGATGTCGCGGACATCCTGGCGCTGCTCGACTCGCTCCCCTACGACGAGCTCGACCTGCGCACGGACCGCTTTCACCTCACGCTCCGGCGGGCCCCCGGCGGCTGGACCGAGGAATCCGCGGCGCTGGCCGAGCCAACCGACGTGACGCCCGAGGCGGGCACGCGGGCCGGGGATGGGGTCAGTCACGCTGGCGGTGAACTGCGTGCGGACGAGGCCGCGGACGAGGCCGCGGTCGGGGCCGCGGCCGCGGCCGACGCCGACGGGCTGGTCGCGGTCGTCGCGCCGCTGCCGGGGACGTTCTACCGGGCGCCGCGGCCGGGGGCGCCGCCGTTCGTCCAGGTCGGGGACGCGGTCGGCGCGGACACGGTCGTCGCGATCATCGAGACGATGAAGCTGATGAACTCGGTCCACGCCGGGACGTCCGGCCGGGTCGCCCGGATCCGCCTCGAGAACGGCGAGTTCGCCCCGCTGGGCGTCACCCTGCTGCAGATCGAGCCCGACTCCCGCACGCCGAACGACCCCGACTCGTGACCACTCGACGCACGGCCCCCCTCCCTGGTAGGCGATCCCCGAGCGCCAGCGCTTCTTGCTGTTATCCGATGCGGCTGGATTCGGCCAATCGTTGTGTGCACCTACCGGCGGTATTCGCCGCTAGGTACGCACAATCTTCAGCCGCGGGCCGTCAACGTTCGTCCCCGCGTGGAAGCCGGGCGGCGACGTGACCGGTCCGCGGGTGTTCCGGCGGGTGCTGGTCGCTAACCGGGGGGAGATCGCCGTCCGGGTGATCAGGACCTGCCGGAGGCTCGGGATCGAGAGCGTGCTCACCGTGTCGGACGCGGACGTGGGGTCGCTCCCGGCCCGGCTGGCGGACAAGGTCATCAGGATCGGGCCGGCTCCGGCCGCGGACAGCTACCTGAACGTCGACGCGGTGGTCGGCGCGGCGCTGGCTGCTGGGGTCGACGCCGTCCATCCCGGCTACGGGTTCCTGTCGGAGAACGCGCGGCTGGCTAGGGCGTGCGCGGCGGCCGGGATCGTGTTCATCGGGCCGGCCGTTGAGACGCTTGAGGCAGCCGGGGACAAGCTGGCCGCCCGCGAGCACGCGATGGGCGCGGGTCTGCCTGTCCTCCCGGGCGGCCGTATTGGCCCTGGGGGCCACGGGCCCGTCACGCCGGGCGATCGTATTGGCCCTGGGGGCCACGGGCCCGCTCTATCGGGCCCGGTGGGTCACGGGGCTCGGACGGAGAGCGACCCGGAGTCGGCGCGGGAGGACGCCGGTACGCTCGCGGCACGGATTGGGTTCCCGGTGCTGGTCAAGGCGGCGGGGGGCGGTGGGGGACGAGGACTGCGGGTGGTGCGGGCGCCGGGCGAGCTGGCGGACGCGGTGTCGGTGGCGAGCGCGGAGGCGGGGGCGGCGTTCGGGGACGCCCGGGTGTACCTGGAGCGCTACGTCGAGCACGGGCGTCATGTCGAGGTGCAGATCCTGGGCGACGGGGAGCGGGTCGTCCAGCTTGGCGACCGGGACTGCTCGGTGCAACGGCGGTACCAGAAGCTGGTCGAGGAGGCGCCGGCCCCCGGGCTCGACCCCGGCCTGCGGGACCGGTTGCGGGCGGCGGCCGTCGCCCTCGGCGCGCACCTCCGGTACCGGGGCGCGGGGACGGTCGAGTTCCTCGTCGACGCCGACCGCGGCGAGTTCTACTTCCTTGAGGTCAACGCCCGGATCCAGGTCGAGCATCCGGTCACCGAGGCGATCACCGGCCTCGACCTGGTCGCCGGGCAGATCGCGATCGCCGAGGGCCGGCCGCTCCGCCTCCGGCAGGAGGATGTCCGGTTCGCCGGGCACGCGATCGAGTGCCGGATTAACGCCGAGGATCCGGACCACGATTTCCGGCCGAGTCCGGGGACGGTCAATCGCGCGATGTTCCCCGTCGGCCCGGGCGGACGAGTTCGAGTGGACACGCATGTGCAGGCGGGGGCGGCGGTGCCGGCGTACTACGACTCGCTGCTGGCGAAGGTGATCGCGCACGGTTCCGACCGGGACGAGGCGCTGGAAGCTCTGCGCGGTGCGCTGGACCGGTGCGCCGTCGAGGGGGTAGCGACCAATCTGGGGATGCAGCAGGCGGTGATCGGCACCGACGGGTTCGTCCGCGGCGGGGTCGATACCGGGTTCCTGGGACGGTGGCTGGGCGAGGGGCGCGATGACTGACATCCGGCTGGTCGATGTGTCGCTGCGGGACGGCAACCAGTCGCTGTGGGGAGCGACCGGGCTGCGGACCGCGCACATCGCGACGATCGCGCCGGTGCTCGGGCGGGCCGGGTTCCGGGCGCTCGACTACTCGTCGTCGACGGCGATGGGGGTGTCGGTGCGGACCCACCGGGAGGACCCGTGGGCGCTGCTGCGGCTGACCCGGGCGGCCATGCCGGACACGCTGCTGCAGTTCATCGGGACCGGGTTCCGGTTCATCTCGTGGGAGCGGGCGCACCCGGAGGTGATCCAGCTCGTCTACACGGCGCTGGTGCGCAACGGGATGGACCGGTTCGTGGTGCTCGACCCGACCCACGACATGGACGCGGCCCGGGCGACCGCCGCGATCGCCAAGAAGGCCGGGGCGCGCGAGGTGATCGGGGCGCTGACGTACACGATCTCGGCCGTGCACGACGACGCGTTCTACGCCGGCATCGCGGCCGCCTACGCCGACTGCCCGGACATCGACCGCGCGTACATCAAGGACCCGGCCGGCATCCTCACCCCCGACCGGGCGCGCACCCTGATCCCGGCCGTGCAGGCGGCGCTGCGGGACAGCGCCAAGCAGCTCGAGCTGCACTCGCACGCCTCGCTCGGGCTGTCCCCGCTGACCTGCCTGGTCGCGGCCGAGCTGGGGGTGCCGGTGCTGCAGGTCGGCTGCGGGGCGCTCGGCAACGGCACCTCGCTGCCCGACGCGGAGGACCTGGTCGCGAACCTGCGGGCAAGCGGGCACACGGTCGACATCGACGACCGGCTGCTGGCGGCGGTCGCCCGGTACTTCGACCGGCTGGCCGGGGCCGAGGGGCTGCCGCCGGGTGAGCAGCGGGGCTTCGACGCGGCCTTCATGGAGCACCAGCTGGCGGGCGGGGTAATGTCCACCACCCGGCGGCAGCTCGCCGAGCTCGGGATGGCGGACCGGTTCGGCGCGCTGATGGCGGAGATCGGCCAGGTCCGGGCCGAGCTCGGCTACCCGATCATGGTGACGCCGTTCCCGCAGATGGTGATCGGGCAGGCGCTGGCGAACCTGGTGGCGGTCGCCACGTCCGGCGGGGCGCGTTACGACGGCGTCCCCGACCAGGTGATCAGGTACGTGCTCGGCACGTTCGGGAAGCCGACGGCGCCGGTCGAGCCGTGGGTGCTCGACCGGGTCCTCGACCGGCCCCGGGCGGCGGAGCTGGCGGCCGAGCCGGAGCCGCTGGACGTGGCGGCGCTGCGGAGGCAGTTCGGTGAGCGGATCAGCGACGAGGAACTGCTGCTGCGGTTTGGGCTGCCGGCCGCCGACGTCGACGCGATGATCGCGGCCGGCCCGGCCGTCACGCGCTACAACCCGGACCTGGTGCCGGTGCTGCGGCTGCTGCGCGAGCTCGGCTCACGGCCGGCCGCCCGCGAGCTGACGGTGCAGAAGCCGGGGTTCCGGCTGTCACTGAAAGGGCAAGGTTCGTGACCGAGGTTTCCGACGAGGCGCTCGAACGGCTGCGGAGCGCGCGCGGGTTCATCTTCGACATGGACGGGACGCTGGCGCTCGGCGACCGGGTGAACCACGGGCTGCGGCCGCTGCCTGGCGCGATCTCGATGCTGGACTGGGCGCGCTCGCGCGGGCGGCCGTACGTGGTGTTCACCAACGGGACCAACCGGACCCCCGCGCACTTCGCCCGGGTGCTGCGGGACGCCGGGCTCGACGTGCCCGACGACCGGATGATGACGCCGGCCTCGAGCGCGGTGGTGATGTTCGCCAGCCGCCGGTTCAAGCGGGTGCTGGTGCTCGGCGTGTCCGGGCTCATCGAGCCGCTGCGGGAGGCCGGCATCGAGGTGGTGCTGCCGGGAGCGGCGGACGCGCCGGCCCCGGCCGTGGACGCCGTCTTCGTCGGCTGGTTCCGTGACTTCACGATGGACCACCTGGAGGCGGCCTGTCATGCGGTGTGGGCGGGCGCGGAGCTCTACAGCGCGTCAGAGACTCCGTTCTTCGCCTCGGATGGCGGGCGGGCGCTGGGCACGTCGCGGGCGATCTCGGCGATGATCCGGTCGGTCACCGGGTGTTCGCTCACCATCACCGGCAAGCCGTCGCTCGACGCGCTGCGGGCCGCCGCGACCAGGCTCGGGGTGGCCGCCCGGCACCTGGTCGTGGTCGGCGACGACCCGCTGCTCGAGGTGCCGATGGCGCACCGCGGCCACGCGCTCGCGGTCGCCGTCGACACCGGCCTCGGCGGGCCCGACGCCTACGACCACCTGCCGCCGCGGCGGCGGCCGCAGCTGCACCTGCGGGGCGTCGACGAGCTGCTCGCGCTGTGCCAGGAGGTGTCGCCATGATCACCCCGCGCGGACGGCCCGGGTGGGAAGGCGCGTTCGACGGGCGCGAGTTAGAGCACGGTAGGCGGGGTAGCGCGAGGTCCCTGGGATTTCCGCGGCCCGGAGCAGGACGCGACTGATGCAGGACACGACTAAGGAGGAACATCATGCCCGAGATGATGCGAGCGGTTGGCTTCACCGAGTTCGGCGACCCGTCGGTGCTGCGCATCGTCACCGTGCCGAAGCCCGCGCCCGGACCCGGGCAGGTCCTGGTCAAGGTCGCGGCGGCCACCGTCAACCCGACCGACCTCGGCTTCCGGGCCGGCGGCCGGGCGCTGCCGCCCGGCGTCGAGCCACCCTACATCCCGGGCATGGACCTGGCCGGGGTGATCGACGCGGTCGGCCTCGATGTCACCGGGCCGGACGGCGTCGGCTGGCGGGTTGGCGACCGGGTGATGGCCGCGGTCGCCCCGGCCGTCCCGGGCGGCGGCGCGCAGGCCGAGTACGTCGCGGTGGCCGAGGACGCGCTCGCCCGGGTTCCCGACGGGTGGTCGCTCGTGGAGGCGGCGACGCTGCCGATGAACGGGCTGACGGTCAGGAACGCGCTCGACCTGCTGGCGCTGCCGCCGGGCTCGACCCTGGCCGTGACCGGGTCGGCCGGCATCGTCGGGCAGTTCGCGATCCAGCTCGGCCGGCACGAGGGTCTCACCGTGATCGGCGACGCGGCCGCGGCCGAGATCGAGCTGATCGAGTCGTTCGGCGCCGAGCGGGTGGTCCCGCGCGGCGAGGGCACCGAGCCCGAACTGCGCGAGATCTACCCCGACGGGGTGGACGCGGTCCTCGACGCGGCGCTGCTCGGCCCCGAGGTCATCGGCGCGGTCAGGGACGGCGGGCAGCTGCTCGCCGTCCGCCCGTACGCGGGCCCGGCCGAGAACGGCAAGGCGGAGCGGGACATCGCCGTCCACCTGGTGCTGGTCGGCCAGCACCTGCACGAGGGGCAGCGGATCGCCGAGCTGGCCGACCTGGTCACCAAGGGCGTGCTGACGCTGCGGATCGCCGAGGTCCTTCCGGCCGACCGGGCGGCCGAGGCGCACCGGCGGCTGGCGGCCGGCGGCGTGCGCGGCCGGCTGGTGCTGACCTTCTAGCGCTTCAGCTCCAGCCAATGTAGAAGATGCCCAGGCCGGCGGCCACGAAGATGCCGCCGATGAGCCAGAACCGCACCACGATGGTGGTCTCGCTCCACCCGCCGAGGCGGAAATGGTGCTGCAGCGGCGCCATCCGGAAGACCCGCACCGGCCGACCGGTCCTGATCCGGGTTACCTTGAACACGCTGACCTGGATCATCACCGACAGCGTGACGATCACGAACAAGCCGCCCAGGATCGGCAACAGCAATTCGGTGCGGGACACGATCGCCAGGCCGGACAGGGCGCCGCCGAGACCCAGCGATCCGACGTCTCCCATGAAGATCTTGGCCGGCGGCGCGTTCCACCACAGGAAGCCGAAGCACGCCCCGAGCACCGCGCCCGCGACCACCGCGAGGTCCAGCGGGTCGCGCACGTCATAGCAGTTCTGCGTCAGCGCCGTGGTGCAGTCGTTGCGCAGCTGCCAGTTGCCGATGATCACGTAGGCGGTCAGCACCGGGATGGTCGCCCCGGTCGCCAGGCCGTCAAGGCCGTCTACGAGGTTCACCCCGTTCGACGTGCCGCCGGTCATGAGGATTACCCAGATCACGAAGAACACCGGGCCGATGGCGATGCCGAAGTCAGTCAGGAAGGACAGGTGGTCCGAAGCGGGAGTCAGGTCGTAATGGTCGGGATAGTGCAGCGCCAGGATGCCGAACACGGCGCCGACCACGATCTGCCCGATCAGTTTCTGTCCGGCCCGCAGCCCGAGGCTGCGCTGCCTGAAGACCTTGATGAAATCGTCGACGAAACCGACCAGGCCCATGCCGGTCATCAGGAACAGCACCAGCACCCCCGACGCGGTCAGCGGATCGGCGGTGAGCAGATGCCCGACCAGGTACCCGGCCACCGACGCGAGGATGATCACGATGCCGCCCATGGTGGGCGTGCCCTTCTTGGTCGCGTGCCCGGCCGCCGCGAGTTCGTCCTGGATTTCCTGGCCGACGCCGTGCCTGATGAAGAAGCGGATCGCGACCGGGGTGCCCAGCAGCGCGATCGCCGCCGACACGGCGGCGGACAGCAAGAGAGTTTTCAAGTGCCTGCCTAGACGTCGCCCCGGATCAGGTCACTCTGGACCCTACCGTGGGGTTTTGTCTCACATGTCCATTCGGGCCTACCGGCATCGAGCCAGCCGGGCAGGTGTCCGAAGTGTCCGCTCCGGGCAGATACTGGCGTGGTCACCCCCACCAGTAGCTGGAGTAATCGCGTCATGACAGTCAGCACGGTCCGTTCGCAGGAAAAGACGGCATCAGCCCGGCACCCGCTCGCACCGCTCACCGTGGCCGAGGCGGGGGCGGCGTCGCGGGCCGCCCTTGACGCCTCCGGGCCGGGGAGCCGGCTGGTGCACTGCGCGCTGGCCGAGCCGGCCAAGGAGGCCGTGCGCGGGTGGGAGGACGGCGGTCGGCCGGTGCCGCGCGAGGCCCTGTGCGTGGTCTACGAGCGGCCCAGGCAGCTCACCTGGCTGGTGACGGTGATGCTGGGCGAGACCGCCCGGGTGACCGACGCGGTCCCCGCGCCCGGGGTGTTCCCGCTGGTCACCGGCGAGCAGTTCATGGCCGACAGCGAGCGGATCAAGCAGGCGCCCGCGTTCCAGGCGGCGCTCGCCCGGCGGGGCCTGACCGACATGTCGGCCATTCACGTGGACGCCTGGCCGGCCGCGTACTTCGGGCTCGACGTCGACCGGTCGGGGCGGCCGCTGGCCCGCGCCGTCGCCTACGCGCTCGACGGGCCGCACCCCAACCCCTATGCGCGGCCGATCGAGAACCTGGTCGTGATCTGGGACCGCGACGCCGGCGAGATCGTCGAGCTGCAGGACGGGGACCCGGTGCCGCTGCCCGCCGACCCCGGCCGGTATGACGCGGCCGGCACCGCGCCGCACCGCGAGCTGGCGGACCTGCGGATCCTGCAGCCGGACGGCCCCGGGTTCACCGTCGACGACGGGCAGCTGCGCTGGGGTCCCTGGCAGCTGCGGGTCTCCCTGCACCCGGTCGAGGGCCTGGTGCTGCACGAGGTCACCTACATCGAGCGCGAACGACCCCGGCCGATCCTGTTCCGCGCGTCGATGTCGGAGATGGTCGTGCCCTACGGGTCGACCTCGATGAACCACTGGTGGAAGAACGCGTTCGACGCCGGCGAGTGCGGGCTCGGGCTGTGCGCAAGCTCGCTCGAGCTCGGCTGCGACTGCCTGGGCGAGATCGTCTACCTGGACGGGGTCCAGGTAGACGGCGAGGGCACCGCGACGCCGCTGCGCAACGCCATCTGCCTGCACGAAGAGGACTACGGCATGCTCTGGAAGCACGTCGACGGGCGGAACCAGGTGAGCGAGACCCGCCGGTCCCGGCGGATGGTCGTCTCGTCCATCGCCACCGTCGGCAACTACGAGTACGGCTTCTTCTGGTACTTCTACCTCGACGGGACGATCCAGGCCGAGGTCAAGCTGACCGGGATCATCCAGACCCAGGCGGTGCGCCCGGGCGAGCGGGTGCCGTACGCGAACCCGGTGACACAAGAGCTGGCCGGGCCGCACCACCAGCACGTGTTCAGCTACCGGCTCGACTTCACCCTCGACGGGGCCGCCAACGCCGTCTACGAGGTCGACGCCGTCCCGGTGCCGGCGGGGCCCGACAACCCGTACGGCAACGCGTTCACGTCGCAGGCGACCCTGCTCGAGACCGAGCTGCAGGCGCAGCGGATGGCGGCGGCGGAGAAGTCCCGGTACTGGAAGGTCGTCAACCACGACGTCCGCAACGCGGTCGGCGAGCCGGTGGCGTACAAGCTGGTGCCCGCGCACGCGACCGCGCCGCTGCTTGCGCAGCCGGACGCGGCGATCACCGCCCGGGCGGCGTTCGGCACCCGGCACCTGTGGGTGACGCCGTTCGCGGCCGACGAGCGGCGGGCGGCGGGCGACTTCCCGAACCAGCATCCGGGCGGGGACGGGCTGCCCCGGTGGACCGCGGCCGACCGGCCGGTCGTCGACACCGACATCGTGGTCTGGCACACGGTCGGGGTGACGCACTTCTGCCGGCCGGAGGACTTCCCGGTCATGCCGGTCGAGTACACCGGGTTCACGCTCAAGCCGTTCGGCTTCTTCGACCGGAACCCGGCGATCGACCTGGCGCCGTCGGCGTCTGCATCGGCGGGGGCGGAGGGCGGCCATTGCCATCCGTAACGCCGGACCCCGTGAACCGGCCGACCCGCGCCGAGGCCGCCTCGGTCGAGATCGTTCAGGCCAGGCGCCCCCAGGACATGACCGCCGAGGCGACCCGCGAGCTGGTCAACCACTGGATGATCGTGGCCAACAACGGCGGCGCGGTCGGCTTCGCATTCCCTCCGGTCGGCGTCGATGACGTGAAACCCGTCGCGGACCGGCTCATCGCCGACCTTGATCCCGGGTACAACCAGATCCTGCTCGCCCGGGTCGACGGTGTCCTCGCCGGATGGCTGAACCTGAGCCGGCACCGGGACCGGGTCGTTCCGCACTGGGGCGTGGTCAAACGGGTTCAGACCCACCCCGACTTCCGCGGCCGCGGTATCGGTGTGGCCTTGATGCACCGCGTTCGTGACGTTGCCAGGGACGAACTGGGCCTCGAACAGCTCCGCCTCGAAGCCCGGGGCGGAGAGGGGCTCGAAGGCTTCTACGGCCGGCTCGGCTGGCGGGAGGTCGGCCGATGGCCGGATGCGCTCCGCTTTGAGCATGGCGATCGCGACGAGGTCCTGATGCTCCTGGCTCCGCTGTGAGGCCCGTCCCGCTTATCGCTCGCGGGCCGGGATGACGAGGCCCGACTCGTAGGCCGTGACGACCGCCTGGGTCCGGTCGCGGAGGCCGAGCTTGCCCAGCGTGCGGCTGACGTGGGTCTTGACCGTGTCCTCGGTCACCACCAGCCGGGCCGCGATCTCCGCGTTGGACAGGCCGGCGGCGACCAGCCGGAGCACCTCGGTCTCGCGCGGGGTGAGCGTGCGCAGCGCCGCCGCGGCGGCCGGGCCCGCCCCGGTCCCGGACGCGTCGGCGCTCGGCCGGATCCGGGCGAACTCGCTGATCAGCCGCTTGGTGACGCCGGGGGCGAGCAGGGCGTCACCGGACGCGACGACGCGGACGCCCGCGAACAGCTGCTCGGCGGTGACGTCCTTGAGCAGGAACCCGCTGGCGCCCGCCCGCAGCGCGTCGAAGACGTACTCGTCCAGGTCGAACGTGGTCAAGATCAGCACCCGGGGCGCGTGCTCGGCGTCCAGCGCGAGCTGGCGGGTCGCCTCGATGCCGTCGGTGCCGGGCATCCGGACGTCCATCAGCACCACGTCGGGCCGGGCCGCACGGCAGACCCGCACCGCCTCGGCCCCGTCGGCGGCGGTGCCGAGCACGGTGAAGTCCGGCTGGGTGTCGAGCAGCGCGGCGAAGCCCGCCCGCACCACCTCGTGATCGTCGGCCACGACGATGCCGATGACCTCGCCCCCGGTCATGGCGTCTCCGCCTTGGCGGCTGGCAGCACGGCCTCGACCAGGAACCCGCCTCCGGGGGCGGCGCCGGTGCGCAGCGTCCCGCCAACGGTGGCGGCCCGTTCGCGCATGCCGAGCAGCCCGTGCCCGGAACCAGACGACGCCGGGCCCGGGCCGTTGTCCCTGACCCGCAGCCGCAGCGAGCTGCCGGAGTAGCGAAGTTCGACGTCGACCGCGGTGCCGGGGGCATGCCGGCGGGCGTTGGTGAGCGCCTCCTGCACGATCCGGTAGGCGGCCAGCTCGACCCCGGGGTCGAGCGGCGTGACCGGACCGGACACGATCAGCCGGACGCCCGCCCCCGAGGCCTCCCTGGCGCTGTCGATCAGCTCGGCCAGCTGCGCCAGCCCGGGCTGCGGGTGCCGGTCGCCGACGGTGTCGCCGACGTCCTCGCGGAGCACGCCGAGCAGCCGGCGCATCTCCGTCAGCCCGGAGCGGGCGGTGTCGCCGATCTCGGCGAACCGCTGCGCCCCGGCGGCCGGCAGGCCCGGGGTGGTCAGCCGCGCGGTCTCCGCCTGGACCGCGATCATCGAGATGTGGTGGGCGACGACGTCGTGCAGCTCACGGGCGATGCGGGCCCGCTCGCCGCGCGCGAGGTGCTCGGTCAGCGTGTCCGCCAGCATCGTCCGGGCCGCGCTCTGCCGCGCCTCCTCGGCCCGGGCCCGCCACGCGATCGCGGCGCCGACCGCGACCGGGGCGGCCACGGCGAGCAGGAGCGCCGACGCGCCGCCGTGGAACGCCAGCGCGAGCACCAGAACCGGCGCCGCCAGGGCGGCCATGACCAGCTGGGCGCTGCCCGACGTGACCGGCTCCGGACCGCGGCCGGCCCCGCCCGCGTCACCGGCCGGGGCGGCCCGGCCGAACGCGGCCGTCCAGCCGAGCCGGTAGCTGGCGATCACCTGCGCGATCAGCCCGGCCGCGGTCGGCCGCCCGAAGGCGGCGATCACGAGCACGCTCGCCGCGGTGATCGCCACCGCCGCCGCCACCGGGCGCAGGAAGATCAGCGGGACCGTGCCCGCCAGGGCGAGCAGGCAGAGCGCAATCGTGTACGGGACGTTCCCCCCGGGGCTGGCGGGGCTCCCGGGGGCCGTCCCGTTCACGGAGTGCAACAGCCCCTCGGCGATGGCCTGGCCGAACGCGGCCAGCGCAAGCAGCGCGCCGGCCCAGGCCAGCGCGTTCGGCGACCCGGCGATCCACCGGGTCCGTCCAGTCGCCATAGAAGTCATCGTCCCTCATTGTCCCCGCCGGCCGGACCGGCGGCGTCCCCCCGGCCGGGTATCCTCGCCGTCCCTCCCAAGGGGGACGCCGCCGCGGCCGAAGACGGCTCTCAGGCGTGACGACCGCGGCCGCCGGCGATCCCTAGCCTCGGTGACCATGGAAGCAACGATCGAAGTGGCCGGGCTGCGCAAGCGGTTCGGGCCGACGCTGGCGCTCGACGGCATGTCCTTCGCCGTCCAGCCCGGCCAGGTGACCGGCTTCGTCGGCCCGAACGGGGCCGGCAAGTCCACCACCATGCGGGTCGTCCTCGGCCTGGACGCCGCCGACGACGGGACCGCCCTCATCGGCGGGCAGCCCTATCAGAGCCTGCGCCATCCGCTCAGCCACGTGGGCGCGCTGCTCGACGCGGGCGCGCTCCAGCCGGGCCGCACCGCCCGCAACCACCTGCTGTGGCTAGCCCACTCGCAGGGGCTCGGCCGGGCCCGGGTCGACCAGGTGATCGCGCAGGCCGGGCTCGAGTCGGCCGCCAAGCGGAAGGCAGGCGGCTACTCGCTCGGCATGCGGCAACGCCTCGGCATCGCCGCCGCCCTGCTCGGCGACCCGCCGGTGCTGATGATGGACGAGCCGTTCAACGGGATGGACCCCGAGGGCATCGTGTGGATGCGCGGTTTCCTGCGCGGGCTATCCGGCCAGGGCCGAGCCGTGTTCGTCTCCAGCCACCTGATGAGCGAGCTGCAGGACACCGCCGACCACCTCGTGGTGGTCGGCCGGGGCAAGGTCATCGCCGACGCCAGCGTCAGCGATCTGATCGCGGCCGCCTCCGACGACCGGGTCGAGCTGCGGACCGCGGCGCGGGCGGAGGCGATGACGGTCCTCGCCCGTGCGGGGGCGGAGGTCGCGGCGACCGCGCCCGATGTCCTGACGGTCAAAGGCCTTTCCCCCGAACGGACCGTGGCGGCTCTCACCGGCGGCCGTGTCCCCTTCACCGAGGTGACCGCCCACCGGGCGAGCCTCGAGGAGGCGTACATGGAGCTCACCAGGGACGCGGTGGAGTACCGCGCCGCCTCAGTCACCGAAGGAACGGCGCCGTGACCACGATCACGCCCTATCGCTCGACCGGCCAGAATGCGCGGGACGGGTTCTGGCAGCTGCTGCACGGCGAGTGGACCAAGTTCCGCACCGTCCGGGGCTGGGTCGCCGGGATGATCGTCGCGGTCGTGATCACGGCCGGGATCGGGATCTTCGTCGCCGCCTCGGGAGCCAGCCAGTCGTGTCAGTCGGTGGGCGGGCCGGTCAGCTCGGGCGGCGGCTGCGGGTCCGGGGCCGCGCTGCCGCTGGGGCCGGGCGGCGAGCCGGTGACCGACAACTTCTACTTCGTCCGGCAGCCGCTGGCCGGGAACGGCAGCATCACGGTCCGGGTGACGTCGCTGACCAGCCTGCTCCCGCCGGCCGGGCAGGTGTTCGGCGCGACCCCGGACCGGCCGGGCCTGGTGCCGTGGTCCAAGGCCGGGATCATCATCAAGTCGAGCCTGTCGGCGGGGTCGGCCTACGCGGCGATGATGGCCACCGGCGGCAACGGGGTGCGGATGCAGTGGAACTACACCGGCGACGCGCCCGGCCTGCCCGGCGCCGTCTCGGCCGCGAGCCCGCGCTGGCTCAGGCTGACCAGGGACGGCGACACGATCACCGGCTCCGACTCCGCCGACGGCGCCCACTGGACGGTGGTCGGCGTCGTGCGGCTCGCGGGCCTGCCCGGCACCGTCCAGGCGGGCCTGTTCACCGCCTCGCCGATCCTCGCGCCGAAGGCGGTGAACATCGCCGGGGTTTCCCAGGGCGGCGGCGGCTCCACCGCCTCCTCAGGCGTCTTCGATCGCCTCAGCCGATCCGGCGCGTGGCCCGCCGGCACCTGGGCCGGCGGCTACACCGAGGGCGACCAGGCCGCGGAAGCGCAAGGGATCGGCGGCTTCCGGCAGGCGGACGGGCGGATCACCGTGACCGGGCAGGGCGACATCGCCCCCGCCCTCCCCCA
>Ga0335074_10004207_pt1 | contig 19801 bp, 21 predicted proteins | sample Lox_Sample_23_FD_206715 | JGI IMG/M metagenome (GOLD analysis project Ga0335074, IMG submission 206715) | Soil microbial communities from Loxahatchee National Wildlife Refuge, Florida, United States - Lox_Sample_2.3 | ecosystem: Environmental > Terrestrial > Soil > Wetlands | place: USA... | reverse complement strand
CGCAACACCTCATGCCGGTACCGAACAGCGTCGACCTCGTGCAGCGGCGCGTAGAAGAACTGCTTCAGCTCGTACTGCTCGCGGCCCGCGGTAATCGACCGCAGCACCTGATCGAGATTCAGGTCGACGAAGAAGTCCGGCTCCTCCAGCCCGCCCACTCCGGAGCCTTCGCCAGGCCGCCTGAAGAGGATGCTCTCGAAACGCATCCCGACCGCCTCCGGGCGGGGTCTCACACCGACAGAGACGCCATCCGACAAGCGACGCGAGCCGGGTCCAGGCAGGTCAGGAGTTGTCATCAGCTTCCACCGGTGCGAGCACGGTAGAAGCCGTTAGCCGTTGCGGCAGTTTGAGGCGAGCTTCATCGCCTAGACAACAATAACAATACCTCTGGCCCCAAGCGGCGGCATCCATCGGCACCTGGTCCGCCTCCTGTCAGTACCCGCGTGGGGCTGCGGTCATCGGCGCACGCCTGAAGCCGCAGTCCGCGATGCCGTCGGCCTTACAGGTCCCCGATTGCCCGCGGATACTAGCTGTGATTAGTGGCGCGCGTATTCTTGGTCGGGTTTGCCACTGCCTGGGTCTGTTCCGGCGGAGGGCTGTGGCCACGACAGGCGAGCGAAGAGCGGGCCGGGTGCTGGGGACAGGCGAGCTGCTCGCCTGTAGGTCAGAGACGATCCGGCCGCACACGAGCTCGGGACCCGGCGCCGCCGACCTGGCCGCGATCGCGGTCGGCGGCGGTCTCGGCAGCGTGGCGCGTTACCTGCTGTCGGCCAAGTTCCCGGCCGGTCACGCGTTCCCGTGGGCCAACTTCGCGATCAACGTCTCAGGCTGCTTCTTGCTCGCCCTGCTCATGGTCTACCTGCTGGAAGTCTGGCCGCCGCGGCGGCTGCTGCGGCCGTTCATCGGGTTGCTCGGCGGGTACACGACGTTCTCCACGTACGTAGGGCTGCTGACCGGCCACGCCGCGGCCCTAGCCGACGCCTATGCGCTGACCAGCATCGTGGCGGCGCTGGTCGCCGTATGGTGTGGCATGAAAGCCGGCCGCACGGCGTCGACGCTGCCCGCGCGGATCAGAGCCCCGCGGACCGGAGGCGACGAGTGAGACTACAGGGCCCGGCCAGGCGGATCACCATCTTCATCGGCGAATCAGACCGCTACCACCACAAGCCGCTATATGCCGAGATCGTGCACCGCGCACACCAGCGCCGGCTGGCAGGCGCCAGCGTGTTCCGCGGCATCGAGGGCTTCGGCGCCGCGTCCCGGATCCACACCAGCCGACTTCTGTCGTTGAGCGAGGACCTGCCGCTGGCCATTATCATCGTCGACACCGCCGAGCGGACCGAGGCGTTCCTGGACGAGGTCGCCGAGCTGATCACCGGCGGCCTGGTGATCGTCGATGACGTGGAGGTCCACACCTATACCGGCGGCAGCCAGCAGTGACAGTCCTGGCAGTGCTGGTCGGCGGCATGCTCGGCGCGCCGACCCGGTACCTGGCCGACCGGGCGATCGCCGCCCTGCGCGACAGCGTGTTCCCGATGGGAACCTTCGCGGTCAACATGACGGGCTCGCTGGTGCTGGGGTTCCTGCTCGGCGCGCAGCGGCATCTCGGCCTGCCGCCGGCCGCGTTCGCGCTGCTCGGGACCGGGTTCTGCGGCGGGCTGACCACCTTCTCCACCTTCGGCTACGAGACGCTGCAGCTGCTGGAGGACGAGGCGTCATCGACCTCGATCTGCTGTGCGTCTACGTGACCTTCATCGACGAGCTGGCCTCGGCCGGATGGACGGTGGTCAGCATGGTCAGCACGATCGTGCCGGATAACCCGGCCGAGCGGACCTACAAGGTCGTGCGCAAGCAGGCCAACGGGCTGGCCTATGCGCTGGCCATCGCCGGCAAGCACCGCGTCACCTACGACCAGCTCACCGAAAGGCTCAGCCCGTGAAGGCCCACCTGCTCTACCGTGACCGGGACTTCGACGTCACCGCTGGTCTGCCCGGCAACAGCGACTACCTGATCCAGGACCTGGCGCTGGCCACCGTGCTCGAGGCGATGGCGGTCGGGGATAGGTTCCTGTACGACATCTCCGCGCGGGTGCTCCTCGCCAGCCTGACCGACCCCGATGCCATCCGCTACCGGCAGCACGTCCTCGCCGACTGCATCGCCCAGCCGGAGATCATCCGGCAGATGTACGGCATCGCCGTGGCCGCCCTGGAGGATAGGCGCCGTGTGTGGGGATACTGGCCCTCCCGGCGGCCCACATCCATCCTGTCCGGCGCGGTTAGCCAGCTCGAGATCCTGATCGCCAGGCTCAGGCAGCTGCGCCAGGATCGAGACCGTCGTCAACTCACCGAACGACCTGGGCTGCCAGCGCCGACTGCGCAACCTCGGCGAACTGCAGGCCAAAGCCCGTGACGTTAACACCCGGCTGCTTGATACTGAACGGGTCGGGCAGGGTTGTGTCCTTGCGAGCCCAGCCTTTGAGCGGGTCGCGCTGCCGTCGGTGACCGCCGATGGCAGGAGGGCTCCCGCCTTGCGTTTCGGCGACCCTCGGGTCATGGCCCTGCTCGGCGCCCTGTGCGCCGGGCTCAGCGCCCTCGGGTTCACCCACCGGAGCCTGCGTGCCCGGGTGAGCCGCCTGCTCGGCGCGGCCTACACCACCAATCAGATGAGTTACGACCTGTCCCGGTTACGACTCAACGGGCTCATCGACCGAATCGAGCACACCAACACCTACCTGCTGACCCCAGAAGGGCAGCGCGTCGCCGTCTTCTACACCAAGCTCCATAACCGGCTCATCCGCCCGCTGCTCGCCGTGAACGCACCGCCCGCGCCACCCGAGCTACGCCACGCCCTGGCAACCATCGACTCCCACATCCGCGGCTACATCCATGACGCGCCTGGGAAAGGCCGCATGAAACTCAAGATCAACGTCAAACTCCGGAACACCTAGCAGGGCTAGAGCCACGCGGGTGCTGGGAGCACTGCGGCCGCCGCGGCTAGCTCCGGCAACTCCCACACTGGCCCTGGACCATCCCCGCGTCTGCGCTGAACCCGAAAGACGTCGAGGCAACGCACATCGTTGCACGGAGTTCTTCCTTCGTCTGGGCTATGTCATCGACGAGCGTGGCGCCGGGGCCCGCAGGTGGAAAGAAGCGCCCTATTAGGCCGGACCGCGGGGCGCTTGCGACCATTCCGGGTCCCAGGTGTGATGCCTGCAGGCGAAGTTCATGCCGCCAGGCGCTACCGCTCGGGCAGTCTCTTGCACGTGGTCCAGGCACAGGCCGGCCTGGCAGTTCGGGCACAACGCCACTGCGGTCCGCTCAGTACCGGTCCGAGCGCAGCTCAGGCAGTTCACTTGGCTACCTCACTCTCTCTTGCGATACGCGTCCAAAAGAACCGGGACAGTCCTGGCAGAAGCCCCACTTGATACGTGCCATCGCCCTTTCAGAACCTGACCGGAGCGGCGCGCGTGCACGACCGCGCCTGTCGTCCAGGTAGACCCGGAGGCATGTGGTCAGGCCAGCCGAGGCTCCGTCTGGTGCTCTCGCGCCCGGACTTGCTCGTTCCGAGCCGACAGCGCACGGCATTGTCCTTGGGGAAGGACGTCGGGAGTGGCACGACACGCGGCATTCCACGATGGCCGGGGCGGAAGAAGGTAGGCCGCGGCTGGGCGGCGGACGGCCGTCGGTTGAGATGCGATGCGGCCGGGAGCTCGTGCGGGTCAACAGCAATACCACCAGCAAGCTCGGCTGATGCCAGGGCAGAATGCAACGGCAGGACGCACGGCTGCTCCTCTCACAAGGAGCCATCAGCCGACGCGGCGGTTGTGGGCGAGCTCCATCGCCGGTTATCAGGTTAGCGGCGCCGATCATGCACTGCGCGCGTGCCCTCCAGTTAGCCTGATGCGGCAGCAGCCAGGGTACTTCAGTGTTTATCACGTGGGCCTATGGCATCCGGCCTGGTGCGGCCGGAGAGATCAGACAGGGCGCCACCTTGAGAGAACGCCACAGGTGTCGACACACAGGCCGGACGGCTGTCGCGTCAGCGGCTACGGACGGGGTCCACCACCAGTCGACCGAGGTGAGCGCAACCCTGGCACCCGCATGCCGCAAACCAGGTTGTCTGAGTCCAATCTGGAGGGCTGCGGAAGGGGACCAGCCTCTTGGACTAAGCTGTGCAGCGACCGGATGAAGCTCCCGGCAGGGCTGAGATCCCAAATCGCCACCGTGGCTAATGGCTTCTATCAGTGGAAGCAGTTGCCATGGAGGTGGTGCGCCCGTGACGGCCCGACCGCAGTATGCGTTTGCCCACTCTGCCAGGGCCCTTCCTCAGCCGGAGTACACCCAGGGAACATCCCGTCACGCTGCTGGCCCTGCTGACGGGCCAGCACGCCTCAGCGACCGCCAGCTAACCGACCGGCTCATGGGTCCCCTGGTGAAATGCGCCAGCGGCAGCATGGATCCGGACGCCTGGTTCCCGGATGCCCGGGCACCGGAGCGGGCGCGCGACGAGGCGGCGGGTGCACTCGCCCTCTGCGCCCAGTGCCCGCTGCGCGCCGAATGCTTAGAAGTGTCGATGCGGCACTGGGCCACGGCTGGCCGGCACGGCATCTGGGGCGGGCTCGTCGAGGCGGAGCGTGCCGCGTTGTACCCTGCGTGGCGGGCTGGCGTGCCAGCGAGCGCGCTGCTGCAGTCCGCCCCTCCCGGCGCTGCGGACCTGGGCAGCCCGGCGAAGCCGCAGGCAGCCGGGCAGCCGGGGTGCCAGCATGAGTGCCGCAATGAGCCGATCACCTCGCAAGGTCGCGTGCCGTGGGACTGGCGGCCTGCAAGGGTGCGCCGACAGAGCCGAAGGAGGCCAGAAACGCGCGACCGTCTGGATCGCGCCGGCCGCGAACAGGTTCTCGCCGCTGCGGAGGAGGCAGGCGGCCTCATCACGATGTCGGCCGCACTGCTTGCCGAACGCGGCCATTCGGCACGGATGCCCTGAACAAGGTGTTCCTCCTCGCGGCCCTGCGGAGCAACCGCCGGCCACCAGATGCCCGGTGCCCGTTCAGGTACGGCAAGCCGTTCTGCTGGCCTATGCTCGCCACCTCGCCGGATTACCCATCGCACGCTGACCCGATGACCGGGTCGGGCAACGGACGAGGACAGGGCAGTGGTCATTCAACAAGCCGAACGGATCGTGTACCAGGCAAGCTGGCACCTTCAGGAGGAAATCGTCCTGGATAGCCAGCCCGGCACTGGCCGGGCTGCGATAGGTCCCGCTCGAACCCAGCTCCGATAGGCCGGCCGCCGATGAGCCCGCCAGTGAGACTTTTGCGGCGAGCCCGCGTGTCCGGCTGATTTGGTTGTCCACCAGCGTGGGCCTCCTGGCGCGAGATCGGCCGGCAGGTGGTGCGCCCGCTGCTGGCAGCCGACATCAGGATCTTCTTCCTCAGCCACCGGTGCTCGTCGCCGCGTCATGATGGCCCGCATGAGCGGCAGCCGAATGCGCCGGATCCGCGCAGCCCATCGCCCACGACGCCCTGCACGGTGCGGGACCGCCATTGCCGAGAGCGACGGCCACCGAGACGAACAACACCGTTAGCATGAGCCACGCGAGCATCATGATCCCGGCCGGGCCGAGACGCCGCCCGGCACAACGTGCCCGCGAGCTGCCGCGCCCGACGGTGCCCCGCATCTGCCGCCACCTGGCCCCGATCTGCTCGCGGGCCGGCATCGCTTCCCCAGCCGTCAGCTGCGTGAACGTGTCCAGCAGCCCGGCCAACACGGGATCCGACAGCGTGAGACTCTCGGTGATGGAGTCCAGCAGATGCCGTTCATGTGCACTGAGGCTCATCGTGCCGCCCGCCACGGACTCGGCGGCCGCAAACCTCGGTCCCACGGCCCGCAAACAGCATGGCACACGCACCGTCCCACGAGACTGCGCGCATCAAAGCTGGGGATCACAGACACTGAAACCTCCACCTATGCTCGCCCGAGCGGAAACAGGTAGAGGCCATCAACCCAGGAACGCAACCCCAGGTGCATACGCGAGCCTCATCGCGCGATATGAGTAGAATACACACCGCATCAGCCTGCCGCCGAGGCGCGCGCAAGGCGGGCATCCGGGTGCCGCTCCCGCCATGTTTGCACTGGCACCTGCGGGAAGTCAGCCGACTGCGCCAGCACGTCGGCCGCTTCAACCTCATTGCATGGCAGCGGTGCCCAAGGACTCGCTCGTGTGGAGGGTAGCCGGGTGGGCAGCAGCGCGGCCGGATACTCGATGACCTCATCGGCCCCTTGACTCCGCGGTGCCGTCATTGCCAGACTTGCTGCCCGGCGAAGGGGCTCGCCCCCAATCGCGGTAGCTGCCGCTGACAGTCCCTGCACCCTGCGAACGAGCGGTGAGGGAGAGCGGTTCATGGCGAGGGTGAGCGACGACGAGGTCCTGTTGCTGTGGCGGGCGCTGCGGGCGTTCCGGTCGGGTCGGCAGCCACGGTGCCGCTCGCGTGGCCATCCAGCCCGCAGCGACTGCCCGCTGCACGATCGCTGCCCGCGCTGGCGTGGTCAGCCGGACGACTGGAGCGCCAGCCTGGAGGAGACCGCCGACGAGACCGAGCGCAGGCGCGCCTCGTGGCCGTGCAGCAGGCTGCTGGAGCTACTGTCCCCGGAGCTGACAAGGATCGGCCCGTGACCGCGGGCCGGGCGGGTTGCTACAATCCGGGCCGCGGGCGCCCCTGCCGCGCAGTCCCTCGGTGCTCACGCTGTACAGCGCGGGGGGATCTGTTGACCGCGTCAGGCTGCCAGGTGAGCCGGTACGCGACCGAGGGCGAGCGACCTTCATCTCGGCTGGTTCGCGATGGAGGGGGCACGCCGAAATCGACGACGATCACCCGGCTCGGCTCCTCCCTTGCCATGTGCGCCGGGAGCGCCCGCCGGCTGACGAGCCAGCGCGGCGCGGCCATTCGGCTGACGCCATGTATCACTATGTGGTGACTGCCGCAGCGAACCGGCTAGCCGGACGCCCTGCCCCGCCACCGGCGTACAGGCGTGCGAGCACGACAACGCGGCAGCCGGGCGTGCGCTCGGCACCCTTGCTGGAAGACCTCGCCGATCCGTCGGTGCTCGACCGCTTCTGGGACTGGGCGGCCTGTGGCTGCCGCATCTGGCCCCGGCGACCGCGCGCTATCGCCGGGTGGCGCGCAGCGTGTGCCGGAACCGTCGCTTACGGCCCGCTGGCTTCAGCGCGGCGAGTTGCGTCATAGGCGGGAACCGCCCGCTCGGTTAGGCTATATGCAACCGGCGGAGGGGCTCGCCGTCAGACTCGCGGATCAGCCGCCAACGGTCCCTGCTTTCAGGGCAGGAGGCCGTCGGCATGACCCCGGACCGCGATGGTGGTTGCCTGCACGCGGTCTCGCGGGTAACCCTGAACGGCGGCGGGCCGCCCGCGGGCACCCATCTCGCCGAGCTGGTCAGCCACATGTATCTGTGCGAGGGCTTGTCCACCTACCGCATCGGCGCCCTGACCGGAATGGACCGGCAGCGGGTCGGCCGGATGCTGGGCCGGGCCGGCGTCCCGGTGAAACCCAGGGGCGCAGGCAGGCGCCGACCTGTTGATGAGGATCGGGCCGCGCTGGACGAGACTATGGAGCGGCTGTACGCCGAGTCGGGCCTCAGCTGCGGCGAGATCTCGGCGATCACCGGGATCCCGCAGCGTACGGTGCGCGACCGGCTGCATGCGCGCGGCGTCCGGATGCGCACGAAGGGACGGCTCAACCGGGAGGACCGCGTGGCGGTGCCCGCTGACGCGCTCATCAGGGTCTATGTCAGCGGCGGGCTTTCCGCCGCGGAAGCCGGCAGGCTACTCGGCGTGTCCGGGCCGATCGTGTTGCGCGCGGCGCACGACGAGGGCCTGCCCGTCCGGGTCGGAGGGCCGGAACCTAGCCACGGGCCAGGCGAGATCGAGCTGGTCGAGGCCCTGTACGCCGATCCGCTGGTGCGGCAGGCGCTGGCGCGCCACCGAATCGCCCGCCGGCCCGCCGGCGGCCCAATCTGGCAGCGGTTCCCTGTCCCAGTCTCGGTGAGCCCGGAGCTGGCCGAGGAGCTGTATCTTGCCTGCGGCCTCGGGGTGCGCCACATCGAGCTGCTCACCGGACAGCCCGCGCAGACCATCCTCAGGCTGCTGCGGGCACAGGGAATCACGCGGCGGCCCGCCGGCGGCCGGTCGCCGTTCATGCGCCGGTGGAGAGCCGGGCTGCCAGCAGCCCCGGCCCGTGACGCGCCCTAGCAGACCGGCAAGCCGACTGCCTTGCGCCGCGCCGTGTATCTGGACCCGCGCGGCTCGCGAAAGCAGCGGTTCCTGCCAGCCAGCGGCGAACGCTGCACGCGGCCAACGAGGCGAGCTGCGGTCAGAGCAGATCAGCCACGGCCTCGACGGCAGCATGCGGGGGCGTCCACAGGCGCGGCATCCCGGAGCACGGCACGGGCGGATCGACAGGAGCGGGGGCCTCAAGCATCCAGTGGAAACGATGCGGCTGAGCCCAGCGGCTCGGCGAGTCGGTGAGTATGTCCGCGAGGTATGCCATGCCGATAATCGCGCCGCGCGCCTCGAACGCAGCCCTGGGCTGCGCGAACGCCCCTGGGTCGGCCATCGTCCAGAGCACCCTGGCGACACCAGCCGGGTCGTCATCTTTCGCGGCGTGAATCAGCAGCGGTCCGCGGTACGACGTCTGCCAGCGGCGGTTCTCGACATCCTTCCCCGCGTAGACAACTGCCCAGGCCCAGGGCTGCCGGATAGTAAGCGCCTTCACAGCCGGGCACATCATGCCTCCATCTTTGCGCGGCTCCACCGAACACTGCCAGAGCGCTGCAGAAACGTCCCCCTCCAAGCCAGATCCGGCCTGCCACCTTGCCGCAACGGCCGCCCGGCTGGTAACACCCGCCACGCGCGCGCGCAGCGGACACATGCTTTACCGGGACGCTAAGCCGGATTTATGATCAGAACTGGAGACGGCGGAGGGGCTCGCCGTTAATCGCGGTCGCCGCCAACGGTCCCTGCCCAAAGCGGGACAGGAGGCTGCATGCCCCATGTTCGACCGTGACTTTTGCACGGCCGGTGTCCCCGCTGATGGCACGTCATCCCGGTACTGTCTCGCCGACGTGCGTATCGCGCAGGAGGACGAGCGGGACACGCCGGAACTCGCCCGGCCGGCTCAGCCTTACCTGTACCGACAGTCGGCCCGCCCGACCGCCGGCCGCCGACGGCAGCGGGCATGCCCTCTGCGTGCCCGTCCGGGCCGCCCGGATCGCGGCGGCGCCAGATCTGGAAAAGACCGTGCCGATCGTGGCCCATTACCCGGACCCGCTCATAGGCGCCTTCCCGGAATCCCGCGGCATCCCGCAGATGCTATCGGGCGTCCGATTTGGGGTCAGGGCCCCGATCTGGGATCGCTGATCACTACCCCGGTCAACGCCATGTACCGAGGCTGCCGAGCCGGGTCGGCCTGCATCAAGCTGCTCACCGGCCAGCCGGCCATGAACCGTGCGAGGGTTCATGCACCCCGTCGGCATATCGCGGCTGGCCACCGAGGAGGGCGGACCCCCTCCGCGCTGGTTGGGCTCCCGGCAGTCAGCCGGGAAGGCGCTGCCCACGCCCGGCCGTGACCGCACCAGCCTTGTTCACCGCAGACGCGTCGGCCACCCTGGCCGGCCGGAGATAAGACAGGAGTGATGCCCAATGGCGACATCAGGTGTTATCGGAGAGCAGGCCGAGGCGGCCGAGGCCCCGCTCGCTGGCGGGGGAATGGCCAACCCGGCGCCGTGGGCGGTGACCGCGTTCGCCACGACCTCGTTCATGCTCGGCATGTACCAGACCGGCCTGCTGAACTCGGCCGGGGTGCCCATCGTTCTGCCTGCGGCTTTCTTCTTCGGCGGCCTGGTGCAGATCATTGTCGCGATCATGGAGTTCTCACGCGGCAACCTGTTCGGCGGGGCGGTGTTCGGCACCTACGGGCCGTTCTGGGTGATATTCGGAGCGTTCGAGACGCTCTACGCTGCGAGCGTGCCCGCCGCGCAGCTCAGCTCCGCTACGAGCCTGTTCCTGGCGGTGTTCGCGGTGGTTACGTTCTACCTGGCTATCGCCTCACTGCGCACTGACCTGGTGCTCGCTGTGATTATCTGGCTGATCTTCGTCGGCCTCGTTCTGCTGTCGATCGGCGCCGGGGCCAGCAACACGGGCTTCACCAAGGCCGGCGGCGTGGTCGTGCTGATCTTCGCGGTGCTGGCCTGGTACCACGCGGCCGGTGACATCATCGAGTCCACCTTCGGCCGCAAGGTTCTGCCGTTCGGGCCCCCGCCGGTCAAGTAGCCCCGGCCGCCGGAGCAGCGCGGGCGGGCCTGGCCTCAAGGGTCCGCCCGCGCTAGTGCTCCGCGTCGGCCCTGCACTCGGCCGCGCGGGAAGGAACGGCGGGAATGCCTGTCCGCGGCATCTGCGGACGCTCTGCTTCGCCTATCCACAGGGCTAGCGTTGCCGCAATCTAAGAGGCACGCTGGCCCGGCGCGTGCCTCAGCATTTTCGCGAGATCGTCATTGCCCACGGTGGCTCAGTTTTGCTCGTAAGCCTGTCCCGGAGATGGAGACGATGAGATGGCCGCGCGTCAGCCGACCGAGCCGACCGAGACCGACGCTGAGAACGCGGGATCTGGTCTGAGGAAGCACCTGGCGGGCGCGGCGCCGGCGCTGAAGTTCGTGCTGATGGTCGGGGTGATGAGCTTCTTCGCTGACTTCACCTACGAGGGCTCGCGGTCAGTCATCGGCCCGTATCTGGGCACGCTCGGCGCGGGCGCGCTGGCGATCAGCGTGATCAGCGGACTGGGTGAGTTCCTCGGCTACGGCCTGCGGCTGTTCTCCGGCCGCGGCGCGGACCGGACCGGCCGGTACTGGCCGATCACCATCAGCGGCTACGTCGTCCAGATGGCCGCGGTGCCGCTGCTCGCGCTGGCCGGGAACTGGGAAGTGGCGGCGCTGCTAATCATCGCCGAGCGGGTCGGCAAGGCAACCCGCAACCCGCCCAGGGACGCGATGCTGTCGCATGCAGCTAAGGAGATGGGCTATGGCTGGGGTTTCGGCGTGCACGAGGCGCTGGATCAGTTCGGCGCGATGTTCGGCCCGCTGCTGGTCGCCCTCATCCTCACGGTGAGCCAGCACGACTACAAGCTCGCATTCGCCGCGCTGGCGATCCCAGCAGCGATCACGCTGTCGCTGGTGCTGGTGGCGCGCCGGTTCTTCCCGCGGCCGCAGGACCTGTCTGCCGGGCCGGCTGAGGTCTCTACGTCCGGCCTGCCGCGAGTGTTCTGGGTCTACCTGGCCGGTGCCGCGCTAGTCGCGGCCGGCTTCGCGGACTTCCCGCTGATCGCGTTCCACTTCCAGCAGGCTCACACCGTGTCCGCGCCGATCGTGCCGGTGTTCTACGCCGTCGCGATGGCGGTCAGCGGCACCGGATCGCTGATCTTCGGCCGGCTGTTCGACAGGGCCGGGATCGGCGTGCTGATCCCGCTGACCGTGGCCGGAGCGGCGTACGCGCCGCTGGTGTTCCTCGGCGGCGTGGGGCCCGCTGTGGCCGGCGTGGCTCTGTGGGGGCTGGGCATGGGCGTCCAGGAGTCGATCATTCCCGCCGCCGTGGCGCCGATGGTCTCGCTGGATCGCCGGGCATCGGCCTACGGGCTGTTCACTGGTGTCTACGGCACCGCCTGGGTGGCCGGCAGCGTCGTGATCGGGGTGCTGTTCGACGTCTCGCTCGGCGCGGTGACCGCTTTCGCCGTGGCCGCCCAGTTCGCCGCGATCCCGTTCCTCGTCGCCGTCCGCCGGCGCGCCTCCCGGTCGCGACCACCGGGAACGGGCAACCGGCCGGACAGTTGACACATGGACGACCTGACCGGCTACCAGCAGCGGCGGCTTGAGCTGGCGGACATGATCCGGGCCGTCCTGCCTGTCGCGCATGCCTACGGCGATGACCAGCGCGAGCAGGACATCAGGACGCTGCTGACCCGGCTGGCGGCCGGCCGGTTCCAGCTCGCGGTGATCGGCCAGTTCAGCCGCGGCAAGACGACGCTGATGAACGCGCTGCTCGGCGAGGCGTACCTGCCGACGGGCGCGCTGCCGATGACATCGGTGGTCACGACTGTCCGGTACGGAACCCGAGCCCGCGCGCTGGTCCGCAGCCACACCGCTAGCCTCCCCGTCGAGGTGCCGGTAGCCGAGGTGGGCCGGTTCGTGGCCCAGGCGAGTGCCGAGCGCACCCGGATGCAGGTCGCCTCCGTCGAGGTGGAGATCCCGGCCGAGTTGCTGCGCCTGGGCTTCGAGTTCGTCGACACGCCCGGCGTCGGGTCCGCCATTGCCGCGAACACCGCGGCCACACTGCGCTACCTGCCGCAGGCCGACGCGGTCGTGTTCGTCACCGGGTTCGACTCTGCGCTCACCAGGGCCGAGGCGGATTTCCTCACCACCGCAGCCGGCCAGGCCGGCAAGCTGTTCCTGATCATCAACAAGCGAGACCTGGTCAGCGACGCCGACGCCGCGGACGTGACCGGCTACGTGCGGCGCTGGACGCGCGACAACATGCCCGCTGAGCCGCCGGTGTTCGGGATCTCCGCGCTGCAGGCGCTGGAGGCGACGACGGGCCAGGATCCCGAGCTGCTGGCCGCCAGCGGAATCGGGGCGCTGCGCGACGCGCTCACCCGGTTCCTGGCCGCCGAGCAGGGCCGGGTCGCCCTCCGCAACGTCGCGGCCGCGGCCGCCGGCCTGGTGGCCCGGCAGCAGCGAGACCTGCGGGCCGGGCAGCTCGCCGACAGTGACAGCCCGGGCCACGCCAGCGCCGTGACTGGCTTCGAGTCGCGGGTTGGCGAGCTACAGGATCAACTCACGGCGGCGGCAGAGCGGATCGCCGGCACGGCGGATGCCGCAGTTCCCGGCGTCATCTCCGAACGCGGCCCGGGCTGGGAAGCTGAGCTCAGCCGGATTCTCGCGCCCGCGGCAACACCGCCCGGCGCAGGCGACGCACCAGATGCCGATCCGGTAACCGGCGCGCTGGATGCCGTGCGCCTGGCCGGACGGCAGGCCGCAGGTGACTGGCTGGAGCGGCGTGTAGCGGAGCTGCGCGAGGCCCTGATCGCAGCCGCGGCCGAGGACATCGGCGCCCTGCTCAACCTGGCGCGCTCGCCGCGGGAGCTGGGCGCCGCCATCGCGGGCCTGCCGGTGTACGCCGACCGCCTGGCAGGCTGGGCGGCCGAGGAGATGCCCGAGTTCACCATCCCGATGGTGGACTGGATCGTGCCGGACCCGCCAGCCAGATCCCGCAGGCGACGCAGCCGCGGCAGCGCCGCCGACGACGCCGACCGTGGCATGTCAGCGGCTGTGGATGCCGCGGTGGCCGGTTTCGCCGGGCGCGCCGAGCGCGCGTTCCGGGCCGCGGCCGCAGACTGGGCGCGGCGGCTCGGCGAGCAGGCCGGGCGGCAGGCCAGCGCGGAGGCCGCCCAGTTCCGCCGCTACCTGTCGGCGCCGCCGAGCGACGATGACGTCGCCGTCCTCACCGATCTCGCTGGCCGGCTAGCCGGCTTCCGGGAATCGCTGGCCGCCTGGGTGCCGGATGCCATCAGCCCGGCAGCTGGTGCGGAAGCTGAGCCGCAGGCCGCGGTCGTCGCCGCCAATGGGCGGGCGTGCGCGATCTGCGGCCAGCTGGAGGCGGCGCAGACCCAGTACCTGATCCGCTGGCAGTTCCTGCTCGCGACCAGCGAAGCCGACCAGGCCCGGCATGCCGAGACCGGCGGGTTCTGCCCGCTGCACACCTGGCTGTATGCCCACCTGGCCTCCCCCGTGGGCATTTCCGCAGGAAACGCCCGGCTGGCCAGCCGGCTCGCGAGCGCACTGCGCGACGCCGCGGCCAACTGCCGCGACGCAAGCGAGCTCGCCGGGCGTGTCGCGGTCCTGGCCCGCACCTCGGCATGCCCGGCCTGCGCCGTGCTCGCCCGGACCGAGGGCGAGGCAGCAGGGGAACTGGCAGCGCAGGCACCTTCGGCCGCCGATCCGCCCCCATTGTGCCTGCGCCACCTGGCCTTGGTCCTCGAGAAGCATCCTTCGCTCCCGGCCGGCTGGGTCATGACCAGCGCGCTCGCCGCAACGCTGCAGCGGTCGTCCGAGAACATGCGCGCCTATGCGCTCAAACGGGAAGCGCTGCGCCGCGGCCTGATCACCGCTGACGAGGCCAGGGCCTACTCCGACGCGCTCCGGCTGCTGGCCGGCCAGCCCGCCCTGGCCCTGCCCGCACAGCCCGAGTAAGACGCCCGCCGGGGCCTCCTTGCTTGCCGTGATACGGCGGCAACTCACTGATCATGCGGCACGTGCCGATCGACCCATAGCCGGAAACCCGGATGCAGACGCAGCGACGTCATCTCCGCGAGAGTGAACCACCCCGTCGCGTCAGTCTGGCTGGCCGCGTAGGCGGCGAACGGCTTGCTTACATCGCCCCGGACGATGTGGAATCTCCAGCCGCCACCGCAGTCCTGCACGTCAATCCCGGTGGCCTGATACGGCGGCAGCGGCCAGATCTCCTCGGCTGCCTCCCGCCGGGCCGCCGCCTCCGCCGGCTCGCCGTCATGGATCGCGCCGCCAGGGATCCCCCAGGTGCCGCCTTCATCAACCCACCGGGACCGCTCGGCCAGCAGGTACACCGGCTCGCCTCGCTCCGGCGCGAACCGGAGCAACAGGCCGGCACCCCCGTTTGCACCCCAGTGGATATGTCCCTGGCTGCAGAAGGTCCAGCGGTCCGAGCGGGTTGACATGGGCGGTACTCCAGTGACGGCGGCGACGCGGTCCTTGCTGGCCGCGCCACCCAGTGTGCGGTCCTGGCTCACCGTTATCGGCCAGCCGGGGTAGCCGGGTTGCGGTCAGGCGTCGGCGAGCAGCCGGGCGCACACGCCGAACAGGCGCAGGTCAGCTGAGATATCCGCCTGGCTGGAGAACGCGGCGATGTCACCGCGTTCGAGTGACCGCCAGCATAGGGCGTCGGCCAGCGCGATGGCCCGCGCCGCGGCCGGGCCGAGTCCGTTCGTTCCGCCGTTCTCGACCTCGTGGCGCAGCCGGGCCACTTCCCCCTCCGAGCCGCTGGCCGCGACCGACTGCAGCTGCTCCAGCCGGACCGACAGCTCCCCGATCAGGTACTGGCCGGTCACGTTCTCGCCTCCGCTGGCTGGCCTGCCATCACGTCAGCCGCCTCCAGCCTGGGCTGCGACGGATGACTCGGCGCTACCGCCTGAGGGGCCGCTGCGGGCCGGCCGCCACAAGTTGGCCAGGTACGGCGCGTACCGCCCGCGCTGTCCGAGCATCGCGCGAAGATGACCGGCCAGCGGCGGGCGCATGTCGAGTCCGCTGATCTCATCCACCGGAACGAACGCCGGGATCAGGTTGGGCTCTTGCTGCTCTGGTCTCATGTCCGGCCCGGCATCGGTGGCGGCGAAAACGATGTCGACTGTCCGGGGACCGCCTTCGGGCCCCAGGACTTCCAGCACGAACGCCACCCTGGACGGGTCGACGTGCAGGCCAGTCTCCTCGAGTACTTCCCGGCGAGCGCAGGCCGCCATGCTCTCGGCTTCGCGCGGGGTGCCGCCGGGCAGCACCCAGTCATCTTCGGTGCCGCGGGCGCGGTGGACCAGCAGCACAGTCTGCTGCCGGACGACCACGGCCGAGCACCGGAGCTCGATGCCGTCGGGAATGCTCACGAGCTGCTCCTTGCCACTCGGTGGTGCGCCGGGGTGCCCGGCTCGGACTCCGGCACCGTTGGCGGCAGCTGCAGCCAGCGGCACAAGTCAAGCCAGCCGACCGCGAACAGCCAGCCGGCCAGCACATCGCTCGGCCAGTGCACGCCCAGGCACACCCGGCTCGCGCCGACGCCTGCGGCCGACAGCAGCGCGGCGGCATGGCTGGTGCCGCGCTCGGCGCCAAGAGCGGTGGCGCAGGCTCCTGCGGTGAGCGCGGCCAGCGTGGTGTGCTTCGATGGCAGGCTGAACCCTTCAGGCTCGGCCAGCCAGATCGCGGCCGGCGGCCGTTGCCGGGCGACCACGCCGGACAGTTTCCGCCGGGCCGTCATGCCGACCGCCACTGCCAGGAACGGTGCGCAGCCTTCCCGCCAGCCGGCGCGGCGCAGCGCGGCAGCGGAGGCTGCGGCCAGCAGCACTGCGGCAGGGCCTGGCTCAGCCAGCGAGCTCACCGCGCGCGCTGCCCGGACCGCCGCTGCTGTCCGGGCGCCCGCGACTGTGCTGATCACTGCTGTGTCAATCCGGCCAAGCCAGCTGTCCCGCGGCTGGGCAGCGACCACCGCCAGCCCGGCAAACGCGGCCACGCACCCGCCAGTCAGCCGAGATGCTGCGGATGCGGCGCAGGCAGAACCCATCCGATTCGACTGCCCGCCGGTCAGGACGCCGGATCCGCCTGCAGCGAGCCAGTCAGAGGACATGCGGTGACCCCTCCAGTCCAGGACGCAGGACCCATCGGCCACCAGGCAAAAGGCCACGCAGTAGAACCGCGCGCTCCGGCGGGATCCACCGCCGAGTGGGCTCACCCACTAGTGCCAGGATAGGATACGCGCGTTGGGCGGGTCTGCAGGCGCTGTCGCAGCGCTCCGTGCTGACGGTGCGGGCCTTTCCTGCCAGCCGAGCTGCGAAGCCGGATCAGGCGGACCGGCGACCTTGGTCCGTGACGCGCTGGCGCGGGTTGCTGCCACGATGAGGTGCGATAAAGCAGACGCCGTTCCCGGCCACGAAGGAGACGCAGATGCAGGCATCGGAGCCTGCCATTATCACCGCGGTGAGCGCACTGGAGATCCTTGACTCGCGCGGTCGCCCGACCGTGCAGGCGACGGTCGCGCTGGCGGACGGCACCATCGCGGTGGCTGGCGTGCCGTCCGGGGCGTCCACCGGCAGCCGGGAGGCAGTCGAGCGCCGGGACGGAGACGCAGCCCGGTATGGCGGCCTCGGGGTACTCGGCGCGGTGGCGGCGGTCGGCGGCGAGATCGCCAGCTGCCTGACCTCGCGAGAGTGGTATGGCCTGGCCGAGATCGACGCCGCGCTGATCGCCTTGGACGGCACGCCCGACAAGTCACGGCTGGGCGCGAACGCGATCGTCGGCGTGTCGATGGCCTGCGGCCGCGCGCTTGCCCAGGCCGATGGACGGTCGCTGTGGGACTGGCTGACCCCGCCTGGGGTGACGCCACGACTGCCCGTTCCGCACTTCAACGTGATCAACGGCGGCGTGCATGCCCCGAACCCGCTCGACTTCCAGGAATTCATGATCGCACCGCTCGGCGCGCCGTCGTTCCCCGAGGCAGTCCGCGCGGGCGCGGAGGTCTATGGCGCGCTGCGTGGGCTGCTCGCGGCCAAGGGATACGCCACCGGGCTCGGTGACGAGGGCGGCTTCGCGCCGCAGATCGCCGAGCCAGAGGAAGCACTCGAGCTGCTGGTCACCGCAATCGGCGACGCCGGGTACATGCCAGGCCGGGACGGGGTGGCGATCGCCCTAGACCCGGCGTCCAGCGAGTTCCGCGGCGAGGACGGCCTGTACCGGGTCGCCGGGCAGGCGCTGTCCAGCACTGAGATGATCGAGCGGTACGCGCAGATCACCGACCGGTTCCCCGTCTGGCTGATCGAAGACGGCCTGGCCGAGAACGACTGGGACGGCTGGGCGGCGCTCACACAGCGGCTCGGCGAGCGGGTCCAGCTCGTCGGCGACGACATCTTCGTCACCAACCCCGCCATCATCGCCGAGGCAATCAGCCGCGGCATCGGAAACGCCGCGCTGATCAAAGTCAACCAGATCGGCACCGTCACCGAAACCCTGGCAGCCGTCGCGATGTGCCGCGATGGCGGCTACGCCCAGTTCGTCTCCCACCGCTCGGGTGAAACCACCGACACCTTCATCGCCGACCTCACCGTCGGCGCCGGATGCGGCATGCTGAAAACCGGCGCGCCAGCCAGGGGCGAGCGTGTCGCCAAGTACAACCGGCTGCTGGAAATCGCCGCGTCCCAGCCAGTCATGCCCTACGGCCTCGCCCGCTAGCCCGCCGTCTGGTCAGCAGGCTGACGGTGCGGACCCGGATGCGTCCGCTTCCGCGGTTGCGTCCGGTGCCTGCGGCGGTAGCCTGCACGTTAAGTGCTCAGCTCATCCAGCCACGGGCGCAGCGCCTGGACCCCCTCGATCACTATGAGGCTCCGCAGGACCTCTGCCCGCAGGTAGATCTCCTTACCGCATCGCGCAACCTCCCGAAGCGCCTGGAGACTCTCGCGTATCCGCACCCTGCCCGGAGTTCTCGCGCGAGTATGCCGAGATCATTCCGCTGCTGATCGCCCCTGCGCGGCGGCACTGTGGCCGCCTGATGGGGATCACGGTCAGACCGGGAGACTCCAGGCGTCACGGACGCGGCCGGCCGACGTGGCGCGCCAGCTCCAGGCCCAATACACGGTCGGCGAATACGAAGGTCTCGAATCTGACGCCGTCCGGCACGTCCGAGTCCTGCGCCAGCATGCCTAGCAGCGCCAGTGCCCGCAGGATGTCGAGGTCGCTGAACGCCGCGTCGAGCTCCGCCCTAGCGTGTTGTGGCATGGGCCTGGACGGCGACTCGGCCCAGTCGGCGACCTGGTTCCGCCACTGCTCAGTCGTCTCACGGGCGCGGGCCAGCACCGCGTCGGTCAGCTCCACCGCATGGTCTTGGGGGCGTGACATCAGCGCGAACCGGATTGCGAGCGGGTCCTCATCCCCGGGCACCGCGCCGGCCGCAACCGGGGCGCCCTCGCCTGGACCTGCACTGCACATGCGCGCGGCACCGGCCTCTGTGACAAGCCCGCCCGAAGCGTCATCCACACCTCCCGGGCACGCTATGTGCACGTCAACCGGACCGCCCAGCATCACCGCTGCCCGCGCCGAGCTGGCCCGCGCGGCGGGCGGATGGATGCCGAGCAGGTCGGCAGCACGCTCGGCGAAACTCTGCTCCGCCGGAGGATCGCCAGGAAACATGACCACCGTGAGCACCTGCAGGCCTCGCAGCTCAGCGGCCCGCGCGAGCAGGTCAGCGACCAGCAGCACGCGGACGCCGGTCCAGTCGGGCTCCCCGGCTTCTTCGCCCAGGTGCGCGCTGACCCGCAGCAGCCCCGGCCGGCCGGACCTCACTTCCGCATAGCGCCCGCTGCGGGCGTCCGGCAAGCGCAGCACGGACCCAGCGTACGGCCCCGCCCCGGCACTGCCGTGCCGCAGCCGGCGGCCGCCTGTCCGGCTGGCACGCCCGCGGCTGCGCGGGCCGGGGTAGTCTTGAGGGCAGGCGGAGGGGCTCGCCGCAAACGCGCTCAGGCCAACGGTCCCTGTCTGGCTAACAGGGTGCGTGCGGCATGAACCAGATTCTCGCTCTCAGCCATGCGCGGAAATCGTTCGACGACAAGGTCGTCCTGGACGACGTGACGCTGGCATTCCTGCCCGGTGCCAAGATCGGCGTTGTCGGGCCGAACGGCACCGGCAAGTCAACGCTGCTGCGGATGATGGCCGGCCTGGAGCAGCCATCGAACGGCGAGGCCCGGCTCATGCCTGGGTTCACCGTCGGGATCCTGGAGCAGGAACCGGAACTCGATGAGTCCAAGACGGTGCTGGGCAACGTCGAGGAAGGCGTTGCGGAGACCAAGGCGCTGCTGGACCGCTACAACCAGATCGCCGAGCAGATGGCCACCGGCTACTCCGACGAGCTGCTCGAGGAAATGGGCCACCTCCAGGAGCAGCTGGACCACAAGAACGCC
>Ga0335074_10004206_pt1 | contig 19802 bp, 16 predicted proteins | sample Lox_Sample_23_FD_206715 | JGI IMG/M metagenome (GOLD analysis project Ga0335074, IMG submission 206715) | Soil microbial communities from Loxahatchee National Wildlife Refuge, Florida, United States - Lox_Sample_2.3 | ecosystem: Environmental > Terrestrial > Soil > Wetlands | place: USA... | reverse complement strand
TCAATTCACCTCCAGCCGCAGACGCAGTTCACGGGCAAGAACATCAATGTTGCGAATCTTTTCCGTGGCAAGTTGGGGAACATTCGGGACCGACATCGCGAGTTCACAGGAAAGAAGCATAGCGGTCAGGGTCTCGCGCATTTCGCAATGCATCTGCTCGGCGACAGCCCGCCGGGCGGCCGCTTCTTCGCGGCGACGGCGATGCAGAGCGGATCGGACGTCGCGAACCAACCGCTCCATGCCGGAAACACCGAAGTTGACATAAACGGGGAAGGCAGTCCCCAGATGCTCGATCATCTGATCGCTGTCTTCCGGTTCGGTTTCGACCACAAACTGGTCGATCACAGCCACAGAGTAGACTTGCTCCCGCAGGCGCGTAGAGGCCTCCTGAATCGTGTCGGCCCAGTGAACGTCCTGGCTGGTCGCGGATCGGAGGGCCTCGGCGCACTGCTTGCCCGTAGCTGACGGCGTTATGAGTAGGATCATGTCCTTTTCATAGCACTTGATGCGCCATGGCACCCGTGGTTGAAAATACGGTGCTTAGCCCTTCCGGTAAGATCAGATTCCCGGGGTGGAACGTCCGAACCGGGAATCCAGTATCGAATCGGGCAGCTCACTCAAGCTCCTTGCGCTGCGTAGTCTTTGAGCTTGCGATAAAGCGTGGTCTTCCCGATGCCCAACAGCCGCGCCGCCTGCAACTTGTCCCCGTTAAGTTCGCTGAGCGCTCGGAGGATCGTCTGCTTCTCCAGTTCGGCCATCGGGATGATCTTCACGTGCCCGTTTCCGTTTCCATTACCGTTGGAAGACTCCGGAATCGGTAAATTTGCGATCTCGCGGGGAAGGTCCGTGCGGTGGATCAATGGCCCGGTCGTAAACGCATAACTCCGCTCAAGGCAGTTCTCGAGTTCGCGCACATTCCCCGGCCAGTCGTAAGCGAGCATAGCCTTGATGGCATCGTCGCTCAGCGCCTTTTCCAGACCGGAAGCGCGGGCCATGCGTTCAAGGAAGTGTCCAATGAGAAGAGGAATGTCCTGTCGGCGTTCCCGCAATGCGGGAATACGCAGGCTCAGGACGTTCAATCGGAAGTAGAGATCCCGCCGGAATGTCCCCTGCATCACCGCCTGTTCCAGGTCGCGGTTCGTCGCGGCGAGTATGCGCACATTGATGGGAATCGGGCGCGTGCTGCCGACCGGGCGAATTTCTTTTTCCTGGATCGCGCGCAGCATCTTCGCCTGCAGATCGACCGGAAGTTCACCGACTTCGTCGAGAAACACCGTTCCGCCCTCGGCCATGGAAAGCAGGCCGTCTTTCGACTGGCTGGCCCCCGTGAACGCGCCTTTGACATGCCCGAAGAGTTCACTCTCGATTAATGTTGGGACCAGAGAGCCGCAGTCGACCGGAATGAACGGCTTGTCGCGGAAGGGTCCGGAATAATGAATGGAGCGAGCCACCATCTCCTTGCCTGTTCCGCTTTCGCCGAGGATGAGAACCGGATGAATACTGTTCGCTGCCTTTGCGATGATGCGGTACAGCTTCTCCATTTCCGGAGCGCGGCCGACGATGCCGCCGAATCCCTGTTTGGACTTCACTTTTTCCCGCAGCAGCCGGTTTTCTGACTTGAGCTTCAAGTGGCTCGCCACACGTTCGAGCAGAAGCTTCAATTCGTCAACGCTGAAGGGCTTGGTCACGTAGTCATAGGCGCCGTTCTTCATGGCCTGGACTGCGGATTGAACAGTGCCATATCCGGTCACGACGATGACTACAGCTTCGGGACGGCGCTCTTTGATGCGGCGGAGCGCGTCAATTCCTCCGGCACCGGGCAGGCGAAGATCGAGCAGGACGGAGTCGAAGCTTTGCTGGTCGAGCATGCGGTAGGCCTGTTCTGCGGAATCGGCGATCTGTGCCGTGAATCCGAGAGACTGCGCAACTTCGCGGCAGGCCTCGCGGATCGAGCGTTCGTCGTCGACGATGAGCAGGTTCAGGAAGTTGGCGGGTTCAAATTGCGGAGAGACCGCGATCGGCCTCAAAGCTGCAGACGTCATGGCTATTAGTCCTCGTTTTTATTTTTCGATGAAGCTATTTCCCCGTTCATCACGGGATGAAAGTGGTTTTCGCCGCTTGAAGATGCAGCCGTTGGTTGAAGTGGAAGAAGAATGCTCATGCGCGTGCCGCGGCCCGGCTCGCTCTCGACATGAATCAGGCCGCCGCTGGTGGTGACGATCTCGTGAACCGTGGCCAGACCGAGTCCGGTTCCCTTGTCGTCTTTCGTGGTGAAAAAGGGTTCGAAGGCATGAGCTCGTGTGGCGGCATCCATGCCGGCGCCATTGTCTTCGACAACGAGGAGCGCACACGGCAGCGAGGTCCGATTGAAATCCGCGCGTTCACCGTTCGGGAGAACCTGCACCCGGCAATTTCTGGTTTCGACCAGGATCTCTCCGCCGTGCGGCATGGCGTCGCGGGCATTGAGCACCAGATTGAGAATGATCTGTTGCGCCTGGGCCGGATCGATCTTTATGAGCCCGAGTCCTCGATCGAGCCGAAACGTCAGGTCGATGTTTTCACCGAGGAGGTGCGCCAACAGATTACGCATACCGTCGGCAATTTCGTTCAGCGAAATCAGGCGAGGCTCGGACCGCTGCGGCTTAGCGGCGCTCAGCAATTGCCGTACGAGTCCCGTGGCCTGCATCGCGGAGGTGCGAATCTCTTCTGCGTATTTGCGCGCGCGATCATCGCGATCAAGCTTTGTGAGAAGGAGATCGCAATACAACAACACCCCGCTCAGGAGATTGTTGAAGTCATGCGCGACGCCGCCTGCCACGCGACCCAGAAATTGGAGCCTGTCGGATGAATGACGATCAATCTCGTCGGCCACAAGATCGTTCTCGATGGCCAGAAAATGCGGAGAAGAGTTACTCTCCGGGAGGCGCCATGCGGTCCAGCGAGCCGTGCGGTTGGAGTTGCTGGACGCCTTTGCGAGGAGCTCACAAGACTCACGTTCTCCGTTAAGCAACTCTCTCAGCTGCACTGACGAGCCAGCGCTCTGAAAAAGATCGGCGAGCTTCAGAGAATGGTTCCCGCTCGTCCTACTTCCTAGAGTGCACTGCGACGCTGGATTGAGAGCCGTAACATTTCCTTGGTTCTCAAATACAACGGCACGCAGCGGGGAATTCTCAAAGAGGTTCTGGAATTCCCGGTTCTGCTCCTCGTTGGCTTGTTCGCGTTTCGGTTCTTCGGCAGACCAGGCAATTTTGGCAACGACGCTCATACATTCACTTTGCGACGGAAGGTTTCAGAACGAAATCGGAAATGGTTCCGAGCGATACCTCCGTGTTTCCCAAAATGGGAAAGAAAGCTGGCTACATACAAGATCAGATCCACAACGGGCCAACTATAGACACTCAGGCCTGTGGGAACTTAGGACGGATGTCACCAAAACGGAAAATCTTCTGTGGAAAACTGGGCTGAGACTCTGAAGATCGCCTCTAGTGGGAGGCTTGAGCCCGCTGGGTCACAAGATAAACTGGTTCGCTGAGACGGAAGGTGAGCCGGTGTCCCTTGGCCAGTAGAATTGTAGAGTCGGAAGAATCCGGCTGCGGTGTGGCACGCACAAAAAGACTCGCGGTCTGGAGCGGAAGGTCTAGGCTCTCAGATTGAACGGACTCGAGAGTCATGCGTATGTAACCCCGAGTTGGCTTCAGCTTCGAGGAAAGAAACGATTCCACTCTGCCGGAGACGACGGCCCCGCGGGGAATCAAAGTTCTGCCCTGGATCACGACCGGCTCGTCAAGAGTCCCTTCGAACGTGGCCAATCCACTGGGATCGCCAGCTGAAATAGCCTCTTTGAGCCGGACCGTAAGCAAAGTTCCCGCAGGAAGATGGTCGGAGTCATGAAAGGGCAGGGCAGGCGTGGACGCAGGATTTGCTTGGGCTGGTGCCGAATCGACTGGTCCGGAAGCATCGTTGTGGAAGGGAGTTTGATCCGTTTGGGGCGCACCCTCTTCGGTGGGAATACTCCCCGGCCGGGAACAGGATATGGTGGCAAACAGAGCCAACACGATGGGCCAAAAGCCCAGATATCGGCGAAACCGGCTCATCCGAATCATCTTCGCGCTGCTCTGCCGCTTGGGCGAGTGGCAAATTGAATACCACCACACGCTCTCATCGAATCAATGACTTGGCAAAAGCACTTTCGGATGCCTCGTGTAGATTTTTCCGGATTCAGGAAAGCGATTCGCCGCGTGCCACAGCGCAAAAAAGCGGAGGACTGAATTGTCCTCCGCCTTGAAGTGCTTTCGAAGCGCCGCTACTTTTTCGCGGGCTTCTTCTTGGGAGCGGTCTTTGCGGCCGCCTTTCTCTCACTCTCACGCCCACCGATCAAGCTCAGGGCATCTGCCGCATTGAACGGGAATTGCCGGACGGACGTTTGAGTCTGTCCTGCGGCATTGAGAGTGACGTCGACTCGGCGATTGCTCGCCAGCCTGATCACCGAAATCTGGGCGAGCGCCCGCTTGCGTTCGCTGGTTGTGAGTTCAGTGTTTTGTTCGATCGAGTCCTTGACCTCCTGTGTGGTCAAGTTATGCTGCGCGCCGAACGCCTCGGTTTGAATGTCGGCCTCGGGCACGCCCTGCTCGACCAGGAAGCCCTTGACGCGGGCGACACGCCGTTCGGAGAGCGCCTGGTTGAAGGCCGCCGGTCCGCGACTGTCGGCATGACCCTGGAGAGTAAGTTTTGCATCGGGTTTCGCTTCAAGGTACTTCTTGAAGTCGGTCGCGAGGTTCCCGAGGATCTTCTGCTGTCCGGGCAGCAGACCACCGTCGGGGTTCTTCGCGGTCGGCTGGTTGGTCGGGAAGTAGACGCTGTGCAGAGCGAGTCTCGCTTCCAGCGCCTTGTCGACCGGTGGGGGCGGAGGATTCTGAATGGTGACCTCGGCAGACGCCTTTCCGGCTAGACCTCGAGAATCCGTACAGGTCGCGTTCACCGTTATAGATCCAGGAGGAAGCCCTGCAGTATTCAGCGTGGCTGAATTGCCCGTGCCGGAAACTGTTCCCGCCGAAGAAGTCCAATCAGCTACGGAAACCGGCACACCGTCAGGACTGGTGCAATTCGCGCTCAGATTGACGGTTCCGCCCGGGACCAACTCTGTCGGACTAGCCGACAGAGACATGGTCGGAGGATTCTTTGGAGGCAGCGGCTTGATGGTGTAATTGGCGGTGCAAGTCGCTTCGTTGTTCTTCTTTTCCTTGGCGTCGGCGACGTGCGCGGTGATGGTATAGCTTCCGGGAGCCGCATTGTTGGTATCGATGGACGCGCTCGTGTCTTTGCCGGTGACGGTGCCGCCATTGCCGCTCCAGCTATATGTGACCGTGTGCTTCGGATTGAAATTGCTGGCAGTGACGGTCGCGGTGATGGGCTCGCCAACAATGACTTCGGTCGGCTGTACTGTGCAAGCGGCGGTGGGGGCTATGGCTTCCGCTCCCCCCCAGCTGATCACGATACCAGTGCGAAGCCTGGCGCCTTCCAGACTGGGCCGACGCAAGTCGGGAAATTGGGGAGCAGCCTCACCTGCGAAATTATGACGAGCATAAACATAGTCCGCCTGGAATAAGCGCCACGCGAACATCTTCGAGAACGGAATATCCATGCCACCGCCAAGGATGGCCCCGACGCCATTGCTGGTGACGAAACCATCGTTATATCCGAGGCGGTTGAAGGTTACGAGCCCGTGGATAAAAACGTTCACCGCATCGGTGCGCCACATGAATCGTGGGCCCGCGCCCACAGTCCATTCCGAGGATCCGGAGTTTGAGTCCCGGTTGTATCCGGAGTCAACTTCCCCGCCCCAATGCGGATCGAAATTATAGGTGAATGCAACGCCGCCGCCTCTGGCCTCGCCGGGCAAATGGAAGGGCGCCGGGCTACTGGGATCTCCCAGTGGGACCGTGCCACCCGGATTCAAGTATTGATAGCCTGCGAAGAAATCATATTTCGGGGTGGAATCGCTCTGGGCAAATCCGGGACTGGCGATCAAGAACAGGAAGATAAGTGCGACTACGCCAGTGACCATTGCGCCAACTGAGCGCGTTTTACTGCCAGGTATTGTCATAGAAATCCTCCAAAACGTAATCGTTCGCCGGGCGGCTTTGCAGCCAGACGCTCGTAGGGAAAGAAATACCTAGTGGAAAGACGAGACTACCCGTGGAACGAAGAATTTTATCTCATAGCAACATAAAGGAAAAGCACTCGCTTCGAGAATTGCGTGGCGATAAAACGCTGCCGGTTCGACGTCTCAAATTGATATTGCAGCGCAAGCCGCGACACTCGCCCAGTACGAAGCGCCATCTTGCTGTGTCGGACGTAGCCGCGTATCGTAAAATTTAGTGCTGAATCCAGTGCGGCCCGGGGTACCAATCTCTATCTTGCTGTCTCGAATACCAAAGCGGAGCAGATGAATCACGAAAAAGTACTCATCGTAGAAGACGAGGAAAACGAGCGCTCGGGGTTAGCCGAGATCGTGTCATCGTGGGGCTTTCGAGTCGAAACCGCGCAGGACGGCGCGGAAGGACTGGAGAAGGCGACGCAATGGTCGCCCTCGATCGTTATTTCTGATCTTAAGATGCCGCGCATGGGTGGCATCGAACTCCTAGGACGCCTCGCGGAACAGGCCCAGGCCATGGCGGTCATTATGGTCACGGCTCAGGGCACGATTGACAGCGCCGTGCAGGCCATGCGCATGGGCGCTTACGACTACATCACGAAGCCGATCGATACGAACCGTCTCCGGACCATTCTCTCGAACGCTTCCGCTTTGCTCGGGACAAGGGCCGAACTCGAGGCCACGCGGCGGCGGCTGCGGGATACGGGATCGCTGGGGCGCCTCAGCGGCTCATCGCGCAAGATGCAGGAAATCTTCCGGCTCATTGAGATGGTAGCGCCGAGCACCGCGTCGGTTCTGGTGACCGGCGCAAGCGGAACTGGGAAGGAGTTGGTTGCGCGAACAATTCACGAGCTCAGCCCCCGCAAAGACCGGCCCTTTGTCGCGATTAATTGCGCCGCCATTCCCGACACGCTGATGGAAAGCGAGATTTTCGGCCACGAGAAAGGCGCGTTCACCGGAGCATTGGAGCGCCGTACTGGATGCTTCGAGCTTGCCGAGGGTGGAACGTTGCTGCTGGATGAAATTGGAGAAATGCCGATCGGAACGCAGGCCAAGCTGTTGCGCGTCCTCGAAGACCGCAAGTTACGGCGCCTGGGAAGTAAAGTCGAGACTGCTGTCGATGTGCGCGTGCTCGCTGCCACCAACAAAGTTCCTGACGAAGCGGTTGCGCGGGGCGAGTTACGCAGTGATCTGTATTACCGGCTCAATGTCTTCAATATCCACATGCCTCCGCTGCGAGAGCATAAGGAAGATATCGGCGGGCTCGTGCAGTTGCTCCTGGCGGAGATGAGCGGCAAACACGGGCGCAAGGTGACGGCCGTGAGTGAAGCCGTGCTGAACCAGTTCAACAATTATTCCTGGCCCGGGAATGTGCGCGAACTGCGGAATACGATCGAACGGGCTGTGATCGTCTGCGATTCCGGAATGATCGAAACAAAACATCTGCCACCGGGTTTTGGACAAGCGCCGCTGCGCACGGCTGCGAACGATCCAGACGCCGTGCGGTTGGGAGTGGGGACCACCGTCGAGGAAGCCGAAAAAATGCTGATCCTCAAGACGCTCGAGGCGACGAGCAATAACAAGACCCGGGCGGCAGAGATCCTGGGCATCAGCCTGAAGACCCTGCATAACAAGCTGAAGGAGTATGGGAGTTCCACGCCTGAAACGCTCACGGGCAAGGAAGAAGTGCCGAGCAGCTAATCTGGGGGCAGGCCGTTTTCGCGAATCATGCTGCGACGAAAAACCATCATCGTTCTGACCATTGCTCTCATGGTGACGGCGATGGTGTCTGCGTTCTCCTACCTCTACATCTCTCAGATTCTGCGGCTGCGGATCGCGAATGCCTACGAAACGGCGACGAACCTTACGCACCAACTGGCCTATGCGGCGGGTAATGCCGTCCCCGATTTCAGCAGTACCGCGATTGATACGAGCGACCCAGCCGCCGTGCGGAGGGCCGTCTCGGAGTACGTACAAACCGATGTAGATCTGAACAATCTTCTGCAATCGGACCCCGGCGATTGGAGATTTATCTACGACGTCGCCATCGTCGATACGACAGGAAAAGCCCTCTTGCATACGAACGCCAGCATGGTGGGTAAGATCATCCCTCCGCGGCCGGATTTTCAGCAGGTCGTCGGAGCACGCTTCCGCCAGCAAATTCGGCTGGTATTCAGTCCGGCCGCCGTTTATGACGTTAGCTATCCGCTGGAGCTCAATGGGGCGCCGTTTGGAACGATCCGCATCGGCGTGCAGACTGTATTCCTGAAGAGTGAAGTAGCGACACGACTCATGAGATCTCTGTATATCTCAGTCGCACTGGTATTCCTGTCTCTGCTGCTGGCAGCGGGCATTTCGAATCTCGCGCTCGGGCCTCTGAAGGAAATCAACCGCAATCTCGATAGCGTGACCGCTGGGAACACAGATGCTTTAGCAGATGACGAAAACAATCACGACGAATACGGCCTGGTCACGCTGAAGATTGCGAATCTTGGCCGCCAGATTCGCGACAGCAAGGAAATTTTCTCCGCCCTGAAAGATAACGTCGACCAGCTGATGGCTAAGCTGCAGGATGGGTTGATGCTCTTCGCCCGCGACTCGCGCGTCGTGCTGGTGAGCGCTCCGGTCGAAGGTTTCCTGGGACGTCCGCGCGGCGAATTGCTCGGACGCACGGTCCAACAACTCTTCGACCGCAGTACGCTGCTCGGTGCAGCTCTGCTGGATGCCTTTGAACGCCGTCGTCCGCTGATGCAGCGCGAATTTGAAGTGGCAGGTGGCAAGCGGGTTCAGGTCTCGCTTGATTTCGTGCAGGAAAAGACTTCTCAGATCGGCGCGCTCGTGGTTATGCGCGATACCGAGCCGGTTCGAAGGATTGGCGACGAGATTGAAATGTCCCGCCGGCTTTCGGCCAGCGGACGCCTCACTCGCGGCGTGGCTCACGAAGTAAAGAACCCGATCAACGCAATCGTGCTCCACCTGCAGCTTTTGCAAAACAAATTGGCAAAGCAGGAGCCCGATACGCGGCGTCATATGGACATCATCGACAGCGAGATTCGTCGGCTGGATAGAGTTGTCCAGACGCTCGTCGATTTCACGCGTCCGCGGGACCTGCATGTGGAAGAAATCGACCTGCGGCGGCTTCTGGAGGATGTCTCTCAGCTCGCCGCCCCCGACGCCGAACAACATGGCGTCACCATCAAGCGACACTTGCCGGAGCAGAAGCTTCCGATCAAAGTCGACGTTGACCTCATGAAGCAGGCCTTCCTCAACGTCGTCATTAACGGCGTTCAATCGATGCCCGAGGGAGGCACTCTTACGATTTCGGCCCGGGGAGAAAATGGCGTCGCAGTCGCCGAAATTCAAGACCAGGGCTCGGGAATCCCGAAAGAAATGCACGACAAAGTCTTCGAGCTCTATTTCACGACGAAGAAAGAAGGCAGTGGGATCGGGCTCGCCCAGACCTATCAGATCTTGCAATGGCACTACGGTTCCGTAGATTTCGAATCAGCCGAGACGACCGGCACCATTTTCCGTTTTCAGATCCCGCTGCTCCGGGCAGCCAACGAGGCAGCTTCCGACTACGCGGCCGATGAGCCGGCACTGCACAGTGGCAGTTAGTGTTGCAATCGAAGGCGGGATTAAGAGCTCGGACACGCGGTGAAGCGTAGAATCTAAAAAGCCATGGTACTTGGATCACTCGGAATCAGGGCATGACTCTGGCCACAATCTTCCTCCTCGGGACTCTCTTGACTCCCTCGGCCAACCCCTTGCCGGGCGCGCGGCTGCAACCGAGTACGCTCCCCTTTGCTTCCGGCCACGCGCAGGACGCGCAGAGTCAACCGGCGACCACTCCCACCCAAAGGGACGATAAGCAGAATCCCGGGGCTGCCGCGAAACCTCAGGCTGGACAGCAAACCACTGGACCGAAGCCGCATCGCCGGAAAAAGAAGACCAACGCAGATTGCGGAACGCTGCCAGCTTCAAACTCAGCGGCCGCAAATAGCAGTTCGGCAAAGAACTCTCCTGCCGCAACCACAGGTGCCCAAACAGCGGCCGCTGCGAAGCCGACAAAAAACTGCCCTCCGGAGAAGATTGTGGTGGTGCGGCACGGAGGATCGACCGATCCCAGTATTCAACTCGCCGGTGGGGCGATCGGAGGTCAGGCCACGCAGGAGAAGGCCACAGCAAATCAGATGCTGGAATCGACCGAGGAGAATCTCAAGAAGCTCGAGGGGCGTCAGCTTAACCCGTCGGAGCAGGCTACCGTCACCCAGATCCGCCAATACATGGAGCAATCAAAAACTGCGATCACTTCGAATGATCTGGAGCGTGCCCGCACTCTCGCCTGGAAAGCACAGACCCTCTCGGATGATTTGGCCAATCCGAAGCAATAGTGAGCAGATTCTTCGAAGCCACTTAGCTCTTCCGATTATCTTCCCTTCGCCCGTGCGCTGTTCACTTTCGTCAGCAATTCTTGTGACATGGACTGCAGCGGTCCCGGGATCTTGACCGCTTCGGTAAGAACAGCTCGCGCCTCCGTTAATTTGTTCAGCTTTCCGTAAGCGAAACCCAGCCCATAGAGTGCGCGTGCGTATTGCTGTTCTTCTTCTCCCTTGAGCAATTCGGCTGCCGCCTTGAGTTCGGGAACCGAGGCCGCAGTCTTTTCCTGCTTCAGATAAGCCCATCCGATCGTGCAGTGCGCTACTCCGCCGGAAACTTTGCGGGATTTGTCAGCATCGGGAGCGTCTGGCTTCGCCACCTCGATCGCCTTTTGGGAATAACTGATCGCCTTCGCTGAGCTTCCTGGCTTCGTGTCGTCGCCATAGTAGTTGGCGAGCAGAAGCAGCGCCGGAAGAGAATTGGGATTCGCCGCCAGAATTTTCTCGCCGTAGGCGACGAGCCGGGCATTGTCTTTCAACTGGCTGAGCGATTCGAGCGCCAGGCTCGAAACAGTATCCTGATATTTCGAGTCGGGAAATCCTTCGGTGAAGCTATCGATGTAGGCCATTCGCGCCTTCGGATCGGTTTCGCTTGAGATCACGTTCACGCCGGTAGTTTCCAGAAAGTCGCAACTGCTTTGCGAAGCAGTCTTGTCCTCGGCCACTTTTCGCGTGAAGTCTTCGTCGCTCATGCCCTCCGGCTTCGGCTGCTTCGCGATCGAGTGACAAACCTGGCCGCCCTTGCCGATATAGTCCATCAGTTTGGCGTTGTTCTTGGCCTGCTGCGCGATATTCACCTGCGAGATCAAGATGTCGAGATCGTGCGGCGAGGCGGCGAGAGCCTTGTCCCCGAAGTCGAGAGCCTTGTCGAGATCTCCGCTGGCCTGATACGCCTGAGCCAGTTGCCAATCGCCATACGCGACCGCCTGCGGATTGGCAGAGAACTTCTGGACGAAGTCCTGATACATCGTCATTTTTTTCTGCGCATCCTGCTCGTTCGTGATCGCCTGCAGCGCATGGTCTTCGTCAGATCCGGCGGCGATCACGATGTGATCGACCTGCGCGCCTGCCTGAAGAATTGAGAGTGCGAAATAGAGAAAAACAGCGACCTGTAAGCGTGCCTTGTGGGGTCTCATCGTCCGCCTCCGGCGTACAAGAGATGACTCGACTTTCGAGCAGCACGCGCATCGTAGCGCCGAATGGCCCGTCGCGCAAGGGTGCAGATCACGTGGTGAATTCTGCCCTCCTCGGATAAAGTAAATAGATGCGTGCCAGTTTCAGCCAGCGCCCGTTGCGATTTGTCTTCGCTGCCAACCTGATTTCGATGGTTGGCAGCGGGATGAACTCTGCCGCCGTGGCCTGGTACATCCTGAAGGCAACGCATTCCGAGATGGCTCTCGGGACATTTGCCGTCTTGCAAACCGTCCCGGCCATGCTGATGCTGCCGTTCACGGGCGTGGTCATCGACCGCGAGGATCGGCGCATGCTCGTCATGTGGCTCGACGCGATCCGCGCTCTGATCATCGTCACCGTAGCGATTCTGGCGTTTCAGCATCGAGTACATGTCTGGCAGCTCTATCTGATGAACACACTGGTGGCCGCCGGTTTCTGGATGTTCTGGCCGACCATCACGGCGCTGATTCAGGAACTCACGCCGGAGGGCCAATTCGTCCAGTCGAATACCTTCCTGTTGGCCGGTGTGCAGGGCGGATTTCTGATTGCCGGAGCGATCGTTGGATTCATCTACGACCACATCGGACTCGGCGGCGTGCTGATCCTCGATGTGTCGACCTACGTCGTCTCGTTTCTATGTTATTTCGCGGTGCGCAAGGGGAAGCACATCGTTCTGCGGCCTCAGGAAATCCGCGCAGACATTGTGGCCGCGGAGAGTCAGTTGGAGCGCTTCTGGCGCGAGATGCGGGAGGGACTTCATTTCCTCCGCGATCATCGCCCCGTCATCTTGCTCGGCATCAGTTGGGCGTTGTTCCTGGGAGCCATGGTCACCGGCGTGGTTGTGACGCCATCGCTGAGCGATCGGGTGTTCCATGCCGGTGCGAAGGGCTATGGCTGGCTGAATGCCGGATGGGGCACCGGGGCGTTCGTCAGCGCGATGTACGCGCCACAAGTTATCGCGTGGCTCGGTGGACGACGCTCGGTTGCGTTCTCAATGGCGTTGCTGTCGGTGTGCGTCGCGTTCGCGCCGATTTCGGGATTCCTCTTTCTCGCAATGTCCACCTATTTCGTGATGGGCTCCGCGCGAGGCGTGGGCGGCATCGCCATGAACACCAGCCTGATGGAGATGGTGCCGCAACATCTAATGGGCCGGGTGCAGAATGCGTTCTATTTCGCAGGAACGTTTCTCCAGCTAGTGCTCGCAATCGTTGTAGGCGCGGTCGCGCAGAAGGTCAGCCTGGTGGTTGCGTTTGGGATCCTGGGGTGTGTATACGGGTTGTCGTTCGTCGCTTCGAGTTGGCCAGTGGGGGCTGACGTTGCCAAAGAAATGGCCGCTGATTGAATTCTTTTTCCGTGGGGACGGCGGCGATTCGTGTAGCTTTGTGGTCATTTTCGGTCTCAGTTGCTATTCTTTCCCATTCGTAAGGAGCCAACATGTCCGTTGACTTGAGCGGCCGGAATGCCGTGGTGTTCGGAGTCGCCAACAAGCGCTCGATCGCGTGGTCGATTGCGCAGGGGTTGCACGCGGCCGGAATGAAGCTGGCCATTACGTACCAGAACGAGCGCCTTGAGCAGGAAGCGAAGGATCTCATTCTGTCGTTACCCGGCGCCGAAGGGTTCATGTGCGACGTTTCTAAAGACGGCGAGATTGACCGGCTATTCGCCACGCTGAAAGAGCGATACGGCAAGCTGCACACACTGGTGCACTCAGTCGCCTTCGCTCCTCCCGAGGAACTCAAAGGTGACTTCGTGAATACGTCGCGCGAAGGATTCCGCGTCGCGCTCGATGTCAGCGTGTATTCCCTGATCGCCGTTGCTCGCGCAGCGGCGCCGCTAATGGAAGATGGCGGTTCGATCATGACGATGACGTATTACGCATCGGAGAAGGTCGTCCCGCGATACAACGTGATGGCCGTCGCCAAGGCAGGGCTGGAGTGTTCCGTGCGGTATCTCGCTTATGAACTCGGAAAGAAAAAGATTCGCGTGAACGCCATTTCCGCCGGTCCGATCAAAACCCTTGCTGCCCGCGGAATCTCAGGCTTGGGTGAGATGCTAAAGAGCCACGAAGAGCGCGCTCCTCTCGGACGGAATGTTGAAGTCGCCGAGGTCGGCTCCACAGGAGTTTTTCTCGCCTCCGACGCCAGCAGCGGCATTACCGGCGAAGTGATTTTCGTGGATTGCGGCTATAACATCATGGGGTTTTAAGAGGGGTCGTTAGTCGTTGGTCTTTGGCCGTCAAGGTTCAAATGATCGGGCATCCATCTTAGTGGAGTGGCCTACGCGTGATCGTGATTCTTCGGCTGGTTTCACTTTCGCGTTCCAGGAAGATCTCCAGATCGCGTTCGCGGACAAGATTCGGGAACTTCTCTCCCCATTCAATCAGAAGAATATTCTTGGGGTCTCTCAGGTCGTCCAAAGCTAGCGTTTCCAGTTCCCGCGGAGTGTCAATCCGGTAGAGATCGATGTGGTACAACGTCACTTCAGGTCCGCGATATTCGTGGATCAAGGTGAAGGTTGGGCTGGTTACGTCTTCTTCGGAGGCTGCGTCGAACGCTGCGGCAATTCCCTTGACCAGCGTGGTTTTCCCTGCGCCCAGGTCACCACGGAGCAAAACGAGTTTCGGTGGAGTCAGCAGAGCGGCAAGCGTCCGCCCGAGTGCGACTGTTTCGTCCGCGGAATGCGTAACGAGTTCTCTGATGAGATGGGGAGTCTTTACCTGTCCGGACACACGACCAGTATAGCGGGAGCGGTCGCCCGGACAGCCGAGACGGCTGTCGTTCCAACCTAGTATGTCGAGAAGGCGCTCGACTTAATCCCGAGCGAACTCCGCGACGCAACGTGATCGAGAGACGTGCGCAGGCGGCGGTGGTCGTCATCCTCGATGGCCACGAAACGGAACGGCTGCAGTACTCCGTCGGAGAAGCTTCGCGTCGGGCTCAGGATTTCCGCCATGCCGTGCACCGGACCAGACTGCGTCTGAAAGGCGACTTCGACAAAGTCTCCCTGCGAAAGCGATTGCGGCAGTCGCAGCAGGCCTCCGGTGGCAGAGATGGTTTGGAGTTTTGCTTTGGTACGGCGGCCATCTTCTAACCGGATCGCAGCCAGTACGGAATCTCCTAGCTGAACCCGGGCGGCACGCCGCGAGGGGTGCGGTTGGGGGAAGTGGGTCATAGGCAAAATCACTATGGCACCATGGTGTGTTGAGTAATAGATTACTGAAGCCCGTCGTCCGGATTCCGCTCTGGAGGCTGGCTCCGAGTGCGTCAAGAGCTCATTTCTACAGGGGTTTACGATTCTATTTACTGAATCGTTAATGTCCTGAAGGCCAGAGGATTCGCGACCAACAAAATACACCTCGGAAGCCGCACCCGCAGATTTAGTATCTTTAGTTCGAACTGCCCACAGGAACTCTTCCATGTTGAAATTCGTCTTCCTGCTTTCTCCGCTGCTAATCGTCACTACCGCTTTCGCTCAGGGTTCGCCGGTGCCGTTGCGAGTCGGCATTGTCGGATTAGTTCACGGCCACGTCTACGGATTCCTCGATCAGTCGCGCCACAGTCCCGACATTGAGATCGTTGGCATCGCCGAACCCGACCGTCAACTGTTGACGCAAGCGGCCGCGAAGTATGGATTCGATCAGGCCACCTTGTTCACCAGCCTGGAGGACATGCTGGCAAAGTCGCATCCACGAGCGGTGCTGATTTATACGAACACTTACGATCACCGCCGAGTGGTCGAACTCTGTGCCCGTCACGGTGTGCACGTCATCATGGAAAAGCCTCTTGCCGTGAGCCTCGAAGATGCCCTCGCGATTCAGAAGGCCGCCCGTGCTGCCAATATTCACGTGCTCGTTAATTACGAGACGTCGTGGTATCGCAGCAATCACGCCGCGTACGACCTTGTGCACAACGGCTCACTTGGGGATATTCGCAAGGTTGTCGTGCACGACGGGCACAAGGGGCCAAAAGAAATTGGCGTACAGCCCGAATTCCTGGCGTGGCTGACCGATCCCAAGCTTAACGGCGGGGGAGCGCTCTTTGACTTCGGATGCTATGGCGCCGATCTGATGACCTGGCTGATGGACCGAGAGCGTCCTCAAACGGTTACGGCAGTGACACAGCAGATCAAGCCGCAGATCTATTCGCGCGTAGATGATGAAGCCACGATCATTCTGACGTATCCGAAAGCACAGGCGATCATTCAGGCCTCGTGGAATTGGCCGTTCGACCGCAAGGATATGGAGGTCTATGGCCAGACTGGATACGTGATCACGGTGAAGCGCGACGATATCCGCCTGCGCCGCGCGGATGACAAAAAGGAACAGCAGCTCGCGGCCAAACCGGTCCCGCCGCCATACGATGACGAACTCTCATATTTCCGGGCCGTCGTCCTCGATGGAGCGAAAGAGGATCCGCTGTCATCGCTGGACACGAATGTGACTGTGACCGAAATTCTGGATGCGGCCCGACGTTCAGCCGCCGAAGGAAGAACGATCCATCTGCCCGAGCACCGCTGAGCGCGCGTTATCCGTCCCAGCGCACAAGTTCCTCGCGCGCGGTGCGCTGCACGCTCCAGAATGCCTCGGGCAGTCCGCGCAAGAGATCCGTTGCGACCATCGAATGTTCGCCCACACTGTCGAGCATCACGTCTCCGGCAAGTCCGTGAAGATGAACCGCAGCGCAAACGGCCAGCGTGGGATTGTTCGGATTCTGCGCGATCAAAGCCGAAACCATGCCGGTCAGAATATCGCCGGTGCCTCCGGTCGACATTCCGGGATTTCCCGTCGTATTGACCCAGGCCTCGCCATCCGGCTGCACCACCAGAGTTCGATGCCCTTTCAAGACGACGATCAACTCGTGCTCGCGCGCGAATTTACGGGCTACCTCAAGCCGATTCTTCTGCACGTCCGCCACGGAACAATCGGCCAGCCGCGCCATCTCTCCGGGATGCGGCGTAATCACCAGCAATCGTCCCTTGCCACTTAACTGGTCAATCTTGCCCTGAAACGCGTTCAGACCGTCGGCGTCGAGAACGATTGGCACTTCGCTCTTGCTAACGAGACTTCGCACCAGCTCTGACGTCTCCGCAAAACGTGAGATCCCCGGGCCAATCGCAAGAACACTCTTCCCTTTCGCCAGTTCGTTGATTTGATTCAATGCGCTTCGAGCAATCGTCCCTGCGTCAGTTTCCGGCAACGACTCGGTCATGATCTCGGGATGGAATCCGGCGACAGTAGGCAGAACGGATTTCGCAGTGGCCACGGTCGCGAGTCCGGCTCCCGCGCGCAGAGCCGACATTCCCGCCATAGCTGCTGCTCCGGCCTTGCCGAGCGAGCCTCCAACAACGAGCACATGGCCATAGAGCCCTTTGTTCGAGTCAGGATTGCGCGCCGCAACTAACGGTGCAAGATCGTGCGCGGTGATGACGTTGAGATGCAGCGACGAAACGATGGCTTCGGGTGGCGATCCGATCTCCGCAACGTGAATCGCACCATCGGTGAGAAAACTGAACACATGCGCCGGACGCGGAGCGGTGAAAGTCACGATTGCGTCGGCGCGCGCGATTGTTCCCGTCTGCGGCGTCATCGCGTCCGCATCGGCGCCCGACGGGATATCCACAGCAATCACCGGCGCCGGATTCTGATTCAGAATGGCGATGGCATCGGCATAAAGGCCTGTCACCGGCGGCTTGAAACCCGTGCCCAGAATCGCATCAATGTAGAGATCGGCGGGAAGCGCATGGCGGACGCGATCGGTCTTCAACTCGTCGGTCGAGTGCGCAACGATCGCCGCGACCGGCAGCTTCGCGTACATGCCGGCCGCGTCTCCGCGCAAAGCGACGGGATCAGCCAGCAAGATCACCTCTACCGTCTTGCCAGTCTTGTGCAGGTGGCGGGCGGCAACGAATCCGTCGCCGCCATTGTTGCCCTTGCCGCAGAAGACGACAATTCGCCGCGCCGAGCTGTGATGTGCGAGAACAAAATCAGCGATCGCCGTGCCCGCATTCTCCATCAACGTAAGGGACGGGAGCCCGAAGCGCTCGCTGGTCGCGCGATCGATGGCGCGCATTTCTTCTGCCGTGACGATCTTCATGCGGATTGGATTCTCATGACGAGGCAGCGGTTTGCTCGAGCCGCCGCAATTGCGCCGGTTCGCCCATGGCGATGAGGCAATCGTCGGCTTCAATTCGCTCGTCCGGCGCGGGATTGAAGCGCATGGATTCCCGGCGCTTGATCGCCAGAACGATCACGCCGCGCTCCTGCCGAATCCGCGAGCTTTCCAGCGTTTTACCCGCGAAACTGGAAGCTGAGGTGATATGGATCTCTCCGATTTCGAGATCCATGCCAAGATGCGTCGTCGCAGTATCGAGAAAACTCACGACATGCGGACGCAGCAGTGATTGCGCGATCCGCTGCCCGGCAAATAGATAAGGAGAAACGACAGAGTCAGCGCCAGCAGTCAGCAGATGTTTCTCCGCGCTGTCCTCGCTGGCACGCGCAATGATTTTCAGCCGCGGATTCAGCCCGCGCGCCGTGAGCACAATATACAGATTCGTCGCGTCGGTGGTTGTTGCAGCAATCAGCCCGCGGGCACGGTCGATCTGCGCCTCTCGCAGCGTTTGTTCCTGGGTGGCGTCTCCGCCCAGAACAAGCCAATTCTCCGATGCAAACCTCTGACGCTTCAGCTCTGCATTCTCGACGATGACGAAGGGAACGGGCTTGCGCGCGAGCTCGCGGGCGACGCTGCGCCCCACGCGTCCCATGCCGCAGATGATGTAATGATCGTCGAGACGCCCGATTTCGCGTTCCATGCGCCGCCTGCCAAAGAAGCTTTGCAGCTCGAATTCTAGCAAAGCCTGGCTCAGCGCCCCGACTCCCAGCAACAACAGCGAAACTCCCGCGAGGATGACGAAGATGTTGAAGACGCGCCCCGCATGCGACAGCGGATGCACTTCCTGATATCCAATCGTGGTCAGCGTCGTGACCACCATGTAGAAGCCGTCAAACCACGGCCAGCCTTCGATGTAGTGATACCCGGCCGTGCCAATGGCCATCACCAGCACAAGCAGCACCGCAATGTTGCGAAGGTTTCGAAAAGCTTTCATGAAATCGGTCGTTAGTCGTTAGTCCTTGGTCGTTTGCAATGCATCCCTAACCCTCACTCTTCAAAATGCCCTAACGACCAACGACTAGCGGCCAACGACTGCTTGACTATAAAACAAAACGACCCTCCGCGCAGTGCGGAGGGCCGGAGTAAAAGAACCGAATTAATCCGCCATCGTGCGCTCCGCAGGGGAATTCACGCCCTTCGCGAGATTGATCTGCACCTTGCTGTGCTTGCGGCTGTAGAAGAAATAGATGCACAGGCCGATTACGAGCCAGATGATCAGCCGAGCCCAGGTTTCCTTCCCGAGGCTGACCATCATCAGAAGCGAAACTGCGATGCCCATAATTGGAGTGAACGGGATCCACGGCGTCACGAAGGCGCGCGGCACGTCTGTTCCGCGCACTCGCAGAACCCATACGCCGCCGCAGACGATGATGAACGCCAGCAGCGTTCCGATCGACACGAGGTTGCCGAGCACATTGATCGGAGTAAGGGCGGCCACGGTCGCTACGCAGATGCCGACCAGAATCGTCGAAATGTACGGCGTCCGGAACCTCGGATGGATCGTGCTCGCCCACTTCGGCAGCAGGCCATCGTGCGACATCGAGAAGAACACGCGCGATTGCCCGAGCAACATCACGACCATCGTTGAGCTCAATCCGCAGATTGCGCCCAGCTTGACCAGCTTGCTGCCCCAGGCCACACCAGTCATGTCAATTCCGATGGCGATCGGGTCGGGTACATCGAGGCTCGTGTATTTGACCAGGCCGGTCAGAACCGCAGCGACCAGAATATAGAGAATAGTGCAGATCACGAGCGACCCGAGAATCCCAATCGGCATGTCTCTGCTGGGATTCTTCGCCTCTTGCGCCGCCGTCGAAACGGCGTCAAACCCGATGTAGGCGAAGAAGATCACTCCTGCAGCAGTCG
>Ga0335074_10004205_pt1 | contig 19804 bp, 17 predicted proteins | sample Lox_Sample_23_FD_206715 | JGI IMG/M metagenome (GOLD analysis project Ga0335074, IMG submission 206715) | Soil microbial communities from Loxahatchee National Wildlife Refuge, Florida, United States - Lox_Sample_2.3 | ecosystem: Environmental > Terrestrial > Soil > Wetlands | place: USA... | reverse complement strand
GTGGAACGCCCAGTCCGAGCCGGTCTCGATCGACGCCACCCGCAGCCGCGGGAACCTCGCGAACAACTGATGCGCGAGCATGCTGGCCATGGTGTCCTGCACCGGGCTGGCCGACGAGATGCTGCGGAAGCTGGCCGCCCGGAAGGCCTCGGTGCTCCCGGATTCGCCCCAGTCCGCCAGGTAGTGCGAGTAGCGGGTCTCGCCGCCGTGATAGAGCACCGTGATCCCGGATTCGTTCACCCGGGCCCAGAACGGGTCGAACAGCGGATCGGCGGGAGACCGGCCTCCGGCCGACGTCATGACCGGGCCGGGGACCATGACGACGAAGCGGGCGTCGTGCGCCAGGGCCCACTCCAGCTCGCGTGCGGCGTTGTCGACGTCCACGAGCGTGATGTATGGCGCCGCGAAGATCCGCTCGCAATAAGCGAACCCCCAGTCCTCGTCCAGCCACCGGTTGAAGGCGCGGAAGGCGGCGGTCAACGCGGGCACGTCGCCGATCAGGGCCTGCTCCATGCCGACGCCGAGCGTGGGCAGGAAGATCGCGCCCTCCATCCCCTGCCGGTCCATCACCGTCAGCCGGGCGTCCCGGTCCCGGTACTCCGCCCTGATGGGCTCAAGCTCCCCGAACAGCTCCAGTGTCGACGCCTTCTTCGGGTTGCGTCCGCGGAAGTACTCGTCCATTGCGCCGGGCTTGGCGACAGGGTCGAAGGTGGGGTTCGGGATGAAGCGGTTGATCTTGCCGGCGACGAGCAGGCGCGTCTTCCCCTCCACCTGCGCCCACTGCATTGTCCGCTTGCCGTAGCCAGGCTCCAGGTGGCGGGTGAAGGCGTCCAGCGCCTCGTAGTAGTGGTTGTCGCAGTCGAAGAACCGGAACGGCGGCGTGCTCATGAAACTCACACTAGAACCTAGTTCTGAGGATTGACAAGGGTCAGGATTGGCCGAAAGATAAGGCTCTCCCCTTGACGAAACTGAAACTCGGTTCCATAGTTGCCAAGGTAATGGGGAGATGGCGAGAGGTTCCAGCATGGGCATGCCGTCCGGCATCGGGATCGTCGACACGATGATCAGCTTTCCGCACGACGGGTTCGGGCAGTACGACTTCATCAGGAAGCAGACCAAGGACCGTGGGTCGCTCGAGGAGATGGAGTTCCCCGCCGAGTACATGTTCAAGAACGTGCCCAAGGACCTGCCCACCTCCGACCCCGTCTCGGTCACGCTGCACGAGATGGACCGGTTCGGCATCGAGATCGGCGTCGTCGGCATCTCCGACGAGACGTCCCGGGCGGCGCTGAAGCAGCACCCCGACCGGTTCGTCCCGGCCGGCAACATCGACGACCCCAACGACGTCAGCGGCACCGTGCGCAAACTCCGGCGGGAGTACGAGGAGTTCGGAATCAAGGCGACCGCCGTCTTCCCGGCCGGCACGTTCCCGCAGGTGGCGATCGACGACGCGAAGATGTACCCGGTCTACCAGACCTGCGTCGACCTGGACATCCCGATCTTCTGCTGCGCCGGCATTCCCGGACCACGGCTGAAGTTCGCGCCGCAGGAGGTCTCCCGGATCGACACCGTCATGTACGACTTCCCCGACCTGGTCTTCATCACCCGGCACGGCTGCGAGCCCTGGGAGAAGCTGGTCATGAAGCTCATGCTCAAGTGGCCCAACCTGTACTACTCCACCTCGGCGTTCGCGCCCAGGCACTACCCGCAGGAGATCATCAAGTACGCCAACACGCGCGGCGCGGACAAGGTCATCTACGGCGGCTACTTCCCGATGGGACTGAGCCTGGAGCGCATCTTCTCCGATATGCCGCAGGTTCCGTTCAAGGACGAGGTGTGGCCCAAGTTCCTCTCCGGGAACGCGCGCCGAGTGCTGAAGATCGGCAACTAGACCGGGCAGGATGAGGGGTTCAATGTCGTACCCTGGGGACTTCGCGAAGAGCACGCCGGACAAGCCCGCGGTCATCTCTGCCGAGACAGACGAGCGGGTGAGCTACGCCGAACTCGACGACCGCTCAATCCGCCTGGCGAATCTGCTCGGCGAATTCGGGCTGGTGAAGGGTGACTCGTTCGCGGTGCTCGCGGAAAATCACGTTCGCTACTACGAGCTTTACTGGGCCGCGATTCGCGCCGGGCTTTACATAACACCCGTCAACACCCACCTGGCCGCCGAAGAGGTCGCCTATCAGGTCACCGACTCGAACTCCAGGGTTTTCATCGCAACCCGGGCGATGGCGGACCTGGCACAGCAGGTCCTGCAACGGATCGACCCGTCGGTGCGGACGCTCATGATCGACGGGACCGCCGATGGCTTCGACTCGTATGAGGCGGCCATCGCGGGCGCGTCGGCGCAGCGGCCATCGCGGCAGCCACGCGGCGAGGCGATGGTCTATTCCTCGGGAACCACCGGCCGGCCCAAGGGCATCAAGCGCCCGTTGCGCGACGTCGAGGTCGACGACGCGGTCGCCAACGGGACGCTGATGAAGCTCACCCGGGGCGCGGACGCCTCCTCGGTCTACCTGAACCCCGCGCCGCTCTATCACTCCGCTGCGCTTTTCTGGTCTACCGGCGTGCACAGCCTGGGCGGCACGGTAATCCTGCTGCGGAAATTCGATCCCGAGAAGTTCCTGGCGGCGATCGAACGCTACCGTGTTTCACATACCCAGGTCGTGCCGACGATGCTGGTCCGGATTCTCAAGCTGCCGGACGAGCGCAGGCTGAAGTACGACCTTTCCTCCCTGGCGGCCCTGGTGCACGCGGCGGCGCCGTGCCCGCCGGAGGTGAAGGAGCGGTTCATCGACTGGCTAGGGCCGGTCGTCTACGAGTACTACGGCGGCACGGAAGGCAGCGGGATCACCTGGATCACGCCGGAGCAGTGGCTGGCTCACCGCGGGTCTGTCGGCAAGCCGGTCATCGGCATTCCGCACGTCTGCGACGAACTGGGCGCCGAGCTTCCGGTCGGCACGCCCGGGACGGTGTACTTCGAGCAACCGCGGGCGCCGTTCGAATACCACGGTGACACGCAGAAAACGCGCCACAGCCGCCATCCGCTGCACGACAACTGGACGGCGATCGGGGATGTCGGCTATCTCGACGACGAAGGCTACCTCTATCTCACCGACCGCAGAAGCTTCATGATCATCTCCGGCGGCGTCAATATTTATCCCGCCGAAATCGAGAATTGCCTCGTTATGCACGAAAAGGTCGCGGACGTAGCGGTTTTCGGCATGCCGGATCCCGAGATGGGGGAGTTCGTGCAGGCGGTCGTCCAACTGGCGCATGGCGTGCGGCCCGGCGCGGACACCGAAAGCGAGCTGAAGGCATTCATCCGGTCGCATCTCGCCGGCTATAAGGTGCCCCGCCGCATCGATTTCCGCGGCGAGCTTCCCCGCACGGAAACCGGAAAGCTCGCGAAGTACCTGCTGCGCCGCGAGTACGCCGGGGATTCCCGCAACCCGTGACCGGGCCTACGGAGTCCGCCGTCGCGACCAGCTGGTACCTGGCTGCCAGGTCGCGGACAACCTTCGCGAGGTGGGGATGGTCCTCGGTGATGGCTAGCTAGGGACATGCGCACCAGTTCATGCGGCGTCGCTCGCCGCGTTCGACGGCCACATCGGCCAGGCCGCGTACGCCGCCTCCAAGGGCGCCGTCGTCGCGATGACCCTGCCCGTCGCCCGCGACCTGTCGGCGATCGGCGTGCGGGTCTGCACGATCGCACCCGGACTCATCGACACCCCATCTACGGCGAGGGCCCGGCGTCCGACGCGTTCAAGGAGGAGCTCAAGCGCGACGTGCTGTTCCCCGGGCGTCTTGGCGCCGCCGAGGAGTTCGCGACGCTCGCCGTCGAGCTGCTCGCGAACAGCTATATGAATGCCGAGGTCATCCGCCTGGACGGTGGCGCGCGGCTGCAGCCGAAGTAGGGAGCCCCGATGAGGTACCCGGGAACGTACTGCGACACCCAGCCGGACAAGGCCGCGGTGGTGATGGACCGCTCGGCTGCCCGCACGACGTACGCGGAGCTTGAGGAGCGGTCGGTCCGGCTGGCGAACGCCCTGCGCGCCCGGGGCCTGCGGCGCGGCGACGTGCTCGCCCTGCTGTCGGAGAACCACATCCGGTACTACGAGGTCTACTGGGCCGCGATCCGGTCCGGCCTGTACATCACGCCCGTCAACCGCCATCTCGCGGCCGGGGAGATCGGCTACCAGCTGACCGACTCGGGAGCGGTCGCACTCATCGCCTCCCGCGTCTTCGCCGACGTGCTCGCGGACGCGCTCCACGGTGCGCCACGGGTCGGCGTGCGGCTGATGTGGGACGGCACCGTGGACGGCTTCGAGTCCTACGAGGACGCGCTGCGCGCTGCGTCACCCGAGCAGACGGCCGCGATGCCCGCAGGCGAGGCGATGGTGTACTCCTCCGGCACGACCGGCCGGCCGAAGGGCATCAAGCGCCCGCTGAAAGGCAAGGATCTCAGCTCACCCGACCACACGGGCGTCGGCGCCCTCGAGCAGAAGATCCTGCGGATGAGGGGCGATTCGGTCTACCTGTGCCCGGCGCCGCTGTATCACTCGGCCGGGCTGGTGTGGTCGGCGGGCGCGCACGAACTGGGCGGCACGCTCGTGATCATGGAGAAGTTCGACCCGGAGCGTTTCCTGGCCGTGGTCGAGCGCGAGCGCGTGACCCACGCCCAGGTGGTGCCGGCCATGCTGGTCCGGATCCTGAAGCTGGACCGGGAAGTCCGCGACCGGTATGACCTGTCGTCGCTGGAATGCGTCGTCACCGCGGCAGCGCCGTGCCCAGCGGATGTCAAGCGCGAGATGATCCACTGGCTCGGGCCGATCGTCGATGAGTACTACGCGATGACCGAGGGCGGGGGGCTGACGTTCATCAGCGCGCGCGACTGGCTGGCCCGCCCCGGATCGGTCGGCAAACCGGTCACCGGCATTCCGCACATCTGCGACGAGGACGGCCGCAAGGTCCCGGCGCGTACCCCGGGGCTGATCTACTTCGAGCAGCCCGTCGCGCCTTTTGAGTACCACGGGGACGCGGAGAAGACGCGCTCGAGCCGCCACCCGGAGCATCCGAACTGGACCACGGTCGGCGACGTCGGCTACCTGGACGAGGACGGCTACCTGTACCTCACCGACCGGCAGCACTTCATGATCATCTCCGGCGGCGTCAACATCTACCCGGCGGAGATCGAGAACGCCCTCGTCATGCACGACAAGGTGCTCGACGTGGCGGTCTTCGGCCTGCCCGACCCGGAAATGGGCGAGTTCGTGCAGGCGGTCGTGCAACTCGTGCCCGGGGTAGCGCCCAGCGCGGAACTGGCCGAGGCACTACGCGGCTACGCCCGCAGCCGCCTCGCCGGGTACAAAGTGCCGCGGCGCGTCGACTTCCGGGACGAACTGCCGCGGCTGCCCACCGGCAAGCTGGCCAAGCGACTGCTGCGCGACGAGTTCCGGTCCGGCGAGGTCGTGACCGGCCCCGGATCGCTCATTTCACCGGACGGAGGCCACGGGTGAGTACGGGAGTCGTGTGCACGGCGCTGACCGGCGAGGACGGCCTGCGGATCGAGGAATTGCCGGACCGCCCGCTGCAGGCCGGCGAGATCCGGATCGCGGTCCGGGCGGCCTCGGTGAACTACCCGGACGTGCTGGTGACCAGGGGGGAGTACCAGGCGCGGGCGGAACCCCCGTTCGTGGTCGGCAACGAGTGTTCGGGCGAGGTCGTCGAACTGGGCCCGGGGGTAACCGGGTTCGCGCCCGGGGACCGGGTCCTCGCGCTGGTGGGGTTGGGGGCGTTCGCCACCGAGGTGATCGCGCGCCCCGGTCAGGCCCAGGTGTTCCGGCTGCCGGACTCGATGTCGTGGGCCGAGGCGACATCCTTCAACCTCACGTATGGAACGGCATACCACGGCCTGATCAGGCGGGGCGGGCTGCTCGCCGGCGAGACGGTGGCGATCACCGGCGCCGCCGGGGGCTGCGGCTCGGCGGCGGTTCAGGTGGCCCGGGCAGCGAATGCCGGCACCGTGGTCGCGATCGTCGGCGGGCCCGAGAAATGTGACCTCGCGCGGCGCCTCGGCGCGGACGTCGTCATCGATCACACCGGGTCGGCGGACTACTCGGCCGTGGTGCGCGAAGCAACCGGTTCGTTCGGGGTCAATGTCTTTTTCGATCCGGTGGGCGGAGCGGACATCCGCGCGGCGCTGCGCAGCCTGGCCTGGGGCGGGCGCTACCTGATGATCGGCTTCGCCGGCGGGATACCGGTGGTCCGGCTGAACCAGACGATCCTGCGGAACATCTCCCTGATCGGCGTCGCGTACGGGGCGTCCGCGATCGCCGACCCGGAGTCGAATGCACAAGACTGGGCGCAGCTGTTCCGGTGGTATGCCGAAGGCAAGGCCAAGCCCGCGGTCGGTCAGGTGTACCCGCTGGCACGTGCGATCGACGCGCTGCGCGCGGTACGCGAACGGCTCGCGGTGGGCAAGGTCGTCATCGAGATGCCAGACTGATATAAGATTCTCGTTCTATGATGCTAGCGTTGGAGCCGCCATGACTGGTCCGCCGGCCTCCTGGTTAAGCGCCGCCTTGGAAGCCCGGGCCGCTTGACAGCAACATGGAACTGCTAGAACCCAGTTTCAATTGCGCGGCCTGGAAATTGGCTTTGCGCGAGGATGCGTGGGAGCGAACCGTGACGCAAAGTCTCGCCCCTGCGAAGGCCTACGAGATCGCCGGACTCGGCGCGGGCGACCTCGATCTACTGGAACGGCACGACTGCTTCGCCACCGCCGAGCTCGTGCACTACGACAACCTCATGCTGTGCGAGGAGGGGGGAGCGACCGACTTCTCCACTCCGGCGCACCCTGGCCGCACGGCAGCGCGCCGGTCAGCGTCTCCGCGGGCCTGGAGTCCAGGGGGCATCCGATCGCGGCAACCGGGATCGCCGACATCTGGGAGGTCGCGACCCACCTGCGGGGCAAGGCCAGCCCGCGGCAGATTGACGGGGCCAGGGCTGACCTACGTGATCGGCACCGGCCAGGTCTGTGCGATCCACATTCTCGAGCGCTCGGCCGCCTGAAGGCAGCGAAAGGAAAGTTGATGTCATCCCAGGAATCTGGCGGCTCCCCGGAGCCTGAGGTCGTCCTCGAGCGGCGCGGCAGCGTGCTCGTCGTCCGAATCAACCGGCCAGCGGCCCGCAACGCCCTGAACGCCGCGGTGATGTTCGGCATCGGCGACGCGCTAACGGAAGCCGACGCCGACCCCGAGATCGGTGCCGTCGTGCTGACCGGGACCGGGGACCGGGCGTTCTGTGCCGGGCTGGACCTGCGGGCGTTCGCGGCGGGCGAGTTCGCGCCGTCCGAGGAGCAAGGCCGCGGCTTGTCGGCGTTCGGCCGCTTCACGTCCGGCTCCGGTGGCTGCGCGAAACCGGTGATCTGCGCCGCCCAGGCGACCGCACTGGCCGGCGGGCTCGAGCTGCTGCTCGCCTGCGATCTCGCCGTAGTCGCGGAGGACGCCCAACTCGGGCTGCCCGAAGTGAAGCGCGGCCTGTTCGCGGCCGGCGGCGGCATATACCTAGCGCGCCGGATCCCGCTGGCCAAGGCCCTCGAAATGACGATGACGGGAGACCCCATTAGGCCGGCCGAAGCCCTCGCTCTCGGCCTCATCAACGCGGTCGCGCCGGCCAGCGAGGTGCTGGACCGGGCCGTGGAGCTCGCCGGGCGGATCGCCGCGAACGGGCCGCTGGGCGTGCAGGCGTCGAAGCAACTCGTCCGGATGGCCGCCTTCGAGCCGCTCGCCAAGGTCCGCAATGTGCACGCCGAGCTGCAGGAGTCGGTGTTCGCCAGCGAGGACGCCAAGGAGGGCGCCACCGCCTTCGTCGAGCGCCGCACCCCGGTGTGGCGGGGACGCTGACCTCGGCGCCTCCGATCGCACCGTCTCCGTGACCCGCGACGCTAACGTCAAGAGGCCCGGCCGCCAGTATCCGGCGGCCGGGCCTCGGCGCACGGGACCGGGTCAGGCGATGTTCGCCAGCAGGGCCTCGTTCGGGTTTTCCGGAAGCTCGGTGAGCGGCTGGGCCACCTCGCTCACCGTCGGGCCGAGCTTGGCCGCGGGCCCGGCGAGCGCGGCCAGGTCGAAGCCGTAGACGCAGGCCGCGTTCTCCGCCAGCACCTTGCGCAGGTCGGCCTCGGCCCAGTCGTGGAAGACCTGCCGCAGCGCGAGCGTCGTGTAGGGGAAGGTGCCCTCGTCATGCGGGTAGTCGCTGCCCCACATGAACTTGTCGAAGCCGAGCGAGTTGCGGGCCGCCTCGGCGTCGGCGATCTTGGGGAAGCTGACGCCAAGCCAGATGTTCTGCTGGAAGTACTGCGTCGCGGACTTCGGCAGCCGGTGCTCGGGCTTGAAGCGCAGCTCGCCGATCTGCCCGGTGGTGCGGACAGCCTCGAGCATGCCGTCCAGCCTCGCCAGCAGAGACGGCATCCACGCGCAGCCGCCCTCGGTCATGACGAACTTCAGCCGCGGGAAGCGGTCGAAGACGCCGGAGAGCATCAGGAAGAACAGCGGGCGCTTCCCGAAATGGTCCACCTCGGTGAGCATGATCAGCGCGGACGATGGCACGGGCTCGTACGTCGGGCTCCCGGTGCCGCTGTGCACGTTGATCGGGACCTCGAGGTCCTGGCACACCGCCCACAGCCGGTCATAGTCGGGGTGGTTGAGCGGCTTGATCCACTTGACGTCCGGCGGGATGTTCGGCAGCAGGATGCCGCCGCGCAGCCCGTGCTCCTTGATCCACTTGACGTCCTCGATCGCGTCGTCGATGTCGTTGAGGAAGATCTGGCCGATGCCCGCCCGGCGCTCCGGAGACCGGCCGCAGAAGTCCTCCAGCCAGCGGTTGTGCGCCTGGATCCCGGCCCGCCGCCGCTCGTAGTCCTCGGTGGACGGGGGCGGGGAGAAGAGCACGAAGCTGGGGAAGAACGGCGGCACGGTGTTGGGGAAGATCACCTCGCCGACGACGCCGTCCGCGTCCTGCTGCGAGTTGCGCATCTCGTCGTCCCAGTTGCGATAGCGCCGCTGGTCGCCGAGATCGCTGAACGGGTTCTTGTAGCGACCGCGCCAGGCGTCGAAGTCATCGTGGAACTTCGGGTCGAGGAACTCGCGGTACTGTGCGTGACTGCCACCGGCGTGCGTGTCCGAGGAGATCACCGTGTAGCGGTCGGAAGCGGTTTCCACCACGCTGATGCGTCCCTTCTAGGTCCCTTGGGTACAACACTATGAGTTGAAACTAGAACCTGATTTCAGTCGTGTCAAGTCTGTCATTGCCGCCGTGGGAGTAAGATGCCGGTCTCGCTGATAGATGCTGATTTCACGCCTCGCTCGCACTCCCCGAGGCGCACAGCATCAACATCAACTGAGGTCTGGCGGGCTGGCTACTCGGGCTCAGCGCGGCGAAAATCAACAGCGGAACCCCGGCCCAGCCGCAGCAAGTCAGCCAGGTCCGCGCAGTCCCGCTCGTCGTTCTTGACCCGGGGGTAGGTGAACGCCTTGACACCCCAGCGGACGGGCCAGGTGCACCTCGGCGCCGGCCGCCTCGAGCACGTCAGCCCGCGCGGCCTGATCGCCGACTCGGCACTCTATGGTTGTGGTTCGGTTCGCGCCATTGAGTAGCGCAGATTAGCCGACTCTGACTGCTAGGACCTTACGGGACAGGACGGGCATCGTGACCCCGCTGCCCGCCCTCTCACCGCTCGTCCGCGCGCCCGGATCCTTTACAACTAACTACTGGGCAGCTCAGCGCCGCCGCGGAGATGAACGCCTCGCTGCGGGCGGCGCACCGCTCGCCGGCCCGGCTGGCAAGTCCGCGCCGCCGGGAGCAAGATGTGTAGGCAAACCGAGTCGCCGCGCCGCTGCAACGGCGCCGCTGGCACGCCCCGTTACCGGGGCGCAGTTCTCTGGCAGCGAGATTGCCTTCTTCGGCACCCAGTATTTCGGGGGGACGGTCAGCTTCTCCCATGTGCGGTTATCGAGCGGTCTCCTTCCGCAACGCCAGGATCTCCGGCGGCACGGTCGACTTCAGCAAGGTTGCCGACTGGTCAGTCCCGCCCGCATTCCCTTGGATGGGCTCGCCGCCGCCCTCGGGTGTGAGGCTCCAGAGGGAAAGAAGATCAATCCCGGACTTAGCGCCGAACGCCGTCCACGGCCTGCGCCGCGGGATGGCTTCACCTAGCGCGGAAGTATCAGCCGTCCACAGGAACCGTCATCAAGGTTCCAAGATCCTTTGGCCGCTCTCCCGCTCAACCACGAAACCATGATTCACCCGTGTTAGGACCGCCGCCCTCATGACCCGGCCACCGAACCATCAGACGCTCACCAAGTCGTGACTGCCTACAGCCTCAAGAGTAAGATTTACGCAAACCGAAGATATGTAATGAAGAAGTCTGGCTCCCTCACATTGAGAACATTTTTGCAAAAGGGGATATAGATGGATTGTGACATAGGTAAAGTCAGTAAATCATCCGCGATTGCTTCAGGAACGCGCGGATCGATGGCACATTCGCGCAATGATAACTCCTCGCGCAGGTGGCGAAAATGGACATCTAAAAACTGGCGATCCATAATGTTTTTGCTTATTTTGTCTGCGGCACTTACGGCGGGCTTCTATTATAAATTTAATTCAGATCCTGGCGAAGCGCCGTCGGTATTCAGGAACCACGCCCCCCAATATTTGAACATTTTCTTGACCCTAGCGCAGATTGAGCAGAATCCGACGGTCAACGTGACCGTTAATCTTGAACGCGACAACAGTGAACTGGACCCGAACGCCCCGTCCACGCTGAACACAAGCGGCCTATCTACATTTAGTGAGTTTGTCAATATCGAATTGGATTCGGGCCATCCTATTCCTCAAGGGCGCATCGCCATAGTATCGAGCGATGAACCCAGCGATCCGAACTCTATCAAGGATCGGCCTTCACAGGAATTTGTTTCAATAGATCCTATTGAGACGGTGGGTAAGACAAGTAGAGGGCAGTTTGAATCTGCAGCTGTAGCCGCTTTCGATGACGTCCCAATTTTCTGGGAAGGCGATGGGTCCATCTATGGGCATCTTCCATCAGTCAACATTATTCAATGGTCGAACGGCAACGTTCCTAACATAGTGGCAGAATTCAACAAAAAGAGTGGCCAAATAGTCAAAAGTGAAATCGACTTCAGCGGTCAGCCCTATGGCTCGCCGCCCGCCTTTGCCGCGGTTTCCCGTGCTGACGGAACAGATGTATTCTGGGAAATCGCCAGCTTTACCGTTACGGAGGTAATTGAAGGCATCGGCCCGGTGCTTGCTAATGACCAAATTGATTATATGAACCCGCCCACAACTGACAGCAGCTTCAACTATCAATGGAGTTTCACAGGCTGCTGCGGCATAGAACCTACTTTCAAGCTGACCGATCCTGAAACAATAGACTCCCAAAATAAGGATGCATTCATATCCGGAATTGCTTTTGGCGTAGCGGGCGCAGCGGCCATCGCTGTTGTTCAAGAGCTTCCGAAGGAGATCAATTTCTCGCGACACAAACGGCAATCGAAACCCGCCGGTTCAGAAAAACCTATGTCCACCTAGCTAGTGCGTCGGCTGTGGCAACGTCGCGGCTCCGGAGCGTTTTCTCCCGCCATCAACTACCTCTTGAGATGCGATAGACGACGTAAGAGTAGCGAGCATCGGGCCGTAGAGCTGATATCGGGGAGTCGGTGAGAGCCGCGGGCCATGGTGGCCCGAGCAGGTAGCCTCACTTCGGCCTTATAAGGGCGCGTAACGGCAGCAATCCGCACGGATCAATGAACGTGTTGTTGTAGGCCAAGCGACGTGTGAGCCGCTGCGACCACGTATTGAGATTTCTACGGATCAGAAGGTGCTGACCGTGCCATATACGCGTCACGTGCGCCGCGACTGCCGGTCAATCACGCTCACTGCAGGTCGGAGCGGGCAACTAGTGTCCCGGCTCGTTAATTCGGCTGCAGTAGGCGGCGAGGGTTTCGAGGATCTCGTCAGCGGTCTTGGTCCACACGAACGGCTTGGGGTCCTTGTTCCACTCGGTGATCCACTTGCGGATGTCGTTCTCGAGCTCGGTAACGCTGCGGTGGGCTGACCTGCAGAGTTTCCGGTTGGTGAGCTCGGCGAACCAGCGCTCGAGGTTGAGCCAGTTGGAACTGGTCGGGGTGAAGTGCAGGTGGAACCGGGGGTGCTTCAGCAGCCAGTCCTTGATCGCGGGGGTCTTGTGCGTGGCGTAGTTGTCGGACCAGGTGCAGGTCCAGGTCCTTCGGCGCAGCGGCGTCGATGAGCTTGAGGAAGGGCAGGAACTCCTGGTGCCGGTGCCGGCGGTAGGGCTGGGCGATCACGGACCCGCTGGCCAGGTCGAAGGCGGCGAACAGGCTGGTCGTGCCGTTGCGGAGGTAGTCGTGAGTGATCCGGGCCGGGGTCGTGGGCAGCATCGGCAGGCAGGGGGCCGTGCGGTCCAGGGCCTGGATCTGGGACTTCGCGTCCACGCACAGGACCAGGGCGTTCTCCGGCGGCGCCATGGACAGGCCCACGACGTCGCGGACCTTCTCGATGAACTGCGGGTCCGCGGACAGCTTCCACGTCTCGACCAGGTGCGGCTTGAGCCCGAAGGCCCGCCAGATCCAGGAGGCCGCCGACTGGGACATGCCCTGCGACCTGGCCATCGACCGGGTCGACCAGTGCGTGTCTCCCTTCGGCGGCGCCTGCTCCAGCGCCGCGGTGATCACCGCCTCGACCTGCTCGTCGCTGACCGTCCCGGGCCGGCCCGGCCGCGGCTCGTCGGTCAGCCCCTCCGGCCGCGACTCCGCGAACCGCGACCGCCACTTCGACACCATGTCCCGGGAAACTCCCAGGCCGGCGGCCACCGCACTATTTGATCCGCCTTCCGCGCAGGCAAGGATGATCCGCGACCGCTGGGCCAGCGCCTGCGCGGTCTTCCGCCGCCGCGACCACGCCGTCAGCGTCCGCCGCTCGTCGTCGGTCAGGTTGAGGGGAACCAGCTTCGGGCTCGGCACCAGGCAAGCCTGATACCGCCGCGGGCACGGGTGAGCGCCAATGGCGGGCGACGTGACGGTCAGGCGGCTTCGGTGACGGTGCCGCGCAGGATGTAGTGGTCGTCGCCGAAGACGGCGGAGATCTGGATCTGCCCGCCGATGGCCTGGACGTAGCGGGCGACGGCCTCGATGGTGGATACCTCGCCGCGCTCGACCTGGGAGACCCGGCTCTTGGTCACGCCCATCTTCTCGGCGACCTGCGCCTGGGTCAGGCCCAGGGCCTTGCGGCGCTCGGCGAGCCGGTGCCCGTCGATGTAGGCCTGGTTGCGCCGGCGTGCCTCGGCGACGGCTTGCTCGCCGCCGGCCCCGGCGACGATGCCGCCGCGGACGTCCTGCCACCTGGGAAACTCAGTCATCGCCCGTCCTCCGCCTCGCGCTCCTTGAGGTAGTCCGCGTACAGCTCTTCCGCATGCGGGATGGCCCGGCGGTACCAGCCGTGCCAGTCGCCTGACTTGTCGCCGCCGGTGAGCAGGATCGCCGACCGCCAGGGGTCGAACGCGAAGATGATGCGCACCTCGGTGCGCCCGGCGGAGCCGGGCCGCAGTTCCTTGAGGTTGCGGACCGATGAGTGCGCGATGGAGTCGACCAGCGGCCGGCCGAGGGCTGGCCCGGCCTCGGCGAGACGGTCGATCGCGTCCACTGCCTGTGCCCTTGTCCGTTCATCCAGTGTGCCGATCCAGGCCAGGAGCTCGTTGGTGACCCGGATCTCCCATTCCTCGACAGCCATAGTGTAGCAAATCCTTTACCTGATGGCGTCCGCCGGGCTGCCGTTCCCTCTGGCAGTCCAGTAAGTCGACACTACCTGTCTGTGCTCGACTGTGCCGGGCATCGGGAACCGCCGTCGATCGGCACTGCAATTCGGCTGCGGCGGGTCAGCTGGACGCAACGAGTGCATGCGGTCGTCGGCGTGACACGTTTCCGTGCTGGCGCGAGGTCGGCGAGCTTGACGCGGCCGGAGACGATGGTGGCCACCGGGCTACATTTTCGTAACCAGGTGATGCCGGTGCCACTCGGGTTGGGGAGCCATTCGGGGAGCCAACGCCGCCAGCCGCCAGGCAACGTAAGGCGACCTAGGGCGACGGTTATCCCAGTTCAGAGGCACATCAGGCCATACCAGGCGACATCCAGATACCGCTGGGATGCGCCTTGCAAGCGGGGGCCAGATCACCAGACGAGACGCAAGCGCGACATCACGAACGCACTAGCGCGGCCCGCGGACTTCGCGATCGGCACGCGCCGCAGTCGCGCAGTGCCGCGCAGGAGATGCCATAGACGGAATCGGTGTCGGAAATGATGTTGTGCCACCGTGCACCGCGACTGTCTTGCCCCAGCTCCCGGCTACCTCACCCATAACGTATCGAGTCGCGTCTAAAGCATGGGTCGGAAAACATCTACCGCGTCGACGTCGTGCTCATCGGCTGCTCGGGCCAGATGCGCGTCCCGGCGGCGAGACCCCGCAGACGGCGGACCCGCAGGCCGGCGGTATGGCAGGCAGCGTTGACGGGAGATAAGGGGAGAGCAGATGGCAACCACGGCATCCCAGCAGCAGCGGTCCGGGACAGATCCGCTGCGCCACTACCTACACTATCAGCACGGCAACCGGGGAAGGTCTCCGTACGCCGGGGGGAGCACCTTCATGGAGCGCGTCTCGGAGGCCGTAGCGAGCGGAATGGGGACCGTCGCGTTCCTCCTCATCAGCTCTGCGATTATTCTCGCGTGGCTGTTCGCCAACCAGGTTATCGAGTTCCTGAGCGACTCCTGGACCGGGCTACTGGACGGGAAGGGTTTCGATCCCGTGCCGTTCATCCTGTTGAATCTTGTCTTCTCCGCGGTGGCGTTCTACACCGGCGCGCTGGTCATCATCGCCCAGAAAGCGCAGACCCGGACCAACAAGGCGAACGAAGAGGCGGGAGCCAAGCATCGAGAGGAGCTCGCCCAGTTTCAGACGGAGCTGCTGCAGAGGAACACCGATCTTACCGAGCAGATCCATGCCCTGGCCGAGAAGATGAACGTCCTGACCGAGCAGGTCCACGCGGCCACTTGCGGGCGACCTGCCTGAGGGGCATGTCACTCGGGACGAGTTCACCGAACCCGCGCAACGGGACGCGCCGCGCCCCGCCAGCGTCCAGGCCGATGCCCGGCACCCAGATGGATCGCATGGCAACCGGCATCCACGGGGATCAACGGCCGGGGCTCTGTCACACCGTGGCGCGGCGGATCGTGGCGTGGCCGCCGGCCAGGATCACCACCGTCAGGGCGGCGATGACGCCGGTCAGGTCGAGGGCGCTCAGGCTGGGGTGGGGCCCGCCGATGCCGGACCAGGTGCGCGCGAACGCGACGGCGATCCCGGCCGGTACCTGGACGGTGACGAACGCGAGCAGGCCCAGCATGCCCCACCGGCGATTCACGATCCCGTACCACATGCCGTACACGAACAGCGCGGACAGCCCTACGAACGAGGTCAGCCAGGTGGCGTACAGGGCCCGTTCAGGAGATACGGCACCCGGAAGAAGGTGATAGACAGTCCCCAGCCGCCGGTCGCCCGCTCGATGGCCTGCAGCCCAGGCCGTAGACGAAAGACATGGACACCCCGAGCAGCGCGGTACCGGCCTAGAAGGAGCGGCGGGTCGCGCCGAGCGCGAGACCGAACGGCAGCCACCGGCCGCCGACGCGCTGCACTCCCATGACGAAGAAGTAGAGGAAGATGACGGCCAGTCCGTCGCGCCAGGTGTCGCCTCCCCGTGCCGCGTTCACGGCAAAAGGGAAACGCCAGCATCGCCAGCGGGAGCGTAACGAATAGCACCGGCTGCACCAGGTGGTAGCGGGCGACGTTGATCATGGCGTTCACGCCCAGGTCCTTTCGGTCAGGGGACCGGCGCCGGCCGACTGGCCAGACGCGCGGACCACCAGCTGCTGCAGGGACAGCGGGGTCAGGTCCAGGCCGAGTGACCGGGCCCGCTCGCGGTCTTCGCCAGACACCTGCCCCGCCATGACGACCGACGCCTGGGAACCGGGCCCGCGCCGTTCCCAGACCGGACACCCCGTGGTGAAAGAGTCCACCGCGAGGACCGGGCCGCTCACCGTGGTGGCCATGCCCCGCAGCCCGTCGGCCGCCGCGTCCAGCACGGCCCGGCCGCGGTCGATCACGACCACGTTCTCGAACAGGGCGGCAGCCTCGTCGATCAGGTGAGTGGACAGCAGCACCGTGCGGGGGAACGCGCCGAAGTCCGCCAGCAGCCGGTCATAGAACACCTGCCGCGCCACCGCGTCCAGGCCCGCGTACGGCTCGTCGAACAGCGTCACCTCGGCGCGGGCGGCGAGCCCGATCGTGATCCCGAGGGCCGACCGGTGCCCGCGCGACAGTCCCTTGATCGCCTTGCCCGCCCGCACCCCGTAGTCCTTCAGCAGCGAGGATGCCAGGCCCGCGTCCCAGTTCGGATAGCAGAAGGACGCGGCACGAAGCGCGTGGCACACCTTGAAGTCCGGGTATATCTGGTCCTCGCGGACGAGCACCAGGCGGCGCAGCACGTCCTCGTTCTCGGCCGGCGCTGCACCGAAGACCCGCACCGAACCGGATGACGGAAACTCCTGGCCCGCCAGGATGCGCAGGCCGAGCAGCCCGGTGATGGTCCCGGCGCCGACCGTCAGGCTCACATCGTCGAGGGCGACCTCGTCGTAGTACCTCCGTGTCAGCCCGGTGACCGAGATCGCCGGTGTCACGCCGCGACACCTCCCCGTTCACTACTGGATTCCCTGATCAGCGCGATCAGCTCGTCGGGGTCGATGCCCAGCCGGGTCGCCTCGGTAAGCAGCGGCTGCACGTACCGCTCGGTAACTCGGCGCGCCTGCGGGCCAGCAGCGTCGCGCGCGCCCCGGCCGCGACGAACATCCCGGTCCCGCGGCGCTTCTCCAGCAGTCCCTCGTCAGCGAGGACGTTGATTCCCTTCGCCGCGGTCGCCGGGTTGATGCGGTAGAAGGCGGCCAGCTCGTTGGTGGACGGTACCCGCTCGCCCTCGGCTAGGCCGCCGTCCGCGATCTCCCCCGCGAGCCTCTCGGCGACCTGCGCAAACAGCGGGCCACCCTCGTCAAGACCAGCCATCTCTGGCACAGCGACAAACCTTCTTGCATCATCACTTCAGTCGTTCATTACCTGAGTAATGCACCCACCAACCCGAAGTCGGGTAAACCGCTATCCGTCCGTGCCGCAACACTCGGCGCCCATCATATTGAAATGGTTGTCATTTTCATAAAGAATGATCGGGGACAGTAACCGCACCGTGACGGAGAAAGGACCTCACGATGTCGCTAGCAGTACCGCCGGACCTGCTCGGCCAGGCACAGCGCGGCGAGGTGAACGACGCGGCCTTCCTGGACTGCGTCCGCGCCTCGCTGCCGTACGCCTGGAACCTGATCGCCGGCCTCATCACCGACCTGGAAGCCGGCGGCGGCGAGTTCGCCGATAATGAGGTCCCGCCGCCGGATGATGCGGCGCGCGGCCAGCTGCTGCGGCTGATGGCCAGCGACGCGATGCGCGCCGCGGTCGAGCGGCACTACGGCGTCCGGCTGGCGTTCCAGAACTGCCACCGGGCCGCTGTCTTCCGCCCGGCCGCGACGGCCGCGCTCGCCGAGTTCACCTCCAGCCGCTCTCAGCTCCTGAACCAGAGTCCCGAGCTCGTCAACTGCTAGAAAGATCAAAATCAGCCGTCCGAACGGGCGGTGGACGGCCTGAGCCGCCCGCCGCCCGTTCGGGTAGCAGGCGGCCTGATGAGGCACCACGCTCTCGTTCGGGATTATTGGACAGCACTGAGCGCGGGCACCGGGCGCGGCGCGGACCCGCGGCGGCGGACAGCGGCCCAGGCCTGGCCGAGGAGGAAGAACCCGGCGGCGATGACGCCGACGTAGAACCCGAGCGGCCAGTTGGTCCGGTAGGACAGCGCGATGCCGGCCCAGACGGTGACCAGCGCGATGCCGGTGGCCACGGCGATGGCGTACCCGGGCCGCCTGGTGAACGACCGGGCCGCGGCGGCCGGGCCGATCATCAGCGCGAACATGAGCAGCGCGCCCACGACCGGCACCGTCATGCTGGCGGCCAGGGCCATCACGATCAGGAAGCACAGCTCCATGCGGCGGGTGCTGACGCCCCGCGCGTCGGCGACCTCCGGCAGCGCCGACGCGAGCAGAAGCGGGCGGTAGACCACCGTGAGGGCCGCGACGGAGATGGCGCCGAGGGCGGCGATCGGCACGAGCACGTTCGGGCTGACCCCGAACACCTCCCCGAACAGCAGGGAGTAGGTCACCTCGGCGTACTCGGTGCTGAGGCTGAGGAACAGTGCCCCGGTGCCGAGCATGAGAACGAGGACGAGCGCGGTGACCACGTCCTGCCGGGCCCGCCGGCCGAGCGCCCCGATGCCGAGCGCGCCGGCCAGCGCGAAGGCGGCCAGGCCCCAGATGACGTTGAGGCCGAGCAGTCCCGCGCCGGCCGCGCCGGCGAAGGCGCCGTTCGGGATGGCGTGCGCGGCGAACGACTGGCCGCGCAGGACCGCGAAGAACCCGGTCACGCCGGCGATCACGGCGACGATGCTCGCCGCGATCCAGGTGTTCATCATCAGGCTGGAGAACATTCCGGCGCCTCCTGGTTCTCTGGGGCGCGTGCGGCCTGGCCGCGCCCGGTCCGGCCGCGCCGGGGCAGGCGGGCATAAGTGAGCAGGTAGCCGAGGACGACGAGGGCGACCACGAAGAAGCTGACCGGCAAGCCGCGGCCGCCGGAGGTCCAGTAGTAGCTGTCGTAGGCCAGCAGGATGCCCAGCCAGGTGGCGGCGGTGCCGGTCAGCGCCGCGGCCGCCATCGCCAGCCCCGGGCGCTTGGTGACCCGCAGCGACGTCGCGGCAGGCCCGATCAGCAGCGCCGTGGACAGCACCGCGCCGATGACCACCGCGGACAGCGCCACCGCCACGGCGAGCGCCACCAGGTAGGCGACGCCCACCGCACGCACCCGCACGCCGCGGGCTGCGGCGATCTCCGGGCTGAGCGCGGTGAGCAGCAGCACCCGGGACAGCACGGCCACCACGACCAGGGCGAGCAGCCCGGACGCGATCAGCGCCGGGACGGTGTCCGGGCTGATCACGAACATCGAGCCGAACAGGATCGTGAACGATGCCCCGGTGGTGCTGCTGGTCTGCGTGCCCAGGTAGAGGAACAGGGCGGCGGCGCCTAGCGCGGCGCCGAGCACCACCCCGGTGGCGACGTCGCGGCCGCGGCGGCGCTGTACGCCGATCAGCTCCATGACCGCGGCCCCGGCGATGCCGGCGATCAGGAATCCCCAGAACTGGCTGACCCCGATGAGGAAGGCGCCGGCCCCGCCGGTCGTCGCGACGTCGGCGAGCGAGTGCCCGGCGAACGACTGGCTGCGGATGACGGTGAGTACGCCCACTACCCCGGAGGTGACGGCGACGACGGTGCCGACCAGGACCGCCGTGCGCACCGGGCCGCTGCTCAGCAGCCCGGGCTCGACGATGTAGTGCAGAAGGCCGCCCACCGCGCTCAGCTCCCGCCGTCCGTCGCGGCGAGGCCGGCCTCCACCGGATGATGCGCCTGGTCGGCCTCCTCGCCCGCGACCACCAGGACCCGGCCGTGGACGTGCAGCACGTCGACGTGGCTCCCGTACAGGGCGGTGAGCACCTCCGACCGGATGACCTCATCGGTCC
>Ga0335074_10004204_pt1 | contig 19806 bp, 20 predicted proteins | sample Lox_Sample_23_FD_206715 | JGI IMG/M metagenome (GOLD analysis project Ga0335074, IMG submission 206715) | Soil microbial communities from Loxahatchee National Wildlife Refuge, Florida, United States - Lox_Sample_2.3 | ecosystem: Environmental > Terrestrial > Soil > Wetlands | place: USA... | reverse complement strand
GCTTCGCCTTCCTGTCCTATCCGATGACGGCCGATACGATCACCTGGGGCATCGTGCTCGGTATCGTCGCCGTTCTCACGACATTGGCCGCCATCGAATTGACGAGGCGGGTTGCTCGACAAGGGATTGTCATCACTGCCCTTATCAGTTTCGCCGGCGCCTTCGTCGTCTACGAGGGCAGCCTGTTTCTGGTCTCGGCGACATGGCTCGGCGGAACGGAGGATTTCGCGCCGGCGATCGTGGCATACATTCTCGCGATCAATGTCGGCGCCTTCCTGGGATTGATGGTACTGCACCGGGTGGGCGCGGCGATCGGCTTCGCATCGAAGCTGCCTCTCGGGCAGCTTGCCGGCGCACGGCATCCCATATCTAAAGCAGGGTCGCCGCTTCCTGGGTTTGGGCACAGGCGGAAGGCAATGCCATAACGAGCGCTAGCGCCGCAGCGAGTAGAGTGAAATTGGGATAGGTCACGGCTGTTTTGGCACGAAAGACAGCCCCGCTGGTGAGGGCGGGGCTGAGGAAATCGAGGGAATGCAAACGCTGAAAAGTCCCGCCATATTGCACGATCCCGTAGCGCGGGAACATGGGATGCGTTCCCGTTTTCTCAGGTAATTCTTCCTGATTTAGGTCCCACGGGGCGCGCAAATGCCAATATTTCCCGTTCTTCCAGAAATTTTTCCCGAGTTGTCTCAGCTTTTTTCCCAGAGCGGTCCTAGAGCGCTTCGACCGCCTTCACAAGGCCAAGGCCACTCGCACCGGCGCACCTTCGATCTCGACGTGTGCCAGGGCGCCCCGACGCCCTAACGCCTCTCAGCGCCAGCCGCGGCAGAACGATGGGGTAGCCGCACTGAACACGCCCGCGGGATGGAGGCCCTGTGTGGATGCGCGGCCGATGGCGAGGCCGTCGAGCCAGGCCGCCACCATCATAGCGCCAAGCACGATGCCAGCGAGCAAGGGGGCTGATGATCTCCGATCGATGCCCAGGATCCTCTCCTCGATGGCAGCTTAGACTCGTGAGTTGTAAACGTCCTTCCGGAGCCGCGTGGTCCGAATAGCTTAATCGCGTGAATCGTAGCATGGATGAACCGAGAGGCCTACACTCGGCGACGCGATGACGAACATCGTCCTTCCAAATTCCAGACAACATTCGGCTTCCGGTTTGCCTGCCTGCCCGACAGACCACGGTGACAGCGAGGCCGACGACCGGGACCGGCGAGCACTGCCGCGCGAAGCGGCTGGCGTGCGGACCTCGGCGCTGCACTTCGTTGTCGGTACTCAGCTGCCCAGCTGTTCGGCTCTTCGCCGCTATCGAAGGGCTCACCCTCCGCTGTCTCTAGCCGAAGCCAGCACTGGTTAGGCATTACAAGGCGGTTCGAGACGGCCTGCGCCATCCCTAGCGCCGGGCAGTTATCCTCGGCCCCTGCAGCGGGGCTTGGAGCGCCTGGAAGTTGGCGGCCATGGATATCGACTTCCGCCGAGCGGACGACGACAGCTTGGGAGGAGCAGCCTGAGGTTCCTCCCATCTCGTCGTCATCCTCCTATCTCGTCGGTACGAAGATCGAACGCGTCAGCAGGGCCTTTCACGCGTGCGCCGTCGCCCGCCTGGTAAGCGCACGAAAGCGGACCCGGTTCCTGCAGTCAGCTTCTTCCGAGTCGTGCCATTAACGGACTCTGTCGAAGTAACGACTGCGCAAGCTTTGCCCTTATCGAAATCGGGTCCAGTCAATCGGCAGCTTGGGAAGCTCCGGAACGATAATGGGTCCTGCGTTCGTTCGCAGCCAATGTCATGCGCGAGTCCTCTGTGGCGGACTGGCGACGACATCGGCCGAGAAGGCGGCCCGAGTGCCGGCGCGCGCAGACCGCACGCGATGCGTAAAGCCGTCCACAAGGCGATCGTAATCCGTCACCCGTTGAAGCTCGGCGATGATCAGAGGAAGTTGGTTTTTGATCAATTGCCTGGCATCCCCGCTCGTGAATCCCGGCGGCAGCGCTCGGCGGAACCGTGGATAATCTCTGCTGGACTGAATCCACTCCGCGAGCAGTTCCACCCAAGTATAGACCGTCACGCCGAGCGTGACGTGGAGAGAGAAGCTGTCCGACGTCGTCGTCTCATGCACGAATCCCCGCGGGAGATAGAGAAGATCGCCCGGCGAGAGATCGACCTGGAGCAGCGGAGCAGACGATCTGTGGCTGCGCGGATCAAAGGGCTGGCCGCGATGCGGCAGGGACAGCGGCGGCGTCTCGATGCGCCACCGTTTGCTCCCGGCGATCTGGAGCACGAAGACCTCGTGCGTGTCGTAGTGAGCGCTGAAACCGGCAGCGTTGCCGGGGGTGATGTAGACGTTGGTGTGCACCACGTGGTCGAACTGTTCCTGGACGGCCGCGGCTAACGCGCCGAGTGGCCGCCACGCGCGGTGGAAACCCGGCAGCGAGATTGTGGCTCCAGATCGATATTCGGCGCGAACGCGCTCGAGGTTGGGAATGCCGGTGAAGACGTCATCGCCCGACCGGATGCTTCTGGTGAAGAACTCGGGCGCAAAGAACCTGCCGTCCCTGGCGAGCTGAAGGGAGGGATGTCGGAGACCTCCCGACACAATCGCTTCCTCGACGTCGCGATGCGTGAGGAGCTTTTCGTAAAAGCCGCTCTCGCGGCGCCGAATGTGAAGCGGCTGGCCCTCCCAGTTTTGCTCGAAGAAGGTTTCGGGGCTGATCGGAGCCAACAGATCTGCGAACGTCAAAATCGGACGGCCCATCGATGCCTCCTCAAAATTGTTTGGCGAGTGACATCCTGGCCATGAGCGGCTCAAGGGGATGTTCGTGGATATCGGCGCGTCCATCCGGATAGGTGGTGATCTCGGATTGCAGCCGGTCGACATAATAGAACTCGGCCGCCGGCGCGTGGGTGTCGAGCAGGTTGTAGATCCCCAGCGAGGCGATCCAGCCCTGCGGGAAGGCGTAATGCACGTCGAGGTTCAACTGTCCGTATCCCTTGCCGTTGACCTGGCCTTGCGCGGTCGGAGCATTGGCGCAGGAGGTTGCCACACCCGGGAAGTCGTGCACGGCAGCGGCATCGTTGCAAGGCCCGGATGAAATCGGAAAGTCCCCCAGGAGACGATACACGAGGCCGCCGCTCCACCGGCCGAGATCGTGCAGTTGGAGCGCGAAGGAGCCCGCATAGAAGGGGGCATCCGGGATGTATTCGCCGAGATGACCCGTTCCGTCGTCAAACGGGCTGGTGAAGCGCGCGTGGTTGGCCGAAAAGTTGCCGTCGAGGTCCAGCCATTGGTTGATCGCGTAGATCGTGTTGAGCTCAAAGCCATAGCGTTCGCTCGGTGGTCCCGCGACGTCCATGCCGACATCGGGATCGATGATCGTCTCCGACTGCTGCCAGAGGTTGTAGACCGCAAAGGTCAGCGCAAGGCTCGGGAGCGGCTTGGCGCGGACGCCCACTTCCTCGCCGTATTGACGCGCCAGCAGCGGCGATTCCGGTATGCCGAGATCGACGCTCCGGCTCTGGTTGACGCCGCGCAGATCGGCGCTGTGAAAGCCCTCACCCGCCGACACGTAGAACTCCAGGTCCTTCCTCGGCGTGAAGATGAGACTGCCCTTGGGCTGGACGAGTTGCTGACCGCGGGCGCCGCCATTGGTGTAGCCGGCCTCGTCATGGTTGGAGAAGGATGCGGGATCGCTCGCCGTTTCCGCCGGGCTCAGCGGCGCCTGGCCTTCGCTGGGCAGGCGGCCGACATCCAGAATGTCGTACCGCGTCAAGCCGCCCATCAGAAGCTCGCTGCGCACGCCGCCGAGCATGACCGGCACGGAGTAGGAGGTCGCGCCGCCGATGACGTTGCGGTTCTCGAACTGATCCTCCTGGTCGCCGTGCACGGGATCGATGAGGAAATGCGTGAAGTCGTTGTAGAGATTGAGCGAGTTGTAGATGTAGAAGGCGCTCGCGGTGAATTGCCCGACGTCCATTGGCGCGTGGTAGTTGGCCGAGAGGCTGCCGCGCATGGCGTGACCGCCATCGGTCGGATTGAGCGATCCGAAGTAGCCTATGTCCGGCACGGCGCGCAGCGGGATGTCCGTCGTGTTGGTCCAGACGTCGTGATAGAACATGCCGGTCAGCGAGAAACCGTTGTCCTGGCCTTCCTCGCCGTAGCGCAACACCACATTTTCCTTGCGCTGGTCGTCGGGGACCACGAACGGGCCGTCATAGTGCTGCAGTTCGACGGCCTGGAGCAGGTGCCCTGCGCCGAGCGTCTGCGATGCAGCGCCGAAGAGGCGTGCGTACCCGAGCGTGCCGATGGTCGCGGCGACCTGGTCCGCAATAATGTCGCGATAGCTGATCCGCACCGATCCCACGGCGCCGAAATCGCCGACATCGGCGTAATAGGGTCCCTTGGTATAGGTGATCTGATCGGCGAGCTCCGGGATCATGAAGTTGAGGTCGGTGTAACCCTGCCCATGCGCGTGCGTGGGCTGGTTGATCGGCATGCCGTCGACATCGGTTTCGAGATCGGTGCCATGGTCGAGGTTGTAGCCGCGCATGAGATACTGGTTGGCTTTGCCCTCGCCGCTGTGCGAGGTCACCGTCAGACCTGGTACGGTCTCCAGGATCTGCCCCGGGCGGTAGGCCGGCGTCAGCTGGATTTGCTGGTCGCTAATGACCCCTTGGCTCGCGGTCGATGCGGTGCCCAGAAGGTCCTCACGAGGCGCCGTCACCGTGACTTCCGGCATCGGCTGACCATTGTCGGGAGCTGGAGCTGGCTGGCTGTTGTCGGGAGCCGGGGCTGGCTGGCTGTTGTCGACTTGCTGCGCTGTCGCCGCGGCGCTGAGCGCGAGCAACGACGAGCCAGCCAAGGCACAGCCCACACTGAAGCGGTGCAGGGCGGCCGCCCCAACGAGCCGCCGAGCGAATGGCGGCCGGGCAGCCGGCCGAAAAACAGCTTCGAAGTCCATGATCCCCCCGAACGCGGATGGGCGTGCTCCCCGTCATCCGCGAACGAAAGGCAGTCGGCTCTTGCCGAGAGCGCGAGAGCACTAGCCACCCCATCGAGGACACCCCGCTCGACGCGCCCGCGCATGACCACGGCGATGGCAGGTCTCCTGGCTTGCGGTTCTTTGCCTTGCGCCGCCTTCCCGGTTTCCCAGTGGCATCCGTGGCGCGCGGCGAACCGCCTACAGTTGCGGGGGCAGCCACGGCTTGAGGCGCATGCCGCGCACCTACCGTGTTCCCATTCAATCCCCGAAGGGAACCATCGTCATGATGCTAAGCACCTACTGAGTATGACGTCTAGAGAAAAATGTCATACGATGCGCGATGCAGATGGAGGAGCGCTTCATGCAACGTGTCACCATCGTTCTCGACGACGAGCTCATGGAAGAACTCGACCACCTCATCGCCCAGCGCGGCTATCAGAACCGATCGGAGGCCATTCGCGACCTCACCCGTAGCGGTATAAGGCAGGCGAACGAGAAAGCGAATCCGACACGCAATTGCGTCGCCGCGCTGGTGTACGTCTTCGATCACGGCACCCGCGAACTGCCGAAGCGCCTCATTCGTTTCTTCCACGAACATCACGACCTGTCGTTGTCGGCGATGCACGTCCACCTCGATCACGAAAGCTGCATGGAGGTGTCGGTTTTACGCGGCAAAACCGAGGCGGTGGAGCGCTTTGCGGACCACGTCATTGCGGAGCGAGGCGTCCGTCATGGGCGGCTCGTGATGGTTCCGGTAGACGTGGAGGAAGAAAAGCATGCGCATGGAGTAGCGCCGGAACACAGACATCTACACGTACATGTCCGTGACGCCGGGTAGATCGTAGAAAGGATGTCTGCAGCGTCGGCTGGTCCAAGCGATGATATCCTGGCGCCGAGTTCGTTCGCGCGCGCGGGCGGCATCTGCTATGGTTTGAATTGATGCCAAGCCTGCGGAAATTCATACGATCCCGACGGTCGAGCGCCCTGCTTGTGATCTGCCTCGCGTATTCTCTGGCGATCCAAGTTTTCATGACCAGCGTCGGGCTGGGTATGTCGGCTCTTGCGGCGTCTGGGCCAGATGGCTCTGCGATCTGCAGTTTTGCGTCACGACACGCGCCGACGCCGACCGACGACCGCCCAAAGCCCCATCCCGCGCCCCAGTGTCCGTTCTGCTTCGTCGCCGGACAGAGTGCCGGTCACATCGCGCTCTTGGGCCCGGCCCAGGCGCCGCCGGCCTATGCCGGTTTGCTCGTCGGCGCGGTGTCGGCGCCTATCGACGAGACCTTCGTCCCTCGACTCCATCGTACGGAAGGCGATCCACGCGCTCCCCCGGTTTTCTCCGTCTGACGCTCGAACGCGCTCCGCCGTTGCGGAGAGCCTTCACTCATGCGCGGAGAACACCATGCGTGCTTTGTTCAAACTTGCCTCGATCTCGAAACTCGTCCTGATTGTTGTACCGTTTGCATTCGCGGTTCCCGCTTTCGCTCAAGGAGGCGGCGCTTCTCCGATTGCGGTCGAAGGACCTTGGGCCCGGGCGACACCCGCGGGCGCCCGCACTGGCGCTGTCTATATGACGCTCGCCAACAAGACCAGCGCGTCGGATCGCCTCACGGCTGCATCGTCGGACGTTGCCGCAGAGGTCCAAATTCACGAAATGTCGGTCGTCAACGGCATAATGAAAATGCGTCAACTCACGGACGGCCTCGCCATCCCGGCCGGGGGATCGGTGACGCTGAAGCCCGGCGGCTATCACGTCATGTTGATCGGGTTGAAAAAACCGCTGGCCGCGGGCGAAACCTTTCCGCTCACGCTGACCTTTGAAAAAGCCGGGAATATTTCCGTGACGGTTCGGGTAAAGGCCATGGGCGCGATGCAGGACAACAAGTCCGGCGGCATGGGTAAGATGGAGATGAAGTGATGCGCGCGCGTCGCTGGGTTCTGACGGCGCTGGCCGGCGTTGCCGGCGTCGCCGCGCTCGGGCTGTATCTCGCGTTCATGGTCTCAGCGCAGCAACCGGAGCAAGCCTCCGCCATTGGTCACTTCGGCGGTCCATTCACGCTCGTCGACGATTCCGGTGCGCCCGTCACCGAAAGGACGCTTGCCGGCAAGCCTTACGCGATCTATTTCGGATACACCTTTTGCCCGGATGTCTGTCCGACCACCCTCCTGGACCTGTCGCGCTGGATCAAAACACTCGGGCCGGATGCCGACAAGCTCGACTACGTCTTCGTGACCGTCGATCCGGAACGGGACACGGCGGCAACGATGCACACTTACCTGTCATCCTTCGACAAGCGCATTCGCGGCTTCACCGGCACGCCGGAGGAGATTGCCGAGATCGCCAAGGAGTATGGCGTCTACTACAAGAAAATTCCGACAGATGATGGCAGCTACGTGATGGACCATTCAGCCATCATCTATCTCATGGGAGCGGACGGGAAATTCGTCACGTTCATACGCTACAAGGAAGACGATGCCTCAGCGGTCGCCAAGCTCAGAAGCCTTGCGGAGGCCGTGCCGTCGTCATGATTTTGGTCCGCAACGAGGCCCCTAGCTTTTCAAGCAAAGAAAGCAGAAGCCCCGCTGTAGTGACAAGGCAGAGCGCTGCCCGCGGGGCTTCAGCAACGAGCATTGAGACCGAGCGCTTCACCTACGGGTTCCGCAGTACCTCGATCCTGGCGGTTCCACCTTTCGTGCGGCATGCCGACGACTGCGGCCTCTTGCACCGCCGGATGACGCAGCAGGCAGCCCTCGACCTCGACCGAAGAGATGTTCTCGCCGCCGCTGATGATCACGTCCTTCAGCCGATCGCGGATTTCGACATGGCTATCGGGGTGCACGACGGCGGCGTCGCCGGTGTGATACCGGCAGATCCTTGCGGTATTGCTCGAAGAGAGCATCGGTGCGCTGCCGGAACTGATCGACGCAGCCTTAGTTCGAGAGCGGTCGGCGAATCTCAGCCACCGGCCTGCCGTCGGCACCGACAACGCGGATTAGGAGTTCCTTCGAGACCTCCGAGCAGGCGAAGTCAGCGACAACGATTGCCGTGCGCGACGCTTCCTCTTCGCTCAGCGAGCTGATCAACATAGGAGGCAATTTGCGCCATTCCCCGGTGCCCAGATTCGCGAGATAGCTGATGAACAGGCTGAATGCTTTCATGGCGGCCACAGCATTCGGATTCGTACATGAGACCAGGAGCAGAGGCAACGTCCTCGCGGGCATGAGCGGCCGCCTTCATCGCCACTCGCGTGATTTGCGCGCCTGCCTGCAGCAACCAGCGCAACAGGAGATTAAGTGCGGACCGCCCGCCCCGGGCGCCTCACCTTAGTTGCGGAGCGACGGCTCGAAACAGTCCGGCGCCGTCATCGAGCGGAGGGAGCGATGGTGGAGCCCGCCGATCCATTCCCAGCCGGCGAGCGGCCGCGGTCGGCCTGAGCCACGTGCGCGGCGGGACCTCTGACCTGAACTTCTACGCGAAGCGTTCCGGCCCTCTTGAACGAAAGCGTCAACGGAAAGGTCTCTCCGGCCTTCAGCGGCTGCTTCAGCCCCTCAAGCATGACATGGGCGCCGCCCGGTTCAAGAACCGTCAGCGCCGTGCCCGGGGTGATCGCAATCGCCGCGACCGGGTCCATCCCATAGACGCCATTCTCGACTTCGAAGACGTGTAAGACCACTTTGCGCGCGACCGGTGACGATGCCGAAATGAGCTGATCGGGCTGGGAGCCGTGATCGCCGATGCGCATGTATGCGGCGCTATTCGTGAGATCATAACCAGCCGTCGCCAAAGCCCATGGTTGCTCGACGTCAATAGATCCGGCACGATATTTTTGCGCCCAGGACGCAGGCGCGATCAGCGCCAAAGCGCCCGCAACGGCGATTCCCGCCGTCAGTGAGCCAGCCTTGCGGTTCATCGAGGTCTCCTGACTGATGGTGCAGCCGGTGAAGCAAAACGTTGTGGTCGGAGTCCGGTTCCACGTTGCCGGAGATCCGCCGCTCCCACGCGTGGCCCACTCCTCCGCCGGCGCGAAGCCCCGAGGCTTCTCTGCATTGGGCTCAACGGCGCCCGGCGGCGTCGGGCGCCACTGCGCTCAGTCGCATCGCCGCTGAAGATGCGGCCATTCACAAAGCTACTGGACCACCGCCTGTCGAAATTGCTCGCTCAAATCCCAATGCGCAACCGGGCCAGAGCGGCGGATTCCACGCTAGGAGCATGAGCATCTGCTCGAGGCTATGCAGCAGCGCCTAGATGCAAATCCGCAAGCCATGCGCCAGCGTCACGCGACAGTCGAGCGTCCGTTCGGCACGATGAAGGCCCGCATGGGGGCGACACACTTCCTCACCAAAACGCTACCAAAAGTAGCCGCCGAAATGGCACTCGCGGTCCTGGCCTATAGCCTGATACGGATCATGAATATCATGGGAACTAGGCCGCGATTGCAGCGATCAGCGGCCTGAAAAGTACCCAGGTCCTCACCCAGGACCCGGTAAAACCGTTTTCACACGACCAAGATCCAAACTGGACCTTGGCGTGGTTCAAACTGCCGGGCCCTGAAATAAATTGTTCGCTAATCGGCGCAGTAAGCGCGCGAGTTCCTCCAGATCATGAGCGGTCCAATCTGCCAGGACGGTTGCAGTCAGTCGCTCGCGCGCGGCGTCCAGCATTTTCGACATGGCCCGGCCCTTCTCCGTGACGACCGCCTCAGTCACGCGGCGGTCGGTCTTCCCCGCTCGCCGCGTGATCAGGCCGAGATTTTCGAGCTTCGCCACTTGGCGGCTGACCGTTGTGTAGTCGCGGCCGACCCGGTCCGCCAGTTCGCCCACTGCGAGCGGACCGCGGCGCTGGATCAGAACCAGCAACGGAAACAGCGCGCGATCCAGCGACACGCCAGCCTCGCGCAGCAGGATAGCGTCATTCTGCGGCCGGTTGATAAAACCGACCACATCGATCAGCGCCTCGTGCAGCGAACGCAGGACGGTGCGGTTATGTGTATTTTGCACTTTTTTCCTTGACATAGATTCCCGACCCTCCATATGTGTGCATCATACACATATTGGAGGCGCTGTCATGAGCGAAGAAGCGAGGATCGACGTGCTGATCTGCGGCGCTGGCGCGGCCGGGTTGTCGCTTGCGATCGACCTCGCGCGGCGCGGCGTCGATTTCCGGCTCGTCGAGAAGGCAGACACCCCCTTCCAAGGCTCGCGAGGCAAGGGTATTCAGCCGCGCAGCCAGGAAGTGTTTGAAGACTACGGTATTATCGACCGGCTGTATGCGACCGGTGGGCCGTATCCACCAATCCGGCAGTACAGGCCAGATGGCAGTTTTGTCGATTCGCAGCTCAGCGACGCTCCCGGCCCCTCACCGGCTGAGCCCTATGGCGCCCCGCTCATGGTCCCGCAATTCCTTACCGAAAGGGTGATGCGCGGGCGGCTCGCTGAACTCGGCCGTCGGCCGGAGTTCGGGCGGGAACTGACCGACTTCGCTCAAGATGCCGATGGCGTCACTGCGCAGGTCGGGAGTGAGGTCGTGCACGCGGGCTATCTCGTGGGCACCGATGGCGGGCGGAGTATCGTGCGCCATAAACTTGGCATCGATTTCCCCGGCGAGACGCTTGGTGTGCGTGCGATCGTGGCAGATGTCGAGCTGGAGGGTATAGACCGTGATGCGTGGCACCGGTTCGGTTCCGGACCACAGCAAATTTCGTTGTGCCCGCTTGCCGGGACGCGTCTTTTTCAGATTCAGGCATCCGCGCCACGAGAGGGAGACGTCGATGTCACCGCCGCCGGACTAACGGCGCTGATTGCCGACCGAACCGGCTTGAACATCGCGGTCCACTCGGTGACATGGGCGTCTATCTATTCGATGAAGGCGCGGCTGGCCGACCGCTACCGGGTCGGCCGAGTGTTCCTCGCCGGCGATGCCGCCCATATCCATCCCCCGACCGGTGGCCAAGGCCTGAACACGAGCGTGCAGGACAGCTATAACCTCGGCTGGAAGCTGGCGGCCGTGCTGAGCGGTGCGCCGGAGAAACTGCTCGAAACCTACGAAGAGGAACGGCGTCCTGTCGCAGCCAGCGTGCTCGGGCTGTCGACGCGGCTGCTGGACGAGGTGAAGCAGGGAACGATGCGCCGCAATCGCGAAGCGCGGCAGTTGGACATCAGGTATTCCGGCGCATCACTGTCGTTGCAGCTGTGCGAACGCGACGGTTTGCAAGCGGGAGACCGGGCGCCAGACGCGCCAATGCGTGGCGCCGCGGGCCAGCCGACCCGGCTGTTTTCATTGTTCCGTGGCCCGCATTGGACGTTGCTCGGCTATGAGACGGACCGTGCTGGCGTTGCGCCACGGCCGGGGTTGCGCGTCCACATTGTCAGCACGGACGGTGACGTACTCGATGACGCGGGTCATTTTCGTGACGCCTACAGACTGTCGCGTGGCGATTGGCTGCTCATTCGACCGGATGGATATGTCGCCGCCATCGTCGGGGCCGACCATGTACCAGAGCTTGAGCGATATCTCATCGAGGTTGGTTTGACCGGCACGGGGCTCGCAACGGCATAGATCACCTCAATGACTGCTCAGTGCGGATATCAGTTCTCAGCGCGGATATCGGTTCTTGCCATTGGTGGACGGATGAGCTGCGTTCTCGATCGTCATGGCGACGCGAGCGCGCCTGGGCCTGGCTTGCTACGAAATGCCTGACGACTGGATTACCTTTGCTAGAGGGTCCGCTCGAGTAGGGAGGTTCGATTGGACGCTATTTCAGACTTCGAACTGTTCCGCGCAATTGTCGACGAGGGAGGAATTTCGGCCGCCGCAGTCACGTTGCAGTCGTCCCCAGCAGCGGTCAGCCGACGCCTGACCGGATTGGAGGCCAGGCTCGGCGTGCGGCTCGCCGAACGCAGCTCCCGCCGCTTCCACCTCACCGACGAGGGTATGCTGCTCTATGAGCGGAGCCGATCCATCCTGGAACAGGTGCGCGATGCGGAAGCGGAAGTCGCTTCGCGCGGCGGGGCGGCCCGCGGCCTTCTGCGGGTCGGCGCTCCGACCGATTTCGGTCGCCGTCACATCGCGCCGCTTATCGCGCGGTTCGTCGCCCAGCACCCCGGCCTCGAAGCGCATCTCATACTCTCGGATGTCGGGCTCGAAGTCGAAGTCGATGGGTGCGACCTCGTGCTTCGATACGGACTTCCGAACGACTCCGCGATGATCGCGCGCAAGATCGCAACGACGAACCGCGTGCTCTGCGCGTCGCCGTCTTATCTCGCTCGATGCGCCGCACCCCAGTCGCCCAACGAACTCGGTGGGCATAGTTGCCTCCGCCTCGCGCGCCGCCATCAGCTGCTCGACCGCTGGGCGTTCGCGCGTGAGGGCACCGACTATGAGGTGAAAGTGACCGGCCGCCTCTCCAGCGGCGACGGCAGCGTCCTCCATGACTGGGTCCGCTCCGGCGAAGGCATTTCCTCGGAGGCCTATTGGGATGTCGCGGACGACCCCGCCGCCGGCCGGCTTGTCCAGGTGATGCCGGACTATCTTTGCCCCACCATCGAGCTTTATGCGGTCTACGCGCCGGGCAAGCCGGTCCCGCCGCGCATCCGCCTCTTCCTCGATCACGTGGTTCAGGCGTTCCGAAGGTTTCAACCAAGCAGCGCTGAACCAAGTAAGTCGAGCATAGCCTGAAGACCGTCGCACGGCCAGCAGGGGGCGCGTTGGCGCTCTAAAGAGGCAACCCAGGCCGGTGACGGCGGGCTTGCGAGCGGACGGCTTCCGCCCAGCCATCCTTTGGCCCGATCCGCCATTCGAGAGGCGCATCCGAACTTCGCTGCCAGAGGCCGTGCTTCCGCTTAGCGCAAAGATGGGTTACTCAGACGCCGCTTTCGGAGCCCGACCGGCGTCACCATCCTTCCAGCAGCGGAGACGAGGAGACGACCATGCTGGAGACAGCCTTGCCGGGCCGGGCAACACTCCAAGGCGATGCGGCCATCATCCCGGCAAGCCCCAGCTCGACCAGATACATGCTGCTCGGCCTCGGCCTCGCGACCTGGATGGAGTTCTACACTTACGACGGCGTAAATCTGACGCTGCCGGACATGGCCGGGACATTCGGGGTGTCGCGGGATCAGGCAAGCTGGATCCTGACGACCTATCTCTCCGCCCTGCTGTTCAATGTGCCGCTCTCGATCTGGATGGCCGGTCACGTCGGCTATCTTCGTTATGTCGTCGGCTCCGCCGTGCTCTTTGCGGCGGCCTCGGTTGGGTGCGCTTTGGCGCCCGACTTGGCGACCTTGTTGGTCTGGCGAGCGATTCAGGGATTTGCCGGGGCGGGGCTGACGATGTGGTGGCGCGCCGGCGTCTACATGCTCATGCAGGGACCAGCGCGGAGCGGATCGCTCATGCGCATTTCGGTCATGCTCTATCTGGCAACGGCGGCCGGGCTCCTCTTCTGCGGCTACGTCACGGACAATTTCGGTTGGCGGCTGATCTTCCTGCCCAACGTAGTGTTCGCCCTCATCGCCGTCCGGTTGCTGCTGCGGCATTTCCCGGACCTGCCGCGCCCGACCGATTCACGTACCAAAGGCGCGGACAAGCCTGGTATTGCGCTGCTGGGTATCGCCCTTGTCTCGCTGCAGATCGTCTTGAGCCGCGGCGAGATCGATGACTGGTTCGGCTCACCAATGATCCAGCGGCTCACCTGGCTCGGCTGCATCTCGCTGATCCTGTTCGTCGCCTGGCAAGTCAGTCCCCGGAACCGCGCGCCGCTGCTCCAGCTCAGCCTACTACACAACCGAAATCTGCAGGCGGCGGCCTCTCTGGGTCTCTTCGCCGGCATCATCCTCTCCGGCAGCATCTACGCGCTGCCGGAGTTCCTCCGGAACGTCTTCCCGCACCCGCTCAGCGCAACGCAGACCGGCCGCATCATGTGCGTCTATGCGCTGACTGCGGCAGCGATCCGGCCGCTGGTGACAAAATCGGTCGCACGCTTCGGCCAGCGCAAAACCATGACATTCGCCTTCACCATGCTCGTGGCGTCCATGGGCCTCATCGCACGCCTGATGACGACCGAGACCCCCGATTTCTACTATGTCATGCCGCTGATCCTTTATGCCTTCTGCCTCGCGCCGATGCTCTCCGCAATCGCCAGCGGGACGGTTTCCAAGCTCCCCTTTGCGCAACAGCTTGATGCCGTCGCAATCTATATGACCATCCGCCAGTCTGGCGCCTCTCTGGGCGTCACCCTGATCACCATCCTCCTCGATTGGCGGGAAACGCTGCATTCATCCCGCCTCTTCGCGCACCTGCAGACCAGTAGCGCGCAGGCGGAGGCATGGATGAAAAGCGCGGCTGCAGCGGCCGTTGCGCGCGGCGGCTATTCATCGATCGACGCGCAGCACATGGCCGTGAAGATGCTGGCGGAAGAAGGCGCGCGCCAGGCCGCCACGCTGGCTTATGCCGACGCTTTCATGTTCATGGCTGCGATCGGTCTTGTCGCTCTCTGCTTCATCCCGCTGATGTCTCCAGCTGCGAGGGCAAAACCGTGACCCAGCCCGACGTCGCCCCGCTCGCCGTACCCGTTTCCCGCGTCGATCCCGTGTCGAGGCCGCCGACGCGCGGTGCGCAAGCTGATCCTGCGCCCTCGGCCCCGGCGGCGGTTCGAGAAGGGGCGGGTCCGGCGGCCAAAGCCGACGCGCCGCGCCGGCAGGTGCCTCTCTGGGCGCTCGCGGTGGGCCTCGGCCTGGTGGCGGCGGCAACCTACTTCTACGTGCCACGTCTTTACGTGGTCGAGACGGACGACGCCGCGTTTCAAGCCGACACGATTTCGGTCGCGCCGAAGGTCGCAGCCTATGTCTCGGTCTTGCATGTGACGGACAACACGGCGTTCGCGGCCGGACAGCTCCTGGTCGAGCTCGATCCCAGGGATTTCCAGGTGGCGGTCGACAGCGCCGCCGCGAGCCTGCGGAGCGCCGACGCGGCGGAGTCGAATGCCAAGGCCCGGCTCGACGAGCAGAGCCAGATCATTGCGGCCGACCAGGCCAACCTTCACGGCGATCGCGCCACGCTGGCCTTCGCGAGCCAGCAGCTGGCTCGGTTCCAGGTGCTGGCGAAGGCTGGGGCCGGCTCGGCCGAACGGTGGCAGCAAGCACAGGCCGATATCGGCCAAAAGCAGGCGGAAGTGTCGAAGGATGTGGCCGCGCTTGCCGCCGCGCACACGCAAGTCGCGGTGCTGCAGAGCCAGGTGGAAGAGGCGAAGGCCAATGTCGCCCGCGCTCACGCCGCGCTCGCCCGGGCGGAACTCAATTTGTCATACACCAAGATCTATGCGGAAACGGCGGGCACGGTCGCCAACAGGACCGTGCAGGTCGGCGATTTCGTCCAGCCAGGGCAGACATTGTTCTCGGCCGTCCCTGACGAGATCTACGTCATCGCCAATTTCAAGGAGACGCAGCTGACGCATATGCAAGTCGGCCAACCCGTCACCATCACCGTCGATGCGTTTCCGGGTCTCAGGCTGTACGGCCACGTCGACAGCTTCCAGCATGGCACTGGCTCGAATTTCGCCCTTCTCCCGCCGGAAAACGCGACCGGAAACTTCGTCAAAATCGTCCAGCGCGTCCCCGTCAAGATCCTGCTCGACGATCCGCACCAGAATCGGCGGCTGCTCGCTCCCGGCATGTCGGTCGAGGCAGCGGTGACGGTGCACAAACCGCCCCGCTGGTTGACCCCATTCCTTTGAGGACACCTGCGTCGACGGTCTGCTGGAGACACCGCTTCATCGGGCCAGATGGCGAAATCGACGTACGTCGCGTTGCGCGTCGGGTTGTGGCACTTCTCCGACGAACGAGGATCGAAAGCTTAGGTCAGCTCTTGCGCGTACACCTGACGTCCGACGCGGGGGCGCCGACTTCACGTTCGTGCCACAAGCGGAAGTGGACCAGCCCTACTCGATTACCTCGTCGGCGCGGGCGAGGAGTGATTCCGGCACGGCAAGACCGAGCGCCTTAGCAGTCTTGAGATTGATGACCAATTCGAACTTCGTCGGTTGCTCGACCGGCAGGTCGGCGGGGTTCGCGCCTTTCAAGATTTTGTCGACATAGGCGGCGGCCCGATAAAATTGGGCGTAAAGGCTGGCGCTATAGGACAGAAGGCCACCCACCTCCACATGCTCTCGGAACCCGAAGACCGAGGGAATCCGCTGTTCCAAGAAAAACTCGGCGAGCTGTCGGCGGTGAGCCAAGAATAAGCTTGTGGGCAGCACCAGAACCGGATCCCGAGTTCCGCGGACCAGCGCCGAGAGTGCGCTCTGATAATCGGCATCGCTGCGCATGTCGAGCACATTCAGCATCAGCCCGAGGGCGTGGGCCGCGGCTCGCGTTTGCGTCAGGAGTTCAGACGAGACAGCGTCGCTCACGTCAACAAGGACGTTCAGCCGGCGGACGGAGGGGATCATTTCCTGGAGAAGTTGTAGTCGCTTGGCGCTGAGGTCTGGGTTCATGTTCACGAGGCCGGTGATATGCCCGCCGGGCCGGGCGAGGCTCTGTATGGGGACGGCCCAGGGAGGGCCAACCACTCCCACCATGACGACTGGGATTGTGTTCGTGGCTCGGCTAACCGCAAGCGTGCTGGGCGAGCCGCCGGCCACGATCGCCTTGGGCTGAAGTTGCACCAATTCCTTGGCTAACTCCGGCAGCCGGTCGAGCTTGCCGCCCGCGAAACGGCGCTCAACGTAGATGCTTTGGCCCTCCGCGTAGCCGAGATCATGTAGTCCTTGCGCCAATCCGTCTTGAAACGTGGAATGGTTCGAGAGACTTAAAAGGCCAATTAGAGGGATATCGCCGCGATCTCTCGCCTTCGCCTCGAGGTTTAACCCCCACGCAACCATCGCGCCGTAAGCAAGCGCGATGAACTCCCGCCTCTTCATTATGATCGCCTTGTCACTGCTTGTGGGACGGTGGCGAGGCTATCAGGACTCGCATTTAGCGGCGAGCGAATATGCGACACAACCCGCGTGCGTAGCCGAGGGCGGCTCAGGGTCATCAGCCGCCTTGGCGATGGTTCACGCGGTGGGTCCGCTTAGTGCGCTGTAGCGGACCTATGAGGGACTATTGACGCTGTGGCTCGCGGTCAAATACTTCGGTTCAGCCAATCCCGGACATGCCGCAGCGCCCATAGCTCGACGCGCAGCCTGAATATCTTTGCGTGAAGCAGTGCTTCCCAAGCGAAAGGGGCAAAGACAGCCAGGATCATCGTCGACCCTTACGCTTCGCTAGCTTCCCCCCGGGCTCGCCCCTAGCCGCTCGTGTCCATCGGTACCCAACCCACCCTGGTTCGGTCGGGCCTCTCCAGGAAGCGGCTTCGCGAAATTCCTCTCGTCTGAGCAACGCAATAGCTCGTTCGTTTTCGGGTTTCACCTGAGCCTAGAGCTCATCGCGCTTCCGCTTTGCATGTCGTAGAAGGAGAACGCCCAGCCTTCGCGGCGAAAACGGGCATCCGTGATCAAATACATGATACCCGCTGGCTTGAGCAGCATCGCGGCAACTATCACGTCTTCCCGCTTCACCACCCAGAAGCGTCGCATCTTGCAATGTTGGCGGATCCAGTCGCGCGTTTCCTCAGTGTTGAACCTGTCCTTCAGTGGGATCGCTTCTCGGTCCGACCAAAGTAGCGCGTGGATAGCGGCGGCATCGGCAACACGCGCAAGCTTTGGCTCGTCCAACGAAATAGCGTTCTTCACCGCTTACCCTTCCGCTTGAGCCGCACACCCGCGCCACCACCGTTCTCGTCGATGAACTGGACGCCGCCTTTCTCGAGCGCCGATCTCAATGCCTTGTTGGGACCACGGCGCCGATCTCAAGATGCAAGACCTTGGCGTCCGAACTATCGTCGAAGCGATCGAGTTCCTCGATCGGCAGGCGACCTAGCGGAACGCTATAGGCCGAGCCACTGTTTCCAGGATAACCTAGCGCAGTAACTGGCCCCGCCTCCCCCGGCGGGGCTTTTCTCTTACGAGACGTCGATCAAAGTCGTTGGCGACGGACGGGGTGACACGATCGAGCCAGAGGGCCATCGCGTGCCGCCGTTCGCCTGCACCCAGGCCTCCGCCGCTTCATCAGGCCTGCCCGTCAGCACCTGGCATAAGATGTCGCGGCCGGCGCGACGCGCCGCCATCACTTCTCTAACCCAACCCTCGGGATCCGTCATCGGTCCCTCGATCGTGAAGCGCTCGTTGTCGTCATCGATAATGCAGAGAAGAAACGGTTCGATCAGATACCGCCGCCTTCGCGCGTGGCCGCAGACCGTGCACCGCTTGGATTGCGTGCGCCGCTTCGACAACGCTTCGCGCCGACCCGAGGCCGCCACGTTTCGCTCCCACGGACGCGCGGTTTGACTCCGCTTCTGTCAGTATACACGCTTCATACCGTCTCTGACGGCACGACTATGAAATCACCTTGCGGGTCCATGTGCCCTGCCCGGGGCCGGGCGGGGCATTTTCCTTGCCGCCTCCGCCGCAACGTGGTGTTGTGATGCCGCCGTCGCAAAGACGGTGGGTCTACGCCTCTCCCCGCTCAACGTATCTCCCAAGCTGCGCTGAGCGGGGCTTTTCTTTTGCACCGTAAGGTGGTTTCATAGTCATGCCGTCTCTGACGGCTCATCCACTTGCCTCCTATAGCCCCGCTTTCCATCTGAGGCGGGGCTTTTGTTTTGCCTCTGTGGCGTAGATGTAAGCTTGGTGTAAGCTTCACATACGCCGGTACGTAAACCGGCCGCAACTGCACGTGGACGCCAGGCTTTGAGCACGAGCGTCTATATCGCATTTGTTGTGGTGGTCCTGCTGTTCTCAGCGGGAGTGGCGCTACGTACCCGTTGGGATCGGCGCAGAAGACGCCGCAGGAAGGCTCCTTAGGCGTTGCATCGAAAGTAGCTTCAGATTGTACGGTGCCGTGACAGCCGCGAGTCGAGGGATGATGGCGCGCCCGAAGAAAATTGACCATCCGGTCCGAAAAATGATGAGCCTTTCTCCGAAGCTCGCACAGGCGGTCAGTGACTACCGATTCGAGCACCGCATCAAAACCGAGTCCGAGGCGATCCGCCATCTCATCGACGCTGGACTAGAGCGTCTTGGGTTCAAGCCTAGGGGACGCCGTGGCCGGCTTTGAGCTCGACCCGCGCGAGGCCGACGCCTTTGTCCGCGGCATGGCTCCTCGGCAGGAGCTCGTCTACAGGCTCGCCATCAGAGGCATGTGCGCGCGCTGCCGTGGCGATCGGCAGTTCACGCAACGCACCGATGCGCTGATCGAGCAGTTTCGGAAGGAATTGCCGGCGGTGCTCAGGGAGGCGAACAAGCTTGGGGAGGAGCTGACTGCGGCGGTGAAGCGCTAGCCGTGCGCTTTAGGCGAATGGCCCGAGCCATCCCCACGCCGTGTGTATCGTGATCTCGCTCCCCCTCAGCATCATGACCCGCTCTTGGCAGGTCTTGCAGGCGTGGCCGTCCCTGCTGTCGATGAGCTCCGCGGTAGTAGCAATGTCGATCTGTATCTTTTCCGCAGTGATCGGCGCGCCAGTCGGGATGGTCTCGAGCACGCGCCCAACCTCGTGGCCCCCGCTGCAGACGATCTTCGTACCCTTAGGGATGTCCATGGTAGCTACCTTGCACCCGTGGGAGATCGTGACCTGCCATGGCCTCAGAGCCGAGAGATTTCCGCCGTCATCGTAGTAGCCGAGCAACAGCGCCCCGAAATACGGTCGTGAACCTTCCGGCTCGCTGTAGCCGACGATGACGAACTCTTCCCGATTGAGGCATTTCGACTTTCGCCAGAGGCCACGATTGCCTGGCACAT
>Ga0335074_10004203_pt1 | contig 19811 bp, 17 predicted proteins | sample Lox_Sample_23_FD_206715 | JGI IMG/M metagenome (GOLD analysis project Ga0335074, IMG submission 206715) | Soil microbial communities from Loxahatchee National Wildlife Refuge, Florida, United States - Lox_Sample_2.3 | ecosystem: Environmental > Terrestrial > Soil > Wetlands | place: USA... | reverse complement strand
GCGCAGCGGCGCGGCACCGTCGCGACGAGATCGGACCCGGCCAGCGCCGCCGGCACCGCGAGATAGGTGGCGACGAGCAGCGCGATGCGGCGCTTCAGGCCGAAATCGACGAGGATGCGGTCGAGCGCGCCCGAGGTCGCGCCGCGCGGCGACACCAGCACATGGCGCTGCGCCGCGTAGGTCTCCAGCGACATCGGCCGCGCTGCGACAGGATGGTCGCGGCGGGCGACGACGACAAACGGGTCGCGCAGCAGCACTGCGCTGTCGATATGCGCCGGCAGCGAGTTGCCGAGAAACGCGACCGCCACGTCCGCCGCGCCGCGTTCCAATTGGTCGGCGGCCTCGCGGCCGGTCGCCGGCAAGAGGCGCAGCGTCGCCGCCGGGGCGTCGCGGGCAAAGGCGCGCGCGAGCGCACCGACCAGCGCGATCTCGGCGTATTCCGCCATGCCGGCAGTGAATGTCGCAGCGCTCGTCGCCGGGTCAAAGCCGGCGCCGAGCCGCAGCGCCGCCTCGACCTGCTCGATCGCCGAGGCGATCAGCGGTGCGATCGCGCGCGCCCGCGCCGTCGGTTCCATGCCCGCCCCCGAGCGCACAAACAGTTCATCGTTGAAGACGCCGCGCAGCCGCGACAGCGCATGGCTCATCGCCGGCTGCGACAGACCGATGCGGGAGGCGGCGCGGGTCACCGTCCGCTCGCGGACGAGCGCGTCGAACGCCTTCAGCAGGTTCAGGTCCACCGCCCGAACATCCATGGAATGGATAGATATCATATCATTAATCGATTTGATAGATGACGGCACGCTTGCTATATCGCATCTGGGCAACAGCCGTTGGAGCACCAGTCATGCAGGAAGCAGCGCCTCGCCTCAGCCACGTCGGGCTTTATGTCACCGACGTGCCGAAGATGATCGATTTCTATACCCAGGTCCTCGGGTTCGTCGTCAGCGACGGAGCGCCGGACGGGCGCATCACATTCCTGTCGCGCAACCCCTCGGACCATCACCAGGTCGTGCTCGTGCGCGGGCGAGAGACCGAACTCGAAACCCCCATGGTGCAGCAGGTGTCGTTCAACGTCGGCAATCTCCCCGCCGTGCAGCGCGCCTACAAAAAGATCGTCGCGGCCGGTTGCGAAGGCATCCGCCCGGTCAGCCACGGCAACGCCTGGTCGGTGTATTTCCGCGATCCCGAAGGTAACCAGATCGAGATGTTCTGCGACACGCCGTGGTACGTGCCGCAGCCGTGCGGCTTCAAGATCGACCTCGATGCGAGCGAGGACGAGGTCTACCGCTTCACCGAGGAACAATGCAAGGCGATGCCCGGCTTCAAGCCGATGGAGGAGTGGCGCGCCGAGATCAGCCGGAAGATCGCGGCCAAGCTCGCAGCGGCGGCGGATTAATCGCCGCCATTCCGGGCGCTCCCGCGCCGCAAGGCGGGCCGGGATCGACGCACCAATGACGCCGTGTTCCTGAATTCCGGGTCTGGCCTTGCGCGCCGGCCCGGAACGACCCAAGCCAGAGAAGGAATCATCGATGGACGGTATCCGTGGCTTTCACGCCCATATCTATTACGATGCCGATACCAAAGCGAAAGCGGCGCGCGTGCGCGAAGCTCTGCTCGCCACGTTCAAGGTTGAGCCGGGCGGGTTCAGTGACGAACCCGCCGGCCCGCACCCGATCTCGCAATGCAACGTCATCTTCGAAGTGCCGGAATTCCAGAACGTCGTGCCGTGGCTGATGCTGAACCGCGACGGCCTTGACGTGCTGGTTCATCCGCTGACCGACAGCAACGTCGATGACCACAGCAAAAACGCGCTGTGGCTCGGCACGCCGGTGCCGCTGAAGCTCGAGGTGCTGAACCCGCAATACCGCCAGAGCCTGTTGCCGTCATCGCAGCGCGCGGCCTAGAAGACGCCACGGCCGCTCCGGTAATCTCACCCGGCGCAGGCAAGCGGAGGGCTGCATGACGCTGCGAGGCAAGACTGCGATCGTGACCGGCTCGACGAGCGGCATCGGGCAGGGCATCGCCGCGGCGCTTGCCGCCGAGGGGTGCGCAATCGTGCTGAACGGGTTCGGCGATCCGACGGCGATCGAGCGGTTACGCCGCGACATCGCCGATCGCCACGGCATCGAAGCACTCTATGTTGCGGCCGATATGGGGCAGCCGGCCGAGATTCGCCGCCTGGTCGCGACCGCAGTCGAGGCGTTTGGCGGCATCGACATTCTCGTCAATAATGCCGGCATCCAGCATGTCGCACCGATCGCCAAGTTCCCCGAAGACCGCTGGGACGCCGTTATCGCGATCAACCTGTCGGCGGCGTTTCACGCGACGAAGGCCGCCCTGCCGCCGATGATCGCGAAGGGCTGGGGCCGCATCGTCAACATTGCCTCGGCGCACGGCCTCGTCGCGAGCGGCGAGAAGGCGGCCTATGTCAGCGCCAAGCACGGCCTTGTCGGCCTGACCAAGGTGACGGCGATCGAGACCGCCAACCAAGGCATCACGTGCAACGCGATCTGCCCGGGTTGGGTCCTGACACCGCTCGTCGCACAGCAGATCGAGGCGCGAGCGCAGGTGCAGGGCATTGCCGTCGAGCAGGCGCGCGCGGATCTGCTGCGGGAAAAGCAGCCGATGCTCGATTTTACGACGCCGGAAAAGATCGGCGCGCTCGCGGTGTTCCTGTGCGGCGAGGCGGCGGCGACGATTACCGGCGCAGCCCTGTCGATCGACGGCGGCTGGGTCGCGCAATAGCGGCCGCTCTTCAGGTCAGTGCGCTTCGGCTTGACGGTGGCCCATCCGCTCTTCGATATCGACATACAGGTTCGCCAACGCCTCGCCGGCCAATTCCCTCGTCAACTGCGGCGCCATCTTGAACGATTTGCAGGTCTCGATGACATGATCGCAGATAAACCGCGGCTGGTAATATGCCAAACCGTATGATCCCAGCATTTCGATGATATAATCGAAGACATCTTCGGCGAACGTCAAACCGCGTGATTTCGCCACGGCGGCGAAAATCTGGCGATACTCATCGCGCGTCGGCTCGAACAATTTGATTTTATATTGGATACGGCGCAGAAACGCGGCGTCCATCAGGTCCGCCGGCTGCAGATTGGTCGAAAACATCAACAGCACGTCAAACGGCAGCGTGAAGCTGGCGCCCGTATTGAGCTTCAGAAAATCGATCTGGTTCTCCATCGGCACGATAAAGCGATTCAGCAGATCATTCGGCGGAAAGCGCTGGCGGCCGAAATCGTCGATCAGAAACATCCCGTTGAGCGCCTTGACATGGAGCGGCGCATCGTAGAACCGCGCTTCGTTGTTCCACTGCAGCTCCAGCATCTCCATCGTCATCTCGCCGCCCGCCATGACGACCGGCCGCGAGCAGGCCACCCAGCGCTGATCGAAGGTCTCGCGGTGCAGGCCGAGCAGCGCCCCATGCTCGTGCGTCGGCTCTTCCTGCGGGCGCGGCTGATGGATCTGCACGTCGAAGATCTTGATGATTTGGCCGCCAACCTCGAGCGCATAGGGGATGTAGACCGGGTCCTTGAACAGGCCGGCGATGCGGGTCGACAGCGTCGTCTTGCCGTTGCCCGGCGGTCCGTACAGCAGCACGCTGCGCCCCGCGTTGATCGCCGGCAGCAGGCGGCGGATCATCGTATCGGGCACGACGAGGCCGGCAAAACCCTGGCGCATTGTCTCTTCGTACATCATCTCATTGGTGATGCGCTGCTTGTCGATCTGGTCGCGATAAGCTTGCAGCGACACCGGCACGGGCCCGAGATAAACGCTCTGATCGACCGCCTCCTTCGCGGCGGTGCGGCCGGCTTCGGTCAGCGCGTAATGGGTTGACAGCGCGAGGTCGCTCGTCGCGCCGGTCGCGCCGACGAAGCGCTGGCGTACGGCATCTTCGACCAGCTGCTGCACGAGGCGGCGCGGCAGCTTCATGCGCCCGGCGAGGTCGAGGATCGTCTCGCACGCCTCGATGTGCATGAACTTCAGCATCAAATACAACAGGTTGCGTTCAGAGATGCCGGTTTCCGCAATGTCGGCCGGGATCGGCGGCGCGGTATTGACGACGCCGGCGATCTGGTCGGCCGTCACCAGGCCCATTGCCACCAGATTTTCGCCGAGCCGCCCGCCCTCCCGGAGCTGCCGGGCAAGCGCCGCATCGATATCGGCCGGGGTCACCAGGCCCTTCGCCACCAGTATGTCGCCCAACTGCATGACGGCCCACCCGATCAGAGCGATGCATGAATTGCATCGGCTCCTTAATAAAGCGTAACCGCAGCGCCTCAGCCCGCTTCAGCGCTGCGGTTCGACGACGACGGTGCCGGTCTTGCCGCCGGCCTCGACGGCGCGGTGCGCCGCCGCGGTCTCGTAGAGCGGCCAGCGGCCGGCGACCGACAAGATGCGCCCCGGCGTCGCGACCCAGTGCGCGATGTCGCGCTGTGCCCGCTGCCGCGCGGCGTGCGGCGAACCGGCAACGACATCGAATGGACGCTGATGTTGCGCCCCATCAATTCGCGCATCGGCACCTCGGGCGTGCGGTTGCCGTTCGTCGCGTAGACCGCGATGCTGCCGTTCGCCCGCATCGACGCCAGGGTCGCGGCGAGATTGCCGCCGAAATCAACTTCAACGACGTGATCGACCCCCTCCCCACGGGTCAGGTCGCGAATGCGCGCGGCGACATCTTCGCGCCGGTAGTCGATGACGTGGTCGGCGCCGCCGGCGCGGGCGCGCGCCGCCTTCTCCGCCGAGCTGACCGTGGCGACGACCGTCGCGCCGGCCCACTTGGCAAGCTGCACCGCGTAATGGCCGACCGCCCCCGCGCCGCCGGTCACCAGCACGGTCTTGCCGTGCACCGAGCCGGCCAGAAACACGCAGCGATGCGCCGTCATGCACGGCACGCCCAACGTCGCACCCTCGGCAAACGACACGTGCTCCGGCAATTCGGTGACCAGATCGACGTCGAGTGCGATGTATTCCGCCGCGGTGCCCATCCAGCGGCCGTTGCGCTGGCCGTTGTAGAGCCAGACGCGCCGGCCGAGCCAGCGCGCCGGCACACCGGGTCCGGTCTGATCGACAACGCCCGCGCCGTCGCTGTTCGGCACGACGCGCGGATATTCCATCGGCTGCCCAGGGCCGCCGCGCCGGCGATAGGTGTCGCTCGGATTGACGCCGGAAGCCTCCAGCCGCACCCGCACTTCGCCCGGCCCCGCCTCCGGCGTCGGCAATTCGCCGCATACCAGGACATCGTCGGCCGCTCCCTGCCGATCGTACGATACCGCGCGCATCGCAATCTCCCCTGTCGCCGCGCGCCTCAATCGGAGCGCGGCCGGCCGGCAGGTTATGCCCCGGCAGCGGGTGCGACAAGACGCGCCAGGCTGGCGTTGGCCGCGTCCTCGCGGGCATCGCGACCGCCGCTCGGGCGTTATCGCCGCATGCCGCGCCGCAACGCCGATCACCGCGCCAACAATTTTGACGTCGTGCGCCTCGCAGCGGCGGTCTCGGTGATTTTTTCCCATTCCTTCCTGATCGCCGCCGGCACGCAGGCGAACGAGCCGTTCGTGATCCTGACCGGCGGCCAGTGCGTGCTGGGGCTCGTCGGCGTGTTCGTGTTCTTCGTTATCAGCGGGTATCTGGTCACCGGGAGCTTCTGCCGGCGGCCGGAGCCCGGCCGCTTCGCGCTGCGCCGGACGCTGCGCATCTACCCGGGGCTGCTCGTCAACGTTGCGCTATGTGCGTTCGTTCTCGGCCCGATGGTTACGCAGCTGTCGTTTTCGGGCTATCTCGCCGCACCCGGCCTGCGGCATTTCCTCGCCGCGGCGGCGACGCTCGACCCCGGAGAATTGACGCTGCCCGGCGTCGTCTTTTCGCACAACGCAGTGGGGCGGCATCTCAACGGCTCGTTGTGGACGCTGCGCTACGAGGCGCTGATGTACCTGATGGTCGCCGGCCTCGGCGTGTTGCGCCTGTTGCGCCTGCCGACCGCGATCGCACTAATCGCTGTCGGCATGGCCGCGGTGTATTTCGAGGACGCGCTGCGGCCGGTGGGCGAATTGTGGCAGTGGGCCTGGCTGCTCGGGCCGTTCGCGGCCGGCATGGCCCTGCATCTCCTGCGCGACCGCATCGTCTGGAGCGGCGGCGTCGCGCTCGCGGCATTGGCGGCGCTGGCGCTGTTCACGGCGCTCGGCAGGCTGATCCTGCTGTTCCCATTGGCCGGCGCCTATCTCGTGATCTGGTTCTGCCGGCGCTATGACCGGCGGCTCGATTATTCGCGCTGGTGCGGCGACCTGTCCTACGGCATCTACATCTATGGCTGGCCGGCCGAAGAATTCGTCATGTGGCTGTCGGGCGGGCGCGCCGCATGGTGGCAGGTGTTCCTATCGTCGCTTTTCATCGTGCTGCCGGCGGCATGGCTGTCGTGGCACCTTGTCGAAGGCCGCGCGCTGCGCCTGGCGCGTCGGCCGGCGGTCACACCTCCGGCGGATGCGCTGCCCGCCCCTGCCGCGCTGGAGCGGTGACGCGACCCCTGGACGCCGGCGCCGCGGTGGTCGAGCCGGTCATCCAGATCCGCGAGGTCAACGCATAGGCCATCGCTCAGCCGAGACGCCAGCCGGCCTCGCGCGCGAATTCCTCGAAAAAATCGATGTCGTAGGCGCGCTCCGGCGCTTGGCGCACGCGGGCGTCGAGCCGGTGCGCGTCGTCGCCGACGAGGATGCGCCAGCGCTCGGCCTTGACGCCGTCGAGGATGATCTTGGCGGCCTCGGCGGCGCTGGTCGGCGCCTCTTCGCGAAAGCGCCGTTCCCGCTCAGCAACGAGGCTGCGGATCGCGTCGTCCGGCAGCGCGGCGATGTCGCGGCCCGAGGCCGCGAGACGCGCCTTCGCCTGCGCGATCTGGCGCGCATCCATCGCGTCCGCCTCAGGGTCGCCGCCCTGGATCTTGCGCGAATTGGCGGCGATGCCGGTGCCGATATGGCCGGGCATCACAACCGAGCATCTGATGTGCGGCGCGGTGAGGCGCAGATCGGTGATCAGCGCCTCGGTAAAGCCCTTGACCGCGAATTTCGCCGCCGAATAGGCGGTGTGCGGCGTCTTCGGCCCGATCGATGCCCAGAAGCCGTTGACGCTGCTGGTGTTGACGATGTGGCCTTCCTCGGCCTTCAAGAGCATCGGCAGAAACGCACGGGTGCAATTATAGACGCCGCCCCAACAGATGTTGAACGTGCGCTCCCATTCCTCGCGGGGGTGCGCCACCATGCTGCCGCCGCCGCCAATCCCGGCATTGTTGAACAACAGGTGAATCTTGTCGGTCGCATGGCGCTCGGCAACTTCGTCGCGGAAACGGTTGACCTGCGCTTCGTCCGACACGTCGGCGATGTGCGTCGTGATGCGCAGCCCTTGCGGCGATCCGGCCGCGGCGCACAGCGCCTGCGTTTCGGCCATGCCACCGGGCGCGACATCGCACATCGCGATATTGCAGTTCTCGGCGACGAGCTGGCGCACCAGTTCACGCCCCATGCCGCTGCCGCCGCCGGTAACGACGGCGATCTTGCCCGCAAAATTTTTCATGACCCGGGTGTCTCCTCGCTCGCGATGTTATACGTGCCCGCCGCTCACACAAGCGCGCACCGGAAAATGCCGCAAAGGCGGCGCCGGAATCGTATTATTCCGCCAAGTCATAGGCGCGCTCGCCGTGGATTGCCAAGTCGAGACCTTCGTGCTGCTGTTCGGCACTGACCTTGAGCCCGACGGTCGCCGCCAGCAGCTTGACGATGACGACGGTCCCCGCCGCCGACCAGACGGCTGCTGCAACGACGCCGAGCAATTGGGCGCGGAATTGCGCGGCCGCGCTCAATTCGTGCCCGAACCCGCTGCCGCCGAATGCCGGGAGCGCGAACATCGCGACGGCCAGCGATCCGAGTATGCCGCCGACGCCATGCACCGCGAATACGTCGAGCGAATCGTCGATCTGCTTGATAAAGCCGGTCGCAAAGAAGCACAGCGCGCCGCCGGCGGCTCCCATCAGCGCGGCGCCGACCGGGCCGACATAGCCCGATGCCGGGGTTATCGTCGCAAGCCCGGCGACGCAGCCGGTTACGATGCCGACCGATGTCGGCTTGCCGAACCGCAGCCGTTCGATGACGATCCAGGCAAGCCCGGCAGCCGATGCGGCGAGGTGCGTCGCCAGGATCGCAGAGGCGGCAGACGCGTCGGCGGCGAGCGCGCTGCCGCCGTTGAAGCCAAACCAGCCGAACCACAGCATGCCGGCGCCGGCCATTGTCATGCCGGGGCTGTGGGGCGGCGAGATGGTGTGGAAAACCGGTGCGCGGACCGATCACCGTCGCCGCAACGAGGGCGGACACGCCTGCCGTGGTGTGCACGACAATGCCGCCGGCGAAGTCGATCGTACCGAGTGCGGCGAGAAAGCCGCCGCCCCACACCCAATGCGCGACCGGCAGGTAAACCACCACGAGCCACAATGTCGAAACGACAGCACAAAGCTGAATTTCGCCCGCTCGGTAAAGGCGCCCACGATCAGCGCCGGCGTGATGATCGCAAACGTCATTTGGAACAGCGCGAACGCTGTCTCGGGCACCCCGTTGGGATGCAGATGTCCGCTGACGTTGTTCAAGAACGCGGCGTCAAGCGACCCGATCAGCGCGTTTCCACGGTCGAAGACGAGGCTGTAGCCGAATGCCACCCAAAGCAGCGAGACGATGCAGCTGACGACAAAGCAATGCATCAATACCGAAAGCAGATTGCGGGCCCGCACCAGCCCGCCATAGAACAACGCGAGGCCCGGCAACGTCATGAACAGCACCAGCGCCGAGGCCATCAGCACCCAGGCAGTGGAACCGGTGTCGATCCCTGTCGAAGTCGCCGCTTCGGCCGCCTCGATGTGCACCCCGAGGCAGCAACTCGCGGCAAAAAACAAGCGCAGCATCCGCCGCGTCGCGGCCGATCCCCCGATGCCATCCTGCGTCCCCCAGCCTGTATTTTCGGCGGCGGCATACTGGCGAATGATCGTCGCCGGCACCACTTCGAACTGGGCCGATCGCCGCGCTGCAGCCCCTGACCGATAGCGCTGCGCGTGGCGGATGCCCGGACGACAAACGCGATCGGTCGCCGGCGCTCTGTCCGGTACCCAACCGGCCGGGCGCGACAGATTGAGCCACTGGGGGATTTGCGCCGATGCTGACCGTGACCCGCGACATGATGCTGCCGACCGCGATCACCGGCTCCTACCCGCGGCCCATTTGGTTCAACGCCAACCTCGACGGCCGCTCGTTCAAGACGATGATGGGCGACTCGCTGTTCCGCGAGCAATACCTCGATGCTGTCACGGCGGTCATCAACGCGCAGGAGGCGGCGGGGCTCGACATCGTCACCGACGGCGACAGCCGCTTCGACCTCGCGGTCGGCGGCAAATCCTGGTTCTTCTACCCGATCGAGCGCATGGGCGGCATCACCGGCCACCGCGACACCTCGCCCGGCTGGTCGCAGCGCCCCGGCATCCGCCCCGGCAAGATCCTCTATGAAGTGGCGGAAGCCTACCAGCCCGGCGTCGTCACCGGAAAGCTGTCGCGCGGCCCCCTCGAATATGCCGCGATCTGGCAGGTCGCGCAGCGCCTTTCCGACAAGCCGGTCAAGTTCGGCGCGATCGCCGGCACGACATTGGCCAGCATGCTATGGGATGAGCATTACCGCGACGACAGGGCGATGATCCTCGATCTGTGCGACATCATGAACGCGGAGTTCAAGGAATTGGCGGCGGCCGGCTGTCCGCTGATCCAAGTGGAGGAGCCGCGCCATCACGGCATGACGACGCAGCCCGAGTGCACCGACCACGACCTCGAATTCCAGACCCTTGCGTTCAACCGCCAGCTCGCCGGCATCGACGCCGAGATTTGGGTGCACACCTGCTGGGGCAACCCGAACCAGCAACGCATCTACTGGGACGTGCCGAGCTACGAGCGCGCCTTGCCGCACCTGTTGCAGCTCGATTGCGACGTGATCACGTTCGAATGCGCCTCCAGCGGCGGTAAGGACCTGCCGCTGTTCGGCAAATACAAGACCGACAAGAAGATCGGCATCGGCGTTGTCAACCATTGCAACACCGTGGTCGAGCCGGCCGAGCACGTCGCCGAACTGATCCGCCGCGCGCTCGAATTCATTCCGCCCGAGCGGCTCGTCATCACGACCGATTGCGGCTTCGGGCGCGAGGGGCTGTCGCGCCGCATCGCCTATTACAAATGCATCGCGCTGGTCGAAGGCACCAACATCGTGCGCCGCGAACTGGGCCTGCCGCAAGCGCATATCCGCGCCGCCGACCCGCGCCTCTATTTTGCCGGCGCCGGCTGAATCACCTGGGCGGCGGCCGCTGACGCGGCGAGCGCGTCCTTCAGCGCCGGATCGTCGGGTTTCAGCTTCAGCGCGTGGGTGTAGGCGTCGTGCGCCTTAGCCGGCTCGCCGAGCACCATGTAAGAGCGGCCGAGCCGCACCCAGCCCTCGAGATCGTCCGGCTGCGCTTTGAGGCGGGCGGCGAGCCGCGCCACCATCATGTCGATCATCGCCCTGCGTTGCGCTGCGGTCGCGCCGGCGGTGGCCTGGTCGACGGCGGCGACGGTCGCCGCCGACGGCATGTCGTTGCGCGGGTTCACCTCCGTCGCGGGCGGCGTCGGTGAGTCCAGCATCGCCGATGCCTCGGCGATGCGCTGCCGCACGACCGGCAGCCACGCGGCGTCGGCCGGCGAATCGTGCAGCAGCGCCTGCCAGGCGGCCAGCGCGCCCTTCGCATCGCCGCGCTGCATCTGCGCCAGCGCCAGGTAATAGCGCGCCTTTGGCGCCGTTTCCGGGTCCGTCAGCGCAGTCCGGAAAGCTGCCTCCGCGGCTGGCGTCACGGTACCGCCGGCCGCCAGTACCTGCGCCTCGCCCCAATCGCCGACAATATCGGCGCGGTGCCCGGACAGATCGACGGCGCGGCGGTAGGCCTCTGCGCCGGATTGATACTGGTCGAGGCCGACTTCGGTGCGGGCGAGCAACAGCCAGCCGGTCAAATCGTCCGGATCGGCTTTCAGATGCGCCCGCAACTGGGCCAACGCCGTCTGCATGTTGACGTGGCCGGTGTCGGCGTTGGCATCGGCGGCAGGTTGCGGCGCGGCGTCGCTGCGCGCTGCGAAGGGCTGGTCAGGCAGCGTCGGCGAACCGAGCGCGCCGTAGATCAGCAGCGCCGCCACTGGTAGCGCCAGAATCGCGACGGTGGCCGCCGCAATGGGCCTCGGGTGCGGCAGAATTTCCGGAGTTCCCGGCGCGAGAGCGATGATGCGGCGGCCGATCTCGGCCCGCGCCGCCTCGGCCTGCTCGGCCGACAGGACGCCGCGGCCGACATCGCGTTCGACCTCCGCCAGTTGGTCGCGATAAACCACCAGATTATAAGCGTCGCGCGCCAGCGGCCGGCCGCGCCCGAGCAGCAGCGGCAGCAGCAGCATTGCCGCCGCCAGCGAGGCCATGCCGACCAGCGCGATCGCCAGCGCGAGGCTCATCACTCGCGAGCCTCGCCGAGCGCCGCCGCCAGCCGTCGCTGCTCGTCGGGATTGAGCGGCGGTGGGGCGGACTGGCCGCGGCGGCTGCGATAGAACAGCACGATCGCCGCCGCCCCGAGCAGCAGCACGACCAGCGGGCCGCCCCACAACAGCAGCGTGCTGAATTCGAGCGGCGGCCGCAGCAGCACGTAATCGCCGTAGCGCGAGCGGATATACGCGATAACCTGAGCATCGCTGTCCCCGGCGAGGATGCGGCGGCGCACCAGGAGGCGCAGATCGTGCGCCAGTTCCGCGCCGGAATCCTCGATCGACTGGTTGCGGCAGACGAGGCAGCGCAATTCGCTGCCGATATGTTCGGCCCGCGCCTCCAGCACCGGGTTCGCCAGCATCTCGCTCGGCAATACCGCGTAGGCGGGCGCCGTCAGCGCGAACAGCAACGAGAGCAGTGCGGACAGGCGCAGCGCGATCCGCCGCGAATTCGTCGCGCATTGGCGCATTGCGCTACGCGTGGCCGCCATACGATGCGCCGTCACCGATCGAGCCGGGCAACGAGCGGCAGGATCGTCTGGCTGACATCGGCATCGGTCAGCGGGCCGACATGCTTGTAGCGGATGCGTCCCGTGCGATCGACGAGGAAGGTTTCAGGCACGCCGTAAACGCCCCAATCGATCGCCACCCGCCCGTCATCGGCGCCGATCCTCGCGTAGGGGTCGCCGAGCGCCTCTATCCAGGCCTGCGCGACCGCCGGCTTGTCCTTGTAATCGATCCCGTAGATCGCGACGCGGCCGCTGCGGGCCAGCGCGTCGAGCGCCGGCGCCTCGTCGCGGCACGGCGCGCACCACGATGCGAAGGCATTGACGAGGCTGACATGCCCCTTCAGATCGGCGGAGGAAAAGCCGCGCTGCCCACCGATCAGCGGCGGCAGCGAAAACCGTGGCGCCGGCTGGTTTATCAACGGCGACGGCAGCACATCGGAGTGCACCTGAAGCCCGACGTAGAACCCGCCGACGAGCAGCGCAAATAGCGCGCTCGGCAGCACGAAGACCCAGCGGCGGCTCATTCGGCCGCCTGTATCCGGGCGGCCGCCGCGACCGCCGGACGCATCGACCGCATCGGCGCGCCGACCCGGTGCCGGCGGTCGGACAGCGAGACGAGCCCGCCCAGCGCCATCGCCGCGGCGCCGAGCCAGATCCACGGCACCAGCGGGTTATAATAAAGGCGCAGGACGTAGCCGCCGTCCTTGCCGTCGGGCGCGCCGATGACGGCATAGACGTCGGCCAGCAGGTTGGTGCGGATCGCGACCCCTGTCTGGTCGCCGTCTTCCGACGTGTAGAAGCGCCGATAGGGGTGCATCACGGCGATTTCGCGGCCGCCGGCAAGAAGCCGCATATCGGCGCGGGTCTCCGTCCAGTCGGGGCCGCGCACCGTGTGGACCGCATCGAACGCCAGCCGGTAACCGGCGATGTCGAAGGATTGCCCGGGGTGGGCGCTCAAGACGGTGTGTTCGCTCCAGGCATTGGAGCCGGTAATGCCGGCGATGACGATCGCCATGCCGGCATGCGCGAGCGTCATGCCCCAGGCGGCGCGCGGCAGCCGCAGTGCGCGCCGCAGCACCGCGGAGAGCGGCTCGGCAAAGAGATGCACCCGTTCGGCCAATTCACTCGCCGTCGCCGCAAAGAGCCAGGCCGCAAGCGCAAGTCCGCACGCCGCGCCGAGCGAACGCACGCCGGCCGCCGCCAGCGTCACGACGGCCGCGGCGGCGGTTGCAAGAAACGCCCATTTGAGGCGCGCCAGGGCCGCCGCGAGATCGCCGCGCTTCCACGGCAGCATCGGGCCGACGCCCATCGCGACCAACAGCGGCACCATGACCGGCACAAAGGTCATCGCGTAAAACGGCGGTCCGACCGATACGCGCTGGCCGGTCATGACATTGAGGAACAGCGGGTAGAGCGTGCCGATGAACACCGTCGCCGCGGCCGTCGCGAGCAGCAGGTTGTTGAGCAACAGGCCACCTTCGCGCGAAATCGGCGCAAACAGGCCGCCGCCGTGCAATTGCGGCGCGCGCCAGGCGAACAGCAACAGCGCGCCACCGGTATAAAACACGATCAGCAGCAGGATGAAGACGCCGCGCCGGGGATCGGTGGCAAATGCATGGACCGAGGTCAATACGCCCGAGCGCACCAGGAACGTGCCGACGAGGCTCAGCGAGAAGGTCAGGATCGCCAGCAGGATGGTCCAGGTCTTCAGGGCTTCGCGCTTCTCGACGACGATTGCCGAGTGCAGCAGCGCAGTGCCGATCAGCCACGGCATGAACGAAGCATTTTCGACCGGGTCCCAATACCACCAGCCGCCCCAGCCAAGCGTGTAATACGACCACCAGCTGCCTGCTGCGATCCCCGTCGTCAGCGCGCACCAGGCCGCCAGCGTCCAGGGACGCACCCAGCGTGCCCAGGCCGGATCGACGCGGCCCTCGATCAGCGCTGCGACCGCAAAGCAGAACGCGATCGAAAACCCGACATAGCCGAGGTAGAGCATCGGCGGGTGAAACGCGAGGCCGCGGTCCTGCAGCAGCGGATTGAGGCCGGCACCGTCGGCAGGGGCCGGCGACAGGCGCAAGAACGGGTTCGAAGTCAACAGGATGAAGACGAGAAACCCGACGCCGATCATTGCCTGCACGGCGAGCACCCGCGCCCTGAGACCCGGCGGCAGGCTGCGTCCGAACACGGCAACGGCGGCGCCGAACAATGCCAGGATGAAGACCCACAGCAGCATCGAGCCTTCATGATTGCTCCACACGCCGGTCAGCTTGTAGAGCAACGGCTTCACGCTGTTCGAATTCTCGGCGACATTGGCCATCGAGAAGTCGCTGACCGCATAGGCGTGCATCAGCGCAAAGAACGCGATCGCAACAAACAGGAACTGCGCCAGCGCCGCCGGCCGCGCCCAGGCCGTCAGGGCGGCGTCCTGTCGCGCCGCGCCGACGAGCGGCACCGTGGCCTGCAGCATTGCGACGCACAGCGCCAGGATCAGGGCGAAATGTCCAGCTTCGTCGATCATCGTGCTTCCCGCGCCGCGGATGAACTGGCGCTTCGCTGCAATGCGACGCTCATCTCTGTCACCGCCATAGCGCAGCGGCGGGCGGAAGCGCAATGCCCGCGCGGACACGGCGGCATTATATCACGGTCCGCCCGGCGCCAAGGCGCCGAGCGCGCCCACGGGCCGCGGTCATAGGGGCATGTCGCGCAGCCTCGAATCAGCCAGCGGCAGCAGCCGGGCGAGGCGATCGGCCCATCGCTCCCGCCCCGCGGCATCGGCGATCAGGTCCTGGCGGATCTCGATCTCGACATGCGGCAACCCCCGCTCCTCGCCGTGCACCGGCACGGTGTAGTCGCTGTTGCCGGTGATCGCGTAAGGCTCGTTGTCGCCGACTGCGAGATCGCGGTCGGTGCGCAGCAGGTCTAGCAGGATATGCGGCAGCCGGAGATCGCGCCCGCCGGCATTGTAGAGGATGCCGACCTCGACCCGGCGCGCGACGCCGTTGAACACCGGCGTAAACGAATGCATCGCGACCAGCACGGCCCGCCGGCCGTCAGCGCGGCGGCGGTCGAGCAGCGCGGTGATCCGATCGTGATAGGGCTGGAAAATGGCGCCTCGCCGCGCCTCGCGTTCGGCCGCGGTCAAGCCCGCGTTGCCGGGGATTGCGGTGGTCTCGCTAACCAGGGGGATCGCGCTCGCCCATTCCGGCCGCCGATTGCAGTCGATGACAAGCCGCGAATACGCCTGCAACACCGCGGTCGCATCGAGCGCCGCCGCGAGCCGCTCGGTGACGCCGGCAATGCCGATGTCCCAGGCGATGTGGCGCGCCCGCTCGCTTTCGGGCAGGCCGAGATCGCCGAGCCGCCGCGGGATTGCGCGGCCGGCATGATCGGCGGTCAGCAGGAAATCGGCGGCGCCGTCGGGCCGCAACACGCGCACCGGCGGCGGGTCGCCGTCACCGAGCAGCGGGTCGAGCTGCGCCATAACGCGCGCCGCTAGCGCCGCTCTTCGCGCGGCATCGCCTCCTGGCCGCGCGTGCCCTTGACGCTCTTCCACTCCGGGCGCTGCACATTGACGAGGTCGCCGAGCCGCGCATAGCCGGAACCGGCAAGGCGGCAGGCCGGGTCGAGCAGCTTCGGGTCGACCCGGCCGCTGCGCCACACCGAGGCATCGACATGGGCGTGCAGGATGCGCGCCAGCACGATATTGGCATTGCCGTCGGTGTGGATGTGCTGGACCTCGCATTCCAGATGCGCCTTGGCCTCGCCGACCCGGTACGGGCGCACCGTCTGCGCCGGCAACGGCGTCAGCCCGGCCCAGCCGAACTCCTCCTCTTCGCTGGGGAAGTCGCAAGCGGTGAAGTTCATCTGCTCGAGCAGCTGCATGCTGACGATATTGGCGACAAATTCCGGTACCTCGCGCAGGTTGCGCAGGCTGTCTTTCACCCCGGTTGAGGCAAAGGCGCAGTAGAACGGGTTGCTGCCCATCAGGTTGAAATGCGAATACGGCGCCAGGTTCTTGACGCCGCCGGCCGACAGCGTCGAAATCCAGCCGATCGGCCGCGGGATCACCAGCGCGTTCATCAGGAAATAAAAAGCTCGGCCCTGCCAGTCGTCAGGCCCGATCTCGAGGTCGCGGTCGAGCGTGTCGGGCGGGCCGTCGTGAGTCGCGAGCGTCATATCGAGGGCCGATCTTTGTGGTTGCGGCTGCGTGACGATAGCAGCGGCGCGGCCGCGAACCAATGGTCAGGCCCGGACCGCAGCAAGTTCGTCGGACGCGACGTCGTCGCGGAAACCGCCCGACTGCCGGTGCCACAGCGCGGCGTAGTGACCGCGCGCGGCAAGCAGCCGTTCGTGCGTGCCTTCCTCGACAATCCGGCCGCGGTCGAGCACGACAAGCCGGTCCATGCGGCAGATCGTCGACAACCGGTGGGCGATCGCGATGACCGTGCGGCCCTCCATCAGTTCGGCAAGCTGCTCCTGGATTGCCGCCTCGACCTCCGAATCGAGCGCGGAGGTTGCTTCGTCGAGCACGAGGATCGGCGCGTCCTTCAGGATCACGCGGGCGAGCGCGATGCGCTGGCGCTGGCCGCCCGACAATTTGACGCCGCGCTCGCCGACATGCGCGTCGAAACCGGTGCGGCCGTGCCAGTCCTCGAGCCCCTCGATGAAATCGAGCGCGTGGGCGCGGCGCGCCGCATCGACGATTTCGGCTTCGCTTGCCAACAGGCGGCCATAGCGGATGTTGTCGCGGATCGAGCGATGCAGCAGTGAGGTATCCTGCGTCACCATGCCGATCTGCGCGCGCAGGCTCTCCTGCGTCAGCCCGGCGATGTCGCGGCTGTCGATCAGGATGCGGCCCTTCTCCGGCCGGTAAAACCCGAGCAGGAGATGCACCAGCGTCGATTTGCCGGCGCCGGAGCGGCCGACGAGGCCGACCCGCTCGCCCGGCGCCACATCGAGATCGAGGCCGCGCAATACGCCGCCGCGGCGCGGCGCGCGGCCGTAATCGAAATGCACCCCGACAAAGCGGATCGCACCGACGACCTGCGGCAATTCGACGGCGCCCGGCAAGTCGGGCATCTGGCGCGGCACCGCGATCGAACGCATGCCGTCCTGCACCTGGCCGATATCGTCGAAGATGTTGGCGATCTGCTGCGCCAGCCAGCCCGAGATGTTGTTGATCTGCCACGACATCGGGATCGCCGTTGCGACCGTGCCGACGACGATGTGCCCCCGCATCCACAGGCCGATCGCGATGGCGCCGGTGCCGACGATCAACAGCGCGTTCATCAATTGCAGCGACAGCGCCCACCAGGTCCCGAGGCGCTGCTGCGAGCGCCAGGTTTCGGTGTGCTCGTCCACGGCTTCCCGCACGAAGCGGTCCTCGTCGCGGGCGCGGGCGAACAGCTTGACGGTCAGGATGTTCGTGTAGCTGTCGACGACCTTGCCGGTCAGCACCGAGCGCATCTCCGACATGCGCCGGGATCGCTCGCGCATGTGCGGCAGAAAGCGCGTCAGGACGACGACGTAGAGCGCGAACCACGCGAGGATCGGCAGCGCCAGGCGCCAGTCGGCCGCCGACAACAGGCCCACCGCGCTCGTGCCGTAGACGACGATGTACCAGATGCCGATAATCGACAGCACGACGCTTTCGCGCAGCGCCGGCCCCGTCTGCATGACGCGCGAGGCAATGCGGCCGGCGAAATCGTTCTGGAAGAACGTCCAGCCCTGCCGCACGACGTGCCAATGGTTCTGCCAGCGCACCAGATTCGTGAGCCCGGGCGTCATGACCTGGTTGGCGACGAGGGTCTGCGCGAAATGCACCGTCGGGCGGACGACGAGGAACAGCGCCGCCATCAGCATCAGCTGCACGCCGGCGTCGCGCCAGATCGTCGCCGGCGTCTGCGAGGTGACGAGCGAGACGACCCGTCCCAGGCACACCGGGATCAGCGCGTCGGTGACCGCGACGCAGAAGCCGGTCACAAACAATGCCGCCAGCGGCTTTGGGATTTGGCGGATGAAGTGCCAATAGAAGCGGACGAGCGCATGCGGCTCGCCGAGCGCGGGCGGCGGCGCGTCGGGCGGCTCGGCGGTCGGGACGAGGATACGTTCGAGGGATCGCAGCATAAGCTGCTAAATGCCCGTGCCGCGACGGTCGGTCAACTCTGCCGCAAGTTTGTGCAGCCCCGCGTGCTCAGCGCAGCTCGGGAAAATCGTCTTCCCAGAATTCGGCAGCGGCGCGCGCCCCGGCGCGGCGCCGTTCGGCTTCGCTTGCACGCAATTCAACGCGGCGAATCTTGCCGGAGATCGTCTTCGGCAGCTCGGCAAATTCGAGCCGGCGCACGCGCTTGAACGGCGCCACATGCGCGCGCAGATGCCGGAAGATCGCGAGCGCCGTGGCGCGATCCGGTGCCTGGCCCGGCGCCAGTGCGATAAACGCCTTTGGCACGGCGGCGCGGCGCGCATCGGCCGACGGCACCACCGCCGCCTCGGCCACGGCGGGATGCTCGATCAAGGCGCTCTCCAATTCGAACGGGCTGATGCGGTAGTCGGAGGCTTTGAACACGTCGTCGGCCCGGCCGACATAGGTGAAATGGCCGCCCGCGTCACGCAGCGCCACGTCGCCGGTGCGGTAGGCGGTGCCGGCGACCGGCTCGACGCCGCCATCCTCCCGCTGGTAGCCTTGCATCAAGCCAAGCGGCGGCGGGTCGAGGGCGAGGCAGATTTCCCCCTCCTCCCGCTCGGCGCCGGCCTCGTCGAGCAGGCGCACGCAATAGCCGGGCGCCGGCCGGCCCATTGCGCCGGGCTGCAACGGCTGGCCGGGGAAATTGCCGATCTGCAGCGTCGTCTCGGTCTGGCCGTAACCGTCGCGGATCACAAGGCCCCAGGCGGCGCGCACCTGTTCGATGACTTCGGGGTTCAGCGGCTCGCCGGCGCTGACGACTTCGCGCAGGCTGACCCTGCGCGCCTTGAGGTTTTCCTGGATCAGCATGCGCCAGACCGTCGGCGGCGCGCAGAACGTCGTGACGCGGTAGCGGGCGAGCGCGTCGAGCAGCCCCGCGGCGTTGAAGCGCGGCTGGTTCAGCATGAAGACGGTGGCGCCGGCGTTCCACGGCGCAAAAAAACAGCTCCAGGCATGCTTCGCCCAACCGGGCGACGAGATGTTGAGGTGGATGTCGCCGGGCTGGAGGCCGATCCAATACATCGCGGTCAACAGGCCGACCGGATAGCTCTGGTGGCTGTGCAGCACGAGCTTGGGCTTGGCGGTCGTGCCGGACGTGAAATAGAGCAGCAGCGGATCGCCGGCGCGCGTCTCGCCGTCGGGCGCAAAACGCGCCGGAGCGTCGGCGGCATCGGCGTAATTGCGCCAGCCGCGCGCCTCGCCGCCAGCGAGGATGCGGGTGTAATCGCCGGGAATGTCGGCGAACTTCGCAGCGTTGTCGGCACCGGTGACGACATGCCTGACGCGGCCGCGTTCGAAGCGGTCGAGGAGGTCGTCGCGGGACAGCAGGGTCGTCGCCGGGATGACGACGGCGCCCAGCTTCATCGCCGCCAGCATGACCTCCCACAGCGGCACGACATTGCCGAGCATCAACAGGATGCGCTCGCCGCGCCGGACGCCGAGGCCGCGCAGCCAGTTGGCGACGCGGCCCGAGCGCTCGGCCATTTCGGCGAACGAGATTCTCGCCTCGCCCGCTGCGTCGTCGACAATCCACAACGCCGTCCGGTC
>Ga0335074_10004202_pt1 | contig 19813 bp, 13 predicted proteins | sample Lox_Sample_23_FD_206715 | JGI IMG/M metagenome (GOLD analysis project Ga0335074, IMG submission 206715) | Soil microbial communities from Loxahatchee National Wildlife Refuge, Florida, United States - Lox_Sample_2.3 | ecosystem: Environmental > Terrestrial > Soil > Wetlands | place: USA... | reverse complement strand
CCACCTGTACATCGCCGGAGGTTGCGTTCTTGAACCCGACGGGACAGGAGACTCCTGAGACGAGCTGGCGATGCACCTGGCTCTCGGTGGTGCGCGCGCCGATGGCTCCCCAGCTGACCAGGCCGGCGATGTACTGCGGCGTCATCATGTCGAGAAACTCGGTTCCGGTGGGCACGCCCAACTCGGCGAGATCGAGCAGGAGACGGCGCGCCGCGCGCAGGCCGTCGTTGATTTTGTAGGTGCCGTCGAGATGCGGGTCGTTGATCAGGCCCTTCCAGCCGATGGTGGTGCGAGGCTTCTCAAAATAGACCCGCATGACGATGCACAGATCGCGCGAGAACTCGGCGACGGCGGATTGGAGCAGGCCGGCGTATTCGCGGGCGGCTTTGGTGTCGTGAATCGAACAGGGGCCGGCGAGGACGATGAGGCGATCGTCGCCGCCCTCGAGGATGGACGTGATCTGCCGGCGGCCGTTGAAGATGGTTTCAGAAGCAGCTTCGGTAACCGGCAGTTCTTCTTCAAGGAAAACGGGAGGAAGGACGACCTTCGTCCATTGAATGCGGACATCTTCGGTGGGATGGAACATGGCTCTCTGTCGGCGCGACCACACAGGCGATCTCCCACGCCGGCGACGAAAAATCGTCGCAAGGATGGGGCAGCGATCCTATATCGAATCTAACAGCCGGAAAAGAGTAGCCGGAAATCGGATGGGCGCCAAGGCGAAGTGTTCCCACGGCTCCGATTCGAGGCGTGAGGCGCCCGCTTCCCGGGACGTGCCAATCAGCGTATGGCGAGGTAAGTGGCGGCGCCTGCGGCGACGGCGCCCGCGACGATGAGCGCCGGGAGGCTCAAATGGAGATGACGGCCGGGCTCGGAGCCCTCGCCGATGTACTCCTTGGTTTGATGCGCCTGAGCCACATCGGCGTAGGCGAAGGTGACGGACTTGTTGGTATCGGAATCAACGACCTGGAATGTCGATTCAGAGAGTTGCCCAAGCCTGCCCAGGCTTGTCGAGTCATTGCGCAGATCGATTTGCACCAGGCTGCCGGTACGGAATTTAGAGAGCCTTTTTTCGACTTTGCGCGCGTGCTTGTCGAGGCTCGCGTTTTGTTGCGTAAACGCGGCCGGCGCGATCGCGAATGTAGCGAAAGCGAGAGCCAGGCATAGGAAAACTCTCCGATCCAAACCGATGTTCATCATAGCCCCCAAAAAGATTGATGGATCAGGAACAAACACGGTTACTTTCGACGCTCCGGCGGGTACGCGGCATTGCCGGTGCGAATCACAATAGCATCATTTGAATGTGGGAAAGAAGATGGGAGGCAGAGAATTATTACGGATGTAATTGAATCGGGTTCGATGCTGATTCGGGAACGTGGCGTGGCGGGTCAGGATGCGATGCCTTGACAGTGGTAGAAAATCGTCCGTAGACTTAAAGAGGCGCAGTGTCGGGGGTTTCTAGCATAAGTTGAAGAAAAGATAGGGGATAAAGGGGCCAGTAGGGTGCTGCCGTGACGGTGTCGATCAAGAACGAATCGAGACGCGGCGACGGGGCAGAAAGCTAACGGGATGGCTGAGGTACGACTCAGTCCGCGCGAGCGGCTGGTATTAAGCGCAATCATCGACCTCTACATAGCGACCGGAGAGCCGGTGGCTTCGCAGGCGGTTGCTCAGGTTTTTGCCGATCGTGACGGACTGAGTTCGGCGACGGTGCGGAATGTGATGGCGGCGCTGGGTGATGCGGGGTTATTGGATCAGCCTCACACCTCGGCGGGCCGGGTGCCGACGGCGGCAGCATTTCGTTCTTACGTGGAGCAGATTACAAGATTGAATAGCAGTTCAGGGGTGGTGGCCGCGGGGCGGCCGCCGGCAACCGTCGATCTGAGCGAAGAGCGGCGCGACCAAATTGAGGAGAGCTATAGTGGCGTGGCGAGCACAAACGAGTATCTGGAGCGCACCTCGCACGTCCTTGCGTTGATCTCCAGCGGGTTGGGAGTGGCGCTGGCCAGCTCCGCTGCCGGCCAGGTGTTGGAACACATTCATTTCTCGCGGCTTTCAACCGGACGAGTGCTGGCGGTTCTGGTAACGCAGGCAGGCGCCGTGCAGGACCGCGTACTGTCGGTCGATCACCAAATGACGGTGTTGGAATTGGAAACGGCCGCGCGGTACCTGAATGAGAATTTCCGCGGCTGGCCAATCGAGCGAATTCGTGCCGAAGTATCGAGGCGGATCGAGGTAGAGCGGGAGGCGTACCGCCAGTTGCTGACGGCAGTCGACGAGCTATGCAGAAAGGGCGCACTGACAGGCAACGACGCCGAGCCTACGATTTTTGTAGAAGGCATAGCGAACCTGATCAGCGCGGGTCAGGACCGCGAGCGGCTGCGCCAGATGCTGCTGGCGCTGGAAGCCAAACAAAGGTTGGTTGAGTTGCTGAATGCCTACGTGGACGGCAGGCAGCAGGAGGTTCGGGTCGTGGTGGGGCTGGACGAAGCTTCGCCGGCAATGCAGGACCTGGTGCTGATCGGTGCGCCGGCCAAGCTGGGAGGTGCGAGTCTGGGCACGGTGGCGGTGATTGCGCCGACGCGGATCCAATATCAGGAGATGATCCAGGCGGTTCGCTACATTGCCAAGCTTTCTGAGCGGATCCTGGACGTGCCGGACGCGTAGTTGATAAGTGCCAGGACGCGGATCCCGGCGAAAAACGAGACAATAGAATCAGGATTTCGTGCCGGCGCACGGTCAGCGGTTCGCGTTTCCCGTTCAGGACGCCTGATGAAATGAAAACAGTAGCCGGCAGCCAGGGAATTCATCAAAAAAAAGTGAGAGGGCGCAGCGGCGTATTGGGGAGACGGTACTGAAACATGCCAAAGCAAGAGAAAGAGTTGATTGCCGAAGATACGAAACAGGAACAGCGCGGGAAAACGTCCGGAATTGATCCGGCGGCTGAGTTGCCGGCACCGGACGAGAAGGCCCTGGCGAGCCCGGTTGCGCCGGAGAGCGCAACAGAGGTCGAGCCCGAAGCGACGGGACCAAGTGAGTTGGAGCAATTGAAGGCGGAACGCGACCAGCTGATGGACCGTCTGGCGCGGCTCCAGGCCGAGTTTGAGAATGCGCGCAAGCGAGCAGAGCGCGAGCGGACTGAGAATCGCGATTTCGTCTCGAGCAGTGTGGTGGAGCAGTTTTTGCCGGTATTGGACAACTTCGACCTCGCGCTGAAGGCACAGGGGTCGGCCGATCAGCTGCGCTCGGGAGTGGAACTGATTGTGAAGCAAATGGAAGAGATCCTGAACAGAATGCAGGTCAACGCGGTTCCAACTGTGGGCGAAGCGTTCGATCCGCGGATTCACGAAGCGCTGGGATCGGTGGATCGTGACGATATTCCTGATCAGCATGTAGCTGAGGAGGTGCGGCGCGGCTACCGGATGCGCGAGCGGCTGATCAGGCCGGCGCTGGTTCGGGTGGCGCACAATGCCAAGCAGGTGAATGAGTAAGACCAGTGAACAGGTGAAGAAGTGAAACAGTGAACAGGGATCAAGCTTCTCCGACGACCGAAAGCTGAAGAAAAGGACTATGGGTTCTAATACAAGAGTGAACAAAGCGGATTATTACGAAGTTCTGGGTGTTTCTCGCGATTGCAGCGAACAGGAATTGAAGAGCGCGTACCGGAAGCAGGCGCTGAAGTATCATCCTGACCGCAATCCCGGCGATCACTCTGCCGAGGAGAAGTTCAAGGAGGCGAGCGAGGCCTACCAGGTGCTGAGCGATGCCGATAAGCGCGCGGCCTACGATCGATTTGGCCATGCCGGGGTAAGTGGCGGCGGATTTGGCGCCGGCCCGTTTGCAGGTGGAGTGGACCTGGGCGACATCTTCGGCGATTTCTTCGGCGAGATGTTCTCGATGGGCGGAACGGGGCGCGGAGCCCAGCGCTCGCGCCAGCAGCGCGGCGACGATCTGCGTTTCGACCTGACCATTGATTTTGAAGACGCCATCTTCGGCAAAGAGACCGAAGTGAAGCTTCGCCGGCTGGAGATATGCGCGGTTTGCCATGGAAAAGGCAGTGCTTCGGGCCGGGGCCCCAGCGTTTGCAGCCAGTGTAACGGGCATGGACAAATTCGTTATCAGCAGGGATTCTTCTCGGTTGCGCGAACCTGTAGCGCGTGCGGAGGAGCGGGGTCGGTGATTACCGATCCATGCAGCGGCTGCCGAGGCGAGGGACGCGCCGCCAGCGAGATCAAAATGAAGGTGAGAATTCCCGCCGGCGTTGAAGATGGAACGCGGATACGGTATGGCGGCGAAGGCGATGCCGGACGGCTGGGGGGACCCAAGGGCGACCTGTACGTGATCCTTTCGATCAGGCCGCATGATTTCTTCGAGCGGCAGGGTCACGACTTACATTGCGTGATTCCCATCAGCTTTCCGCAGGCGACTTTGGGAGCGGAGTTTGAGATTCCGGGGATCGATGGGCCGGTGAGCATCAAGATTCCTGAGGGCACGCAGAGCGGCAAAGAACTGCGCGTTCGGGGGCGCGGCGTTCCCTTCCTGAACGAGCGGGGCAAGGGAGATCTGATCGTGAAGGTGGATGTGCAGATCCCGCGCAAGCTGAGCCGCGCGCAGCGCGAGCTGGTGGCAAAGCTGGCTGAAACGATGGCAGTGGAAAACAAGCCGACCTCTCCAGGGCTGATGGAGAAGATGAAGGACTTATTCAGCTAAGGGGCAGCCCGCCGCGTATTACGATTTCTTCGCAACAAGCGAGGTGAACTCCGCTCGGCAGCGGCAGAAGCATGCTGTTTCCATGGCCGGCTTCACGCCGCGCCAGGCGGAGCGCTCTGGATGGTCCTCTGAGGGATCGTTGCATCGTGTAGAATCTCGGCAATCCCCTCGGAGGTCCGATTGGAATCGTGGCGGAAGCCTGCTTTTCTGGTGCTATTGGCTCTTCAGCTGGGCCTGGTTTGGACATTTCCGCGCTACGCGACTCAGGACGGCCCATCGCACCTGTATAACGCAGGCATCATTGCGGGATTGCACTCCGGAATGTGGCCAGGCTTATCGGAGTTTTTCCGAATCAATCCCAAGCTCGTGCCGAATTGGACGACCTATTTTCTGCTGATCCAGTTCATGAAAGTGTGCTCTGCCGCGGTCGCGGGGAAAATCCTTGTTTCCATATACATCGTGCTCTTTGCTCTCTCGTTTTGGTGGGTTGCTGAGGTGGTGCGCCCCGGCTCGGATGAATTTCGGATCTGGGGGCTTGTTCTGGCAGGAAACTGGTTTCTCTCGATGGGCTTTTACAATTTCTGCTACGGTTTGGTGCTCTTCCTCCTGTGCTTCGGTTATTGGTTCAAGTGGCGAAAAAGCTTCGCCATCAGACAGTGCCTGGTGCTGCTCGTGTTGACATCCCTCCTTTATCTGACCCACTTTTTCTGTTTCCTCATGGCAGCATTTCTTATTGTTGTTACCGGGACGGCCATTTGCCTGGGCGAAGCGCGTCAGGGAGAGCGATCGGGCGGCGCATCGCGCAACTTTGCGAAGCTTTTTCTTCGAAGCGTGTTCCTTCCGGAGCTATGCTTCCTGGTGTTTTTGCTGCTCAAGCCCTTCACTGCAGTCGGCTCTCAGCACGTAGCTCATACCGCCGTCCTGCCTACGCTTTGGGTCATTGAGCATCGCCTGCTCTTTCGACACGGAGCCAGCGTCTTTTACCTTCTTCTGGACCGCGCAGGCACGCTGGCGAAAGTTTCCATTCTGATAACGGCCACATTCATGGTCGCCGCATTGTATTGGACTCTCAGGAGAGCGAAGGAGACAATTTCGGGCTTGAGCATGGGGCTGGCGATCTTCTCATTGGTCTGCTTTGCCTTTTACCTCTTCGGCGTCGACGATTACTCGGGGACCGGAATGCTTCGAGAACGGACGGAGTGGTTCGGGCTATTGGGTTTGTTTGCCTTTCTGGCATCGCGTGGGTGGAACGCGGCAGGCAAGCGATGGATAAGTGTCGCAGCGGTAATGGTTTGCGCCACAAATCTGCTCTCAGGAGCGATCTGGCGCCGCCAGGTATCTCCTTTGCTGAGAAGTTTCGACGAAGCGGCTCAGTTGGTTGAGCCCGGCAAGACGATTCTGGATAAATGCTATTGCCATGGCTCGAATGCCCGTTTCGCCTTGCTTGACCAGATTACCGTCAATCCATTTGCACATGCTGGTGACATCACCGCCCTTTCCGGTCGAGATATCGCGGTAGCGAATTATGAAGCTCTCGGCACTTCATTTCCCGTTGAATACTTACCGGAAGTCAATCCGGACCTGCATGCGCCCGAGTTGGAAGACCAGGACAAACCGGATATCGCCAATATCGCGGATTACGAAGAAAAGACGGGTAAGTCGGTCGATTATGTTCTGATTTGGGGTGAGCCGGAGACAGCCGCGGTCAACCTTCCGGATTCCCCGCTCTGGGAGCAGTTACGCGGACATTATGTGCTTGTTTATGGCGCTTCGGGGATTTCGTCGTTGCAGCTGTTCCGGAAAATACCGAAAGGGGGCTCTTCGCCTGAAAAATCGGGATGGATGGATTCGAAGGGCGAATCGTAGTTCAGGATTCGGAACATTCGGGCCTTCGAAGAGTCGTTCCCCCGGATTTGCGCGTTAAGCGAGTGGGTAAACTCGGAAGCCTGCGAGCCCAAAAGCATGCTCATGATGGCTCCATCATTGGAATGGAGGGATGTTAACTCGTTGCATGCGCCGGCGCGAGTTGGGGTCCCGGCTTTGCCCTCTGAAAAAGGACAATTGATTCGAACTCTGCTATCGGCTCTCCGCAGCCGGTGCTCAATCTCAGCATCTTTTGGAGGGGCAGTGAAGGTTTCGAGCAAGGGTATCTTCCTGGCGCTTCTGATTCTGCAATTGCTGCTGGTTTGGGCGTTTCCGCGGTTTGCGACACAGGATGGGGCATCGCACCTGTACAACGCGGCGGTAATTGGGGCGTTGCGCTCGGGATCGTGGAGTGGCATCAACGATTTTTTCCGATTGAACCCGCGTCCCGTCCCGAATTGGACAATCTATTTTCTCTTGAGCCTGTTCATGAAGCTGTTCTCTGCCGCAACCGCAGAGAAGGTCCTTGTCTCGCTCTATCTTGTGCTCTTTGCGTTTTCATTCTTGTGGGTTGCGGAATTGGTTCGACCGGGCTCGGGACATTTCGCAATATGGGGCCTTGTGCTGGGGAGAAACTGGTTCCTCTCCATGGGCTTTTACAACTTCTGTTTCGGACTGGCTTTCTTCCTGCTTTGCTTCGGCTGCTGGTTCAAATGGCGGAGGAACTTCGGGATCGCGCGGTGGCTGCTGTTTTTCCTGTTGGCATCACTGCTTTATTTCACTCATCTCTTCTGCTTTCTGATGGCGGCGTTTCTGATCGGAGTAACCGGATCGTTGCTTTGCCTGAGGGAGGCTCAGGGGAGCGGGGACCTGCGCAGCGGACTGCGAAAGAACGCAAGATTGTTTTTCGGAAGTGTGGTCATTCCCGAATTCTGTTTCCTTGCCTTTTTGGCTCTCAATCCATTCGGCGCAATCCGCTCTCATGTTCCCCATCCTGAGGCAGCAGCCAGAATTGCAAGCGCTCTCCAACAGTCGGTTGCCAGTCATGGAGCGACAATCTTCGACCTGCTGCTGGATTCGAATGGCATTCTCGCCTGGGTGCTGATTCTGGCGGCGGACGCGTTCATCATCGTTGCGTTGTATTGGACTCTGGCGCGATCGGAGGAACGGATCGCGCCGGTCAGCGTTGCCCTTGCCGTTTTCACAATCATCTGCCTGATCTTGTATTTCTTCGGTCCGAAGGCATTTTCAGAAAACGGCGATCTGCAGCAGCGGGCAGGCTGGTTCGGATTATGGGGTGCATTTGCCTTTGTCGCTTCGAGGGAGTGGAAGGCGCGAGGCAAGTTGTGGACGAGCGCTGTCGCGACGGTTGCATGTGCTGCTGGGCTTGTCTCAGGGGCGCTGTGGCGCAGTCAGGTAGCCCCAATGCTGAAGGCTTTTGACGATGCGGCGCAGCGAGTTGAGCCAGGCAGAACGATGCTGTCGCTGTGTTATTGCTCGCCCTGGAACAGCAATCTTGCGCTCTTCCAGCGTGTGACCGTCTATCCGCTTTTGCACGCAGGCGACATCACCGCACTCGCCGCACGGGATTTCTCTATAGGCAATTACGAAGGCACAATCTCCGGGTTTCCGGTTGAGTACCTGCCGCAGGTGAATCCGGCCTTGCGCACACCAGGCCTCATGGAAGTGGAATACAGGCCGGAACTCGCCGACGTCGCCGATTACGAAGTCAAGACGGGCCGATCGGTCGATTACGTGATCGTCTGGGGCGAGCCGGAAGTTGCCGGCCAGAATGACAATGTTTCGCCGCTCTGGAGCCAGCTGGGTGCGCGGTATTCCCTGATTTACGGCGCTCCCGGCGCCACGTCGCTGCGCCTGTACCGGAAAAGAGCCGACGGGGAGCCGGCGGATGAAAAGAACGCGCCCTGACGCACCTAGCTCGGCCTTCACATAGCCAGCAAGGCGATGACGGCAATGGCGGCGCCCATGAGCAAGCTGGCGCGGTCAGTGAGCGCGAAAACGAGAGGGTCTTCGTCAAGTTCGCCGCGCGAGGCAAGCAGCCATACGCGGCATAGCCAAAGAATCATGAAAGGCATGATGAGCCAAAGGAATTTGGGGCGGCGATAAAGCAGTGTCACGTCGGTGCCGCTGATGTAGATGGCGAAAATCATGACGGCAGCGAATGCGCTGGCTGTGCCGAAGCTGCGCAACTGGTCGATGTCGGCAACCAGATAGCCCCGGCCGTTGCGCGGCGGGAGCCCGCTGGTGCGCAGGTTTTCGAGCTCGGCAAAACGTTTGACGATGGCCAGCGAGAAAAAGAGAAATGCGGAGAAACCGGCAAGCCAATGCGAGATGTGCGAATCAGTGGCGGCTGCGCCGGCGAGCAGACGCAAGACATAGAGCCCGGAAAGAACAAGCACATCGACCAGAGCAATGCGCTTGAGATACCAGGTATACGCAAGAGTCGTGACCAGATAGAAGAGCAGCCATCCCAGAAACCCAGCGGGAAGCAGGCGCGCTCCCGAGAATGCCAGCAAAAGAAACAGGAGAGCGAGGCCCAGGCCGGACGCGGCCGAGAGGTCTCCCGAAGCGAAAGGGCGAAGGCTCTTTTGCGAGTGACGGCGGTCAGCCTCGATATCGAGCATGTCGTTGACGATGTAGGCCGAGGAAGCCGCGAGGCTGAAACAGCCAAAGGCAAGAAGACCGTTGAGGAAGAGCCGGCGCGTGATGACGTGCGAGAGCAGCAGCGGCAGGAAAATGAGGAGATTCTTGGACCACTGGTGAAGGCGGAGCGCGGCGAGCACCGACCAGAGACGGCGGTTACGTTCAACAAACGCGCGAGCGGGCCGGATGCCGCGCAAACGCAGCCGCAAACGCAGCCGCAGGCTGGGATTGGCAACCATGTTCTGAGCGGCAGAGGCCAGCAGAGGCAGATCGGGAACATCGTTGCCGATGTAGTCATAGGCCGAGTTGCCGAGCTGGCTGCGCAGCCGGTCCAGTTTTCTCATGCCGGTGAGGTTGGTGGCGCCGTCGCTGCCGAGTACGCCGGCAAATAGACCAAGATGTGCCGCGACGCGCTGCGCGAGGCGCGTGTCAGCGCCGGTGGCGAGATAGATGGGGCGCCCCGCGGCGCGCTCGTCGTGAAGAAACTGGAGGAGTTTGCGGTTGTACGGCAAGTGGGCAACGTCGAGAACTACGTGACTGGTGACAAATGCCTTGAAAGCGGCCTTGCCGCGGATAAGCCGGGCCGGAAGCGCGAAGAAGAGAGCAGGACGCGTGCGGGCGAGAACGAGGAGCGAGTCGACCAGGGTGTCGGACTTGACCAGGGTGCCATCGAGATCGACACAGAGCGGCCGGAGAACTGCAAGGGATGCCTGCGGCGACGAGAGGGCCTGGGACAATCCGTTACCTCATGATGGATCGATTCTTCCCGAGCGCGAGCCGGCCAATTGAGTTTCTGCCAGGTCATTGATTCCTGAAATTCTTCAAACCAACGGCCCGCGGAGAATGTTTCAAGTATACGGGCGGCATCAGAGGAGCGGGTAATGGGCTGGGTGGTAGCATCGAGCGCATGTTGCAGATCGTAGCCCTGGCTGAGTTGCTGCTTTGCTGGATCGCGTGGGCGATGGCTTTCGTGAAGCCGCGGAAACAGGCCGTGAACGAGAAGAAGGTGGTGCGGGCGCCTGCGTCACGGTGGGGCATCTTTCTGGTGACCGTCGGATTCTTCCTGGTTTGGGTTTATGTGCGGCCCGCGGGTTTTCACAAGTCAGTGGCGGAGTTGATTATTTCGATGGTTCTGGCGCCGCCGCCGGTCGCGCTTGCGTGGACAGCGGCGCACAGACTCGGAAAGCAATGGCGCTACGAAGCGGCGCTCAGCGAAGATCATGAGCTGGTGCAGACGGGGCCTTACCGGTGGGTGCGGCATCCGATATATGCATCGATGCTGGGAATGTTGACGGCAACAGGAGCAGCATGGAGCTGGTGGCCTATGTGGATCGCGGGGACTGTGGCATTTCTGGCTGGAACCGAGATTCGCGTGCGCGCCGAGGAACGGTTGCTGGAGGAACGCTTCAGGGATAGCTTTCGCGCGTATCGCGCGCGGGTGCCGGCGTACATTCCGTTTCTTCGGTGATGCGGAGACTTGACGTGCGCTCGATTCTGAGCGGTTTGAGCGAAAGAGATTGGTGGAGCTGAGCGGGATCGAACTTGAGCCGCCTTGCGGGCGCCTGAGCCCGCAGGCGAAATCCTGAGCCGCCCTGGGGGCGAAGGACCCCTGATTGCAATTGTTTCGGCAATGGTTGGTGGAGCTGAGCGGGATCGAACTTGAGCCGTCTTGCGGGCGCCTGAGCCCGCAGGCGAAATCCTGAGCCGCCTTGGCGGCGAAGGACCCCTGATTGCAATCGCTTCGGCAATGGTTGGTGGAGCTGAGCGGGATCGAACTTGAGCCGCCTTGCGGGCGTCTGAGCCCGCAGGCGAAATCCTGAGCCGCCCTGGCGGCGAAGGACCCCTGATTGCAATTGCTTCGGCAATGGTTGGTGGAGCTGGTCGGGATCGAACCGGCGACCTCCTCGTTGCGAACGAGGCGCTCTCCCAGCTGAGCTACAGCCCCACAAGTGACTCCACTATTTTATCAGCGAAGGGAACTCAGGAGAAGAGTCAGGCCTGGTGCATCCCGGGTGAGCAACCCTCGCCGGCCGGCGCAAGAGAGCAGGTTTGTTAGAGTGGGTGGGTCTGGTGGGGAGGGTTTTGCCTTGAACGTTGGCGTGGGTTGGAAAGCGTTGGTCCCGCTTGTCATCGCGGCATGCGCCGCTCGAGGGTGGGGACAGTCTGGCGCAGTGCTGTCAGGAATGGATCGAGCGACTACGCTCGGGATTTTCGGGAGCCAGACAGATGTCGGGCTTGTTCACCCTGCCGGATCGGGGTCTTTCGACGCGGCGACAGGCGTCTACGCGATTGCATCTTCGGGCGCGAATCTGTGGGCAGCGACCGACGCGTTCCACATGGTCTGGAAGAAGGCATCGGGCGATCTGTCGCTGACCGCGGATATCGAGCTGGGCGCACCCTCGGCGGGATCGAGCCCGCATCGCAAGGCGCTGCTTATGTTTCGGCAGACTCTGGACCCGGACTCGATGTACGCGGATGTCGCGGTGCACGGCTCGGGCGAAACGGCGCTGCAGTACCGGCGCAACAAGGGCGATACGACCCAGGACATCGCTTTCGACCTCGGGGCGCCGAAAACCGTGCGGCTGGAGAAACGCGGCGATACCATTACGCTCTTCGTCAGCATGAAGGGCGAGCCGCTGCATCAGGCCGGCGCCTCAATCAAGCTGCACTTCGCGGAACCGTTCTACGCCGGGCTGGGCGTGTGCGCGCACCAGGATGGCGCAGTGGAGACGGCGACGTTTCGGCATGTTGAGCTAAGGCCGCTTGAGCCGCCAGAGAATTCGCGGCCGATGGCGCTTTTCAGCACGCTGCAAACGATCGCCACGGACAACAGCGCGCGGATGGCATTTGTGATCCTGACAGGGAAAACGAGGATGGAAGCGCCGAACTGGTCGCGCGATGGGAAGACATTGATCTTCGATCGCGATGGGGGATTGTGGAGCGTGCCGGTGGCCGGCGGAGAAGCGCGCGCAATCGAAACCGGTGACGCAACCCACTGCTCGGGAAGCCACGGACTTTCGCCGGATGGCAAATGGCTGGCGATGACGTGTAATCCGCCCGACCACCCGGGATGGCGCATCTATATCGTTCCCTCCGGAGGAGGAAGCGCACACTTGCTGACCGAGCATCCCGACTCGTGGTTTCACAGCTGGTCGCCGGATGGCAAGACCATCCTGTTTACCCGGCCGGCGAGCGGAAGCCTGAATATTTACGCGAATCCCGCGGATGGCGGAGACGAGGCGGCGCTGACGACAGGGAGAGGAACGAGCGACGATCCGGATTTTTCGCCGGATGGACAGTACATCTATTTCAACTCGGATCGCGCGGGCGGCATGCAGATCTTCCGCATGCGGCCGGATGGATCGCACGTGGAGCAGATGACCTTTGACGAGCGGCGCAACTGGACGGCGCATCCCTCGCCGGACGGCAAGTCGGTGCTGATTCTTTCCTATGCAAAGGAAGTGACGGGCCACCCCGCGAACCAGGACGTAACCTTGCGCATTCTGGATGTGCAGACAGGAAAGATTCGCGACCTGGTGGAGATTGTGGGCGGATCGGGAACCGACAATGTTCCCAACTGGGCCCCGGACGGTGCGCACTTTGCCTTCGTGAGCTACCAGATGCTGCCGACGGGGGACAGCGGGTCGAGCGAATAGCCGGGAAGTATTGCTGGTAAATCATAAACAATCAGCGATATAGAAGAAAATTGGCCGATTGTCTGGCCTTCGATTCAAAATACTAGTTTACAAATAGGTATTTTATTGATAGTTTTCCTGGAATGAGTCAGAATTCTGAGTCCCGCGACCTCTTTCCTGGCGCGCTGGAGATGATGATTCTCCAGTCTCTGCGCCTCAGGCCCATGCACGGCTACGCTCTTGTGAAGCACATCAAGCAGGTATCCGACGATTTGCTGCAAGTGGAAGAAGGCTCGCTTTACCCGGCACTGCAGCGGATGTTGAAGGCGGGGCTGCTCGAGGCCGAAACGGGCGTTTCCGCTAAAGGGCGGCCGACGCGCATTTACCGGCTCACCGATGCCGGCGAGCGCCACTTGGAACGCGAGGTGGCGAGCTTTGAAAAGATGTTCGCCGGAATCACGCGCGTGCTGGCCGTGGGAAACGCGTAAGAGATCGCGAGACGTCCGAGGCGAAGACACGATGATGCACTGGATGAATCGGCTGTTCACTCGGCGCCGCCGCTACAGGGATCTCTCGGTCTCGATCGCAGAGCATCTGGAAGAGAGGATCGACGAGTTGGTGAGGGACGGTCTGACCCGCGCGCAGGCGGCGCAGCGGGCGCGGCGCGAGTTCGGCAATCTGGCGCTGATTGAAGAGCGCAGCCGCGAAGTGTGGCAGTGGCCGACGCTCGAATCTTTATGGGCCGATACGAAGTTCGCGCTGCGTCATTTGCTGAAGGCGCCTGGATTCACGGCGACCGCGGTGCTCATGCTGGCGCTGGGACTGGGCGCAAGCTCCGCGATTTTCTGCCTCATCGATGGCCTGTGGCTGCATCCCATCCAGGTTCCGCAGCCCGACCGGATCGTCCGCATCTTCGGCGCCACATCGCAGGAGCAGCGAGGGTTGTTTTCTTATCCGGAGTATCGGACGATCGCTGACCGGGCTTCGGCCTTCCGGGGAGCGCCCGGCGGGGTAATCGCGATGGGCGGCCGCGGCAGCCTTATGCCGAATCCAGACGGCACTTCGACACTGCTGCTCAACTACGTGGTCTCCGATAATTTCTTCACTGTGCTCGGTGTGCGTCCGCTCCTGGGACGCGTTTTCGCCTCGGAAAATGCGGCAGACCTTCGCGCGCATCCAGGCCTGGTGCTCGGCTACCGGTGCTGGCAGCGGACCTTTAACGGCGACCCGCACATCGTGGGGCGCCAGATCCAATTACGCAGCGGACAGAGAATCGTTCAGGCGGACGTCTGGGGCGTGCTGCCGCCGGATTTTCGCGATGTCGATCCCAACAGCGACCGCGATCTCTGGATTCCCACAGAGACGTGGGCGGCCATCAATCGTGGAGAGAGTCTGGCTGAGCCGGAGTTCCGATGGTTCCTTCTATTAGGCCGGCTTGCGCCTGGCGCTACGGTCAAGCAGGCGAACAAACAGGTCGCGGCGATAACCAGCGCTCTAGCGATCGCCGACCCCGCCCATGAGCGCGGCCGCACCGCCTGTGCCGTCTCGGATCTCAGTTATCGCATGAGCCAGGCGGGCACCACGGGCATGGTGCTGTTCGCCATCGTCGCCGGCGTAGTGCTGCTGAGCACAATGAACGTCGCCCATCTGCTGTTTGCACGCGCCATCACGCGAGGTCCCGAAGTTGCCCTGCGCCTCTCGCTGGGGGCGTCGCGGTGGGCCGTCGCGCGGCGGTTCCTCATCGAGAACCTGTTCCTGTCCGCGCTGGGATGTCTGTGTGGCCTCAGTCTTGCCGCGGGAATCGCCGCGGTTCTCCCTCGGCTTCTGGCCGGCGAACCGGCCATGCTGGTGCAGATGGGGCCCGCGCCCCACTTTCAGTTGGACTGGCGCGTCTTTATCGTGGCCTCCGTTCTGGCGCTTGCGGTTGCGCTGCTCCTCGCGCTGGTCCCCCTCTCGCAGGTGGCGCGAGTAGAATTGCTGCCGGCCCTCCAAGCCAATGCCTCGACGCGCACCGAGGCTGGAGCGCCTCTGCTGCGGCGCGCCGCGATCTGGCTCCAGATTGGGATTGCCTTTGCGCTGCTGGTCTCCACCGGGGTCCTGGTGCGCAGCTTTTTAAACACGCGCACCAGGCCCATCGGCCTCACACGCAATCAGGTCCTGGTTGCATTCACGCAGGATCCCGACCAGCCGCTGAGAGGACAGCTCCTCAATGACCTGCTTACCATTCCGGGTGCGCGCCGCGCCGCCTACGCCACACGCGCGCCTCTCATGCCCTCAGAGGGCGGCATCGCGAACAAAGTCCTGCTGCCCGGTCATCCTGAGATGCACGATCCGGTGGAGATCAAGTACAACGCGGTGAGCCCCGGTTTTCTCAGCGTGGTGGGGACCCGGATCGTGGGCGGCCGCGGATTTACCGCCGAGGACGACGGAAATGGTCCGCCGGTAACGATCGTGAATCAGACCATGGCGGAGAAATACTGGCCCGGCCGCAGTCCCCTGGGAGAGACGGTGCGCATCGTCGGTCTCACAAACCGCGCTCCGGTTGAGCTGCGCATCGTGGGCGTGGCCGAAGATGCACCGATCATTGACATTGGCGAGATCCCTCAGCCGTACATGTACATTCCCTTCCATCTGATCCATTTTGGCGAAGTTACCTATGTGGTCGAAACCAGCCGCGACGCAATGACTGTTGCCCGGGAAGCCCGGAATGTTCTGATCCATGTCAACCCGCTTCTCGATCCGATGTTCATCACCTCGCTGCCGGAGTGCATTCGCGCCTCCGCCGGGAACTATCAGATGACGGCGGAACTTGTGAGCGCGCTGGGCTTGATTGGCCTGGCGCTCACGGTGGTGGGCCTTTATGGATTTGTCGCCTTCCGCGTGGGCCAGCGCCGTCGCGAAATCGGGATTCGCATGGCGCTCGGCGCATCACGTGAAGCCACTGCAAGGCTCGTCCTGCGGGATACCGCGCGAATCGCGGCGGCCGGATTGGCAGTCGGTGTGGTTCTGGCGCTCGCCGCCACACGGCTTGAAGCCGCGGCGCTCTTCGGTGTGCATCCTCTGGATGCCGTATCGCTGATCGAGGCGCTGGGCATTCTTTCGGTTGCTGCCGCGGGTGCGGCCTGGATTCCGGCACGGCGAGCCGCCTCAATAAGTCCCGCGCAAACACTACGCAGCGAATGAAGGTGATCATGAATAAGCTGAAGCAATTGTTCTTTCGCAGGCGCCGTTTCACCGATCTTTCTGTCTCCATCGACGAGCACCTTCAAGAGAGGATCGACGAGTTAGTGAGGGACGGTCTGACCCGCGAGCAGGCGGCGCAGCGGGCGCGCCGCGAGTTCGGCAATGTGGCGCTGATTGAAGAGCGTAGCCGCGAAGTGTGGCAGTGGCCGACGCTCGAAGGGTTCCTGTGGAACGTAAAATATGCCGTTCGACAATTGCAACGAGCACCCGGTTACAGCGCCCTCGTGGTGGTCATCCTTGCGCTTGGAATCGGGGCGAACGCGGCGATTTTCACGGTAATCGAATCGGTTTTGCTGGCGCCGCTGCCCTTTGCGAACGAGAGCCGGCTGGCGCTGCTGGATACACACTGGACCGATACCGGACACACAACACCACGTGTAACCGGCCCGGATGCCGTGGACGTCCGGAGCCAGGCGAAAAGCCTGGAGGCAGTGAGCCTGTATGCGGGTGGGGACGAGGGAGTGCAGTTGCATGATCACTCGACTTATACGACCGTCACATGGGTCGATGAAGATTTTGCGCGCGTGTTCCATTTGTACCCCATCGCAGGGCGGCTCTTTACGGATGCGGAGTCGCATCGCGCTGCGCTGGTAAGTGAGGATTTTGCACGCGACAACTTTGGCAGCGCTCAGGCAGCGGTTGGGCAGTTACTGCACATCGAGAACGAGGCGATCGAGATCGTGGGAGTGTTGCCGGGTGGCTTTACCTACCCTGACAGGACGCAGATTTGGGAGGCATTTCCTCTACTGCCGGAATCGATGACGCGGACCGCTTTTAATTATCGGGCTGTGGCGCTATTGCGCCCCGGCACAGATTTCAAAGTCGCGCAGGCAGAGCTCAATGGACTATCGAGCCGCCTTGAGACTGCGTACCCAGCCGAGAATCGCAAGAAGCTGATTGTGGCAGTGCCTCTTGCCGAGGCATTGACGGGCAGCGTTCGCCCAACCCTGCTGCTTCTGTGGGGCACGGTGAGCCTGATTCTCCTGATCTCGTGCGCAAATGTAACGATTCTGCAACTAGCGCGGTCGATGGAGCGGAAGCGGGAGATTGCAATTCGCAAAGCGCTGGGTTCAAATCCGTGGCAAGTGATGCAACCGGTGCTGATGGAAGGGTTGCTGTTGGCGCTTCTGGGCTGCGTGGCGGGCGTGACGCTCGCCATACCGACGTTGCGTATCCTCGTCGCCATTGCCCCCAAAGGCTTGCCACGAGCCACGGAGATTCACCTGAATGGATGGGTGCTCGCGTTCACGCTGTGCATCTCAGTGCTTACCGTGCTGGGGTCGTGTTTGTTACCGGCAATGCGTGCGGCAAGAGTGCGCGCCGCTGAAGCAATGAAACAGGACTCTTCGCGCGGCATGGAACTGAAGGGCACGGTTCGGCTGCGTGACAGCTTGGTCGTTGCCGAGATCGCAGCGACGTTCCTGCTGGCGGTTGCGGCAGGATTGTTGTTGCGCACCATGGCGACGCTCATGAATCGGGACCTCGGCTACCAGGCCCGGCAGTTGCTTGTGGTTGATGCGGACGCACCGGCGCATGCAGAGAGCGACTACCAACGCGTGATACTGCAGTTCAACGAACTCTTTGCGGAGTTGGGCAGGCTGCCGGGGGTGGAGCAAGCGGCCGGCGTTATGGGTTTGCCCACTGGACCCTATGGCTCAAATGGCTACTACGACGCGCGTGGCGGATTGCCGGTAGATCAACTGCACAAGCCGTGGGCATGGTTCAGCGTTGCCAGCCCCGGGTACTTTACGACGATGGAAATTCCGATGCTGCGGGGTCGCGACTTTGACACGCGCGACACATACGCAAGCCCGTTTGTGGCCATTATCAGCGAGTCGCTGGCCAAACAAAGCTTTGGTGATCGCGACCCTATCGGCAGGCAGATCCAGTGCGGGCTCGATTCTGACAAGTGGATGACTGTGGTGGGCGTGGTCGGCGATGTGCGGCAGGAAAGCCCGGCCGACAAGCCGGGGCCGACACTCTATATGCCAATGGCGCAACATCCGTATTACGCCAACCAGATTCACATTGTGCTCAGGACGAAAGTCAAGCCGCTGACGCTTTTGAACACGGTGAGGGAGAAAATATTGGGGGTCAATCCGCTCATGTCGCTTCGCTTTACAACGATGGACGCGATGGTGCATGAGTCCATCACGACAGAGCGATTTCGGGCGGTACTGATTTCAACTTTTGCTGGAACAGGGCTGCTGCTCGCCATGCTGGGCATCTACGGAACCATTCAGTATGCAGTCACAATGCGTACTTTCGAGATTGCGCTTCGTCTGGCGTTTGGCGCTACGCGGGATCAAGTTCTTCGCGGCGTGCTGGCCCGTGCGGTATCGATTGCCTGCTATGGAATTCTGCTGGGAGTCGTATTCAGTCTGATTCTGACCAGGCTCGTCACCGGCATGCTTGTAGGGGTGCGACCCATTGACCCGGTCAGTCTGTCAGCGGCGGCGGCTCTGATTCTGTTGATGTCGCTGATTGCTGGATTGGCGCCCAGTTGGAAGGCGATGCGCGTGCAACCGATGACAGTACTGCGATCTGAATAGGAGGTCTCATTGAATTGGCTCAGGCAACGGTTCTCGCGTCGCTATGACGATCTCTCGGTGTCGGTCAGCGAGCACATTGAAGAGAAGATCGATGAGTTGATGAGCGAAGGCCTGACGCGCAAAGAGGCCGAACAGCGCGCGCGGCGCGAGTTCGGCAATGTGGCGCTGATTGAAGAGCGCAGCCGCGAAGTGTGGCAGTGGCAGGCGATCGAGACGGTGCTAGCTGATGTAAGGATGGCCTTGCGGCGCATGCGCAAGAATCCGGGATTTGCAGCAACGGTGCTACTGACGCTGGCGATCGGTATCGGCGCAAACACGGCAGTGTTCACGGTGATCGACAGCGTGCTGATCAAGCCGCTCCCGTATCCCGATTCCGACAAGATCGTTTCGCTCTGGCTCGATGCGCCCGGCGCCGGCGGTCTCGCCGGCTTTTCTAACGGCCTCGGCCTCTCGGCCTCAATGTATCTGACCTTTGCGCGGCACAACCGCACATTTCAGTCGTTGGGCGTCTGGGTACCGCGGACGGCAAACATTACTGGGGCGGGGCAGCCGGAGCAGGTGCAAATGGAAGGTGTCAGCGACGGGGTACTCGAGACCTTCGCAGTTCCACCTGCCGTCGGACGCTGGTTTACCTCGGCCGACCAGGACCCGAATGGTGAAAAGACGGTCATGCTTGGCTACGGCTACTGGCAGCGCCGCTTCAGCGGCGATCGTAATGTCATTGGCCGGGCCTTTCAGGTGGATGGGCAGACCCGCACGATTGTCGGAGTGATGCCGCGCGGCTTCCGTATGGTCGACCAGGAATTCGATATTCTGGTGCCCCTTGCCTTCGACCCTACCAACGAGATATTGGCCGGTTTCGGCTACAACGGCATCGGACGCCTCAAGCCGGGAGTCACGCTGCAGCAGGCCGACAGCGATGTCGCAAGACTGGTTAACGTCTGGATGGATTCATGGTCGAATGGACCGAAAACCAACCCGCACTACTATGCTGTCTGGCGCATCACTCCCAACTTTCGCCCGCTCAAGCAGCTTGTCATCGGCGACGTGGGCAACGTGCTCTGGATTGTCATGGCTACTCTCGGCCTGGTGATGCTCATTGCCTGCACGAACGTGGCAAATCTCATGCTGGTTCGCGCCGAGTCT
>Ga0335074_10004201_pt1 | contig 19814 bp, 15 predicted proteins | sample Lox_Sample_23_FD_206715 | JGI IMG/M metagenome (GOLD analysis project Ga0335074, IMG submission 206715) | Soil microbial communities from Loxahatchee National Wildlife Refuge, Florida, United States - Lox_Sample_2.3 | ecosystem: Environmental > Terrestrial > Soil > Wetlands | place: USA... | reverse complement strand
CGCCGCATGCCGATGGCGCGTCCCGCCTCCCACTGGCCCCGATCGACCGCCTCGATGCCGCCGCGGAAAATTTCGGCATAGAACGCGCCGGCATAGAGCGACAGCGCGATGAAGCACGCCATCGCCGCCGACATGTCGACGCCGATCAGCACCGGCAGCGCGTAGTAGACCCAGATGAGCTGCACCAGCAGCGGCGTGCAGCGGAACGTCTCGATATAGGCGCGCAAGGGCATGCTGGCCCAGCGCGGCCCCGCGGTGCGCAGGATGCCGACGACGAGGCCGATGATGAGGCCCGCCAGCACCGTCGTCACGGTATAGAACAGGGTGACGCCGAGCCCTTGCCAGATCAGGCTCCAATAGGGCTTGAGCGCCGCGAAATCCCAGGCATACATCGCCGAGCACCCGTCAGAACTGCACCTCCGGCGGAATGTCCTCGGGCTTGAGGCCGACTGCTTCGAAGCCCTTCAGCATCCATTCGCGGGTCTGTCCCATGGCGCGGTTGTAATCCGCCCAGGCGCTGAGGAAATCCTTGTAGCGGCGGTCGGGCTCGGCGCGGATGCCGAGATTGGTCGGCAAGGTGAGCAGCGGCCGCGGGATCGCCAGCTCGCCGAGATTGGGATTCTTCTTCAGCGTCGTGACTGAGAGCACGGCCAGCGACACGTTGCAATCGGCCCGGCCGGTCGCCACCGCCAGGATCGCCTCGTCGCGCGTCTTGAAGCCGAGGATGGTCGCCTTCGGGCAATAGCGGCGGGCGATCAGCTCATGGGTCGAGCCGATATCGACGGCGATCTTGACACCGGGCTGGTTGATCTCTTCCCAGGTCTGCGGCTTCGGGAAGCCCTTGCGCGTGATGACGGTGAAGGAATGGACCAGGATGGGCGTCGAGAAATCGATGACGAGGGCGCGCTCCGGCGTCGGATTGACGGCGAAAGCGAGATCGATCTTGTCGCCCTGGAGATCGAGGATCTGATTGCCCCAGGTGGATTCGACATATTCCACCTTCGCGCTGACTTTCGAGGCGATGTCGTTGGCCATGTCGATGCAGGCGCCGGACCATTGGCCGGAAGCGAGATCCTTGTGGAAATAGGGCTCCTGGCCGACGAGGACGGCAACCCGCAGCACGCCCGTGCTCTTGACCCGCGCCAAGGTCGAGGCGGCAGCCTCGGCCTCCGCCGGTGGTGACGCCGCGGCGGCGGCGATCGAAGCGCCGGCAAGCGCCAAGGCGGCGAAAGTGTCTCTGCGTTTCATCGGCAAATCCCTCTCTGAATCGCCCCGCCTGCGATCGCGAATCGGGCGAGAACGGCCCACTATTTCTGCATTCAGGAGGCGATGCAATACGCTATTTCAAGCTGATGATGGTTTCGGCATCGGCCCTTCAAACTGCCTAAAAACCAAACAGCGCCAAAGACATGGCAGAGTCCTGCAATCAGAATTCGAGGCTCGGCACGAAGCTGCACTATAGTTGGCACGCGGTCGAGAGGCGGGCCTGAAAAGGGGGAGAGCGGTGCGGGCGGTTTTCGTCGATGCCAATGACGCTCTGGCCGCGGTCACGGAGAGGCTGCTGCGCGCCGGCGACCCGCCGGTCGCCATCCATCGCGATCCCGACGTGACGCCGGACGCGCTCCCTTCCATCCTCGGCGATGCCGAGATCGCCATCATCGATCACACCCAATTGCCGACGCCGCTCGCCGCAAACTGCCGCGGCCTCAAGCATGTCGTCTTCCTGGGCACCGGGGCGCGCAGCTATATGAACCCGGAAGAGCTCGCCGAGCGCGGCATCACCGTCCACATCATCAAGGGCTATGGCGACACCGCCGTGGCGGAATGCGCCATCGCCCTGATGTGGAGCGCGGCCAAAGGCTTCGCCCAGATGGACCGCGGCATGCGCGCCGGGGAGTGGCTGCGCGTCGCGGGCGTGCAGCTCACCGGCAAGACGCTGGGGCTTATCGGCTTCGGCGGCATCGCCGCCGAGGTCGCGCGCATCGCCCTCGGCTCGGGCATGAAGGTGGTCGCCTGGAACCGCAGCCAGCGGGACTATCCCGGTGTCGCGTTCCGCACGCTCGAGCAGGTGCTCGGCGCGAGCGACGTCGTCTCGCTGCATCTGCTGCTCACCGACGAGACGCGAGGCTTCCTGTCGCGCGAGCGCATTGCGGCGATGAAGCCGGGTGTCATCCTGGTGAACACGGCGCGCGGCGCGCTGGTCGACGAGGCGGCGATGATCGAGGCGCTGCGCTCCGGCCATATCCGCCATGCCGGCCTCGATGTCTACACCATCGAGCCGATGCCGGCGGGGCATGTCCTGACCACGCTGGATAACGTCACCCTCTCCGCTCATTCCGCGTTCCGCACCCCGGAAGCGAGCGACAATCTCATCGGCGCGGCGCTCGATCATTGCCGCCGCATCGCCGCCACCGGCCGCTGAGCGGCGCATGACAGGCGATGCACGCCAGCATGTGGCCGTCATCGGATCGGGCGCGGTCGGCATCGTCAGCGCCCTCGAGCTGCTGCGCGACGGGCATAAGGTGACGGTGATCGATCCCGGCCCGCCCGGCGGCGAGCAGGCGGCGAGCTACGGCAATGCCGGCTGGTTCTCCTCGCATTCGGTCATTCCGCCGGCCGAGCCGGGCGCGTGGAAGAAAGTGCCGAAATACCTCGCCGATCCGCTCGGGCCGCTGACGGTGCGCTGGGGCTATCTGCCGAAGGCGCTGCCCTGGCTCATGCGCTATCTCTGGTCGGGCTCGACGCCGGCGAAGATCGAGGCGACGGCCGTTGCGCTGCGCGCGCTTCTCAGAGACGCGCCGCTGCTTCACCAGAAGCTCGCCGACGAGGCCGGCGTCGGCGCGCTGGTCGAGCGCCAGGGCTTGCTGCATATCTATCCCTCGCGCGCCGCGTTCGAGGCCGACGGTCTCGGCTGGTCCATCCGCAAGCGCGTCGGCGTCGAATGGCTGGAGCTCTCGCGCGACGAGCTGCGCCAGCGCCTGCCCGAGCTTCATCCGCGCTACACCTTCGGCGTTCTGGTGGAGGAGGCGGGCCGCTGCCGCGATCCCGGTGCCTATGTCGCGGCGCTTGCGGCCCACGCCCGTGCACTCGGCGCCGGTTTCGTTTCCGCGCGGGCGACGGGGATCAACCTGGAGGGCGGCCGCGTGAAGGCGGTCGCGACCGAGAGAAACGACATCGTCTGCGACAAGGCTGTGGTCGCGGCGGGCGCGCGCTCGAAGCCGCTCTGCGCGGCGATCGGAGATGACCTGCCGCTCGAGACCGAGCGCGGCTATCACGTCATGATCGAGGGCACGGGCATCGCGCCGCGCCTATCAGTCATGGCATCGGACGCGAAGATGGTGGTGAACCCGATGAAGGGCGGCTTGCGCGCCGCGGGGCAGGTGGAGATCGCGGGGCTGGACGCCGCGCCGAATTGGCAGCGCGCCGAGGTGCTGCGCGAGCACCTCGTCAGCATGTTCCCCAACCTGCCGCAGCCGATCCCGCCCGAGCGGGTCAAGGTCTGGATGGGCCATCGCCCCAGCATGCCGGATGGCCGGCCCTGCATCGGCACCGCGCGCGCCAGCGATGATGTCGTCTATGCGTTCGGCCACGGCCATATCGGCCTCGTCGGCTCGGCCCGCACCGGCCGGCTGGTGGCGCAGCTCGTCGCCGGCCGCGACCCCGAGATCCCGGTGCAACCCTTCGATCCGCGGCGCTTTCTCTGATCCTTGTCCGGAGGGCTTGTCATGGCCGACCGCGTCAACACCATCGCCGCCTCGCGCCTCGCCAAGGGTGGCAAGGCGATCTATGGCGCACCGCTCGGCATTCTCATGCTGGAAGCGAAGTTCCCGCGCATCCCCGGCGATATGGGCAACGCCACGACCTGGCCGTTTCCCGTCCTTTATCGCGTGGTGACCGGCGCCAGCCCGGAGAAGGTCGTGCTGAACGGCGCGGCGGGGCTGTTGCCGAGCTTCATCGAAGCCGCCAAGGACCTCGTCCGCCTCGGCGCCGAAGCGATCACCACCAATTGCGGCTTCCTGTCGCTGTTCCAGAAAGAGATGGCCGCTGCCATCGCCGTTCCGGTCGCCACCTCGGCGCTGCTGCAGGTTCCCTGGGTGCAAGCGACACTGCCGCCGGGCAAGCGTGTCGGCATCGTCACCATCTCCGGCGCGAGCCTCACCCCGGCCCATCTCGCCGGCGCGGGCGTGCCGCTCGATACGCCCTTGATCGGCACCGAGACCGGCCGCGAATTCTTCCGCGTCTTGATCAAGGCCGAGAAAGACGATCTGGATGTGGCGCTGGCCGAGCAGGATGTGGTCGAGGCGGGCAGGGAGCTGATCGCACGACATCCCGATATCGGCGCCGTCGTGCTCGAATGCACCAACATGCCGCCTTATGCAGCGGCGCTGCAGGAAGCGGTCGGCCTGCCGGTCTACGACATCTATTCCATGATCACCTGGTTCCAAGCGGGGCTGCGGCCGCGCCGGTTCGGTTGAAGCTCGGAGGGCCTTTTTTATCCGTCACCAGTGAAGTCATGTCTCCGGTTTCGCCTTGCCCGCGAAAGCGGGCATCCAGGAGCTTCGGCCCCGATGAATGGAGCGCATGGCTCTGGGTCCCCGCTTTCGCGGGGACGGCGGGAAAGATACTGGACTCTCAGTGTTTTTTGAGATGTGTACGTACCCTAGCGCGAAAGCGGGGGCCCGTCTCGGAGGTGCTCGATCTACACCGGCTCCACATCGACCGGCTCGACATCGACCATTACCGCGAGGGTGTGGCTGCTGCCGCCGAAGAGGACGCCGCGCACCGGGCTGACATCGTCATAGTCGCGTCCCCAGGCGACGGTGACGTAGTCGAGCGTCGCCGCCTGGTTGTTGGTGGCATCGAGGTCGAGCCAGGACGCGCCGCCGCACCAGAGCGAGACCCAGGCGTGCGACGCATCGCTGCCGCGCAGCCTTGCCTGGCCCGGCGGCGGGATGGTGCGGATGTAGCCGCTGACATAGCGTGTGGCGAGGCCGAGCGCGCGCAGACAGCCGATCACGACATGGGCGAGGTCCTGACAGACGCCGCGGCGGCGCTCCAGCACTTCGGCCAGCGGTGTCGAGACGGTCGTCGCGACCGGGTCGAAGACGAAATCAGCATGGATGCGGTGCACGAGATCGAGCGCCGCCTCGCCGATCGGCCGCCCGGGGGTAAAGGATTGGCCGGCGTAATCGCGCAGCGCCGCAAGAATGGGAACGCGCGGCGAGGCGTAAGCGAAAGCGGCGGCATCGCGCGCGGCCGGATCCGCGGACGCGGCGAGCGCGCCGCTGACGGTTTCCCAGGGCGCCGCGAGCGCCGGGTCCGCCGCGAACCGACGCACCTCGACCTCCATCTCGGAGACGATCCGCAACGAGGCGTGTGGCTCTTGCAGCGCGAGGTAGGTGACGGGGTTGCCGAAGCTGTCGCTGTGCCGCGCCATCACCGAGGGTTCCGGGGAGACGGTGAGCGACCACGACACGCTCTGCTGCAGCGGCAACGCCCGCGGCTCGAGATGAAGCACATGCTGGGCGAGCTCGACGCTCTCTTGATACTCGTATCGTGTGACGTGCCGCACGCGGTGGCGCCGCGCGGCGTCAGGCGGGACGGGCGAAGGCATGGGTGAAATAGACCCGCGTGAGCGCGTTGGAGATTTCGGGAAGCAGGCCGGTCAGCGGCGCGAGCGCCTCGTCCAGCGCGGCGAGCGGGGTTGCGCCGTCGTGCCGCGACGCGGTGCCCATCGCGCCGGACAACACCGCTTGCGCCGCCTGGGTGAGCGCCAGCGATTGCGCGACGCCTTGGGGATCGCCGCTGGCGATGTGCTCGGCCTGTGGCAAGGCGCGCAAATGCCCGGCGATCGAAGCGAGCTGAAAGGCGATGCTGAGGGGATCGCTGGCGTTGAGGAGGCCGGCGGAGACACCCGATGCGGTCTCGCGCTCGCCGGCGGCGGCGTCGGGAAGGAAGCGGTGCGCGCCGACGGCGGTCAGCACCGCGGCGAGCAGCGCCTCGTCGCCGCCCGCGCTCGGCTCGCCTTCGCTCCGCTGCGCGATGCGCGAGGCGGCGCGAAACAGGGCGACGAGATTGATCGCCCGCTCCAGCCGCCGGCCGAGATCGAGGAAGCGCCAGCCGGCGTCGCGCTCCATCATGTCGTCGACCGTCCCCCAGAACGCGGCGGTGAAAGCGACGATCTCGTCAAGCCGCAGCAGCACGCGCGCGGGAACCGCGCGGCTGCCTTCGATCGCGGATTTGCGCGCGACATCGCCGATGATCTGCCAGCAGCCGGGCGGCAGCTGATCGCGCACGCCGCGCGCCGCCCCCAGCAGCCGCTGGAGGTTGACGGCGACGCTGCTGGGATGGGCCTGGTCCGCGACGGCCGTCCGGATCAACGCGACGAGCTCGGACACGGTGGGCGGCGCAGCGGCGAGATCGACCGGCGGCAACAGACCGACCGCGGCGGCGAAAGCGAGTGCGGGCTCGATCTCCTGCATCGTCCAGAGCTTGGCCGCGTCGGTGATGCCGAGCAGGAGCGAGCGCAGCAGCCGCGCGCCGCTGCCGACCCGCTCGACATAACGGCCGGCCCAGAACAGCCCATCGGCGGCGCGGCTCGGCAGCGAGGCGGCGGGATGGCGCTCCGCCGCGCCGCCGCGCAGCGACACGATCTTGGCCGACTCCGTCTCGGCGGCGCGCGTGCCCGGCGCGGCGGCGCCGACGATCCACGTGTCCTTGCAACCGCCGCCATGCTGCATCGACACGATGGGACCGCCGCCGACCGGCGAGGTGCGGGTGAGGCCGCCCGGCATGACCACGAAGCCGTCGCCCGCCGCGGCGGCAAAAACGCGCAGCACCAGCGGCCGCGGCACGAGCTTGCCGTCGGCATGAACCGGAACGGTGGAGAGCTCGACCCGCTCCTGGCCGACGAAATCGAACGGCCGCTCGGCGATCTGCGCCAGCAACGCGGTGCGCTCGGCCTGGCTCAGCTCGGCGCCGAAGACGGGTTCCAGCCCCAGCGCGGGGAAGGCTGGTTTGATCACCAGGCGGTCGATGTGATCGGCGACGTATTGGCGCTCGCGCGCGCCGCCGCACCACCAGCTGGCGACGTCCGGCAGCTGCAGCGTCTCGCCGAGCAGCGCTTGGGCGAGCCCCGGCAGGAACGGCTTGAACGCCATGCCTTCGAGGATGCCGCTGCCGAGCGCGTTGGCGACGATCACGTTGCCGGCGCGCGCCGCTTCGACGAGACCGGCGACGCCGAGCGTGCTCTCCGTCCGCAGCTCCAGCGGGTCGCAGAAATCATCGTCGAGGCGGCGCAGGATGACATCGACCGGCTCGAGTCCGCCGAGCGTTCTGAGGAAGACGCGCCGATCGCGTACGGTGAGATCGGCGCCTTCGACCAAAGTGACGTCGAGCCGGCGCGCGAGATAAGCGTGCTCGAAATAGGTCTCGTTATAGATGCCGGGCGTCAGCAGCACGATGCGCGGCGAGCGGAAGCGATCGGCAGCGGCCGGCGCCAGGGCGCAGAGATTGTCCCGCAGCGCGGTGAAGAAGGGAGCAAGCGGTTCGACCGCGGCGGCGCCGAGGCAATCCGCCAGCACGCGCCCGACGACGCTGCGGTTTTCCAGCGCGTAGCCCGCGCCGCTCGGCGCTTGCGAGCGATCCGCCAGCACCCACCAGCCGCCATCCGGCGAGCGTGCGAGATCGACGGCGTAAAGCTGCAGGAAGCTACCCTGACGCGGCGCGACGCCGCAGCACGGCCGCAGGAAGCTCGGATTGGCATGGAGCAGGCTGGGCGGCAGCAAGCCATCGGCGACGACGCGCTGCGCGCCATAGATGTCGGCGAGGAGCGCGTTCAGCAGGCGCGCGCGCTGCATGACGCCGGCCTCGATCACGCGCCACTCTTCGGCGGAGATCAGCAGCGGAACGAGGTCGAGCGGCCAAGGGCGGTCCGCCGCCGCGGGGTCGTCGTAGATGGTGTAGGCGACGCCGTTCTGCCGCAACAGGCGCGCCGCTTCATCGCGCAGCTCGCCCAGCTCGGCGGGATCAAACTGCGCGAGGTAGCCCATGACGGGATCCCAGTGCTTGCGGATGCGGCCGTCGCCGGTGACGAGCTCGTCCCAGACGGCGCCGCGCGCGTAGCCGCCGATCTCCTCGCTGCCGGGCAGGGAAGGCTGATCAGACACGGCGAAGATCGAGCGTGAAGGGGAAATCGGGATTGGCGCCCGGGTCGCGCGGCGCGGCCGGACCAGGCGTGTGGCCAAAAGGCTGAAAGCGAGCGAGTCGTCGGCCTTCGGCCTCATGCGCGTTGACGGGTCGCGTTTCGAAATTGCGGCCTCCGGGATGACTCACATGGTAGGTGCAGCCGCCGAGCGAGCGGCCGGACCAGCGATCGAAGAGGTCGAAGATCAGCGGCGCGTGCACCGGAATCGTCGGATGCAGCGCCGCGGGAAGCGGCCAGGCGCGGAAGCGAATCCCGGCGACATACTCGCCCTCGGTTCCGGTCGGATGCAGCGGCACCAGCCAGCCATTGCAGGCCACGGCGTGGCGGCCGCCGACCATGCCGCTGACGCGGAGCTGCAGCCGCTCCACCGAGCTGTCGACGAAGCGCACCGTGCCGCCCGCGCCGGGCTCTTCGCCCAGCACATGCCACGGCTCGAGGGCATGCCGCAGCTCCAGGTGAATGCCGCGATGCGTGACGCTGCCGAGCACGGGAAAGCGAAAGGTCAGATGCGGCCGGAACCATTCGACGTCGAACTCATAGCCGAGACGCTCGAGGTCGCCGATCACGTCCCGCAGATCCTGCTCGACAAAAAACGGCAACATGAAGCGATCATGCAGCTCCGTACCCCATCGCACCAAGCGATTTCTGTAAGGCTGGCGCCAAAAACCGGCTATCAAGCCGCGAACAAGCAGTTGCTGCGTAAGGTTCATCTCGGCATGCGGCGACATCTCGAAGCCGCGCATCTCGACCAGGCCGAGTCGGCCCGCGGCGCTGTCCGGCGAATAGAGCTTGTCGATGCAGAATTCCGCGCGATGCGTGTTGCCGGTAACGTCGGTCAGCGTATGGCGCAGCGCGCGATCGATCATCCAAGGCGGAGCGGAATCGCCGAGTCGGTCGATTTCGGCGAAGGCGATCTCGAGCTCGTAAAGCGCCTCGTCGCGCGCTTCGTCGACTCGCGGCGCCTGACTCGTCGGACCAATGAACAAGCCCGAGAAGAGATAGGAGAGCGCGGGGTGATTTTGCCAATAGGCGATGAGGCTGCGCAGCAGACTCGGCCGGCGCAAAAACGGGCTGTCGGCGGCGGTGGGACCGCCGACGGTGATGTGATTGCCGCCGCCGGTGCCGACATGACGGCCGTCGAGCAGGAACTTTTCCGCGCCGAGTCGGCTCTGCCGCGCATCTTCGTAGAGGTCGATGGTGCGGCGCGCGAGCTCGCGCCAGCTGGCGGCGGGATGGATGTTGACCTCGATGACGCCGGGATCGGGCGTCACCGACAGGCTGAGGAGCCGCGAATCGCGCGGCGGCGGGTAACCTTCGATGATCACCGGCAAGGCGGTGTCGATCGCCGTCTCTTCGACCTTGGCGATGAGCTCGAGATAATCCTCGAGCAGCGCCACCGGCGGCATGAAGACATAGAGGCTTCCGCGGCGCGGCTCGACGCAAAGCGCCGTGCGCACCACCCAGGGCGCGGAGCGGCCACGCTCCAGCGGCTCCGCGTTGAGCGCCGCCATGGTTGCGGGATCGCGGCGCCGCAGCGGCTCTGTCGGACCCTTGATCTCGGCGCGCTGTGTGGCTCGCCCGGGATGCGGCGGCAAGGGCGGGGCTTCGTCAAAGGGATCGCGCTCGATGATCTGCGGATAATCTGAGGTCGCGACCCAAGGGAGCGAGGCGAGTGGCAGGCGATAGCCGATGGCGCTGTCGCCGGGACTGAGCAGCAGCCGCTCCTGGCGGACCGGCCAGGGACTCGACAACCAGACCGGGCCGCTCGCCTCGTGGCGGCGGTTGATCGGCAGGACATAGCCGACCGGCTGGCCGAGGCCGCGCGCGAAGACCTGCGCCAGCCGCGCGCGGTCCTCCTCGTCCTCGAGCTTGCTGTCGAAGGGGTCGGCGTTGAGCGGCAGCGCGCTCTCGAGCTTCAAATAGTGCCAGGGATCCTCATAGGCCGGATGCACCATGCGCGCGGCAATGCCGAGCCGCTGCGCCAGCGCGGTGGTGAAGCGCTCCGCCTCCGCCGGGCCGAAGCCGTAATCGCGATCTTCGCGCGCGAGATAATCGCCATTGGCCCAGATCGCATCGCCGTCGCGCCGCCAGTAGATGCTGAGCGCCCAGCGCGGCAGGCTCTCGCCGGGATACCATTTGCCCTGGCCGAAATGCAGCAGCCCGCCCGGCGCGTAGCGCGCCTTGAGGCGCGCCACCAGATCGGCCGCGCGCTGGCGCTTGGCGGGGCCGGTCGCCGCGGTGTTCCATTCGGCGCCGTCCATGTCGTCGATCGACACCAGCGTCGGCTCGCCGCCCATGGTGAGGCGCACATCCCCCGCGGCGAGGTCGCGATCCACCGCTTGGCCGAGCGTGTCGATGCGCGTCCAGCTCGCGTGGTCGTAAGGCTTGGTCACCCGCGGCTGCTCGCGCATGCGGACCACGCTCATCTCATGGTCGAAGCGCACCTCGCAGGGATCGACGCCGCCGCTTACCGGCGCGGCGCTGGTCGCATCGGGCGTGCAGGCGAGCGGTATGTGGCCTTCGCCGGCGAACAGGCCCGAGGTCGGGTCGAGCCCGACCCAACCGGCGCCGGGGAGATAGAGCTCCGTCCAGGCGTGCAGATCGATGAAGTCCGTCTCGGGACCGGCGGGCCCGTCGAGCGGCCGCTGGTCGGGCGTGAGCTGGACGAGATAGCCCGAGACGAAACGCGCGGCGAAGCCGAGGCCGCGCGCGAGCTGAACCAGCAACCAAGCGCTGTCGCGGCAGGAGCCGCTGCCGCGGCGCAGCGTCTCCTCGCAGCTCTGGATTCCCGGCTCGAGGCGAATGAGATAGCCGATGCGCCTCTGTACCAGCCGGTTGAGATTGACCAGAAAATCGATGGTGGCCATGCGCTGGCGATCGATCTCGGCGAAGAGCGCGGCGAGCAAAGCGCCGACCGGCTCGGTCTCGAGATAGGGGCGCAGCTCGCGCGCGAGCGCCGGCTCGTAAGCGAAGGGATAGGTTTCGGCGTCCTTCTCGAGGAAGAAGTCGAAGGGATTGATGACCGCCAGCTCGGCGACGAGATCGACCTCGATCCGGAATTCGGTCGTCGGCTCGGGGAAGACATAGCGCGCGATATAGTTCGATTGCGGGTCCTGTTGCCAATTGAGGAAGTGACGCTTGGGCGCGACGGTGAGCGCGTAGCTCAGGATCGGCGTGCGGCAATGCGGCGCCGGCCGCAGCCGGATGGTCTGCGGCCCCAAGCGGACCAGGCGGTCGTAGCGGTAATTGGTCTTATGCGTCAGCGCGACCTGGATCGCCATCGACGATCATGCCTCCCGAGCTCCCGCCCCAATCGGTGCAAGAACTGCGCCACCGGGTCTGCCGATCGGGAGCAACGTCCCTGGAACCTACAAGACCTTGATTCGTCTAGGGATCGGCGCGTCGTCGTCGATCGTGCAGGCGGCGCTTTTCGCTCTCACCTCGGCGCGGGCGCGCCTTACGACGCCGCTTGGAACCGGGTCTTTGCCAGGAAAGCGCGCAGCCGCGGATGGCGGGAGTCGACGAAGACGTGGTGCGGCGTGCCGCTGTCGATGATGGCGCCCTTGTCCATCACCACCACCCGATCGGCGACCTCGCGGGCGAAGTCCATCTCGTGCGTGACCACGATCATGGTCATGCCGTCTTGTGCAAGCTCGCGGATCACCGCCAGGACCTCGCCCACCATTTCCGGGTCGAGCGCACTGGTCGGCTCGTCGAACAGCATCACGGCGGGGCGCATGGCGAGTGCGCGAGCGATGGCGACGCGCTGCTGCTGGCCGCCGGAGAGCTGGGCGGGATAGGCGTTCTCGCGGCCGCCGAGCCCGACCCGGGAGAGCAGCGCGCGCGCCGTCGCCGCCGCCTCGTCGCGTGCGATGCGGCGCACGCGGATCGGCGCCTCGATGATGTTCTCGAGCGCGGTCATGTGGGCGAACAGATTGAAGCGCTGGAACACCATGCCGACATCGCGGCGCTGGCGCGCAATGTTGCGTGGGCGGTCCGGCACCATCTTGCCGTTGCGCAGACGATAGCCGATGAAATGCCCGTTCACGCGGATCACGCCCTGCTGGATCGTCTCGAGGTGGTTGAGGCAGCGCACGAAGGTGGTTTTGCCCGAGCCCGACGGGCCGATGATCACCACCGTCTCGCCGCGGCGCACCGAGAGAGAGACGCCGTCCAGCACCTTGCTGGCGCCGAACCACTTGTGGACGTCGACCGCCTCGACGACAACGTCGTCAGCGGCTTTGGGCGCGACGATGGCGGCCGCGGCCGGGCTTTCGGCGACGCTGCCCATCATGGCGATCCCGCATTGATTAGATTGCGGAGCGCGAAGCGACGCGGGCGCCCAGCCACGGCGCCAGCGCCCGCAGGCGAGGGAGCGGCAAAGCGCGCCTCGATGCCGCGCTGCGCCAAGCCCCAAAGCGTGGTGAGGGTAAGGAAGTAGAGTCCGACCACCGTATAGAGCTCGAAGGTGCGGAAGGTCGCCGAGTTGATCGACTCGGTGATCAGCAGCAGCTCCGGCACGCCGATGATGCTCACCAGCGTGCTGTTCTTCAGCATGATGTTGAACTGATTGCCGAGCGGCGGGATGATCAGCCTCAGCGCCTGCGGCAGGACGATGCGCCGCATCAGCAGCCCGCGCGTCATGCCGAGCGAGCTTGCGGCCTCGGCTTGGCCGTGATCGACCGAGGCGATGCCGGCCCGGATGATCTCGGCCATATAGGCGCCCTCGTTGAGGCTGAGCGCGAGGATGCCCGCCTGGACGTTGCCGGCGATGAGCAAGAAGCCGAGATGCACATCATGGAAGCGCAGAATGTTGGCGGCGGCGAGGCCGGTATAGATGAAGACGATCTGCACCAGCAGCGGCGTGCCGCGCATCACCCAGATATAGAACCGCGCCGCCATGTGCAGCGGACGGAAGGTCGCGAGCCGCGCCAGTGCCGCCGCCAGTCCCAGCGCCGTGCCGAAGAGCTGCGAGACGACGCTGAGGACGACGGTCAGCAGAAGCCCGTTCAGATAGACGGAACTCGGCTCGAGCAGGTAATGCCAGAAGAATGACCAGTCGAAAGACATCGCGGCCTACTGATCCTGCGGCAGCTCGTCCTGCTCGATGTCCCATTTGACCAGGATCTGGTGGTAGCTGCCGTCCTTGCGCATCTGGGCGAATGCCGTCGCCATCGCCTGCTGCAGCTGGGTCTCGTCCTTGCGCAGGCCGATCCCGGTCAGAATCTTGTAATAGGGCTTGCCGCCGGTGACGAAGAGCTCGGGCTCCTTGTGGGCGTAATAGGCCGCCGCTTCGAAGGCGACGCCATAGGCCGTCACCTGGCCGAATTGCAGCTGCTGCAGCGCCGGGGTGCTTTCCGGGAACATGACCATGTCGATCAGCGGCTTGCCTGCGGTCTTGAGCTCGGCGTTCTCGTCCTCGAGGAGGTTGGTGGCCGTCGTGCCGGTGACCGCGGCGACCTTCTTGCCGGAAAGGTCGGCGAGCGAGTCGATGCCCGTCGTCCCTTTCTTCAGCAGGATGACCTCGTGCGAATACATGTAGGGGATGAAATTGATCACCTTCTCGCGCGGCGGCTTGATGAAGAGCTGCGAGATGATCGCGTCGCAATGGCCGGCCAGCAGCGCCGGGATCAGCCCGGCGAAAGGCATGTTGTTGAAATCGGCGGTGACGCCGAGGCGGCTGGCGATGCCCTGCGCCAGCTCGACGTCGGAACCGACCGGCTTTTCGGAAGCGTCCATGAACTCGACCGGCGGCAGGTCGACGAAGCTGCAGAAGGTGATCTTGCCGGCCTTTGCCACGTCGGGAGGCAGCAGCGACGAAGGCGCGGCATGCACGGGAGCCAGCGCGCCAGGGGCGACCAGCGCGGCCAGGAGAAGAGCCAAGCGGCGGCCGGCGTGCCACGCGCCGCGGCGCTGGCGACCGGTTGCGCCGGACGGATTGCTGCTGCTTTTCATTGCTTCGCCTTCAGGAAAATGTCGGAAGAGGGGCCATCCGCGGATTGCACCGGGTCGGCCGTGTGCGGCATCACGCGGCCTTCGCTGATGCAGCAAAGCTCGTGCCACGACAGGTTCCGGCAGTTTTCGCGGGAATCCCCTATCGCGACTTCGTCGGTCCGCCCAATTCCAAGACAGGTGAACAATTTACGGGCAGGCTTTGACGCTCGGTGCCGGCCCGCACGGCAGGCGGCGAAGGGTCTATGGTGCGGTGCCGAAGGCGCGCCTTAGGTGGAGCGTGCTGCCGACGGCTGCGGGTAATATATAGAAGTGTGTCGGCAGGCCGGGCCTGGGCGCTTACGGCGCGTAATTGGTCGGCAGGGCCGTCGTGTATTTGATCTGCTCCATCGAGAAGCTGGAGCTGACATCGAGCAGGTCGGCAATCTTGATCAGCCGCTTATAGACCCCGTCATAAGCGGCGATATCCGGGACGACGACGCGCAGGAGATAGTCGACGCTGCCGCTCATGCGATGAAATTCGAGGACTTCGGGGATCTGACTGACGGCCCGGCAGAAATGTTCGGCCCACTCGGTGTTGTGGTGGCTGGTTCGAATGCTGACGAACACCGTCACGCCCACCCGCAGCTTCATCGGATCGAGCAACGCGACCCGGCGCCGAATGACGCCTTCTTCCTCAAGCCGGCGGATGCGGCGCCAACAGGGTGAGGGCGAAATCCCGGCACGCTCGGCGATCTCCGCGACCGGCATGGTTGCGTCTTCCTGCAGGCAGGTCAGGATTCTCTCATCGATCCGATCCATGCAATCCGAAGCCTCGATTTGCACTAAAAGTGGAATCCGCTTGCTCAAATTGTCAGGTAGCGCGACAGTTTTGCAAGCCGATTCCGGGCGCCCGAGCCTAGGCTTAACGGCGTCACAACCGCGGCTCAACGCGGCGGAGCGAGAGGGGGCCCGATGGCGCGCCTGTCATTCACCGAGCATCCGGCTTCGGTCGGCGAATCCTATGGCGAGCATTTGCGCTCGGCGTGGGGCTTTTCCGTGCGCATGATCGGCGCCGGGTTTGCATGCTTTGTGCATGGGGTGCTGCCGTTCGTCTTCGCGACCAACGGCTCGTCGACGGTGCGGCGCCTCTACGACGGGATGATCGTCCATCGCATCAAGACGCCCGCCCAACCGAGCCCAAATTCGGATGCTGCACCATGACTGAGATAGTGCCGCCGACACCGACACTCGATCACGTCGTCGTCAATGCCCGCGACCGGATGGACGAAGCGGCCGCCTGCTATCGCCGCCTTGGCTTCGCGCTGACGCCGCGCGGCCGCCATACGCTCGGCACCATCAATCATCTAGCGATTTTTGGCACCGACTACCTCGAGCTGATCGGTCTCGAGCCGGGAGTCGAGAGCATGCGCGGCGACATCCTGCGCGCGCCGTTCGGGCTGAACGGGCTGGTGTTCGGCACCGAGGACTCGTTGCGCCTTTATGGCGCGCTGCAGCAAGCGGGCCTTGCCGTCGCCGAGCCGGTCGAGTTCTCCCGTCCGGTCGAGATGGCGAACGGCAAGGAGGATGCCCGGTTTCGCGTCGTTCGGATGGAGCCGAGCGCGGCGCCTTACGGCCGGGTCTATTTCTGCCACCACTTCACCCGCCATCTGGTCTGGCGCGACGAATGGCGCCGCCACGCCAATGGCACGGTCGGCGTTGCCCGAGCCGTGATCTGCGCCGCCGATCCCGATGCCACCGCCGAGCTCTATCGGCGGATGTTCGGCCGCGATGCGGTGCGGCCGATGGCGGGCGGGTTTACGCTGACCGTCGGCCTGAGCCGCTTCGACATGCTGAGCCCGGCGGCGGTCGCCGATGGCTTCGGCGCGGCACTCCCCGATGCGGCTGGTCGTGCCACCTATCCGGTCGGGCTCGGTTTCCGGGTGCGCCGTCTCGAGGACACGCAACGGGCTCTCGAGCGCAATGGCGTTCGCCTCAAGCGCAGCGGGGAACGGCTGGTCGTGCCGGCGAGCGAGGCATTTGGCGCGACCGTCGAGTTCGTGGAGTAGCCGGGAGGGGACGGGGGCGATGGAATTCTACGATTGCTACGCGCTCGACTATGCCGGCGCCCGGCGCAAATTTCTTTCCGCTGCCGAGGGCGCCGGCGCCCGGCTCGCGCACTATTCCCATTCGACGGCGCGTGGGCCGGACGGCACGGCGCTCTCGATCGACGTCGCCTCGCTCGGCGCGGAGACGGCGCCGCGGCAATTCGTGGCGATCAGCGGCACCCATGGCCAAGAAGGTTATACCGGTTCGGCGATCCAGATCGCCTGGCTCGGCAGCGGCGACGCCGCGCGTCTGCCGGCCGACATCAAGGTCGTGCTGGTGCACGCCCTCAATCCTTACGGCTTCGCGCATTGCAGCCGGACCACCGAGAACAATGTCGATCTCAATCGCAACTTCGTCGACCACGCGGCGCGTCCTGCCAACCGCGGCTATGACGAGCTGCATGAGGCTTTGGTGGTCGGCGATTGGACCGAAGCGGAAGAGGGGCGGGCGGTGGCGGCGATGGACGGCTTCCGCGAACGCCATGGCGCCGACGCGCTGTTCGATACTTTGGCGCGGGGCCAATACGATCACCCCGACGGTCTCTTCTTCGGCGGCACGGCGCGCGAGTGGTCGAACCTGACGCTCGAGACGATTGCGCGCGAGCATTTCGCCGCCGCCGAGCGCGTCGCCTTCATCGACTGGCATACCGGCATCGGCGCTTATGGCGAGCCGTTCTTCCTGTGCTTCAACGAGCCCGACGGTGCGCTGTTCGAGAAGGCGTGCCGCTGGTGGGGCGAGGAACGAGTGCGCGGGCAGCGCCCGCACGGCATGGCGCGTCCCGGTTATACCGGCCTCGTTTTCAACGGCATGCAGCGCTATCTCGGCAATCGTCCGATGTGCGGCGCGGTCATCGAATTCGGCACCCGCGGCCCGACCATGGGCAAGGCGCTGCGCCTCGACAATTGGCTGCGCTTCCGTGCCGATCCGCGCGAAGAGCGTTACGCCATGCTGCGCGCCGACATGTTCGATGCCTTCTGTCCCGTCGACCAGGGCTGGCGCAGCAGCACCATCCGCCACGGCTTGGACATCACCCGCCAGGCGCTGGCCGGGCTCGCCCAGTGGTGAGGCCGGCGCCCTATAACCTCGGTGACGCGATCTCGCGCGAGGGCGATCCCTCCGCGCCGGCGCTGATCGATGTCGGTGCTCCCGAGGGTCCGCGGAGCTACGGCTATGCCGAGGTCGATGCGCTGGTAGACGCCGTGGCGCGCGGCCTGTTGAAGCGCGGCCTCAGGAGCGGCGATTGCGTCGCCATCCTGTCGGCGAACCGGGCGGAGTTCCTGCTCAGCTTTCTCGGCGTCATGCGCGCCGGCCTGGTGGCGGTGCCGGTCAATTTCAAATTCCCGGCCGATACCGTCGATCTCGTGCTGCGCGACTGCGATGCCCGGCTGGTGCTGTGCGATGCGCCACGGCGCGCGCAATGTCCAAGCGACCTGCCGGTCATCGAATTCGGCGCCGAATTCGAGGCCATGCTCGATCCCGGCCCGTTCGCCGCCGTCGAGCTGCCGTCCACTGCGCCGGCGATGTTCCTTTACACCTCGGGCTCGACCGGACGGCCGAAAGGGGTCGTGCTGTCGCATGCGAGCCATCTCTGGGCCTTGCAGGCGCGGCTGCGGCGGCCGGCGCCGGGGATGCAGCGGGTCTTGGTGGCGGCGCCGCTCTATCACATGAACGCTCTCGGCACCTGCCACGGCACGATGTGGCAGCGCGACACGGTGGTGCTGTTGCCGGGCTTCACCGCGGAAAGTTATGGCGCGGCGATCGAGCGCTTTGGCTGTACCTGGCTCACCTCGGTGCCGCCGATGATCGCCATGCTGCTGCGCGAGCGCGATCTCATGGCGCGGCTCGATACGTCGTCGGTGACCTTGCTGCGCATGGGCTCGGCGCCGGTGACCCAGGGGCTTTACGATGCGACGCGGGCGGCTTTTCCCAATGCGGCGATCTTCAACGCCTATGGCACGACCGAGGCCGGGCCGGTCGTGTTCGGCGCGCATCCTCGCGGCCTGCCGCAGCCGCCGCTCTCGGTGGGTCATCCCCTGCCGGTGGTCGATGTGCGGCTTGGCGACGGCAGCGACCCGTCGGTCGAGGAAGGTGTGCTGCAGATGCGCTGCCCGGCGCTGATGACGCGCTACCACAAGCTGCCGGACGCGACCCGCAAGGTGATGACGCCGGACGGCTATTACATCAGCGGCGATGTGTTCCGCCGGGACGCGGACGGCTTCTACTATTTCGTCGGGCGGGCGGACGACATGTTCGTCAGCGGTGGCGAGAACATTTATCCCGGCGAGGTCGAAGCGCTGCTCGAGCGTCACCCGGCGATCCAGCAGGCCTGCGTCGTCGCGGTGCCGGACGAGATCAAGGGCCAGAAGCCGGTCGCCTTCGTGGTGCGGGCGCCGGGGGCGGCGATCGGCGAGCAGCAGGTGAAGGACTACGCGCTGGCCCACGCGCCTGCCTACCAGCATCCGCGCCGGGTGTGGTTCCTCGACGAGCTGCCGCTTGCCGGCACCAACAAGATCGATCGCAAGGCGCTGGTCGGCCTCGCCGCCGGCGCGGCGGAACGCAGGAAAGGGTGAGCCGATGAAGGCAATGGTGCTGCGCGAGCATGGCGGGTTGGAGAATGTCCGGCTGGAAGGCGATTTTCCCGATCCGGTCGCGGGCGAGGGCGATGTGGTGGTGCGCGTCAAAGCGACCTCGCTCAATTACCACGACATCTTCACCCGCCGCGGCATGCCGGGGATCAAAGTGCCGATGCCGGCAATCATGGGCCTCGACGTTGCCGGCGAGATCGCCGCGATCGGCCCGGGAGTGAAAGGCTGGAAGATCGGCGACGCGGTTCTGGTCGACCCGATCAACCGGGTCGAAGGCGGCTTGATGGGCGAGACGGTGCATGGCGGTCTCGCCGAGCTGTGCCGGGCGCGCGCGCATCAGCTGGTGGCGATCCCGGAAGGAGTGAGCTTCGCCGAGGCGGCAGCGCTGCCGGTCGCCTGGGGCACGGCGCTGCGCATGATGTACACCAACGGCCATGTCGCGGCGGGGGAGAAAGTCCTGGTGCTCGGTGCCAGCGGCGGTGTCGGCGTCTGCTGCATCATGCTGGCCAAGCTGAAAGGCGCCGAAGTGATCGCCTGCACCAGCAGCGCCGCCAAGGCGGAACGGCTGAAGGCGCTCGGCGCCGATCACGTGATCGACACCAGCGCCATGGATTTCGTGACGGCGGTCTATGACCTCCACGGCAAGCCGACGCGGCGCGGCGCCGGCACCGACAAGGGGCTCGACGTGGTGGTGAACTACACGGGCGGCGATACCTGGGTAAAGTCGCTGCGCTGCCTCAAAGTCGGCGGTCGCCTCTTGACCTGCGGCGCGACGGCAGGGTTCGACCCGAAAGAGGACATCCGCTTCATCTGGACCTTCGAGCTGAAGGTGCTGGGCTCCAATGGCTGGGCACGCGCGGATATCGAGACGCTGCTCGACATGGTGCGATCCGGCACGTTGAAAGTGCCGATCGATCGGCTTTATCCGCTTGCCGAGGCGGGCGAAGCGATGCGGGTGATGGAGAACCGCGAGCTCTTCGGCA
>Ga0335074_10004200_pt1 | contig 19816 bp, 16 predicted proteins | sample Lox_Sample_23_FD_206715 | JGI IMG/M metagenome (GOLD analysis project Ga0335074, IMG submission 206715) | Soil microbial communities from Loxahatchee National Wildlife Refuge, Florida, United States - Lox_Sample_2.3 | ecosystem: Environmental > Terrestrial > Soil > Wetlands | place: USA... | reverse complement strand
TCCTTCAGGATTGTTCACGTCAGCGGCAGACTCCGGCGTCGGGATGGGCGACGCATCAGGATAGACGCAGGAACTGCTGGTCACCTGGTAGCGCTGCACACCGGCCAGGCGGGCTGATTCCATCATATTGAGCGAGATCATCAGGCTGTCATAAAGCATTTCGCCATGATGCTTTGAGCTATAACCGATACCGACAGTCCTGGCCGCGAGGTCGAAGACCGTATCCACGCCCGTCGTGACCTGCGCGCAGGCGGCGGGATTCTTGAGATCCACCTGCATAAACTCGATGGACTTCAGGTTGGCGCCCAAGTTGTCGAGCGTTCCGCTATCAAGGCTGTCGGCGACGCGGACCGATGCGCCATCGCGCAGGAGGTGTTCCACAAGGTAAGAGCCGATCAAACCTGCTCCTCCTGTCACAAGTACATTGCGCGATTTCCAGACATCTGTCATCCGGTCCTCTCCTTTTGAAGTTACAGGTTTGTCGCATTCGGTCCGCCGGGCCGCGTAGATGCCAGGGGCAGGACGCAAGAGGCAATGCCCCCGTCATACTTAAGAAAGATGATCGTTAATTTCGCAGGGAAGATCGCGTGCAGGAGTCGCGATCACTTAAACCGCCTGCGCGCGGATCATCGAAAAAACGGCGTCAAGGACGATAGACATAGATGAGAGGTCCTGAAACAGACACCGCCCAGCCAATGGCCTCCTGAGCCACAAGCTTCAGCGCGCTTCCGGTCACATAAACGACGTCGTCTTCCTGGATGGGCAGATCCGCAGACCTTGCCTTCAGGATTTTATCGACGTTCACCTGGATAACAACCCTTGTGCCATCTTCCCTGGTGCGGATCAAGTAGGTGTGAGCGTTGGAGTTAAAACGCAACACCCCACCAGCCAGGTCAAGAAGGTCGGAAAGCGTCGTGACCCGCGAACCGCACAGAGAGTAAGCGCCGGGCCTGCCAACGTTACCGCCAACATAGGCAATTCCGCAAGGCCTTACGATGACCCGATCGCCGGGATGCACTTCAGTATCGTAATTGGCGGTGTTGTGCATCGTCGGATCCCACGGCAGATCGACCCGCTGGTTGGGATTGCTGACGTTCGAAATTTCGATCACGCGGCCGCTGCTCTCTGTCAAGCCGCCGGCCATGGCCAGTACATCGGAGAGCAACTCTTTGCCGGTTGGCGGATAGATGCCGGGGTTATGAACCTCACCAAACACGGTGATGCCCATGGCTTGGGTATCCACGGTGACGGCAACGTGGGGATCCGTGACCAGATTCATCGATTGCAGTTTTTCGGCAATCGCCTGCTCTGCCGACGCGCTATTGAGGCCAGCCACGTGCACCGCGCCTGCCATCGGCACTGCCACATCTCCACCGTCAGACACCTGCGTGACGAGCGAAAAATCAGGAGCATCAAAGACGAGGATGTGCACCGTCTCACCGGGGAAGATCGGCGCATCGGTGAGCGAGCCTACGCTCACTTGACTGGGCATGCTCGATGAGGATCTGCCGGAACTGCTGCTCGACCCGGAGACGCCGGTACCTGCCGAAGGGGGCCGGGGCGAAAGACCGGAACCGCTATTCATCGTTGGAAGTGAAGGAACCTGTTGTGCGCTGCAAACCACACCAGCCAGGATGAACCCGAAAATCAGGGCAGGGAGAATGCGATTTGATCGAATCGCCAGCGCGATTGGATTTGAGGAGTTTTCGACTTTGTGTTCGATTCGCATGGAAAAGAGCTCACCCTTGATGCCGGTTGTATTCTTTCGAGCAGAACTTGACGTACTGACCCTTTCTGAAACCCGCATGCATGCTCCGGTAATCCGGTCGGCGAAGCGCAGTGAAAAACAAGCGGAATTTTCTTCGCCCTTAAGGACTTTGGGCCGCGGTACCGGTTCTGGTTATCATTCTAGACCCCAGAGACGGGAAACAGTCATTCCAATCCAGCTACACTCGGCATCTGTTGAAAAGCGCGTCGGAAGTCCAGCGGACGCTTCATTCGGGAACTGAGACTGAATCGATAGTCTGAGTATCTGCGGCCGTGTGCCGACCGCTTGCGCTGGCAACGAAACCGGGATTCAGCAGAACAGGCTTGTTATACGTCATCGCATTCCCATCCAGATCAGAGACCGTGCCTCCAGCCTGCTCTACGACGCACTGCGCAGCAGCTGTGTCCCACTCCATCGTTGGGCCGGTACGTGGATAGAAATCGGCTGAGCCATCGGCGACTAGGCAGAATTTGAGCGAGCTTCCCATGGGAACGAACTCGCATTGCGCTCCACCGGTAAATCGATCGAGGCTCTCTTCTCCCGACCCGTGTGAGCGGCTCACCACCACACGAACCTTGCGGGGACTGGGAGCCGCGGTCCGAATCGGCGCCACTGTCCCGTGTTCTTCTTTGAAGGCCCCTGCGCCATGTGCCCCATAGTAGAGCTTGTCGATGGCCGGAGCATAGACCACGCCGAGAATCGGCGCGTCCACTTCGATGAGCGCGATGTTTACGGTGAACTCGCCGTTGCGCTTCAGGAACTCCCTGGTGCCGTCAAGCGGGTCGACAAGCCAGAAACGGCGCCACATGCGGCGTTGTTCGAATGGGATCTCGCGGGATTCTTCTGAAAGAACCGGCCACTGGGGAGTGAGCTTCGCAAGTCCGTCGACGATGACATGATGCGAGGCCATGTCGGCCTGGGTCAGGGGCGAGTTGTCGCGCTTGTATTCCACCGAGGGATCGACCTCACCGTAAACCCGAAGAATGGCGCGTCCCGCATCGCGCGCCAGGGCAACTACGCCCGGAAGCAGATCATTCAGCGAGTTTTTCCCATTGATATCAGCCATTCCCGCCCCAATCCTCACTTCTGTTTGCCACCTTTTGCCTGAACGTGCGGCAAGCGCGCTGTGATTTGCGGTCAGCAATCGCGCCCGCCGTAGAAGCAAGGTTTGCGAATAAGAAACGTCAAGCCTCAGCGGCCTTCGCCGGCCCTGCCTCTGCCGGATCACTGATATCACTGGATGGAGTGCAAAGGCACATCTCGGCAAACGCGTCAAAGATAGTTCTTATCGTTTCCCCATCGCTTGAAAACGCGCGATAGATTGGCTCATGGAGCCCCACGATTGCAATCAGCGCAAAGATGAGCGCCTTGGCATTGCTGCAACGGAGCTCGCCACGGACAATCCACGGCTCAAGGTAGCGTGCGAGCAATTCCACGAGTTCTCCAAGGTATTGCCTCAACAACTGATCAAGGTCGGGCTTCAGCTCCAGCGAACTGTAGAGAATCAAGCGCAAAAGAGCGGGATTGCGCTGGACGGTCGTGGCAATGACCTCAAAGGTGACGGCGAGAGCCTTGCGCGCGTCGGGCGCATGGGCGATCTTCGCGAGCAGATCGCCACGAAGACTTACGCGCCCCATCTCCGCAGCGAGTACGGCCAGATACAGATCGCGCTTGCGCGGGTAGTGACGATAAACCGTGACCTCGTTTACTTCGGCAACCGAAGCAATATCCCGCGTGCTAACCCCGTTGTAGCCCAGTTTGCTGAACAAGCTGGCTGCAGCGGCGAGAATACGCTCTTCCGTCGCGGATCTTCCCTGATCAAACATTTCTGTTGTCTGCATTGGTCAATTCTCGCGAGGGCGTCTTGCTAAGCTTTGCAGCCTCGAACCGGAGGCGTCCGGGGGAAGCCGCAAGCGGAGGATTGCCGGTTACGTTGAGGGCGGTGGATGAAGGTTTTGCGGGGTGGAGATTCGCGCTCGCTCCGGAGTTGAACAGACAGACGCCCGTCCACTGCAGTGCGCGAATAGCTACAGATACACCGAAAGCAACAGACTAGTCAGTGCTGCGAAGCAGCGCGGCTTGATCGATTGCGCCGAAGATGAGAAACAGAGGGGTATCGCCAGATGCACGAGGCTCCGCCGTGCTCAGATGAATGAGAGTTTTTCCACAGAGCCAACGAATCGATTATGAATATCGTCTATCTACCGAGCAGTAACATGTATGAAAGCAAGTGCTTTCATACACGCTGCCACGATTGAGGCCAGTATATCAGTTTGATTTTCGCCGTCAACACAATTTGTCGGGTTTGGCTGGGTCCTAACGGCCCTAAGGTCGCCCGTATTCTGCCCCCCCAAAGGATAAAGAACGGCCGAGGCGCCGCCCCTCCCGGCGCAACTGCCAGATCCAGCGGAATATTGCCGATGAAAACTACTCAGGTAACCAGGTTTGGCGTAAGTGAAAGTCGCAGCAAGCGCTGGAGGACGCGATTCGCTTCACTGATCCACACTCTACCTTGCACCGCACGAGCGGAGAAAAAATCGACGTCCCCTACTATACTTGAGTGTTGTATTTCTGCATCCAACCTAGGGAAGAGTCGCGCGCAGTTGGTCGAGGTTCGCTATGATCGCCTGTTTGGCGAAAATCGTACTCCCGCGAACATTTAAACTGGCGGGAGTGGCCGAATCTGCAGCAAATGATGCAAGTGACTCTAACACCAGGCGGCAGAAATTGCCCGCAATGCAAGTGCATGCTACATTCATGTTAGTAGCAAAAAGCTAACCCCAAGCCGCTTTGAGCTCCTGGCCGATGGATCTCCGTTCAGCCTTAGCGGATAAAGGTTCGCGCAGAGAGAATCTGCGCTTTCCCCAACCTTTTCGGAGGGTAGAGTCTTGCTCGAAAGCGTATCGGCGTTTCCACCATCCGCTGCAGCACAAATCAGCGTGGCTCGCCACGACCAAGGACAGTACCTCAGCTGGTTTGCGGTATACACCAACAGCCGCCACGAAAAGCGTGCCGCGCAGCACTTTCAACAAAGAGAGATCGCGCATTTTCTTCCTCTCTACCGCTCTCAGCGGCAAAACAAGAATGGGGCGCGGGTAGCTGTAGATTTTCCCCTTTTTCCCGGATACCTCTTTGTCAATATCAACTGCAAGGAACGGGTGCGAGTGCTGCAGGTCCCGGGCGTCATTTCGATAGTGAACGGCCTGAATGGAAAGCCGGCGTCCATCTCCGACAATGAGATCGATTCGTTACGTGAGGGTTTACGTTTCCGCTGTGCCCGGCCGCATCCCTACCTGGCAACTGGCCAGCGCGTTCGGATCCGCTCGGGTGCTCTGGCCGGAATTGAAGGGACGATTGTCCGCGTCCAGAACGGGCTTCGGGTGGTTTTGACCCTTGATTTGATCATGCAGAGCTTCTCAGTTGAAGTTCGGCAGGACGAACTCGAGTTGGTCGAACCGGTAATCGGTGTCCGCGAAGCAACTTGCTGATCGACGAGTAAGGCTACTGCAACCCAACTAACTCGACTGCATTGCCCTGGGCGCCGCCAAGATGTGTGACGAGTGCGACTATTCCCGAGCATTTTGCCGTACCGCTCGAGAGCACGGCCGTGGTGGGCGCGGAGTTATAGCCACGGCCAGTATCGCCGACTGTGAAAGCCGTTCCGCTCCAGCTTCCTGAACGCGTGAATGTGACAGCTGCCATGGCCCCGGTTCCACCGCCATTGAAGCCGGTGAGTTTGCAGGCTCCAACGCCGCTGATCGAGCCTCCGCTGGCCGAGACGATCGACGCAATCCCGGTAGCCGAAAACGCCGCCTTTACCTGAATCGTCTGGGGCACCGTCGTATCGACCGTCTGGATTCCAGGGTCAAGATCGCCATAGTCTGAGTTCGAGCCAGAAAGTGTGAAGCTTTGCAACGAAGACTCGATGACGCCTGAGTTTCCCGATGCCAAGGGAAGCATATTCACGGTCAGCTGGGATGGCTTGTTGATCTGGCTGGCGCTCGTGTTGAGGGTGGCACGGTAGAGGTTGATCGGCCCGTAGCTCATCTGAATGCTGAAATCCGCGGCACTCGCGGCGGTGGTCAGCAACATTTGAGCTCTATGCTGGTAGTTCATGTCCTTTTCAAGCGAGTTTGCGGGAACTGAAATGGAACTTCTCGAAAAAGCAGTCATGGCTGTTACATCGCTATCCTGGTTTTCGCACCAACGGTAGAATGCGCCACCGGACGGCGTGCCCGACATCGCAGTGTAACTGAAGGCCACAGAATCCGGCGCGTACGATGTTACCTGGTATGGACCGCCATTCAATCCTGCAACTCCTGAGGTCCCAGCAACACCGATAAGCTGTCCGGGGATTGCGTAGTCGGCGGGAACCGCCGATCCTGTCAAAGTGCAGGTTGTTCCGTTGCAGACAGGGGATCCGATGATAGGTACCGAATGGATCGTCTTATCTCCGCCGTGCGCGCAGAGAAGATCACCCGGACTGGCAGGGTCAGCCTCGCCCCCCTGTCCACCTCCGTGCGCTCTGCCCCTTGAGGCGGGCACTCCACTGTCTACCGCATTTCCGCTGTTATCGAAGGCAATCAGATCGCCGGGCGTCGCACTTCCTGTCGAGTGTAGCAGATAGCTGCCGTTGCCCTGATTCCCCGTGATCGCCGCGCCGGAACCGATCTGCAGGCTCGCGGTTGGCAGATCGGTTGACCATGGGCGGATGCCGATCCATGCGATTTCCACATGTGCCGGACGCGGTCTTCCATTACCGAGTTGGATGCCGAATTTGCTTCCGTTCGCTCCGCTTGTGTTTACATCACAATAGAAAATCCCGTACGCAGACTTGAGGGTCACCGTGGTGTGACATCCCAGAGAATGGGTGGGGGTAGGATCGCCATACAGTGCGTCGACATAAAAGTCGACCGGCTCGCCTGAGGTTTTAGCTTTGAAGTAGATCCGCATCGGGCCGGCCGGTATCTGCGAACCGACTATCCAATTCGAGCCGTTCGACTCATTCAGAATCTTCGCCCTCGTGCCTGGCGCGAGATTGATCGCGCTGCCGGTCTCTGACTCAGGGTCGTTTACCACTACCGGAGCGCCGCTCACGGCTCCCACCTCCGGCGGCCAAAACCATAAATCCTCGTTGTTCAGGTAATAAACGCTGGCGCCTTTGTCAATGAAGTCGTCAGTTCGGTTGAACGCAATTGAGCCCCGAGACAAGAGAGCTGGCCCGACAGCAAACGGGTTCAAGCCCGCGTACTGACAGCGGGCAGGCCGGACACCTTCATAAGCACCCTCACCGGCACACGTGACAAAGGTGTTCCCGTACCCGGTTACATTCCAACCTTTTGTGTCCCAAGCCAATGATGAATTGAAGCTGTTCAGACTGCCCGTGATGTTAATGGGATTAATCGAATTGAAGTGAAAATCATCCACCCGAGAGGAATTGGCGTCCCACTCGAATCCGATCGAGGTTGGAGGGGTACAATAGGCTGCTCCCAGTCGACTTATTGTGTGATTCCACCCTGCGATGCGATATGTCATCCAACCTGCTCGACAGCCATGTCCGGAAGACCAATTAGCCTCTTCTTCGGGAATATCAATGTCCCAATCAATTGGCCAAGATGCCGGCGCCGCCGCCGCCAAGATATTAGGACCCTGGTTGATGTCCGACAACTGTACATCTTGAAGGCGGTTCTCACCACCACCATACGAGATCCACGGATATATGCCGCCGATCCAAGTGTGATCGACCACGTTGTAATCACAGATGCCCGCGCACATTTTCCCCGGAGCGGTGACCAGATTTGCGGGAACGAACACAAACCCAAATTCCGTGAATATGTCATCATGTTCCCAACGATCCTGGTACGGAGCTGCGCCGCCCTGAAAGAAAAAGCCGCACTGATTGTTGTACTGCTGGCTCTGACTGAGGCTGGTAGGACGGATATAAACGTGCGCAAAATCAGCGGCTGTCGACCCTACCGGATTCTCAGCACGAGTGTTGTAAGCACTAGCATCCATCGTAAATCCGCAGTTACCGATGGTCTGAGTGGCCGAAAGTCCCATCACCGAGATGTAGACTTGAGCATTTTGGACTGTTGCAGAGGCGGTAGTTGCCAGCGTCACCTGCGTGGCAGACGCGTAGCCGGAAATGGTCGTGATCAGGCAGTTGGATGTGCCGCTCTGCGGGCATGGTTGCGTCCCGGCCCCATAAACGACGATGTTCTGACCCAAATCCCCAGGTTGAAAATACGCCTTCGCTTTGGAAGAAGTAAGCACCGCACTGCTGGAAGTCATTGTCCCGTCGTACACTGTGCGACCGGGCAGGCGGTTCGGAAAACTGTTGCTGCCGCTCGAAGAAGCATCGACGCTACTGTCCACGATGATACCGAGATCACGAACGGCGAAGCGAGGGAACGGCGCCACGTATCCAGTAGAACTGGGATCGCCCACCGCAAAAACATCTTTGCCTGGCGCCCCGCGTACCCCAACCGAGGGCAGACCATTTTCCGGGCTGCCCGCCGCGCCGGCAGGGCCGTACAGGCTTACACCCTTGGGGTTGATCGCATGGCTTACGTAATAGATGGTCGCTTTTTTCCCCTCTGGATTCGCCGGGAAATAAACGGCGCAGGCAGCCGCATAACAGTGATCGATGGCGTTCTGAATGGCGTTAGCGTTATCGGTGCAGGAGGGCGTGGGGCCGTTCTCAGTGCAGTTGCCCACAGCACCGTACTCGGTCACTGGAATTGTGGCGGCGTCGTGAAGGTCGCGCATCGTGGCAACCCTCGAGGTGCCTGCAGCACTGCGATCTTGCGGGGAGCCGGCTTGCGCAGGCAGCAAACCGCAATAGCTGATGCGGATTGCGAAGAAAACCGCCGCTCCAAACCAATACCGGACACGAGAAAGCATGGTTTCCCCCTTATGAAGGATCTTTTCGAGGTTAAATACTGATGGCAAAGGCACGGGTAAACCGCGCTGCTTTGCCCTGGCGGCTGCCTGATGCCAATCCGCTGCGCTGATGTTCGTTGAGCCGTATCCGATGCTACCGTATACGGGCCGTGATACCCTTAACGACCTTGCTGCGGCTGATGGAGGTCCGAAACTTGAGATTGTTCATCCCGGCGACGGTCCCGGCCGTGGATCGGCAAGTCAAGATTACTTCGCCACCGAAAATTAAGATGTCGATAATCCTTCGCAGAGCAATAAACCCCCAGCAAGGCTGGTCACTAAACTCACGAAACAACTAATCCAGTCATCACGTGGAGGATGCCATTATGTAAATCGTGCATACAGGAACCATGTTCCTAACCATCCAACTTCAGGAAGGTGGAAAAACCGTGCGGGCGTAGAAGAACAGAAGAAATCCCTCAACTCTGAAACGAGCAACGGACCAATCAACGCGGGGCATCCGTTGACTCCCACTTCATCGCGTTTGCCTGTAATTGCGGATGGGAAACAATCATGTGCCAGACGACAGCCTGAAAACTCTCCGCGTGCGGGGTCACGGTATCTTGCGAAATCGTAGGAACAATGACGACAGCATCGCCGACCTTGGAAGTGTATCCGCCATCACGACCCACAATGCCAGTAATCTTGGCCCCGACACGCTTGGCAAATTCCAGCGCTTTCACAATATTGGCGCTGATGTTTTTTTCGAGGTTACCACCGCCGACGGAAAACACCATGAGAGAATCGCCCTTCCGCAGACGGCTGCCCTCCAGCCAGCGCGAGAAGCAGCTATCCCAGCCATCGTCGTTGACGCGAGCCGTAAGTTCGCTGGCATTATCGGTTGGCGCGTAGCTCTCGATATTTGCGATCTTGCGGAAATCATTTACGGCGTGAGTCGCATTTCCTGCCCCGCCGCCGACTCCAAGGATGAATAGCCGTCCATTGTTGCTTCGCGTTTCGAGAAGCACGTCGACTATGGCTTGCACTTGTTTCTGGTCAATACGCGCTGCGATTTCGCCGACTTCCTCGAGATAACGTGCGATGTAGTTGCTCATCGAATGATCCTCCGCCGTTCTACGTTGCGTCCTTTGACCGAAGGGCCAAGGATGTTAGGGACCGGCATGACCTGTAGCTTGTACCGATTTGCGAAAGGAGCGGCCTGACTCAAATCGAGAACTGGCTTGCGACCGCGTCATTGTAGAACATCTTCACCGTGTCGAGAGAATAAGCCTCGAGATCGTAGCCCACCGTGCCGAGTTTCTTCAGGACGTCGGAGGTTACGGTAATGATGTGGGTTCCGATGGCATCGGCTTGAAAGATGTTGAGCAGCTCGCGGGGGCTGGCCCAGAGGAGCTCCGCGTTCGGATGGGGCTTGAGCACTTTGAGTGCCTCAGACATTAAGGGAACTGGATCAATACCGGTATCCGCGACTCTGCCCGCGAAGACCGAAATTATGGCAGACGCACTCGGATCCAATGCGTCTGCCACGCGTTTCACCTGATCGAGGCTCAGAATGGCGGTGATATTGAGTCGGATTCCGTCCTTCGACAGTCGGCTGATGAGCTTCCCGCTGAACTCGCCTTTTGTATTCGTTACGGGAATCTTTACATTCACTTGTCCGCCCCAGGACGCAATGATGCGCGCCTGCCGCTCCATGCTTTCAAAATCGTCAGCAAAGACCTCGAGGGAGATTGGCCGGTCAGGGATAGCGACAAGGATTTTTTTGCCGAAGGCCTCGTAGTCGGTAATTCCAGCTTTGCGCATCAGGGTGGGGTTGGTGGTAAAACCCTTGATGTGCGGCTGTGTATACAGCGCGATCATGCTTTCGTAATCCGCGCCATCCGCGAAAATCTTGATTTTCAGACCGAGAATTGTCGGCATCGTATTTTCCTGCTTGGGACTAGATTCTAGTCGGTTGGTAGCTGAAGATGAAGGGCTGCGGCGCTTGTTTTGTGCGGCCGCCGAAGCCCTGACAACGATGTTCAGCGATTTGAAGTTTAAGGCGTGTGGTTCTGAGTCGCCGGACCTTCGCTCATAAAGCTCATCAATCCGCTTGCATCAAGATAGGCCTCAACTTCTTTCCATTTCTCGAAAGTATCGATGCCTTTCGAAAACCCGTCGGTTTCGTATCCGTAAAACGCGCCGCCCTCGGCCACGATTGCCGGAATCAGATCTTTACCGATCTCTGCGTATTTTCGAGGAACAACCTTGGCCAGTATGTCGCGCTTGAGAATGAAGGCGCCACGCATCCGGTAGGCATTTGGATAGCTCGTGGTATGAGGTTTAGGATGAACGGCGACAACACGGCCGTCACAGGACAATTCGGCGACATCCGCGTCAGTGTAATTGTTGGTTTTGGTCATCGTCTGCATCCCGAGCGCGTTTTGTTTTGTGCGCCACACCTGCTCCATTGCTCCGTAATCGAGATGACTAAAGATGTCGCCATACATCAGAAAGAACTCGTGTTCGAGTTGATCCTCGAAGCTCTTGACGCCTCCGGCCGTGCCGAGAAGTTCCGGCTCAAAGTGATAATGAATCTTAATTCCCAAACGACTGCCATTGCCCAAGTAGGTCTGCAGCACTTCGGGCAAATGGTGGAGGTTGATGAAAAACTCAGAAACTCCGTGTTGCTGAAAATGGCGGATATTCCACTCGACCAGGGGCACGCCCAGCAGCGGCAGCATTGGCTTGGGAGCCGTATCGGTAAACGGACGGAGCCGGCTCCCGATTCCGGCGCACAAGATGACAGCCTGATGAATCATTCGCTGATTACCGTGAGCCACTTCCGCGCGGCTTCGAGAAGGTTCTTTACTGTCCAGTCGGGGACGGCCCCGTATTGCCACGGATCCTTGCCGCCGTGGCCCGTTTCCACGAGGATGGTGCGAACTCCGGCACGGCGCCCTGCTTCTATGTCCTGCGTGGTATCGCCAATCATCACGCTCCTTTGCAGATCCAGACGATGCTCGGCGGCTGCCTGAATCATCATGCCCGGATTTGGCTTGCGACAGGAACAAGCGATCCTGAATTCCTCCATCGTGGCGTTCACGTGATGAGGGCAAAAGTAGAATGCATCCACGTGCGCATTCCTTCGACGAAGTCTTTGGTTCAATAAGTCGTGCATCTGATCGATCTCGGAAAGCGACGCCATTCCTCGCGCCACGACCGGTTGGTTTGTAACGACGATGACCGTCAGTTCGTTCACGTTAAAGAGCTTGATTGCTTCAGTAGAGCCGGGGAGAAGACGCATCAGTTTCGGATCGTGCAGTAGTTCCACCTGCCTGATTATGGTGCCATCGCGATCGATGAAAACGGCCGGCCGACAGTGGTTCGAGTGTTCGGGCATTAGTGGATAGGTCGGATCGGAAGTTCTCTCCCGGATGCAGAGGATTGATAAAGGGTCTCGATGACGGCATTCGAGTAGGCTCCGTCCAGAGTACCGCCGCAGACCGTCGCCTTGCCTGCGACCGCGTCCACAAAATTAACCCATTCGCGATTCCAGCTAAGATCGCCAGTCGGAAAGGTGTACTCCTTCACGATCGGTACCCCAAATTGAGCTCGCCTCCGTCCGACGGTGAGTCGCTCTTCACCATAGCTTCCGCCCTTCCCTTCGATCTGCAGATAACCGTGACTCCCAAATACTTCAAAGGAGAATATGTTCTTCCAGTTGGTAGTGCTCACATGGAATTCGAAAGTCACCCTGTCATTTCTCAGTATCCCAAACGCATTGTCATCGACAGTTGTCTTCCAGAATTTGGTTTCGGTTACTCCAAATGCCTTCTTTGCCGGCCCTGCAAACCAATAAGCAAGATCAATAAGGTGGACCCCCTGATCCAGCAGTTCGCCGCCGCCCGAAACCTTGAAATCGAATCGCCACTCCTTCTCCATCCCTTTGCGCCCGCCGTGACCATAGCGGGCGCGGATAAAGATCAGTTCGCCAATCGACCCGGCGGAGTAGATTTCGTGCGCCTTGAGAAGTGCAGCATGAAACCTGTGGTTGAAACCAACCTTGACGATCACGCCTGCTTTTCGGGCCGCGCGGTGCATTTTCATCGACTCCGCCAGTGAAATGCCAAATGGCTTCTCACATAGAACGTGTTTGCGATTCCTGATCGCTTCGAGCGCAATTGGAGCCAGATATGCATTGGGAACAGCAACAATGATTGCATCTAGACGCGGATCGGAAGTTAAAGTTCGCCATTCCTGGCAGGTCTCGCACCCGAACTTTTCAGCAAATGGCCCCAAAGAGGCTGCATTAGTGTCCGCGGCCGCGATAAGTTTTCCTCGACGTGTCGCGCAAATTGCGGCGGCCCGCTTTTTGCCGATTAGCCCGAGACCTACGATACCAATGTTTAGACCACTCTTCATGAAACCCTTCTCAAATTGTATTTCGATCCCGACATAATCTCGTTTATGGCCCGCGAGTCCCATGATCGCCATGGATCCCATACTGCGCTGATAAGTTTTCCATTGAGCCCCGCCGATTCATTCGAGGCAAGGTAGACAACGAGTTCGGCGGCGGCGTCAACAGAAGCGCCACCAGAGGCGGCCCTTTGCTTTGCTGCTATGAGTTCCTCCCCAGCCATGTCGCCCGCCGCAATGATTTCATCAAGCATTTTCGTATTGATAGCACCGGGAGCGATCGCGTTTACTCGGACATTCGTATTCCGCAGTTCATCGGCGAGCACTTCTGTAAAGCGCACAATCCCAGCTTTCGCCGCGGCATAAGCCGAAAAGTTAACCCTGGTCGAAGTCGCACCCCCGCCGGAGAAGTTGACGATCGTTGCGCAATCGGTCCGCATCAGAAATGGAAGAGCGACCTTGCAGCAGTAGACGCAGCCAAGAAGGTTGATCCTAATATTTCGTTCCCACTCGTAAATGTCGTTGGAGATGAGTTCACCAATCGGAGACTGAACACCGGCGGCGTTGACCAGAATGTCGATGCCGCCAAGGAATTCCGCCGCCTGCCGGACACCTGGCTCGACGGATTTCCAGGTCCCGACGTCCGCTTGAACTGCGAATACTCTGCCCAAGTACATCCGACTTAGGTCCTCTGTGACAGCAGATAACCGTCCTTGGCTGCGACCCAGAATGCAAATGGATGCCCCGTTCTTTAGAAAATGCGAGGCTACAACACTTCCTATACCGCCTGACCCACCGGTAATGAGCGCCCGTCTATTCTCGAGAGTGGGCTGGAATTTCGACATATATTGCGACCTAAAAGTCCGTCAGAACTTTGGTGCCTTCCAGATCGAAGTGGTACCGCATTTCCCGAAGGTTGAACTCGCGCATTTTTTCACGGAAGCCCCTCTGGTTTTGGGGTACGTAGAACGTAAAGAACCCTCCTCCGCCGGCCCCGGAGATTTTTCCTCCCAGCGCTCCATTTTCGCGAGCCGCATCGTAAATTCGATCGAATTGCGGGTTGCTCATCTGCGAGGAAATTCGTTTCTTATATTGCCAGTGCTCATGGAATTTCTTTCCGACTTCGTCGAGATTTCCAGCCTCCACGGCCTCAAGGATCTGGGATCCCAGATCCTTTATGAAGTGCATGCTATCAACCACGTCCTTCTTTTGCTGCTGCACGCTCTTTTCCTGCTCACGAAGAATGTCATCGGCATTTCTCGTCTTGCCCGTGAAGAAGATCAGCATGCTCCTCTGCAACTCGTCGGCCACATCATGCGAGACACTCGCAGGGCGAACTTTCACCTTGCCATCTCTGTCGATTTCCAGGACAGTGAGCCCCCCAAACGCAGCAAGGTAAGGATCCTGTTTCCCAATCGGGCGTTTAAGAATCTCAGCCTCAATGTGATAATCCTCTTCAGCTAATTGGGCCAAAGGAACATAATCGCGCTTCATTGTGTGAATGGCGTGCAGTAACCCAACCGCGTAGCAACTTGAGGAACCCAGGCCAGTCCCGGCCGGAATGTCAGCCAGCGAGCTTATCTCGATATTCTTGTCCATGCCCGTGAAGCGGAAGATCTCCCGTGCAATATCATGCTGCAATTCACTAACGTGTTCCACCGTTTCCGATTTCGAGTACTTGACACGAATCAGGTCATCAGCCACCGACCGATTTGCGTCGATGAACATGTACTTATCGAGCCCCGCGGAAAAGATGAATCCACCATATTGCTCGTAATAAGATCGAAGGTCGGTGCCGCCTCCGCCCAACGTGATCCTAAAGGGAGTTCTCGTAATAATCACGGTCGCTTTACCCTATCTTTCCCGCTTGAAATTCGGCTCGCAAGAAATCCCATTGTGCACGAAGCCCATCATCAAACTCAGTTTTGGGCTTCCAGCCCATTTGGCAGGCGGCCGATATGTCTGCGAGGGTTACAGCCGGTGTATCTTCCTGCTTCCGGGGCCTCACTACTGCATTCAGAGCCGATCCAGTCACCTGCTTAACATGTGTCCAGACCTCATCCATTGAGTAAGTCCGACCGCCGCCGAGACGAAACAAACGACCATCGAGACGGTCATCGCTAATGCACTGGAGATGGAAATCGTTGATGTCATCCACATATATGAAGTCGCGCTTGTTCTCTCGATATCCCTCGAATAGCGTCGGAGTTTCGTTTTTTAAGACATTGATCATGAAGGCGCTGATGACGGGCGGGTTCAGCCGGCGGTAATCCTGTCGCGGGCCGTAAACATTGAAGTACCGGATCGCGACATACGGCACACCGAAGGCTTGCATGTATCCCGCCGCTATACGCTCGCTGGCGATTTTGCTGATGGCATAAAAACCATTGAGGCGGGCTTCACCCTCCTCCAGAGCTGAAGAGGTGGCAAGCACGACTCTGCGGACTTTCGCACGACGAGCCGCCTCAAAAACATTAGCCGTGCCCGCCACGTTGATCAGCATCGTCTCCACAGGGCCTTGCTGGCATGCAATCAGGTCATTCTTCGCGGCCAGGTGAAAGACCACGTCGGCGCCGTCAAAGAGTTGGCATATTTCCTCAGAGCGAATGTCGACAGGATGAAACTCGATGGCTGACGGTATTTGTCCGCGAACGCCGTACGCGAGATTATCAATTCCGACGACTTGGTATCCGGCTTCAACAAGACGATCGGCGAGGTTACTGCCGATAAATCCTGCGACTCCAGTGACTACGATCCGGGACTGCATCGCGTTTTGTCTATTCATGCTATGAGGTGACCATCCTGGCTTCCCGCGATAGATCGGCGAAGATCCGATGCGGTTTAAGTAAAAGGGGGAGGAATTGCCTCACTGTCTTCCCCAATTCCTTATTCATTGTCTGCTCGCCTCATTTGTTCTCGCCTCTATCCGGGCGCTATCCACGGAGGGCTTCAGTCTCCCTCCCTTCGCAACTGTTCCAGGGTGTTCGAGGGACACTCTCGGAAGCAGTTCGGGTGGAAACTCCCGATTATTCAGCACACTCTCAAGCGCACTTGAAATCCTGGCTCCAGTCGAGTCCCAGGAGTACCTCCGCGCAAGCATCCGTCCGCAAGTTCCCATTTCGCGTCGCATCTCTGGAGTATTCAAAAGAGCTAGAATCCGGTCCGAAAAATCCTCAGCTGTACGGGGCGGGGCGAACCCAGCACCCCCAGTCACAAAATCCTTCGCGAAATTAAGGGTCTCGCTCACGACAACGGGCACACCAGACGCCATCGCCTCGAATACGGTGAAACCGAAATTCTCCGCATGCGACGGCAGAACGTACACATCCGCATCTGCATAAGCTTCTAGCCGCATCTTGGGGTCAGCAGGGCCTGTCACCACTGTATTTGCCTCGATGCCGCTCTCTTTAATCCAATTCACCACCAGCTTAATGAATGCTGGAGGATCGGGTGGGCCCACGATTGCCAATTTCGAATCCGGTCTCGCGGCGATCACGTGCCGCATCGCCTGAATAAGCAGATCGACTCCCTTCTTCGCGTTCAATCGCGCCAGGAAAAGGACCAATGGGCCGGAGTGTCCATTGAAGAAGCGAGAGCGGAATTTTCCCCGTTCGGGGAGGTTGTCGAACTCTTCAGAGCTGAATCCTTCGGCGACAATCACCGACGGAGGACGCAACTTGAGAGCTTCAGTTTCCTGTCTCTCTCCCTCGGCGCTGTATAGGATTATCGAAGCATTTCGCATGATTCGATTTGCGAATATCTTGTGATAGATCCATTTATGGCGAGCACCGACTTTGCGCTGAAACGGTGCGAGCACGCCGTGCGGCCAAAACGCATAAGGTTTATTGTGCAAACGTGCTAAAAAATACCCGGCAAGCACAGGAAATGAATAAAGCGAATGCAGTGTTACAAAATCCGACTCGCGAACAAGCCGGCTAAACCGCCAAATGATCGAAGGACAGAACCTCCAGCGCGTCCATGCATTCAAATTCACGACACCAAAAGATCCATCCCCCTCCTTTCGCAAAAGGGCGCTCTTTACATCCGGAACAGCAAACTCTTCACTGCCCAGACTGGGAAACCCCGCCATCACCAAGACGATTGAATGTCCGTGGGCGGCGGTGCTTGCCAGGAACTTTGGAGTGCCGACAAAACCCGGTCGTTCCGCGCCTTCAACAAAACTGACAATCTTCACGTGTTCTCTATGTCCTTTAAAGTTCTTGAGGGTTAAATAGAAGCAAGATCAGAGAACTGATTGAGAGCTGGGATGTCGTCCTGTATTCAATCTCCTGGAGTTATCTGATCTGCACCCAGCAGGCCGACATCGCCAATCTATTGCCTTCGCTTCTCGAATCCCTGGTTTTGGCTTCTCCAGCGATGAGTTCAGCTTTGAATTTATACGCTCTGAGGTCAACTCCTGTATCCTGCATCCGAACTTCCTGAGATACGCCATACTCCGGCTGACGGTCAAGGCCAGTTCATTCACCTCTTTTAGATGCGGCACGAAGCCGTATTTCTCGGCGCGAGCCAGTTCGGAGATGCTTCGGGAGCCATCCTCTAATTAAAACCTCTCCAATGCCTGGTACTCATCCCGGTTAAACCTGACTCCGATTATACGTACGCAGTGCAAAAACTCACACAGGGATTGCCATGCCCAATGAGAACAAGGGGCGCACGAGTCATGCCGAGGGCGGAAGAAAGAAATGATCTTTGGACGGCAGCAAACGGGACAGGCTTCGCCCCCCTCAACCTATATCGGGTTCGAAAAACCACTGCATTAAGCTGAATTGTTACGCTTGCCTGGGAAGCTTGAAAGTACAGGGAGATTGCTTATTGAGCTGCTCCAATTGAGGACTTCGCAGCATGAAGATAACGACAGTAGGATAGCGGTCGCAGGGTGCAGGGTCAAGGAAAAACGTTCACCAAGTGGAAGCACTTGTGAAAACAAAAGGGGGCTGCTACGCGTCAATGTTATTCGATCGAGACCGATCTCTCCGGGATCGACATTCTCAAGAACTGCAGTTGGCTCGGATGCCCTGTCCGCAGCGTTGGCACATTCTTGAATTCACGGTTTGTTCAACCAGGAGCCATTGGCTAGCTCAAAGCGACGGTCTGGGGACGATTGGCTCCGTAAGCAGCGGAGAGGCATTGCACAGGCCACGCCGCATCCAGCGATGCCACGACCTATTCCGACAGCCCGATTGAAACAAGATAAGGCGCTTAAGTTGGAAGATCTGCGATGAAGAGCAGAAACGGATGAATCGCAGACTTGTGAACTCCGGAGAGGAGAGAAATCCATTCGAGAACAATTGGGGCAACTAAACGGCCGATTTGATCATCGCAAAAAGTGTATTCCTGCGATCCGTTGGTCTTGCCACGCCGTCTTTGCAGGCCACGTTTCAACTCAGCTTGACTCCCGTCAAAGTATCGCGGGCGAAGGGCGTGAAATTGCCAACCGAAACTTCGCTCCCAGAGAGACCGTGAAAACAGGCGACAACAGGGCTTCAATGAGCAAAATCGACTACGATTACCAAAGTAACAGCCCTTGGTGTGTCCTCCGTTTCAAGGGATTTCAAGAGTTGGTTCATGGACTTGAAAAAGCTAGTAGACATAAATCAGCTATGGTACGGTTACACTATGCTTTGTTACGCGGTTTGAAGGGTATTCTTTCCTGGTTTGAAGGCGTTGCAGTCGCTACAGGCTCAACAGCATCCACTCCCGAGGCTGGGAGCCTGGGACCTTCTCAAATAATCATCAGCTTAACTGCGGAGGATAAACGCATGTTTGCTCGTGTTTCAAAATCCCTGGGCACTATGGTTGCCTTGGCGTGCCTGGCCTTTGTGCCAAGTGTTACCTCGGCCCAGTCGTCGCCTTCGGCCAAAGGATCATCGGAAGGTTCTCCGTCGCGGTGGGACATCTTTATCGGCTACAGCTATTTGGCGCCGAGTGGATCGGTGACGACTCCGATACCCGGTGGCACTTCCGTGACTGCGAGTTATGACGCTGTCAACGTAGGCGGACTGTTCAGCGGAGCTTACTTCTTCAACAAGAATATCGGCGCGCAAGTCGAGTTCGCGGTTCATCAGTGGGGTGCGGGCAATGCTCCTCCCAATAATATTGGGACGGAAGGCAACGACGACGGGTTCTATACAATTGGCGGCGGCCTGATTGCGCGTTTCCCAACAGGAAATATCACGCCATTTGTGCACGCACTTGTAGATGCACAGCAAGTGAATGGCCCCTTTTTCAACCCAGCCACCTGGGGACCTGGATTTACAGCTGGCGGCGGGATGGATTACGAGACACCCTGGCTCAACCACCATCTGGCGATTCGCCTCTTCCAAGCTGACTACGAATACATGCACGCGGACTTCGGCACGGGAAATTGGGGCGGCCGAGCCAACATCAATGCAGCGCGTTTGAGCGCCGGCCTGGTGATTCATGTGGGTGAAATTGCTCCGCCGCCGCCGGTGACTTTGGCTTGCACTGCCAGCCCGACGTCAGTGTTCCCCGGTGACCCGATCACAGTTACAGCCGCGGCTGGAAACCTCAATCCCAAGATGAATGCGGTATATAGCTGGAGCGGCACTGGAGTCACAGGTAACGGCGCCTCTGCCACAGTGGCAACCGGATCGCTGGCACCCGGCACTTATTCGGTGCAGGGCACAGTGAAGGAAGGCAAGGCAGGCAAGGAAGGCTTGAAACCGTGGGAGACAGCCAACTGCTCGGCCAGCTTCACGGTTATGG
>Ga0335074_10004199_pt1 | contig 19818 bp, 21 predicted proteins | sample Lox_Sample_23_FD_206715 | JGI IMG/M metagenome (GOLD analysis project Ga0335074, IMG submission 206715) | Soil microbial communities from Loxahatchee National Wildlife Refuge, Florida, United States - Lox_Sample_2.3 | ecosystem: Environmental > Terrestrial > Soil > Wetlands | place: USA... | reverse complement strand
CGAGGATCGTGAGGCCGACCGCCGCGCCGAGGGCCGCGATCCACCGGAGCCGGGACGCGGTGGTCCGGGGCGCGGTGAGCCGCAGCACGGCCAGAAGCTGTACCGGCACCCAGCTCATGCCGGCGATTAGCCCGAAGTGGGCCACCTGAGCCGACATGGCCCCGGCGAACGCGAACGAGAGCGCCCCGAGCAGACTCGGCAGGCTGGCCAGGCGCAGCGCGCGCAGGAACACGAACATGCCGAGACCGGCGACCGCCCAGGTACCGATCATGTTCAGCGTCCACGCCGCGGCGGGCGGCGCGACGGCGAACAGGAACGTCAGCGGGTACAGGGCGCCGGCGTTCCAGCCGGCCAGCAACGGCGCGCCGCTCCAGATGTACGGGTCATACAGCGGAAAGTGGCCGCCGCGGATCTGCCGCCCGGCCAGCACCCGGAGCGGGAAGTTCTGGGTGAAGTCGTCGCCGGGGAACACGGTATGCCCGGCCAGCGCCGGGATTCCGAACACCAGAACCGGCAGGGCAATGAGGATGGCAACGGCCACGACGTCACCACGCGCGCCTCGAACGCCCCCCGCATCGGGCACGCGCAACGTCCTGGTTACCGGCGCCGCCGGCGAGAGCTCAGATCGCATCAGGAGAAACCCTTGCAACATGATCTTAGAGGATCCTGGTAGAACGCTGGACGGAACCCGCCGGGCGCACGCCGGACTAACGGCCCAGGGACGGATGGCTCACCGACGGACGGCTCAGTCCGTCGCCAGGATCGACACGCAGATGCCGCCGGAGTCCCCCGACCGCGGTTCCGCTTGGCCCAGGCCCCTGCGGTCCTACTGGATGTTAGGCGCCGGAAAATCGATCGTGACTGTGCTTCCGTTGCTCAGCGTGAGCGTGGTCGTAGAGCCAAGTTCGCTCGCGGTTACATCGATCGTGACGCTTTGGCCCGCGCTCAGCGACCCGCTCAACGGACTCACGGTCAAGCCGGACCCCCCGGGCACTGTGATCGTGTACGTCACGGCGCCGCCCTCCGCAGTCAACTCGAACGAGCCCGCATAGCCCGGCGCAACCTCAATTGGTTCGAGCGTGACCGTGGATGGCGTCTCGGTAAGCGTGCCTATTGGCGGGGGCGTGGGGGTGCTCGAGCCGGTCGGGGAGGGCGTGGGCTTCGGCTTCTTGGTCTTGGTCGGCGCCGGGGCCGAGGTCGTCGGGTTCGGCCCGGGTGCGGGCGCCGATGTCACCGGGTTGCCGGCCGCCGTACGGGTCGGCGAGACGGTCGGCGACGGCGAACCGCTCGAACCGGTGGTCGGCGCGAGCGCGACCGGGGCCGGGCCGCTCGCCGACGGCCCGGCGCTCACCGCGCTGTGCGCCGCGGAGTCGGACGGGCCGCCGCCGTGATCGAGCGCCGCGGCCGCGATCGCGCCGCCCGCCGCCAGCAGGATCACCGCGGCGGCCGTGGCGAAGACCACCGTCCGGCCCTGCGGCCACGTCCGGATCGGCGCGAACTCGGCGACCGGCACCGGGAATCCATCCGGGCGGAACGGCTCGGACCGGCGGACGACGTGCTCGCGGTAGCGGACCGCCTCCGGGCTGGTGTCCGACACCAGGCGCAGCACCTGGTTGCGCAGGCCGGGCGGCAGCATGAACACCGGGAGCGCGCTGAGCAGCATCGCCGGGCTCAGCTCGCGCCTCTTGCGCTCGCCGCAGATGTCGCAGTTCTCGATGTGGCGGCTGACGCGCTTGCGCAGCAGCACGGTGAGTTCGCCGTCCCAGTCCGCGAGGATCTCGTCCAGCTCCGCGCACTCCTCGCGACCGGTCCGCGCCACGAGCAGCGCGCCCAGCGACCGTTCCATCTGCCCGCGGGCCCGGGAGGCCAGCGCGTGCGCCTGGTTGACCGGGACCCCGAGCGCTTCGGCGAGATCCGGGCCATCCAGGTCGTGGCGCAGGGTCAGCTCGATGACCTCCCGCTCGCCCGGGTTGAGCCCCGCGATCGCGGACCGCACCAGGTAGCGCACCTCGCCGCGCTCGGTCGCGGCCCCGACCTCGGGCGAGGCGTCGGTCATCTCGCCCGCCTCTTCGAGATCGGTGACCCTGGCCCGGGCGCGCAGCCGGCGATGGCACTCGTTGCGCGCCACCGCGTACAGCCAGGGGCGGAGCCGGTCGGGGTCGCGCAGCCCGTCCAGCTTCGAGGCCGCCACCACGAAGGTGTCCTGCACGGCGTCCGCGGCGTCGGCGGGCTCGGCGAGCAGCGAGCGGCAGTAGGCATACAGAGCGTCCGCGTACCGGTCATAGGCCGCGGCAAGCCCGGCCTGGTCGCCGACCACGATGGCGGCGACGATCTCGCTGTCGCGCATGGGCCAACCGTAGAGCCAGAACACGTTCTGTCACCAGCGCCATTCGGCAACAATGCGGTCATCTCCCTCACCTGGCGCCCGCACGCGCGAGTCACCCGGCGGCCCGCCCTGAATGCCCCCGGGGATCCAGGGCGGCGCCGGGTGACCTGTAACCGGCCCGCCCGCTAGGACGAGGCGCCGTCGGAGTCGACGGGCGAGTCGGTCCAGCGGCGGGGCACGGCGCCGCGCGATGCCGAGCCGGAGCCCGGCGGCGTGCCGCCCGCTCCCGGCCCGGCCTGGCCCCCGCTCAGGCCGGAACCGGGTTGCCCGCCGCGACCGCCCCGGGCCGCCGCGGCCGAGCCCTGCGCCTTCTCGTGCCAGGCCGTTTGCGACGGGGAGAGCGTGAGCGCCCCGCTGGCGTGGGACACGATCGCCAGCGCGACCAGCGCCGCCACCAGGGCGACGGTGATCGTGGATGTCTTGTTGGTGAGCTGCATCGCGGATCTCCTTACGCACCGCCGGCCGCAAACGGGCGGCCATCAACGTCGTGACGGTGGTAGGAGTCCTGGCCCGGCCGCGGGCCAACAACTTTTCCCCGGAGATTTCCGCCCGGGGTCAGGCGGAGAACTGGCCGGCCGCCCGGCCCGGGCCCGGCGGGCCCGCGTACGCTTGGGCGAAGCTCAGCCAGCGGTTGGCGTCTGCCCCGCGGACCACCAGCCGGAGGTCATCGCGGTGCCGCCGCTGGGTGACCAGGAGGCAGAAGTCGATCGCCGGCCCGCTGACGCCCTGCGCGGCGTCCTCAGGTCCCCACGACCACACCTCGCCCCCGGGTGCCGAGAGCTCGATCCGGAACTCCTCGGCCGGCGGGGTGAGTCCGCGGGCCAGGAACGCGTAGTCCCTGGTCCGGACGCCGAGGCGGGCCACGTGCACAATCCGGTCGGTCACCGGCGGCCGCACGCCGAGCGCGTCGGCGATGTCCTGGCCGTGCCCGAACAGCTCCATCAGCCTGGTGGTGGCCAGCGTGGCCGGCGAGACCGAGGCCACCACCCACGGCACCCGCTGCCCCTCGGGCACCCTGGCCAGCGCGGCCTGCAGGCCGGTGCGAGCCTCGCGCCAGACCGCGAGCAGCCGCTCGGGCGGATCCGACGCGAACTCGCTGGCGTCGGCGCCGACGGCCTCGTCGAAATCGGCGATGAGCGCGGCGCGGCGCGCCTCGAAGGCCTCCGCGTCGGTCGCCGCCAGCACGGCCAGCCGGTCCGATGACGCCAGGTGGCTGACCTGGTTGGCGATGCTCCACCCGGGCGCCGGGGTCGCCAGCCGCCACTGGTCGGCGTCGAGCCCGGACACCATCCGGTCCAGCTCATCACCCTCGGCGGCCAGATCGGCCAGCACCTCATCCACTACCGGCACGCCGTTCATCCCATCAGCGGAGGGTTTTCTCAGTCAATACGACTGAGAAAACCCTCCGTTATCTTGATCACGCCCGCGGCCGGGGCGAGGGCTTTAGGGGAGCTGGCCGGGCTTCGCCACGATGCCGGACGCGAGCATGGCCTGCCAGCCGAGGACCTGGCCCTTATGGAAGTGCGCCGTCCCGTCCAGCGCGGTGCTGGTGTGCGCCCTGACCGCGACGTCGACGTACCCCATGTAGGCGTAGGTCTTCGGGTTGACCACGATCTGCTCCTTGAGGTAGCTCTCCTGCACCGTCGAGAAGCCGACCCCGGTCCGGCCGTCCAGATCGGTCACCGAGCGCTCGAAATGCACCCCTGGGTCGCTGGCCAGCACCCCGTACAGCGCGGCCAGCAGCCGCGGCGGCAGCACCACGTTCTGCATCAGCGTCTGGACCGCGTTGAAGACGCCCAGGTTGCCGGTGCCCTCGGTCCCGATCGGGTTGGGCTGCGTGGTCAGGTTGTGCCGGATGACGGCCGTGAGCTGCGCCGGGTTGGTCGGCAGCGAGTTCAGGTAGGCGTAGCTCGCCGACGGCCAGCCGAACGGCACCGGCAGCACGGCCTGGCCTGTCTTGGTGGAAACCGGCGCGTCCGATGGCTTGATGACCAGCTTCCCGCCCTCGATGTACGCGTACTTCTGGTAGTCCACCCGGACCCAGGTCTTCTGCTCGGCCCGGCCGTTGGGCGGCCCGGCCAGGTAGCCGCCGCCCCCCGCGGACGACGTCGCCTGCAGCACGTCGGTGTAGACCCAATCATGCGGCCGGGGATTGAACGGCGGCCGGGCGGCCGCGCTCCGGGTGGCGTAGTCGACCAGCTGGGCCGCGGTGCCCGCGGGCCCGAAGCTCGGGACGGCGTCCGGGTGCGAGGCGCCGACCGTCGGCTTCGCCGGACCCGACGACCCGTGCAGGACGATGACCCCGGTGGCGATGATCGCTGCCGCGGCCACCCCGGCCACGGGCACGACCAGGCGCCACCTGCGCCCCCGGGAGGACCCAGGGCGCCGTGACCCTCCCCCGGCGCGGGCCGCCGGGCGCCCGGATTGCTCCGGGACAGGAGTGGCGACGATCTGCCCGGCGAGGTCGGCGAGGGCGTCGCCGCGCACCATGCGGGCGGCGTCGGCATCGGACACCGGGGATATCCGGCGGATCTGGTTCATGCGAAGTCTCCATGCGTGATGTGGACGGGGGCGGGGGACGGCATCGCCTGGCGGCTGGCGTGCGCGTCGGCGAACCGGCGCCGGGCCCGGTGCAGCCGGATGCGCACCGCGTTGCGCGAGCATCCGAGCACGGCCGCGACCTGGCCGTGGTCGAGGCCCTCCCAGCCGACCAGGGCGAGCAGCTCCCGGTCGGGCTCGGGCAGGCTGCGGAACGCGGCCGCGATATCGGCCAGCTCCCCGGTGTACTCGGGCGGCTGGTACCGGGCGGCGAGCTGGGCGCGGAGCCGGTCGGCGGCCGCTATCCGGCGCCGTTCGCCGCGGCGGTGGTTGGCGAGCACGCGCCGGGCCACGCCGTAGAGCCACAACCGGGCCTGGTCTCCGGGCGGCACCGCGTCGAGCCGCCGCCAGGCGGTGAGGAAGGTCTCGGCGATCACGTCCGCCGCGTCGTCCGGGTTATCGGTACGACGCAGCGCGTACCCGAGGATCGGGGCGCAGTTGGCCGCGTAGACCTCCTCGAAGCGGCGCCGTCGCTCGTCCGAGCCGGCCGGGCCGCCGGGATGCGGGTATCGCAAGGTTGCTCCTTTCGACACCTGCCACATGTCCGCATCGCGCCGAGCATTTCCGGATCCCTCCGGACGGCCCGGGCGGACGAGTCTATGCGCGGGTGCCGAGCGGGAGCGGCGCGTTAATCGCCCAGCTCAGCGCGGCGGCGGGCCACGAAGTCCTCGAGCTCGGCCCGGATGGCGTCGTCCAGGGGCGGCGGCTGGTATTCGGCCAGCGTCCGCTCGCAGATCTCGGTGGCCCGGGCCGTCGTGTCCTTGCCGCCCTGCTTCAGCCAGCGCTCGTAGTTGGCCGTTGACGACAGCAGCGGCCGGTAGAAGCACTCGCGGAACCGCTCCATCGTGTGCGCCGCGCCGAGGAAGTGCCCGCCGTGCCCGACCTCCTCGTGCGCGCCGAACGCCAGCGACGCCTCGTCGATCTCCAGCGGCGTGAACTCGACCCGCAGCATCCGCAGCAGCTCGATGTCCACGATGAACTTCTCGTAGCAGGAGACCAGGCCGCCCTCCAGCCAGCCCGCCGCGTGCATCACGAAGTTCGTGCCGGCCAGGAACGTCGGCAGCAGCGTCATCAGCGACTCGTAGGCGGCCTGCGCGTCGCAGCTCTGGCTGGCGTTCAGTCCCCCGCCGGTCCGGAACGGCAGCCCGAAATGGCGGGCGAGCTGACCGGTGCACAAAAGCCCGATGCCGGACTCCGGGGTCCCGAAGGATGGTGAGCCCGACTGCATGTCGATGTTGGACAGGAACGAGCCGAAGATCACCGGGCAGCCGGGCCGGATTAGCTGCGCCAGCGCGATGCCGGACAGCGCCTCGGCCAGCTGCTGCACCAGCGCGGCCGGGATCGTCACCGGCGACATCGCGCCCATCAGCAGGAACGGCGTCAGCACCACCGGCTGGGCCGCGGCGCAGTACTCGAACTGCGCGTCCAGCATCCGGTCGTCCCAGCGCAGCGGGGAGTTGCAGTTGATCAGCGAGATCGTGGCCGGCGTGGCCTCGATCGCCTCCCGCCCGCCGAACAGGATCTCGGTCATCGCGATCGTGTCGGCGGCGTTCGGGCCGGACACCACGTTGCCCATGTAGATTTTGTCGGTCACGGTCTGCAGCGCGTAGATCATGTCCAGGTGCCGGGAGTCGAGCGGGGCGTCGTTCGGCTCGCAGATCACCCCCCCGGCCGAGTCCAGCTGCGGGAAGGACTGGGCCAGCATCGCCAGCCGGCGGAAGTCGGACAGCGTGGCGTCCCGGCGCACGTCGCCCTCGCGGACGAACGGCGATCCGTAGACCGCGCTGAACACCATGTCGTCCCCGCCGATGTGCACGTTGTTCGCCGGGTTGCGGGCCTGGACGTCAAACTCCCGCGGCGCCAGTGCCACCTGCTCGAGCACGAACTCGGGATCGAGGAAAACGACCTCTCCGTCGACCCGCTGCCCCGCCTTGCGGAACAGATCCACCGCCTCCGGCTTGGCGAACTGCACGCCGATCTCGGAGACGATCCGCCGCCACCCGGCGTCCAGGACGCCGACGGCATCCGGGGAGAGGATCTCGTAACGCGGCATGCGGTTGCGGAACATGTCCTACCTCTGGTTCCCGAAAGCGGCACCGCTTGACCCGTGCGTCGGGCCAAATTTAAGATCACATAGTAGAACAAGGTTCCGCAACATGGAACTAGCCGCCAAGGGGACTCTTTTGACCAGCCCGAACGGAACGCAAGCGGTCGATCGGGCCGCGCAGCTGCTGATCCAGGTCGTGCACGGCGGCCCGGTCACGTTCTCCGAGCTGAACGCGAACTCCGGGCTGGCCAAGAGCACCACCTCGCGGCTGCTGATGGCCCTGGAGCGCAACGGCCTGGTCCAGCGCGACGGCCGGGGCGGGTTCCGGCCGGGCGAGGTGTTCGTCTCCTACGCCTGGCGCAGCGGCGCCGAGGCGGGACTGATCACCGTGGCCCAGCCGTTCCTCGACCGGCTCGGCCAGGCCACCGGCGAGACGATCAACCTGGGCGTGGCCAGCCGCGGCATGGTGGAGCAGATCGCGCAGGTGGACAGCACCTACCTGATCGGCGGGACCAACTGGGTCGGCCTGTCGGTGCCGCTGCACTGCGCGGCGCTGGGCAAGGTGCTGCTCGCCCACGACGCCGCCGAGCTGCCGCCCGGCCGGCTCGTCCGCCGCACCGGGAACACGATCACGAGCCGCGAGGCGCTGCGCGTCGACCTGGCCGAGGTGCGCCGCCGCGGCTATGCCGTGACCAACGAGGAGCTCGAACCCGGCCTGGTCGCGGTGGCGGCGCCGGTCTACCGGGACGGGAACACGGTCGTCGCCGCGCTCTCCGTATCCGGCCCGGCCACCCGGCTGACCCGGTCGCGGGTCCCGGCCGTCGCCACCCGGTGCATGGCCGAGGCCAGCGCCCTGTCCGCCCTGCTCGGCTACCGCCCCGGGCCGAGCCGACGCCAGAGCCAGAGGCAGAAAGAAGGTGCCGCTTGACCAGAGACGAGCTCTTGAAGCAGCTCTACGACGACACGCTGGTCGGCAACGGGCCCGCCGTGCTCGACCTGACCCGGGCCGGCCTCGATATGGGCCTCGGCCCGGAGGAACTCCTCTACGAGGCGCTGATCCCGTCGCTCGAAGAGGTCGGCGCCCGGTTCGAGCGCGGCGACTTCTTCGTGCCCGAGATGCTGATCGCCGGCAAGGCGATGGCCGGGGCGCTGGAGATCCTGCGGCCGCTGCTGGCCGAGACCGGCGCCCAGACCATCGGGAAGATCGTGATGGGCACGGTCAAGGGCGACGTGCACGACATCGGGAAGAACCTGGTCAACATCATGTTCGAGGGCGCCGGGTTCGAGGTGATCGATCTCGGCGTGCAGGTCGCCCCGGAGAAATTCGTGGACGCGATCCGCCAGCACCAGCCCGACATCGTCGGCTTCTCCGCGTTCCTGACCACGACCATGCCGATGTTCAAGGCGAACATGAACGCGCTGCAGAAGGCGGGCATGCGCGACCAGGTGATCGTGATGGTGGGCGGCGCGCCGGTGACCCAGGAGTACGCGGACGTGGTCGGCGCCGACGGCTACGCGTCCGACGCGTCGGCCGCCGTGGTCAAGGCCAAGGAACTGCTGCAGCGGCGCCGCGCGATGGCGCCCGCCTAGCCCAACCGGAGCGAGCAAACGGAGCGCGCATGGAGACCGTCCTGCACTCGGCCAGCAAGGAGCTGCGGATCGGCCCGGAGCAGCCGTTCTGCATCGTGGGCGAGCGGATCAACCCGACCGGGCGCAAGATCTTCCAGGAACAGCTGCGCCGGGGCGACCTGTCCCGGATCGAGATCGACGTGGCCCAGCAGGTGGCCGGCGGCGCGATGATGCTCGACGTCAACATGGGCGCTCCGCTGGCCGACGAGGCGGAGCTGATGGTCGCCGCGGTCAAGCTCATCCAGGGCCTGTGCGACCTGCCGCTCTGCCTGGACTCGTCGATCGTCGAGGTGCTCGAGGCCGGGCTCGCCGCGTACGAGGGCAAGGCCCTGGTCAATTCGGTGACCGCGGAGGATGAGCGGCTGGATGCCATCCTTCCGCTGGTCCGGCGGCACGGCGCGGCGGTGATCGCGCTGCCCAACGACGAGGAGGAGATCCCGGAAGAACCGCAGCGCCGCCTCGAACTGGTCCGCAAGATCGTGGAGGTGGCCACCGGTAAGTACGGCATCCCGATCGAGGACATCGTGATCGACCCGCTGGCCATGCCGGTCGGCGCGGACACCTCGCTGGTGCTCAGCACGCTGGAGACGATCCGGCTGGTGCGCGAGGAGTTCGGGCTGAACATGACGCTCGGCGCGTCCAACGTCTCGTTCGGGATGCCGGACCGCGGCTCGATCGGCGCGGCGTTCCTGCCGATGGCCGCGCTCAGCGGGCTGACCAGCGCGATCATGGACGCCCGCTCGCCGCAGCTGGTCCGCGCGGTCAAGGCGGCCGACCTGCTGACCAACAAGGATCCCTGGGGCGCCAGCTGGATCGCGGCGCACCGGGCGGCCCAGGCCGCCGCGGCGCAGCAGGCGCAAGCCGCCGGAACATGACCCACACGACGACCGACCAGCCGGCCGAGCTCTCCGGCCGACCCACGCGCGTCGACCTGGAGTTCCAGCCCAGCGGCACCAGGGTCCGGGTGCCGCCCGGCGTGACCGTCTTCGACGCCGCGAGCTGGAACGGGATCGCGATCGACTCCACCTGCGGCGGCCACGGCACGTGCAAGAAGTGCAAGATCAGGATCGAGCGGGGCAGCGTCCCGCCGTCGCCGCTCGATGCCCGCGCGTTCACGCCCGACGAGCTGCGGTCCGGCTGGCGGCTCGCCTGCCGGGCCCAGGCCGACGGCGACCTGCTGATCGAGGTCCCGCCCCTGGTCACCAGGCCGAAGGCGGCCACGGTCGGGGTCGGCCGCCAGGTCATCCTGCGCCCGGCCGCGCAGAAGCGCTATCTCGAGCTGGCCGAGCCGTCCCTCTCCGACCAGCGCACCGACCTCGAGCGGGTCCTCGACGCGGTGGATGACCTGGAACTAAGGGTCGACCTCGACGTGCTCCGGTCGGTCGGCTCGGTGCTGCGCGCCGCCGACTACCGGGTGACCGCCGTGATCGTCGACGACGTCCTGATCGACGTGCAGCCCGGCGACACCACCGCCCGGCTGTACGGGATCGCGTTCGACCTCGGCACCACGACGGTGGTGGCGACGCTGCTCGACCTGAGCACCGGCACGCCGCTGGCCGTCGCGTCCATGCTGAACAAGCAGCAACCGGTTGGCGCGGACGTGATCACTCGCATCAGCTCGATCATGATGGGGTCCTTTACGCTCGCCACCGTGGCGGATCTGGCTCACCAGACGCTGTCGGAGCTCGCCGCCGAGGCCTGCGGCCAGGCTGGCGTCGACCCGGCCGAGATCTGCGAGGTGGCGCTGGCCGGGAACGCGACCATGATTCACATCGCGCTGGGCATCGACCCCGAGCCCCTGGGCGTCGCGCCGTTCATCATGGCCGCCAGGCAGCTACCGGAGGTGCGGGCCTCGGCCGACCTTCGGCTGCGGGTCCATCCGGGAGCCAGGGCGTTCATATTCCCAGCCTTTGGGGCTTACGTGGGCGGGGACATCACCGCTGGCCTGCTGGCCTCGGGCATGGACCGGGACGCGCGCACGCGGCTGTTCATCGACATCGGCACGAACTGCGAGATCGTGCTGGGCAACCGGGACTGGCTGCTCGCCACCGCCGCCCCGGCCGGGCCGGCGTTCGAGGGCGCGGCGATCCGCTGCGGGATGCGCGCCGCGGACGGCGCGATCGAGGTCGTGTCGTTGTCACCGGCTGGCGTGGAACTACGCGTCATCGGGGACGCCGAGCCGGCCGGGCTGTGCGGCTCGGGGCTGGTGGACGCCGTGGCCAGCCTGGTGGCGGTGGGGCTGCTCGACCGGTCGGGCCGGTTCGTGCCCGAGGACGAGGCCGCGGCCCGGGCGCCCGGGCTGGCCGGGCGGCTGACCATGCTGGGCCAGGAGCGGGTGTTCGTGCTGCACTGGCTGGCCGAGCCCGGGGACGTCGCGCGCTCGGTCTACCTGACCCAGCGGGACGTGCGGGAACTCCAGTTCGCCAAGGCGGCGATCGCGACCGGCTGGAACATCCTGCTCCAGGAGGCCGGGCTGACCCCGGGCGACGTCCAGCAGGTGCTGCTGGCCGGGTCGTTCGGCAGCTACCTGTCGCCCGCCAACGCGATCCGGCTCGGGCTGGTCCCCCGGCTGCCGGTGCTGCGCGTGGTCAGCGCCGGGAACGTGGCCGGCGAGGGGGCCAAGATGGCGCTGCTCTCGGTGCGGGAGCGGGCCGGGGCCCTGGCGCTGCAGGAGGAGGTGAGGTATGTCGAGCTCTCCGACCGCGCCGACTTCAACGACGCCTTCGTCGACCAGCTGCAGTTCCCGGAGTGAGGGTGGCATCGCCGCCGGTGCCCCCGCGCCCGCCATTGCCGCCGGTGCCCCCGCGCCCGCCATTGCCCTCATCGCGTGCGGCGCCCTGGGCGGCCACGTCCGGGAGATCGCCGCCCGCCGGGGCTGGGTTTTCGAGCTGCACCAGCTTCCCGCGCTGCTGCACAACCACCCGGAGCGGATCGCCCCGGCCGCCGAGCGGCTGGCCCGCGAGCTGCAGGCCCGCGGGCTGCGGGTCGCGCTCGGCTACGCGGACTGCGGCAGCTACGGCGCGCTCGACGAGTTGTGCGCCCGGCTGGGCCTGCGCCGGCTGCGCGGGCTGCACTGCTACGACGTGCTGGCCGGCCCGGACCGGCTGCGCGAGGTCTTTGAGCGCGAGCCGGGCACCTACCTGCTGACCGACTTCCTGGTGCGCGGGTTCCGCCGGCTGGTGCTGGCCGAGCTAGGCCTGGACGCCCGCCCGGAGCTGTGGCCCGACTACTTCGGCCACTACCGGCGGGTGGTGTGGCTGGCCCAGTCCCGGGATGCCGCCCTGGACGCCGAGGCCGCCGCCGTCGCGGCCATGTTCGGCCTGCCGCTGACCGTGATCGACGTCGGCACCGCCGGCCTGGAGCGCGAACTCGAGCTGCTGCTGGACCTCGATGCCACCCCTGCCACCCCCGTCGCAGCGGCCACCGCAACAGCGCTCGTGCCGCCAGCCACCCCAGTTGCTCCCGTCGTCTCGGCCACTCCAGCCGCTCCGGTCGCTGCAGCCCCGCCAACCTTGCCCCTCGCCCCGGCCCGCGCCTATTCCCCGCTCCCCCGCGAGCCGAGCCCGGCGATGAAAGTGAACCTGTTGCACACAGGTGTGACCGAGATTCACATTCATCACGGCGGTGAGGGGCGCGAGAGCGGCGCGACCTGATGCGCGGCGGGCTGGCGCGGGCAGCGGCGCTCCTCGAGCGGCCCCGGTACGAGGTGTTCCCGGCGGCGTCTACCGAGGAGTCGGTGCTGGAGTGGGTGCCGGCCGACCTGACCGTGACGGTGACGGCCTCGCCGACCAAAGGACTCGGACCCACCTTGGACCTCACCGAGCGGCTGGCCGGCCGGGGCTACCGGGTGGTCCCGCATCTGTCCGCTCGGCTGGTGCGCGACGACGCCCACCTGGCCGAGATCGTGGCCCGGCTGCGGGCGTGCGGGGTGGACGACGTGTTCGTCCCGGCCGGCGACGCTGACCCGCCCGCCGGGCGTTTCGACAGCGCCCTCTCACTGCTGAACCGGCTGGCCGAGATGGGCCGGCCGTTTGCCCGCGTCGGCGTGACCGGCTACCCGCAGAGCCACCCCAGGATCGGCGACGACGTCACCATCCAGGCCATGTGGGACAAGCGCCATCACGCGGCCTACCTGGTCAGCAACCTCTGCTTGGACCCGCGAACGCTGCGGCACTGGATCGTCCGGGTGCGCGCCCGCGGCGTCACCATGCCGATGTTCGTCGGCATCGCCGGACCGGTGGACCGGACCCGGCTGCTGCGGATGGCGGCGAAGGCGGGGGTCACCGAGTCGGCCCGGTTCCTGGCCGGGCATACCGACTGGCTGCTGCGCCTCGGCACCCCCGCCGGTTACCGCCCGGACCGGCTGCTGGCCCGCACCGGCGGCACGCTGGCCGATCCGGCCTCGAAGGTCGAGGGCCTGCACATCTTCACGTTCAACCAGGTGCGCCAGACCGAGCTATGGCGGCGCGAACTGGTCAGTCCACTTCGTTGACCCCATCGCTGACCGAACGGCGGAAGCGGGAGGTCACCCAGCGGATCTGCGGAAGGGCGTGACCTTCCCGGTCGGCTTCGAAGGATCGCTTGAGCGCGGCCCAGCTCGGCATGCCGTGCTCACGGGCGATGGCGAGCTGAGCCTCATGCAGAGCCGAAAACTCGCCCGCGGCCAGGCGGCGCTTCGCCTCAAGTTTCAGGTAGCGCAGGCTTGCACGGCCCGGAACGGAGCGCGGCTGATCGGACACGGCAGTCCTTCCCTCAGCCCGGGGTCCGCGACATCGGGCGGGAAAGAACGGCACTGGCATAACCCGTGCGAACCGGTGAGCTTGAAGCTCTGCCCGCGGACCCAGCGGCAGCCGGACTGCCACGAATTAGGTTACAGCCTTTCGCCTGTGGCCCTTCTCGCCCGGCTCGGACCAGGCGAAGAGCGTGATCCCGAGGTGCACTATCGTGCTGAGCTGTGACAGCGCCCCGCATTGCCGTCGGTCCGGCCGATACTCCCTTTAGCGAGCAAGCCGAGAAGGCGATCCGGAACGCGGGCGGCGAGGTGACCGACGTCGACGCCAAGGCCGACGCGCTCGTCTGGCTGAACCCAGGCGACCTCGACGAGTTCCGGGCCGCGCTGGGCGCCGCGAGCTCGGCTCGCTGGGTGCAGCTGCCGTTCGCCGGGGTCGAGAAAGTGGCCGAGGCCGGGCTGTTCGACCCCGCGCGCGTCTGGACCTCGGCCAAGGGCGCCTACGCCGACCCGGTCGCCGAGCACGCCCTGACGCTGGCCCTGGCCGGCCTGCGTTTGCTGCCGAGGCGAATTGCGGCCAGGTCCTGGGGCAAGCAGGGCGGGACCAGCCTGTACGACCAGCCGGTCACGATCCTCGGCGGCGGCGGCATCACCGCCAGCCTGCTCGAGCTGCTCGCACCGCTGCGCGTCACCGCGACCGTGGTCCGCAACCGGCCCGACCCGGTGCCCGGCGCGGCCAGAACCGTGGGTCAGGCCGACCTGCACGAGGCGCTCGCCGACGCCCAGGTCGTCTTCCTGGCCCTGGCACTCACCCCGGACACGCAAGGGATCATCGGGGCCGCCGAGCTGGCCGCGATGCGCCCGGACGGCTGGCTGGTCAATGTGGCCCGAGGCGGCGTTGTCGACACCGACGCCCTGGTCGCGGCGCTGACCGAGGGCACCATCGCGGGCGCGGCGCTCGACGTGACCGAGCCCGAGCCGCTGCCCGACGGGCACCCGCTGTGGGACATGGAGAACTGCATCATCACCCCGCACACCGCGGACACCACCGAGATGGTGGTGCCGCTGCTGGCCCGCCGCATCCACGAGAACGTGGTCAGGTTCGCGGCCGGCGAGCCGCTGGAGGGCATCGTCGATCCGTCCCTGGGTTACTAGGAGCGGCCCGCGTCATGCGCGTCGCGGCGAACCCGGCCGCGTTCGTAGCCCATCACCGCTCCGGGGCTTTCTAGCGAGCGCGCCAGCTCGGGCGGCGGCGGCAGCGATGGCGGCGGCACCGTCGGCGACGTCCTGGCCGGGCGGATCGCCGGCGATGAACAGCCGGTAGTAGATGAGGGCCGTCAGCGTCTCGATCACGGCGGCCGCGTCGGTGCCCGGCGGCAGTTCGCCGCGCCGCGCGGCGCGGTCGATGATCGTGGTCATCGCGGCGACGCGGACGGCCAGAAAACGCGACAGCACGTCCCGGGCCGCGGGATCCTGCACGGCCGCCGCCACGATGCTGGCGAACGCCGCGCTGATGGCCGGGTCCCTGACGCTGGCCACCACGCTGCGGGCCAGCGCGCGCAGGTCGGAGCCGAGATCTCCCGCATCGGGCACCGGTATCCGCTGCTGCGCGAGTTCGGCCATGACGTCGGCGAGCAGCCCGTCGAGGCTCCGCCACCGCCGGTAGATGGTGGTCTTGGAGATGCCGGCGCGGGCCGCGACCCGCTCCACCGTCGTGCCCCGGTACCCGTGCTCGGTCAGCTCGTCGATAACGGCCCGCATGACCGCCGCCCGGGTGCGTGCGGTCCGGCCTCCCGGCCGGACCGTGCCTGGCCCTTCCACCACCAAAGTGAACTCCAGTTGCGTTAGTGCGTGGCGCCCGATAGTCTGGCCACTAATGCAACTCTAGTTCTCTTAGGAGCCGCGATGCGCAGCATTTCGGCGACCGTCGACATCACGGCGACCCCGGAGCAGGTCTGGGACGTCCTCGCCGACCTGGCCGCCTACCCGGAGTGGAACCCGTTCATCCGATCGGCCTCCGGCCGGCTGGCCGAGGGAGCGAAGCTCACCCTGCGGATGGTCCCGCCCGAGGGCCGGGCCATGACCTTCCGGCCGACCGTGCTCGCGGCACGGCCCGGTCAGCTGCTGCGCTGGATCGGCCGGCTGATCGTGCCGGGCATCTTCGACGGCACCCACCAGTTCGCCCTCGAGGACCTCGGCGGGCGCACCCGCATGACCCAGTCGGAGACCTTCCGGGGCCTGCTGGTCCCGTTCACCGGCAAGACTCTCGCACGGACCGAGGAGGGCTTCCGCGCCCTCAACCAGGCACTCAAGGAGCGAGCCGAGCGCAACCGCGCGTGACCGCCCCGCGGCCGGGCTAATGGCCGCTCGGGCCTCAGCGTTCCCAGCCCGATTCCAAGCACTTGCTTGACATATCCGGAGTTCGGCGCGGATGATTCCAAGCATGTCCTTGGAATCTCGCCCGCCCGCTCCGGCACACCCTGGAGGCTCAGAAGACGCGGGCGGGCCGGAAGACCCGCACCGTCAGCGGCTCCGGTTGCTCGATGATCCGGTGGCCATCCGGGCGCTGGCCCATCCCGTGCGACTGGACCTGCAGGCCCTCATCGGCCGCGCGGGCCAGATCACTGCCGCCGACGCGGCGCGCGAGCTCGGCATCAGTCACGGCCTGGCCTCCCACCACCTGCGGCAGCTGGCCAAGTACGGCTTCGTCGAGCAGGCGCCGGGCAAGGACAATCGGGAGCGGCCGTGGCGGCTCACCCATACGTCCACGAGCTGGCGCGAGGCCATGGGGACGCCGGAAGGCCAGGCCGCCGCCGCGGTGTTCGAGGAAGTCCTGGCCGAGCGAGCGGTCGCCAGCCTGCGCGGCTGGCTGCGGCGGCGCGGCGACTGGCCAGGCGAATGGCAGCAGCACACCGGGGTGGGCGCGTCCACGATCTATCTCACCGGGCCGGAACTGGCCGAGCTCGAAGCGGCCATCGAGGGCCTGATCAAGCGCTACGTCGACGAGCGGCCCATCGACGACGTCGCCTCACGCCCGGAGGGTTCCGTGCCGGTCGACATCACGCAGATCATCTCGGTGCCGCTGGCCGCGCCCCCCGGGGACAGCTGACGTGCGCGCCACCTGGCGGCTGCTGGCCGCGCACCGGGACCTGCGCCTCTTGCTGTCGGCGGGCCTGATCTCCCTGGCCGGGGACTGGATCTTGCGGGTCGGCCTGGCCTACCGGGTCTACGCGCTGACCGGCTCGACGATCGCGTCGGCGCTGACGATGGCGTCGTCGTTCCTGCCGCAGCTGCTGCTCGGCCCGCTGGGCGGGGTGTTCGCGGACCGATGGGACCGCCGGCGCACGATGATCGTCGCCGACCTGCTGCTCGCGGCGGGACTGCTGCCGCTGCTGCCGGTGCACGGGCGCGGGCAGGTCTGGCTGGTCTTCGTGGTGCTGCTGTGGGAGGGGGCGGTCGCGCAGTTCTTCTCCCCGGCCGAGCAGGCGATGCTGCCCGCGCTGGTACCCGGCGAGGCACTGGTCACGGCCAACGCTACGGGCGGCCAGGTGCAGAACCTGTCAAGGCTGGCCGGCTCCGCGGCTGGCGGGGTCATCGCCGCGGTCGGCGGGATCGGCGCCGTGGCCCTGGCCGACGCGGCCAGCTTCGTCCTCTCCGCCGCACTGATCGCGCTGATCCGCGCTCCAGCGCGGACGGCTGGCGCCCCGAAGACGGCCGCATCGATCACGTCCGGGATCGCGGCGGTGCGCGCCGAGCTGAGCGAGGGCCTGCGATGGTCGGTGCGCCACCGCGTCGTGCGGGCCCTGACCGTCTTCATCCTGGTCACCTCGATAGGTGAGGGCATCATGAGCACGCTCTTCGCGCCGTTCATCCGGCACGTCCTGCACGGGAGCAGCCAGGCCTACGGCGTCATCGCCGCCGTCCAGGCCGTCGGCGGCATCGCGGGCGGGCTGCTGGCCGCTTCGGTGGGTCACCGGGCTTCCCCGGCGAAGCTGCTGAGCTGGGGTGCCGTGGCGTTCGGAGCGATCGATCTGGGCATCTTCCTGTACCCGCTCGGCTACGTCGCCGTGTGGCCAGCCGCGCTCGGCATGGTCCTGGTCGGCATCCCGGGCGCGCTCACCCTCGCCGGCGCGATGACGCTCTTCCAGCGCAACACCGAGGACTCGTACCGGGGTCGCGTGTTCGGATCCCTGAACGCCGTGGAGGGCGTCGCGATCCTGGCCGGGACCGCGGGCGCGGGCCTACTCGGCCAGGCGGTCGGCATCATCCCGGTGCTGGCCCTCCAGGGCGCAGGCTATGTCGTGGCCGGGCTGGCCATGCTGATCGCGCTGCGGCCCGGACCCCGGACGGCGGGCCGGCCCGCGGCCGGCCTCATCGGGTCCGCCGAAGCGGCGAACTGATCGCCGCCAACCGGACGGACCAAGGCGGAACACCGCAGGCGCAACGGCGGCCCCGGCACATCCCAGAGCCGCGGGCCGTCACGAGGAGCGCGCTCCCGCGCCGGCCGTGACCGGAGCCGGAACGGCCAGGGCACCAAGCCGCCCGGCCAGCCACGCCACCTGGTCCCTGGTCACGCTGTAGCAGATCGTGTTGCCCTTGCGCTGGGTTGTGACCAGCCCGGCCTCGCGCAGCGCCTTCAGGTGGGCCGAGATGGTGGGCTGAGAGACGTCGAAGAACTCGGTGAAGTCGCAGGCGCAGATCTCCGGCTCGGCCGCCAGCCGCGTCATGATCCCCCAGCGCACCGGGTGGGCCAGGGCCCGGAGCACGTCGATCTCGTTAATCACTTGACCACCATATCGCCTCGCGTAAATATAGTTCTAACCCTATATAGTCGGGAGGCGATGACCATGCCTGATGGCGGCGGCGCATTCGGGGGTCGGGACGTGCTGGACGAGGGCCTGAGCAGGCTGGCCGCCACCGGGCCGGAGTTTCACGGGGGCCTGTCCAACCACGGGCCGATGGCGGCCGAGGCGATGATCCGTCTCGGCCGCGCGGACGAGGTCGAACCGTGGCTGGACGGTTACATCCGCCTGCTCGAGGAGCCGCCGCAAGCGACCGGCAAGATCACCGACGAGAACTGGCGCGAGGCGCTCGGCGTCGCCCGGCGGGTCGGCGACTGGGAACTGTACCTGCGCAACCAACTGGCCGAAGATCCGTGGCCGGACGTGCTCGCCCGCTGGTGGCCGCGGCTGACCCCCGGCCTGGCCGCCGCCGCGACTCACGGCATCATCCGCACCTCACACGCGGCGCGCAGCCTGGCCGCCGATCAGACCGGCGAACGGCTGGCCGAACTCGCGCGCGGCATGGCCTACTGGGCAGCGTCCTATCTGGAGGTGCCCGGGGCCGCTCGCGCTCTCGGCGGGCTGGACCTGCAGGCCGCGGTGGCCGGGTTGCCGGTACCCGCGGACCCGGTGCCCGGATGGCTCATCACCGATCGCATCCGAGCCGGCCTGGCCGGCGAGCCTGGCTTCCCCGCCGCGGTCGCGGCGCTGCGCCCGCCCGATGACGTGGGCACCGGCCTGCTGGAACTCGGCACCACGTTCGCGCGGGTCTTCGTGGTCTACGGGCGCAGCCAGCCGATCGGCTTCCTGCACGCGGTGACGGCGCCGGTGGCGGCACGGTCCGCACTCGAACTGCTACCCGCCGACCTGGGGCGGCCGACCCACGACCGGCTCTGGCAGGTGGCCGCGGCCCTCTACTCGGTGCATGCCACCGGCGCCGAGCCTGAGCCGGTGCCGGCCGTCGACCCGCCCGCGCCGGACGTGCTGGCCGACCGCGCCGTGGCCACCGGTGACGAGCACGCGATCAAGCTGACCGAGGCGTGCCTGCGGCTCTACGCCGAGTCGCCCGACCCGGTGCTGCTGCACGCCGCGGCACGCGGCTGCGAACTGCTCGGCTGAGCGCGCACCCGGCCGGTCCGCCTCAGGTCGCGGCCCGCTCCCGGCTCTCGGCGGTCTCCCGCGGGTCATGAACCGTGGCGACCGCGCCGGGATCGAATTCGGTGTGGTGCTGATGGGTGTAGAAGCGGACCTCGTGACCGTCGGGGTCGCTGGACGCCGTGGCCGGACGGGCTCAGGTCGGGGCGCGCACCGTGTACGTGCGGTTTGGCAGCAAGGCCGCGCTGTTCAAGCGGGTCGTCGACGTGGCCATCGTCGGCGATGCCGAGCCGGTCGATGTGCTGGGCCGCGACTGGATGCAGGCCGCGCTGACCGCCCCCACCGCCGCCGAGCGGATCGCGGCCAGCGCCGCCGCCGGCCGCCAGATCATGGAGCGCACCGGCGCCCTGTTCGCGGTCGCCCAGTAGGCCGCCGCGGTCGAGCCATTGATCGCCGGGTTCTGGCAGCAGGGGCGCGAGCAGACCCGCCAGGCTCATGCCGTGTTCTGGAGCCGGATGGCCGACGACGGCCTGCTCGATCCCGCCGTCGACCT
>Ga0335074_10004198_pt1 | contig 19819 bp, 20 predicted proteins | sample Lox_Sample_23_FD_206715 | JGI IMG/M metagenome (GOLD analysis project Ga0335074, IMG submission 206715) | Soil microbial communities from Loxahatchee National Wildlife Refuge, Florida, United States - Lox_Sample_2.3 | ecosystem: Environmental > Terrestrial > Soil > Wetlands | place: USA... | reverse complement strand
GACGGCGCGAGTGGCGGGTTTTCGAGGCGAGTTTCTGTGGGAGCTCGAGATTGCGGCGCGGCAAAGCGTGGCGTTGGCCGAGGCTTTTCCAGCGGAGAAGTACGGCTGGCGTCCGGATGCAAAGGCGCGTTCGGTGAGCGAGGTGTTTGTCCACGTGGCGACCGGCAACTTCATGTTGCTGGACGCGATTGGCGTAGCCGCTCCGGCGGACCTTTACGCAGCGGTTCCGGCTGATGGCCTGGAGCGGTTCGCCGGGCTGATGCGCAGGAACGACGAACTGGCGGCGAGCGTTCGGGAAAAGGATGCGGCCGTGGACCTGCTGAAGCGATCGCTGCAGGCGGTGGAGCGGTCGTTCCACCAGGCCAGCGACGCCGAACTCGACAGGCGGCTGCATTTCTTTGGCGAGGCGACAACGGTACGACGCGTCTACCTACGCCTGCTGGCGCATACCCACGAACACATGGGCCAGATGATCGCGTACCTGAGGTTCAACGGCATCGCGCCTCCGTGGCCGGATTGGAGGCCGGATCGGCGGGGGCGACAGGGGGCAGGTTTGTAGATAAAGGCGAGGCTTTTAGATATCCCACCCTAACCGATTCGCAAAAGGCGCGAATCGGTCAGGGTGGAGCGCCCGGCAGTAGTGGTGCGGTGTCTGGCATCGTTCCAACGCGAGCCGCCCGCCCGCTCATCGCGATGGAACTGCGATGAACGGGGCACAACCTTCTAATCAGCAGGAGAGAACGCCAATACAATCGATTTGCGGGCCACCCCGCCCTGTCGCCCCACTTGTGGATCGGCGCTAGTGGGGTGGGGTGGCGTACTTGCCTGCCTTGACCCATAGCCAGTCGCCGCCGTCGGTGATGCTGGCGGGGTTCTTCACGACATAGAGCAGCGCCGTCGCCGGCGCGAAGCATTCCCGGTAGATGTCGGCCGTGGCCTCTCCGGCCTGGCCGAAATAGACATCCATGCGAAACTTTTTGGGAACGCTGGCGACGCGGAAGACGCCGTCGTGGCCGGGCGATGCGATCTCGTGCAGTCCTCCGCCCTTGAAGGTAACGTGGCCGTCGTTGGCAATGTTTTCGGTATAGCGGGGCGAGGGCTCGGTGAGCACATCGAGGTCGACGGCGACCTGAATGCCGGTGGCGATGGGCTCCATGGCGCCTGCGTGGACAACCCGAAAGATCATGGAGCAGGAGTTTTGCGAAACGGCACCTCCGGCGTAGATTGCGTTCACATAGTTCTGGCTATTGTCTCCGGTGAGCGCGGCGATCTCATCGGACTGACCCGGCGGGAGCGAAGGAGCGGCGGCGGCCAGATCGGCCATGGTGTGACAGTTTGGCGGGAGGGCGAATTCAGAAGCCGGCGGCGGGCCGAGGGTGAGAGAGGTAACCTCGGTCATGGTGATGGGCGCGCCAGTGGGCGGAAGGAGCTGAGCCTTTACGACCATGCCGGTTTTGGTATCCACCCAGGCCTTCATAGCGCCGTCGGCGGTGGGTGCGGTTTGGACAATGCGGGTGGAGAATCCGTGGAGAGCTTCCATGCCGAGCTGCTTGAGGCCGGGCTGGTTGAGGTCGCCCGCGCCGGCGAATGGATCGCCCCAATTTCCAGTGAAGTTCGCCTTGATGCAGGCGACGTCGGCGTGCACCGGGTCCCAGGTGTACTTCACCATCTTCTGGAGATCGTAGAAGGTGCGGATATTGGAAAAGCCTCCTGCGACGGGCGCTGGGGTGCGCTGGTTGACGACGGCCTTCGAATCAAGCCGGTACGTGTTGACGACGGTGACGGGTCCGGCCATGGTGTTGTTGGCGGTGACGGAGTAGGCGGTTGGGGCGGGGGTGGTTTGCGCCGTCAACAGCCCGATGTTGGCCAGGAGGACCATGCCGGAGCCGGATACAGCAAGCCCGCGTAGGAGCATTGTTTTGTCCCTTCCATGCCGGCGTTTGCTGCGCAGAGCGGGCCCCCGGAAGCCGGAGAAGCCAATATAGCAGCGAGGAAGCATGAGAAGGCCAGCAAAAACGGGTGGAACCGGTTCGATGGGCACCCGACGTGGCTAAGGGTGGTGGGATGGACCTCCATCCCAGGTCCCTCCGCCGCGGCGATGTGCGGCATCCCGCGTCTTTTGAGCGGCATCAGACCAGTGCAGGACGGACGACATTCCATTCCGGCGCGACGTTGTTTCCGCCGGATCGGTTTCGTGTCAGACTTTGTCGTAGTGCAACACTTTTTCGACGACATGCGACATTCCCTTCGCGACCACATTCACTATCTGGAAAGCACCATTCGATCGGTTCGGGATCGTATGAGGAAGCGGAACCTCAGCCTGGACGAGGTTCAGGATCTCGAGCTGCAACTGACCCTTGCCCAGAGTGCGCTGGAGCATTACCGCAAGGCCTACGCGCTGGAGCTAAGCGTCTCCGGGGCGGAGCCACCCGAGGGGCCCGACAGCAAATCGGAAGACGGCGCCGGCAATGGGGAACATCCGGAGAGTGAGCGGAAGAAGCCGGGTCTCGCTGTGGTGACGCGGAACCGTGCGCGGAAAAAGACGCGCGAAGGGTTGGTTTATTCCGTTGCCGCATCCGCCTGCAGGAAGTGCGCCTGAAGGGCCGCATTGGCCGGAGATTGAGAGGGATGCCGTCCCACCCTGGCGACAAAAGCAACGATGTCGCGAGGGTGGGGCAACCGGTGTGGGCATGCGGGAAGGCTATTGGGGTTGGGGTGAGGACTCCTGGGGCTGGCCCTGGCCGCCGCGGTGCTGCATGCGCTGCTGCATGGCGGTGTATTTCTGTTTCTGATCGTCGTTGAGGACGGCCATGATCTTGGAGTCGGTGTCGTCGCGGATGGTTTTGGCCTGGGCGCGGCGATCATCCTGCGACAGCGAGTCATTCTGGAAGAGCGCCTGCATCTTCTGGTCGCGATCGACGAGGAGGGGCTTGATCTGCGCTTGCTGGTCCGAGGTGAGGTTGAGCTCGCGGGTAAGGCGATCCAACTGGCGGTCGGGGTTCATACCGCGGCCGTGGCCCCATTGGCCCTGGCCGGGCTGGGGCTGTGGGTTGTCCTGGGCCTGAGCAGCACCGCAGGCGCCGAGCGCAAGCATGCCTCCGAGGGCGAGGACGAAGAAGGATGTTCTCATGGGGTGCGGTCCTCCGTGGGGGATTGTGCCGGCGGCGAGTTGCGCAGTGTGCGTGGCTCGCCGTCAACGGAGTTAGACGGAGGATGGGTGTCGCGGACGACGCTGGGGAGAGAATTTGCGGAGTGTCAAGCGAGGGCGACCGAGTATCCCGGGGCCCAAGGTCGAGACCCTGCGGCAGCCTCAGGGCAGGGCTCTGGGGCACCTCGGGAGTTCGCCAGGAAAGGTGCGTGCTACGACAGTGCGAGGTTGAGGTTATCGATGGCTTCGTCGATTTCCTGGCGGTTCTTGAAGCCGACGGTGACGGCGTCCACGTTGGCTTGCTGGAAAGCGAAGCGCATGGCCTCGACGCGGTCGTTGTGCTGGGTGAAGAGGCCGTTGCCGCAGAGCTTCATGCTGATGACGCCCATGCCGTCCTTCTTGACCTGGTGGACATGGTCGACCACTTCGGAGACGTTCTGGGGGTGGTTGGTGTCGTCGAGCCCATTGGGGCCGTCCATGCGGGTGCCCTTCTGGTTCATGCGGATCATGGCGATCTGAAGCCAGGGATTGCCGGGCATCTGGCGGAGGGCAGGCAGGCCGTGGACGCTGGCGCCGCGAGAGAGGATGGTTTTCTTTGCCTGGAAGTGCTCGATGCCGTCCTGCCAGGGCTTGGTGGTTTCGACCCAATCGCCCGTGTGCTGCCAGTGAAGGAGCATGATGTCGAAGTAGTCGGTCTGGGAGGTACGGAGCATGTCGTCGAAACGCTGGTGGGGATCGACGCCGGAGTCGGTGGTCACCTTGGTCATGAGGACATAGCTGTCGCGCGGGTAGGGCTTGAGGGCTTCGCCGAGCATGGCGGGGGTGGCGTACGACTCGGCGGTCTCAAAAAAGCGGATGCCGCGGTCGTAGGCGTAGGCGACGAGATCGGAAAAGGCTTTCTGGCCGAGCTGGGCCTGGACGTAGCCGTTGTTGGTTCCGGTGCCGAAGGCGAGGCGGGTGCACTGGATGCCGGATTTGCCCAAGGTGACCTTGGAGAACGCGGTTTGCTTTTCCGCCTGGAGCAGGGGAGCTCCGACGCTGGCGAGGGTGCCGGCGGCGATGCCGGTTTTGAGGAAATCGCGACGCGAGTAGCCGTTCATGCGGGACCTCCGGCCGCGGAGTGCGGTTGGGGGAATGGTAGCAGAAAAGCAGGGGACAGGGGGCAGGGATCAGGGTCAGACAGGCTGGGACCCTTCGGCTTCGCTCACAGGGCAGGCTCGGGGACAACGAGACAAGAAATAAAGCGTGGTATGGTGAAGCAATTTCAAAGAGAGGGCGGGAGGCGCGATGAAGGCGACGGCATGGTTGCGGATTGCGGCGGTACTGACGCTGGTGCATTCGGTGCTGCACACGGTGGGAGGCGTGTTCGGGAAGCCGGCTCCCGGGCCGGCGAGCGCGGCGGTGGCGGCGATGCAGGCGAACCATTTTGTGTTCATGGGCGCGACGCGGACGTTCTGGGACTTTCATATCGGCATGGGACTGGCGGTGACCATCTTCCTTACCGTGGAAGCGATCGTGTTCTGGTTGCTGGGCGGGGTGGTGAAGCAGGATGGAGCTCGGCTGCGACCGGTGCTGGCGATGTTTGCGCTGGGTTACCTGGCGTTCGCGGTGGATTCGATGGTGTATTTCTTCACCTTCGCGGCGGTGATGGAGATCTGCATCGCCGTGTGCCTGGGGCTGGCGATGGCGAAGGCGAAGGCTGCAGTGGGACAGGCGGTGAAGGCACCGGTGTGAGGGCTGCAGGTCAGGAGACCCTGCGGTACATTTGTGCGACGGCGCTCTATCCCACCTTGGTAAGGGGAGAGAAGTGATCGAGCGGAACGGTACGGACGTATGATGTTGGCGAGGACCTACCGGGTTCGACAGGAGGACTCCTCGTGATCGATGTCTTCTCACCTGAGGTTCGCCGGAACCCGTTCCCGCTGTATGCCCAGGTTCGCGAGCACATGCCGGTAATCCTGGAGCCGCGATCCGGCGCCTGGATGATTTTTGACTACGAGGGCGTGAAGGCTGCGTTGACCGACCATCAGCGATTCAGCTCCAGCATGGAGCACGCGGGGCGGAGCAACCCGGATTGGATCATCTTCATGGATCCGCCGCGGCAGCAGCAATTGCGGGCGTTGGTGAGCCGGGTTTTTACGCCGAAGGCAGTGGCGGAGCTGGAACCGCGCATCCGGGAGTTCTCGCGAATGCTGCTGGACAAGGTAGTGGGCAACGGCGCGATGGATGTGGTGGAGGAATACGCGGCGCCTCTGCCGATGATGGTGATCGCGGAGATGATCGGAATTCCGGCGGAGGAGTGGGCGCGGTTCCGGCGCTGGAGCGACACGATTCTGAAGCTAAGCCTGACCCTGCAGGCGGGGGCGGAGGCCGCGGCAGCGGTGGCGGAGTACGTAGCGCTGAAGGAGGAGATGCATCCGTACCTGGCGGCGCTGATGTACGGCGGAGTGCGCAGAGGTCTGCTGGCCCGGCTGGTGGACGCGAACGTAGAGGGCGAGGAGCTGACGGAGCGCGAAATCATCGGATTCATTGAACTGCTGATTGTTGCGGGGCAGGAGACGACGTCGAATCTGATAGCGAATGCGGTGCTGTGCCTCAGCGAGTTTCCGGAGCAGAGAGCGCGGCTCAAAGTGTATCCGGACCTGCTGGAGACGGCGATCGAGGAGGTGCTGCGGTACCGGTCGCCGGTGCAATGGGTTTTCCGGGCAGCGACGCAGGACATGGAGATGCATGGGCAGACGATCCCCAAGGGCAAACTGGTGCTCCCGATGGTGGGTTCGGCCAACCACGACCCGAGGCATTTCGAGGAGCCGGAGATGTTCGATATCGGGCGTAATCCAAATCCGCATCTCGCATTTGGGCACGGAGTGCACTTCTGCCTGGGTGCGGCTCTGAGCCGGCTCGAGGCGCGAGTGGCTTTGCCGGACCTGATGGAGCGATTGGGGGAGATGGAAGTGGATTCGGCTGCGGCATGGGAGCCGCGTGCCGCGCTGCACGTGCACGGGCCGGCGCGGCTGCAGGTGCGGATGCAGCAGGGAATAGGGAGTAGGGAGTAGGGAATAGCGAATAGGGAGTAGGGAGTAGGGAGTAGGGAGTAGGGAGTACAAGACACCTAGAGGAGGCTTTTGTTCAACCTACCCATGGCACCGTCAAGCGGTGCGAAAGATGGGGCACCCACGTGGTTGCAGGAGCGGCTACCAGCTATGGAGCCAGTTCTCGTCGTGGCCGATGCGGATAGAGGCCTCAAAGAGCTTAGAGAGGCGCGGCTCGGTGAGGAGACCGGCGCGGGGGCCGTCGGCGACGATGCGGCCGTTCTGCATGAGGATGATGCGGTCGATTTCGGGCAGGATATCGCCGAGGTGATGGGTGACGAGGACGAGGCCGGTGCCCTCAGCGACAAGACGGCGGAGAGTCTCGCGGAGGTCGCGCTGAGCGGCGAGGTCGAGGGCGTTGGAGGGCTCGTCGAGGAGCAGCTGCTGAGGGCGATGGACGAGGGCGCGGGCGATGAGGATGCGGCGTTTTTCTCCGGCGGACATTTCGCCGACGAGCTGATCGGCGAGATGAGTGGCTTCCATACGCGCGAGGGCCTCGGCAGCGCGGTCGCGCATCTCATCGGTGACGTGAAGATTGGGCCAGAGGGTTGAGGCGGAGAAGAAGCCGGCGATAACGGCGTCGCGGCCGGTGGTGACGGCGGTGCGCTCACCGGGAAGGTCGAGGCCGCGCGTGCCGGCGGCGACTACGCCGAAATGGCGGCGGAGCTGAGTGAGATCCCAGCGCTCTCGGCCGAAGATGCGCACGGACATGCCGGGCTGGACGATGGGGTAGAGCTGGCAGCTCATGGTAAGGATGAGGGTGGACTTGCCGCAGCCGTTGGGGCCGAGGATGGCGACGTGCTCGCCGGTGCGGATGGTGAGGTTGACATCATGGAGGACGAGGCGGTCGCCGCGGGCGACGTTGACGTTGCGCATCTCGAGAAATTCGTGGTTCCCGTCGATGGGCGCGGAGTTGTGTGGCATGAGCCCTCCAATTTGCTAGATTAAATTGTTGGCACCAATCAGCCCGGCGCACGAGAAGCCTGCCGCCGGGAATCCCTTGAACACAAAAGAAGACGATAGGATGAGCGAGATTTCCCAGTTTCTGATCCCGAAGGGTTTTCGTTTCGGCGCGGCCAAGGCTGGACTGAAGGCCAGCGGGCGAACGGATTTTGCGCTGATTGTGGCAGAGGCGCCAGCCAGCGCGGCAGCGGCATTTACGGCGAACAAAGTGAGCGCGGCGCCGTTGACGGTGGACAAGGAGCATTTGCGCGCGACCGGCGGCAAAGTGCGGGTGGTGGCCATCAATGCGGGCAATGCGAACTGCGCCGTGGGGCATGCGGGGCTGGAAGCGGCGCGGGCTACGTGCGCGGCGGCGGCCAAGGCATTCGGGTGCAAGGCGGAGGAGGTATTTCCGTCTTCGACGGGAATCATCGGCGTGCCGCTGCCCGCGGAGAAGCTGATTGCCGCGCTGCCGGCGGTGCAAGCGAGCCTGGGCGCAGAGTCGGATCATTTTCAGCAGGCGGCGCAGGCGATTCTGACCACGGATACGGTGGAGAAGACGGCCTTTGCGCGGTTCGATGCAGACGGCGGCGAGGTTCGCATTGCGGCGTTCTGCAAGGGTGCGGGGATGATTCATCCGCAGCTTGTGCCCCATGCGACGATGCTGGTGTACGCGATGACCGATGCGGCGGTTGAACCGGCGGTGCTGCAGAAGTACCTGAATGATGCGATCGACGTGAGCTTCAATCGCATCTCGGTGGACGGGGACACGTCGACCAACGACACGGTGCTGCTGCTGGCCTCCGGGGCGAGCGGAGTGCGGGTTGGGGAGAAGCACGCCGAGTTTGACAAGGCGCTGCGGCAGGCGTTCATCTCGCTGGCGCGTCAGGTGGTGGCGGACGGCGAGGGCATTACGCACGTGGTGGAGCTGCGGATTACGGGTGCGGCAAGCGATGCGGATGCGCTGAAGGCGGCAAAGGCGATTGCGCACTCGCCGCTGGTGAAGACGGCGTGGGCTGGTTGCGACCCGAACTGGGGACGGTTGATGGCAGCGATCGGGTACTCAGGCGCGGAAGTGGATCCGGAGCGCATCGATATCTGTTTCGGCGATTTGCCGATCTGCCGCGATGGAGGGCGCGCGGAGGAGTTTGACGAGGCCGGGGCGCACGAGTTCCTGAAGCAGGAGGAGTACGCGATTGCGATCGATCTGCACCAAGGCAACGGGAAGTGCGTGTTCTGGACTACGGACCTGACGGCGGAGTATGTGCACATCAATGCGGATTACTCGACGTAGGGAGTAGGGAGTAGGGAGTGGGGAGTAGGGAGTAGGGAGTAGGGAATAGGGAGTAGGGAGTAGAAGGCCGGGAGTCGAGACAGGCGGCGCGGTTGAGGGCGGGGTTGAATGAAGCGAAAGATGAGCGGGGCGAGGGCGAAGGCGAAGGCGAAGGAGAGTACTCCGGCGGAGAAGGTTGCGCTGATTCCGGATGCGGCGCTGCAGGAGCTGCATCGGCGGCTGCTGGTGGTGGCGGGGAAGGAGCGCGAGCGGCGCGGCGGTGCGTGGCGGCAAGAGGAGGTTGAGCAATATGCCGCGGCCAAGGTGGCGGTGTGGTTCGACCTGAACGCAAGCGATACCGTGTTAAACGGCGGCCACGCCACTCTGAAAGACACGCTGGGCGCGGCACTGCTCGACAAGACCAGAAAGAACCGGAAGATCGCGCTGGTGTGGGGCGGCGAACGCGGCGCCGAGTGGCACGATTCGCTGGAAGCGGCGCGGGCGCAGTCGCTGCCAATGGTGTTTGTGCGCGAGGAGAACGGCGCCAGCGAGTTGCGGACGAAGTTGGCACGCGCGGCCCGTGCGCTGAAGCCGGGCGAGGAGATGCCGTGCATCACCGTGGATGGGCACGATGTGGTGGCGGCATATCGCGTGGCGCATGAGGCGATTGAGCGGGCGCGGCGCGACCGCGGGCCCACGCTCATTCTGCTGGCGACGTACAGGGTTGGAGGACGGGCGTTCACCGATGCCTTGGCAGATATGGAGAATTATCTGCGGGGGAGAGGACTCCTGGAGAGAGGGATTAGGGAGTAGGGAAGAAAGAGTAAAGCTTGGGAAGCGACAGGGCGCGATTGCGCCCTTTTACTTTGCGCGGGGATGGGTGCGGTCGTAGACCTGCGTGAGCTGTGCGGCGCTGAGCTGGGTGTAGCGCTGGGTGGTGGAGAGGCGCTCGTGTCCGAGGAGTTCCTGGATGGCGCGGAGGTCGGCGCCCTCTTCCAGCAGATGCGTGCCGAATGCGTGACGGAGCGTGTGCGGGTGGACATCGGCGGGGAGGCCACGAAGGATGGCAACGCGCTTGACGATGCGGGCGACGCTGCGGGTGGTGAGGCGGGCGTCACCGCCGGGGCGCTTGAGGCCGCGCAGGTGCAGGTTGAGGAAGAGGGCGCGCGTGGAGAACGCGGATTCTGCGGCCAGGCGAGCGGAGCGCTCGGCCAGGTAGCCGCGGAGAGCCTGGGCTGCGGCGTCGCCGAGGGGCACGTAGCGCTGCTTCTGCCCCTTGCCGCGGACGAGGATTGCGTCATTGGCCCAGTGAATGTCGTCGAGATTGAGGCCAGTGAGTTCGGCATTGCGCATGCCGCAGCCATAGAGCAACTCAAGGATGGCGCGGTCGCGCGCAGGCCAGCTTGCAGCATCGTCCGCGATGCTGTCGACCACGCGATTCATCTGCTCGATCGAGGGGACGCGCGGGAGATGTTTGGGCAGTTTCGGCGTGGCGACGAGGGAGGCGACGTTCTGCTGCACGTATCCGGCGCGGGCGAGCCACTTGAACCAGCTGCGCACGGCGGCCAGGGCCCGCGCGGCAGAAGCTTTGGAGAGGCCGCGATCGTAAAGCGAGGCGAGCCAGGTGCGGATGTGGGTGTGTTCGATGCGATCGGGAGTCTGCGGCACGCCGTAGTGCTCGACGATCCACGCGGCGAAGCCGGTGAGCTCGCGGTTATAGGCGCGAAGCGTATGGGGCGAGGAGCCGCGCTCGGCCATGAGCACGCGAAGATACGCGCGGACGAGCGTGGAGAGCGGCGCGGCATCGGCGCGCGGCTCGACGGGTGCGGACGGGTCGTCGCGGGATTCGCGAATGGCTGCCTGGATCATGCGGCATCTCCGGGCGGATCTGCGCGGTCCTCGGGCTTGGGTTCGGCGGCGCGGCGCGCGCGGGGATGATGCATGCGGTGCACGGCCTTGAGGCGGCCGAGCGCGAGATGGGTGTAGACCTGCGTGGTGGAGATGTCGGCGTGACCGAGGAGCGTCTGCACACTGCGCAGGTCGGCTCCGTGTTCCACCATGTGGGTGGCGCAACTGTGGCGGAGCATGTGCGGGCTGGCGCCGTTACTGGCGATTTTGACCAGGCGCCAGATCCAGTTGCGCGTGAGCGGCATGCCTCGGAGCGAAAGGAAGAGGCGTGCCGCGTCGTTGCGGGCGCTGGATTTGCGAATGCGGGCGAGATGCGGCCGGCCCTCGGCGAGATAGCTCTGAAGTGAGTCCAGAGCGGCACGGCCGAGAGGAACGATGCGCTCCTTGTCGCCTTTGCCTCGGACGAGTACGCGGCCGGAGTCAAGAGCGAGGTCGCTGGTGGAGAGCCCGACGATTTCAGAGACGCGAAGACCGCCGGCATAGAGCAGCTCGAGGATGGCATGATCGCGCAGAGCGGTGGCGCGGGCCTGGGGATGCGAGGCGGCGAGCGTAGCGCGCTCCATGATTTCCGTTACTTCGGGCTCGGCGAGCGACTTGGGGAGAACCTTCCAGGACTTCGGCGAGTCGATGTTGACCGTCGGGTCGTGATGGATGCGGCGGTCGAGCAGGAGCCACTTGTAGAAGCCGCGCAGGCAACTCAGCTTGCGCGCGGCAGAACGTGCATCGATGCCGTGGGCGCGCAAATGCTCGAGGAATGCGGAGACATCGTCCTGCGCGGCGCCGATCAACAGGCCGTGGCGTTGCTCAAGGAATTCGGCGAAGGTGCGCAGATCGCCCAGATAGGCCTCGCAGGTGAGGGGACGCAGGCCCTTCTCTACGCGTAGATAGGTCTGGTAATCGCGGAGCAGGGCGAGATTGTCGTTTGCGGCCACATGACCGATTATCGGCTTGGCGCATTGCTGTGGCGGTGACGGAGCGGGACGGCGAACCTCGTTCATCAAGGAATCAAGGAGGGTAACAGAAATCGGCGCGAAAGGGCTTGCGTTGGGAGCGGGTGGCTACTTCTGGGCGAGGAGCCGGAGGGCGCGAGCTTTGATGGCGGCTGGTCCGGAACTGGCTTTGAAAACCGCGGCTACACTGCCATTGCGATCGATGAGGAAGGTGACGGGCAGGCCCAGGATGCCGCCGTAAAGGGTGCCGAGTTGCTCATCCCCCATGATGACCGGGTAATTGACGTGGCGCTTGCGGGTCAGGGTGAGAACTGGCGCGGGGTCGTCGTCCATGGAGACGGCGATGATCTGGAGACCGCGGGATCCGAGGTCGCTTTGCCAGTGGACGAAATGGGGCATCTCGATCTGGCATGGCGCGCACCACGTGGCCCAGAAAGTGAGCAGAATTAATTGTCCGCGGTACGATGCGAGGTCAATGCGGTCGCCGGCGATGTCGTTGCGAACGAACTCTGGCGCGGGACGGTGCAGCAGATTCGTGGGCGGAGGCGCGGCATGGAGCGCGCCGCAGGTCACGGCTGCGACGAGGACGACAGCTTTTGCGGAGAGCAGTAACGACGGTCGGGCGTTCATCGCGGATACGGTTATTTTCGATCCGTGGGGTAACCCTTCGCCACCCAGTCGTCCCCAAAGTTATTGGCGAGGCAGAGGACCTTGACGTTGGTGAAACCGAGATCGTTGAGGCGTTTGAATGCGGGGCCGACGTTGGGACAGCGGTTCCACGGGCAACAGCCGCAGTAGAGGACAATGAAGCGATCTTTGGGCAGAGACGCGACGGTGTTTTCTAACAGCTTGATGCCGGCGGGTTGCGAGCAGGGGCCGGCGTATTGCGCGCTCTTGATGTGCGCTTCGGCGAAGAAAATGCGCGAGCCGACCTGGAGGATGAGCGGCTGCGGGGCGGATGAGTTCAAGAGGCGAACGAGCTCGGATACCTGGATCAGGCTGCCAGAAGGAATCGTGGTTGCGCCGATGGGGGCGGGAGAAAACTGGGCTGCAGCGAAGATGAGGACGGGAACGAATCGAGTGGGCATGGGCACCTTTTCCGAGGAACGAACCGGTATAGCAGGATGCGCCCCCGCGTTGCAAACGCGGGAGCGAACCGGGGGAGTGCGGTGTTACCGCAGCGTATGCATTCGAGAACCTTTAACATGCGGATCGGCAATGAATACGGGACAATGAACTGAGAGACTTTTGAAAAGGAATAGAAAACGCTTGGCGACAACTGAGATGGACGCAGCGAGCATGACGGCCGGCGAGCTGCGGAGCAGAGTGCTTGGCCTGAGGCCGAAGGTGGCGGTGTTCGATTGCGACGGAACGCTGTGGGACGGCGACGCGGGAGTGGGGTTCCTGAACTGGTCGCTGGAGCAGGGGATCGTGTCGCGCTCGACGAGCGACTGGATCGACACGCGGCACCGGGCGTATCGCGCGGGAGCTGTGAGCGAGGTGCAGATCTGCGGCGAGATGGTGCAGATTTACGCGGGATTGCGCGACGAGGAGCTGCGCGATGCAGCGGCGCGGTACTTTGAGGAGTTCGTCAAGCCGCAGATCTTTCCCGAGATGATGGGGCTGATCGGCGAGTTGCGGCAACAGGGCGCGGAAGTGTGGGCGGTGAGCTCCACCAACAAGTGGATCGTTGCGGAGGGCGTGCGCGCATTCGGAATTGCGCAGGAACGGGTGCTGGCGGCTGAGGTCGCCGTTATTGACGGAGTAATTACGAGCGAGCTTGTGGATGTGCCAACGGACGAAGGCAAGGCGCTGTCGCTGAAACGCGTGGGGTTAACGAAGCCAGATGCGGTCTTTGGGAATTCCATTCACGACCTGGCGATGCTGGAGATGGCGGCGCACGCGTTTCCGATCAATCCCACCCCAGGATTGCTGGACGCCGCGATGCGGCACGGCTGGAGCTATTTTCGGCCGGCGAGTGCGCACACGATGCTGAGTGACATCACCTAGCACTGAGCCGTGCGATTGCTGGCCGACCGGGCCTCAAGTGAGCCTGCGCGGGCCGCGATTTCGCCTTTCCTTTGGCGGCGGGTACACTGGGAGGGTGGATAAGGCGCCCCAGGACGGGAATGGCAGGCCGGCTGCGCCCGCGCTGCGGTTTGTGGCTGCGGCGCTGATTGTGCGAGGCGGGGAAGTACTGATTTGTCAACGGCGTCCGGATCAGCCGATGGGACTGCAATGGGAGTTTCCCGGGGGCAAGATTGAAGCCGGCGAGAGCCCCGAGCAGGCCCTGGCGCGGGAGCTGCGGGAAGAACTGGGGATCGAGGCGACGATCGGGCCGCTCATTACCCGGATCCGGCATAATTACCGGCACGGTGGCGCCGTAGACCTACAGTTCTTTGCCGTGCGGGATTACTCGGGCGAGCTGGAAAACCGGATTTTTGCGCAACTGCGCTGGGCGCGGCTGGAAGACTTGCCGGAGTACGATTTTTTGCCTGCGGACCGGGGGCTGATCCGGGATCTGGCTTCGGGGAAGCTGTTGTAGGCCGAAGCGGCGCCGGCAGAGGTTAGACTTTCGCCATGCCGCTCGATTCCACCGCACATCTCATCATCGATTGGCTGAGGCAGATTGGGCTGGCGGTCCGCGCGGCTCCGCTGGAAAAAGGCACGTTCCTGCCGGGCGTCACGATGGAACCGGGCGGGCTGGTAGTCGATCCCGATCGGCTGCTCTATCCGGGAGATCTTCTGCACGAGGCCGGGCATCTGGCCGCGATGCCGCCTGAACAAAGATCGATTACGGGACCCGATGCAGGATCGAACATGGGAGACGAAATTGCGGCGCAGGCGTGGTCGTATGCCGCGGCGGTGCACCTGGGGCTGACGCCGGAGACTGTCTTTCACGCCGTGGGATATCGAGGATCCGCGGAGAAGCTGATTGAGATTTATCGCGGTCGGAATGCAGGTGTTCCGCTGCTGCAGTGGATGGGGATGACGTTCGATGTGGCGCGCGCGAAGGAAGCCGGGGTTGAGCCTTATCCGCATATGGTGAAATGGCTGCGGCAGACTCCCGGATAGCCTGTGGGAACGACCGCGCAGGAGGCCGGCGATACAACCCCTCTGGCGGAAGTCAGTGTCCCGGGATCATGCTCCAGAGCAGCATCAGCGTGATGCCGATGACAATGATGCTGGTGCTCCACGCGATCAGATTCCATAGGCGTGAATTGCGATGCGCTCCCATCAGGTCGCGTCGATTGATGAGGAGCAGCATGAGGATGACGATGACCGGCAGGAGCACGCCGTTGAGGACCTGGGAGAGAATGGCGAAATTGATAAGCTGCGCGTCAGGAAGCAACAGCACCGTGGCCGCGCCGCAAGCGATCAGCAGCGTGTAAAGCCAGTAGAAAAATGGAGCGTCGCGGAAGCCCTTGTCCACGCCAGATTCGACGCCGAGGCCTTCGCAGACGGTATAGGCGGTGGAAAGCGGCAGGATCGATGCAGCGAAGAGCGATGCATTAAACAGACCGAATGCGAAAAGAATGAAGGCATAGTCGCCGGCCAGGGGGCGCATGGCTTCGGCGGCGTCGGCGGCTACCTGGATGGCGCCCATGCCATGCACGAAGAGCGTAGCCGCGCAGGCCACAATGATGAACCAGGCCACGATGTCGGTGAACAAGCTGCCCACGATTACGTCAAGACGCGAGGCGGGGTAGTCCTTGACGCGGATGCCCTTTTCCACGACAGACGACTGCAGGTAGAACTGCATCCAGGGCGCGATGGTAGTGCCCACGACGGCGATGGCCGTGTAGATGTAGGCCTTGTCGCGCCAGACGGAACTTGCGGGCAGGTGCCAGGTGGCTCGCAGGGATTCGTGCCAGTCGGGTTGAGCGAGCACCCCGGCAAAGATGTACGAGATATAGACGAGCGACGCAACGAGGAAGATCTTCTCCGTGCTTTTGTAGCTGCCCTTCACCACGAGCAGCCACACCAGCACCGCGCACAACGGCACGGAGATGAACTTGGTGACGTGGAACAGGTGCAGCGATCCTGCGATGCCAATGAATTCGGTGACGACGTTGGTGTAGTTGACCACCACCAGCAGGACCATGAGGATCACGGTCAGGCGCAGGCCAAACTCTTCGCGGATGAGGTCACTGAGGCCCTTGCCGGTGACCACGCCCATGCGGGCGCACATCTCCTGCACCACGATGAGGGCGATGGTGATGGGGATCAGGGTCCAGAGCAGGGTGTAACCGTACTGTGCGCCTGCCTGGCTGTAGGTGAGGATGCCGCCGGAGTCGTTATCGACGTTGGCGGTAATGAACCCCGGGCCAAGCACGGCGAGGAAGAGCAGGATTCGAGTTCGCCAACGCTTCCACATGCCGCGGCAGTCCTGGAGGTGAATTCATCACAGTTCCTCACTGACCATAACAAAGAATGCGGCGAACGCGCGAACCGGCAGGGAACAAAACAAGGTGACGGCCGTCAGGCTGCGCCCCAGGGGTCGCGGAGAAGCGAGGTCAGGCCGAGGTCGTTGTCGTAGCGCTCCACTTCCACCGCGTTCATGGGGATAGGCGCGACCATGCTCTTGAATGCCGGCACAGCATCCGAGCCCATGATCTGCGGGCTGACGAAGAGATGCACGCGATCCACCAGGCCGGCGGCGAGGAAGGCGGTATTCAGGCGCGTTCCGGTTTCGGTGAGCACAGTGCAGATGCCCTGGCGGCCTAAATTGTCGAGCATGGCCTGCAAGGAGACGCGGCCGGCTTCTGCGGGCAGAAGTTCGACGCGCACGCCGCGGGCGGCCAGCTCGTTCGCGCGCTTTTCGTCTTTGGAGACGGTGTAGACCACGACGTCATTCTGCGCGGTATGAACCAGCTTACAATCGAGCGGCATGCGCAGAGCGGAGTCGAGGATGATGCGCTGGAGAGGGCGGCGGCGGCGCAGACCACTGCGGTCGGTCAGGTGCGGGTCGTCGGCCAGCACCGTATCCACGCCTACCAGAACCGCATCGGCCTGCCAGCGGAGCGGCTGCACGGCGCGCCGGGCGGCTTCGCTGGTGATCCAGAAGGGTTCACGCGCAACGTGGCGGCCCGGCGGGGGCGCGATGCGGCCATCGAGCGTCATGGCGACCTTCATCACGACGAATGGCCGCTGGCTCTGAATCCACCGGGCGAAGGACTCGTTGAGGCGGCGGGCTTCTGGCTCGCAGATTCCCAGGAGCGTCTCGATTCCCGCTTCCTGCATGCGTTGCATGCCGTGGCCGGTGACGTTGGGATTGGGATCGCCGGTGGCGGCGACGACGCGGCCGAGTCCAGCGGCAATCATCGCCTCCGTGCACGGGCCGGTGCGGCCCTGATGATTGCACGGCTCCAGGGTCACGTAGGCGGTGCCTCCGCGCAGGCGGCCGCCCGCATGCTGCTGGGCCACGCGCAGGGCGATGACCTCGGCGTGATCCAGCAGATCGTACTCGTGCCAGCCCTCGCCGATGACCTGACCGGCGCAGTCGAGGATGACGCAGCCTACGGCAGGATTGGGCGCGGTGACTCCGATTCCGCGGCGAGCGAGATCCAGAGCGCGATGCATCCAGTAGATGTCGCGGTCGAGTTGGGCGAGAGAATTCATGGCGCAAATACGATGGATGGCCGGGGAAAGTTTACCGGATTGACCACCATAAAAACCAAGTGGCGCGACAAATGCCGCGCCACTTCAAATAAGAAATCAAGAATGGGCAAGAGATTAAAGCTCCAGCACGTTGTCCTCGATCGCCAGGCGGACATTTCCGTCGCTCTTGGCCAGGCGGCGTACGGCTTCGGGCTTGTCGACCTTGGCCTTCAGCATCACCAGTGCGACGGGGACGCTGCGGCCGGCGCTCTTGATGGTTTCCACCGCGGTGTGCCGGTCGATATTGCAGGCTTTCATCAGGATGCGGATGCCGCGCTCCACCAGCTTGGAGTTCTGCATGTGTACGTTGACCATGAGGTTCTCGTACACGTACCCGAGCCGGGTCATAGCGCCGGTCGTGATCATGTTGAGGATCATCTTCTGCGAGGTGGCGGCCTTCAGGCGCGTGGAACCGGAGACGACTTCGGGGCCGACTTCGGCGATGATGGAAATGTCGGCGGCCTCGGAGATTGGCGTACCGTGATTGCAGGTGACGGCCGCCGTATAAGCGCCGCGGGCACGGGCGTAGGCGGTTGCAGCCACGACGTAAGGCGTACGGCCGGACGCGGAAACGCCGATGACGACGTCTTTGCGGGTGGGACGGCGACGGGCGATGTCGCGCTGGCCCAACTCTTCGGAGTCTTCATTCACTTCCACCGCGGAGGCCAGCGCCTTGGGCCCGCCCGCCATGATGTATTGCACCTGGCCGGGAGCGGTGGAGTAGGTTGGAGGACACTCCGATGCATCGAGCGCGGCGATGCGCCCGCTGGAACCTGCACCGATGTAAATGAGCCGGCCACCGTCGCGCAGGGAGCGCGCCACCTGGTCGATAACCTGCGCGATCTCCGGAAGCGCTTTCTTTACAGCGGCAGCTACCTTGGCGTCTTCATGGTTGATGATGCGGGCAATTTCCAGAGCGGACTTGGTATCGAATCCCTGGGAGGCTTCGTTCTGGCTCTCTGTGGTGAGCTGTTGGAGCAAGGACGCCGGGTCCTTTTTTGCAGGTTCTTTCAGTGGCGCGATGGCGTTCTCTTGCGTCGAAGAGCTGGTTAACATCAGGAATGTCCTTATTTAGATTGTATCTGGAAGTCCGATCAAGAGGAAAACAAATCGTGCGAGGTTCAAATTGAGGACAGCGCGTGAGTTTCTTGCGGGCGTGCACCGCTCCGGTTCGGGCGCAAGAGCTATACAGCCTGCTGAATCGATTGATCAAAGAAGTTGCGCACGCAGACGGTCCTATACAGCGATGCCGCCCGACGCCGCAGGCATGCCAGCGGTGGGAGCCTTACAGGGCATCGCGCACTGCGTCGTGGAATGCCGGCCGTACCTGCCGGATTGCCTGATTGGCGCGGTCGGGCCAGGTGCGATTCGTCAGTAACACCACCGCGACGCCGGCATCGCGATCGATCCACAACGAGCAGCCGCTGTATCCCAGGTGGCCAATCGACCGGGACGAGAAGCGGCGCCCCGAGGACGAGTTTTCTCCGGGCGTATCCCATCCGAGGGCGCGGGTGCTGCCTTCCGGCGGCTGCCGCTCGGCGAATACTTCCACGGTTGCGGGATGAAATAGCTTCGCGGGTTCGCCGATGGAAGGATGATTGCCGGCAGCTAGAATCTCGCGCGCAAACAACAGCAGATCGTGGACGTTGGTAAAGAGGCCGGCATGGCCAGCCGCGCCGTTGAGCACGGCGGCGTTCTCGTCCTGGACCTGGCCCTGAATGGTGCAGTGGCGGAACGTCGTGTCCTCTTCCGTGGGCGGGATCAGCGGCCGCAGAGACGGGCGCGGGCAGAACATGCTGGAGGTCATGTCCAGCGGCGTGAAGATCTGACGCGGGACCCATGTCCACAGCGGTTCCTCAACGATGCTTTCCAGGGCTTTACCCAGGAGGATGAAACCGGGATCGGAGTACTCGGCGCGCGAGCCCGGCGGGACTTCAACCGGTAGCTCCAGGCAGGCGCGCATGAGATCCATGGGCGTGGTGTGCTGGCGGAAAAACTCCACGTAGCCGGGCAGCCCGGAGCTGTGCGCCAGAAGATGGCGCAGGCGGACGTGGCGGGCAAACGTGCCGGGCGGCCTGCCGATCACGAACCCGGGAAGCAGGTCGGCCAGCGGCGTCTCCAAGTCGAGCCGTCCCTGCTGGTAGAGAAGCATGGTTGCGGCCGTGGTGCATGCCACTTTGGTCACACTGGCCACGTCAAAAACGGTTTGCGGCGAGACTGCCGGCGAATTCACCTTATGGGTAAAGCGGCCCAGGGAGTCTTCCAGCACGACGCATCCGCCGGCCAACACTCCGAAGGCACAACCGGGAAAGGCGCGCTCCGCAATCGCATCGCGCAGCACGCGGTAGACGGCGGAGAATCTGGCTGCTGTTTCAGCGGGTGCGGCTACGGGCTGGGCGGAACTCTCTTTCATCGTGACAGCAATGCTAACGCCTTTTTCAAGGTGCGACAGTGACGCGTGCCGCCGAATTTTGCTCGCGCCCGCGGGAAAAGAGCTATCCTTGAAGGCGGATCCGCCGTCTATGGGATTGAGAACATGGAGGCTGCAGGTATGGTGTGTCGTCCATGGCTGGCGGTTCTGGCGGCGGCACTGTTGAGCGCGCCGGGAATGGCGCAGACTCCTGCCCCGGCAGAATCTTCTATCCCCGCAGCGCAACCGGTTTCGGCCACAGAACCCGCGCAGCCGCCTGCCGCATCGCAGGCCGTCCAGCTCGCTCCGGCAAAGAAGACCGTTACTGTCCCAGCCGGAACCAAGGTCCTGCTTCAGTTGCGCAGCGCGGTGAACACCAAAAGCGCCCGTCCCGGCGACGGCGTCTACCTCGCCTCCATCTTCCCGGTAGTGGTT
>Ga0335074_10004196_pt1 | contig 19824 bp, 18 predicted proteins | sample Lox_Sample_23_FD_206715 | JGI IMG/M metagenome (GOLD analysis project Ga0335074, IMG submission 206715) | Soil microbial communities from Loxahatchee National Wildlife Refuge, Florida, United States - Lox_Sample_2.3 | ecosystem: Environmental > Terrestrial > Soil > Wetlands | place: USA... | reverse complement strand
TTGGTTCACGCAAAGTCCGATGCGGATATCAATTGCATCCGGCAAATCATGCATCTGCCCAACGTCACGCTGATGACGAACTCCCGCGTGACACGCCTGCTGACGAACAGCACCGGCACCGCCGTGACGTCGGCCGAGGTAATCCACTCCGGCGCAGGGATACCTTATGGATCCGCTGCCGAGCCCACCCAGGCGAATGCTCCGCCGCCATCGAAGGACGGCAAAGCTGCCCTCTACACAGCGGACCTCTTTGCTGTGTGCGCAGGCGCGATAAACTCCGCAGTCATCCTTCTGGCATCCGCCAACGACAAGCACCCTAATGGTCTCGCCAACCGCTCCGATCAGGTTGGGCGTAACTTCATGTACCACCAGGCCGACGCGCTGCTCGCAATCAGTGCCAAACGCAATGAGGACAGCTACACCAAGACGTGGGGTACCAACGACTTCTACCTCAAAGATATCGACCCAGGCTATCCATTTCCGCTTGGGCAGGTGCAGCCCGTCGGCAGCTTTCACTTCGAAATGATGAAAGGCGACGCTCCGTCACTCACACCGGGCTTTGTGCTGGAAGGAATGAAACATCACGCTGTTCCCTGGTGGCTGACCACGGAAGATCTTCCCGACCCGGAGAATCGTGTCACCCTGCATAACGCTACGCCCCTCTCCGTCGAAGCGTATCAACCAGGCCTTGTCGGCGCGCACCCGTCAGGAGATACCGGCCGTACCAATGAGTCGGAGCCTGTGACAAACAGCTCGCCCGGGCGAATCGAGCTCTCCTACACCCCGAACAACGTCGAGTCCTTCGAGCGTCTCAAAGACCGTTGGGTCGACATTCTCAAGAAGGCTGGCCACGCAAGCACTTCGGTTCCGCTTCACGCGTACTTCAAGAAGCGCATACCGCTTGAAGGCGTCGGTCACCAGAACGGCACCTGCCGCATGGGCAACGATCCGGCTACCAGCGTCCTTGACCCGCATTGCAAAGCTCATGTCCTGAATAACCTCTACGTCGTTGACGCCTCCTGCTTCGTCTCGGCCAGCGCTGTCAATCCGTCCCTCACCATTGTCGCGAACGCAATCCGGATCGCCGATCACCTGATTGGAGAACGACTCGGGTAGGAGTTACCGATATGAGAATCCGCGAAGTCAAAGACGACCGCTCCTGGCGGCCTTCTTATCCGTCGACCGCAGCGACAAAACGGCAGTATTCGCATTCGGTTTAGCGCCTGCGCACACGCTATCCGTCCCGTGTACACCGCCCATGAACTTTCTCGCGCAGGAATATTGGATTTGCTTACACGAACCGGCGCGCCCAGACTGTATTCTTTTGCTCACACTACTAAATGTTGAGTAGCAGGAATGGAGAACAATCCCCTTGTGGAAGGCGCCTCTGTTTCAATATTTCGCGGGAATACGCGGCACGTGCATGAATTCCAGCGTATGCTTACGGTTAGTAAGTGTGCTTTTTGTCCTCGCCTTCAGCCCTCTCGCTTCGCTCCAGACGAGCACCTTTCAGGCAGCCAACCTTACGACTGGAGCGCATATGAGTCTGATCAGGAAATCTGACGTAAAGAACCATCTTTCCACGCGCAATGCGGCGCAGCTTCCGTCCGGGCTGGCCCCGAAAGCCGTAGCTACCTCCGCGGAAGCCGCTGCAGTTGACAAAGAGGCGCCCGCGCAGGAGAATCCGGATCGTCCGCTTCATCTGATTGACGCTGAGCCGGTAGCCAATGCACAGGTTGGCGGATCCGTCGGCGTGCCAGCGAATGAGCCCTGGCGCCCGAGAAAACTGTGAAACTGAATTCGATGTTTCTTCGCAGGGGATGCCTGCTGCCCGATGGGCTGAGGGTGGAGCAAAAGCAGTTCAACCAGGGCTGGATGTCAGCGGGAGATACCACGTCGACGGCGCTCGACTTGGCTGTCCGACGTGCCGGCTGGCATTTTATGTGGGTGGAGACACCTGCCTCCGGTTTCGCCTGCAGGAGAACCGAGGCGTCTGCGGCAAACCACGCCATCGCCCGCGCTTTGCGCCACAGCAGCAGGGAGTTTAATGCCGCGGAGCTGGTTTCGATACGCGTCTCGAAATGTCCGGACCTTCGCGTTGCCAGAGTTACCGTGCAGGCGCGGCAGATTCAGCAGGACACGGCGCTGAGCGCAGTCGATCAGACGGCTCTTCGACAGTTGTCGCGGGGATAGTCTTTCCCGTTTCGCAGGGAGATCCAACGTTGAGCCCATGGGGTGGCCTGGTCTATATCGTCTCCGGAGCCACGCATCCTCACATCCGGCGCTGGGAGGGGCGAACGCCATCGGGAAGACTTGCAGGCGCTGGCCACCGGCAGCATCCACCGACTTCTGGCGTCGCTGGATGCGAACTCCAGCGCAGGAGAGACAGCCACAATTTGAGGAGGGACCCTGGTGCCGAACACTCACCTGATCTGGCCATCCCGGCTTCCTCGTCTGCTCTGGATGGGCCGCACTTGTCCTTGCTGCAGTTCCATCGAGTTTCGAGCCGCCGATCCGGAGCCTCTCGACCGCCTCTTTACGCTGATCTCACTTCGGCCCATCCGCTGCGTGAATTGCTGGAGGCGTTATTACTCCCTGCGCCGGGTAGCGGCTGCATGACATACGCCACACTGCCTGCGGCAGGCGCGGCTTCGGAGCCACTGTATCTCGACGAAGAGAAAGCAATTGTGAAGACACTGAAAGCATCGCCCAGTTACACCTCAAACGATTTGTTGTCCAGCCTGAATGGGGATGACGCCAGGAACTCACTGAACTACGAGACGGTCGTCCAAAACGCCGAAGAAGTGCTGGATGTGCGGAATGCGCCGGCCGTGAGCATGGGACCCTGGCTAATCGAGTCGGAGCAGACACATCTTCTGACGAAGATCAGCGTCTACAGCCAGCGGGGCGAAAGCCGTGAGCAGATGCGCCTGCTCTACATGAATGCCACTGCGCTGCGGATCTGGAGAGCGATGGGAAAGCGGCCTACGGTGATTGCGGCGCAGCATCGGCCGCCATCCACGGCTCTGCTGACCTATGGCGTTCCCTTCAGCGAATAGCGAGGGATTCAGCCGGCGATGTTCCGCTATATCCGGCCCAGCAGTAAGAGGACGACTACGATAATGAGCACTAACCCAATTCCTCCGGTGGGATAATAGCCCCAGTTTCGGCTGTGCGGCCAGCGTGGCATCGCGCCACAGAGGGCTAACACAAGAATCACAATCAGGATCGTTCCGATCATATAGCGTGCCTTCCTTGCGAAGCTTTCGGTGAGACGTACACCGGATGCAGTCACCTGGGGTGACTGCATCCGGCGCGCGGTTAAAGCGAGATACTAATGGCCAGTCCGATTCCAGGATAGCTCCGGTTATACAGGTAGTAGCCGTTATCGGTGTAAACGACATAAACCTCGTCGCTGTCATACCAGTTGGCGCCCCAATTCTCTGGATATGGGTCAACGACACTCAGCCAATAACCCTGGTACTGAAAGCGGGGATAGCCGCCAACTACGAGGAACGGCAGACCCTGAATGCGGAATCCGTGGGATGGCCCAAAATAGCCCTGGAACCGGGCGTCGGGAATGCGGTAGCCGTGATAACCCCCGCGCTGCTGCCAGGTGCGGTGATCGGCCTGCCAGTTGGCCGCCCGATGCTGCTGCCACGCTGTCTGCCGGAACTGCTGGGTCTGCCGCGTCCGCTGTGGCACGGCTGCGCGCTGGTTGTGGCTCTTCGGCGCCTGCCGTTGCGGAGCTGCTTTTGCGGTCTGGCGTTGCCGGGCCGGCTGTTGTGCCCGAGCCGGTTGTTGCCGCCGCGTCTGTCCCGAGGGCTTCTGCGCGCGAGTCTTTTGCGCCGGCTTGGCCTGCTGGTGCGTCTTCTCCGGCTTTGCGTGGTCCTGGGCTGGCTTGTCCTGTCCTGCAAAAGCAGGGACGACGAGTCCCAGCAGCAGGATCAGTAAGGTTGTGGTGGAAATGCGAGAGGTTTTCATCGATTTAAGCTCCAGTGTGGGTTGCTGATGTGTGACGGGCCTGCTTAACGCAGGCTGCTGGTGGTGGCAGTGGGCGCCTGGCCGATAGCGTCGCCGTATACCACAAGCTCCACGCGCACCCTTCAGGCACATTTCTGCCGTGGTGCGGTGTATCCGGAGCCCTGCCGGCGATGCGGCAGCAGGTCCGAAGCAAACTTGTCAGCAACAGATTCAGTGGCCGACGTGGAACCGGGTGATGTAATGCATCAGCCCAAATACATTCACGAGCCAGATGACCACAAGAATCGTGACCAGTCCGTTCAGAATCCTCCTGATGGTTGACTGCATGGGAATGAACCGGTTCACCAGCCACATCAGGACTCCCACGATGACCAGCGTGATGACAATTTGAATCAGCGGCATGCGACTTTCTCCTTCCCGCCTCGCGCAGCCGTCGTGGATCGCGAGGACTCCGCCAGCGGCCGAGATGAGTTCAGTGACTACTGCCCGTGGTTAGCTTCGGCAATCCTGCCGGTGCGGCCCATTTGCCTGACGGCCCGCATAAACCTCTCGGTAGACCTCGGGGCCCGCACTCTGCCTGAGAGGATCGCCCGGAACGAAGCGTCGCGTCCGTAGATCGCCTGGGTCGAGTCCGCATCCTGCTCAACCACAGCGCCGTTGAGCGTGATACCAGCAAAGACTCCATGCGAGCGCGAATACGTCAGGACTTCGGTGTTCATCTTCCAGTCCGTTCCCGCCGAGGCGTGCCGGCCTACAGGACCCGCGGAAGCCGATGCAGCTCCGCTCAGTTCGAATTTGCTGGAAAGCATATCCTGCAGTCCCCGGTCGTTCATCACCACCATGACGAGGTCAACGCCTTCCACGCCAATCTGCAGTCCCCAGCTTCCTCCGCCCACGGATACAAACGCCGGGGCGCTCCAGCCGTCCGCGGTTCGGCATGAGGCAATACCACGGCCGTGCTCGCCGCCGATGACGAAGCCGCCTTTCACCAGGTCGGGTATCACGACAATGCACTTTGCGCTGTTCATCACTTCTTCGGGGATGCCCCCATCCGGGGCGCTCATGATGGAGTGAATGACATCGGTGGACATCTGCAGCCGTTGGACCGCATCCTGGCGTCCCGAGGCAGCCCAGAGGTTCCCGCCGGTCAGCGCAATGGCGCCAACCAACAGCACAGGCATGATTTTCATAGGTTTTCCTTATTCAGTGGGAGGGGGCTAAGAGAAACACAATTCAGATGGACTGACTTAGTTCAGATCCAGGAGGGAGGAGACAAGAACCTACTCTTCTCCAGATTCAGTCTTTCAGGGTTGGGGCACAATAAGCTGAGCTATATAGCTCATGTTCGAAGGTTTATTGTCGATACCCGGTCCGAGGGTATCGATAGTAGCCTCTGCCCTGCCAGCAAGGAGATCATCCGCAACGGGCTCCTGAGGATCGTGCAGCGCGAGTTGCGTCTGCTCATGCTTTTGGAAACTGTGCTATTGCCCGGCGGGAACCGTCTGCGAGGGATGGTGGTGTCTGCCAGGCACCAGAGATAAGTCGACGCTGGAGATGTAAATCCCCAGAGCCACGGCGATGCAGATAACCGCGGCCCAGAAGCGCCAATCGCGATGAGCACGCCTCCAATAAGGACGGTCCTGATGCGAGGCGCTCGGATGCGGCCCCTGTTCGTGGTGCGGGTGGGTATCTCCGTGCTCGGTCATGGGTGCAGCACCTCTCTCTTCGGCGCGGGCGGCCCGCTGTTGTGGCCGTTGCACTGGCCAGCCGCATGAACACAAGTATCGCAGAGCGTAGCTTGAGAAAGTTGGTCACTTCCGCTCAGAAACTGGGGATCGTCGGGTGCTGCAGAGGGCGAACTCTCGTCGGGTGACAGTAACCCCCAGCCTGGATCCCATTCCCACGGGGTGTCGTAAAATGATCGCGAGCTTTCGTTTCCCGCCTTCGGACCTGCGGAAGGAGTTTGCTCCTGCTGTCTCGCCTCGCACTCCAGAAGAGAGTCACTTCAATGATTGAGCAGAAGAGAGCCCCGTTTGACGTTGAAGCCTTTCTGGCCACCGCGGGAATGGGACGAAGAATCGTGCAGGTGCAGGCGAAGCAGGCCTTCTTTTCCCAGGGGGATCCAGCCGACTCGATTTTCTTCCTGCAGGAGGGTCGCGCCAAGCTGACGGTCGTTTCCACAGGAGGCAAAGAAGCGACGCTCACGCTTCTCTCCGCGGGCGATTTCGTGGGAGAGGAGTCGATTGCGGCCGTAATCGGCCTTCGTCTGGCGACAGCAACCGCCATTACCCCATGCACCGCGCTCAGGATCGAACGGGCGGAGATGATTCGCGTGATGCACGAGGAGCATGCCTTTTCCGACCGGTTTCTTAATTTTCTGCTGGCCCGGAGCATGCGCACCCAGGCGGACCTTGTCGACCAACTTTTCAATTCGAGCGAGAAGCGGCTGGCGCGCATTCTGCTGCTCATGGCGGAAGTGGGCAAACCGGGTGAACCGCATACCCCGATTCCGAAGATTTCGCAGGAATCCCTGGCGGAGATGGTCGGCACCACCCGTTCCCGCGTCAGCTACTTCATGAATCGGTTTCGCAAACTCGGTTTCATCGAATACAACGGCGGCATCTACGTTCACAAATCCCTGCTGAATGTAATTCTGCTCGATCAACTGCCGAAGGTGGCGGCGCCAGGCGCTTCTCCTGCCCGTCTTTCCAAAGCACAGAAGCCACGCTCCTGAGAGATCCGCAAAACGTGGCAAGCTGGGAAACTGCGCGTTCGCAGTCCGACTGGCATTGCTGTGGCGATCAGTTCGTTGATTCTTCCGGTCCCGATGCTGTTCTGGAATTTCCAGGGCTGGATCGGGAAAGACAGACATCGGGATCGCGCTGGTAATCGTGCACGTTCCCGGAGGGGCGCGCCGGAGTCCGACCCGGGTGGGAGGGCAGGAAGACGGAGAAGACCGTTCCAGTCAAGGGGGCGCATGCCCGGCTCTTTACCCTGATCGTGCCGCCGTGCCTGCGCACGATTTCAGAGCTGACCCACAGCCCCAGGCCCGTCCCGGTGTCTCCCCGGGTGCTGACGAAAGGCTCGAAGAGCGTGTTTCTGATGTCGGGGTGAATGCCGGATCCGGTATCTCCGATCGTGAGGCGAACACCGGGTCGCGAACCATTGTTGTGCTCGCGCGTGCCGGTGATGCGGATTCCCAGAATGCCGCCCCGCCCCATGGCCTCCACGGCATTGGCGATAAGATTCAGGACCAACTGGCGCAGTTCGCCGGGCATACCAGGAACCGGCGAGCATTCCCGATAATCCTTTTCAATCCAAATCCCGGCGGCGGCCAGTCTCGCGTGGTAGAGACCCAGCGCGCTGTCCACCACCTGGGAGATTTGCACGGCGACTGGCGTGGTCGACTCCTTGTAAAACCTGAGATTCTCGGTGACGATTTCCGAGACGCGCGCCAGTTCCTGCGACGCCATCTGGGCGTGCCCCGTTGCTTCGTCCAGTGAAGACGAAATGCTGACCAGGTAAAGCAGATTTGTGACCGACTCCAGCGGGTTGTTGATTTCGTGCGAGAGGGTGGCGGCCAGGCGCGCAGCTACCGCAAGCTTCTCCGTCCTGCGAAGGGCTTCTGCCGTCGCGAGCCGCTCGGCCAGAACATCTCTCATCCGGTATTGACGACTTCGGCTGCTCAGCGCGGACTGGACGGCATTGACGAGCGTCCCGGGGCGAACGGGCCGCTCCAGCGTGACCTGGTTACCCAAAGGCCGCCGGGCAAGCTCTCTCTGCTGGTTCTGACGGTCGACCGCGCCGGCGACCGTGAGGACAATGATGGGGAGAGCACTCCATGCAGGCTGTTCGGCAAGCTGCGCGGCCCATACGGCTATATCGGGCAGAGTGAGGACCTCTTCCGCCAGAATCACGGCGCCCGCCCCTGCATTCACTTCCCATCGAGCCATCTCCGAGGTCGATAAGGAGGCACACGAGATGCCATGGCTGACAAGCAGATTGCAGATCAGGGGGCCATCTCGTCCTGAGGGAGCGACGACGAGGACACGGAACTCAGTTTTGCCGGCAATCACGCCGTTGCCTGGGGGACTGCACGGGAGCTGGATCCCTGCAATATATCCATCGAACCCCGGTACCGCGGCGAGCCGGTCAAAACGCCATCGAACTCAGTGAGCACTCCTCCAACGGAGATGAGGTTGTTCCTCATGACCAGCTCACGGATGGTGCGCTCATGTTCTCCGCTCCGTTTCTTAATCACTGAAAGCGCCTGGCGCACTTCGCCGGCAGCCTCGAAGTAGCGAAATAACAGAACCGTGTCGGCGAGATAACTCACATCCACGGGCGTGTCGATGTTCGTTCCCACAAAGCCAACCTGAGAAACGGTCATGAGTGTCGTGACCCCCCTTTGGCTCAGGAAGGCCAGCAATTCGTGCAGCTGCATGGCGAGAAAATGTTCGCCGGGCATGGCATTGAGAAACCCGTTCAGGCTGTCGATGATCAGCAGTTTAAGATCATGCTTCTCGACCAGCTGCCTGATCTCGTAAACAAACTGGCCGGGCGAGAGCTCCGCAGCATCCACCTGGCGAAGCTGCAACGTCCCCGCATCCACATGTTTTCTGATATCCATCCCCAGGCTGTTCGCCCGGATCACCAGGGTGGCCAGAGTCTCATCGAAGGTGAAGAGCGCGGCGCGCCCGCCGTGCTCAACCGCGGAGACCGCGTAGCGGACAGCGATGGTGGATTTTCCGCAGCCGGCGGGTCCGAGCAGAAGCGTGCTGGTGCCGCTGTCGATACCCCCACCCAGCAACGTGTCCAGCGCGGGTATGCCACTCTCCAGCGGCGTCGGTTCGAAGGTCACAAGGTGCTCGGCGGCCACGAGCCGCGGATATATTTCCACCCCGCCACGTTTGATGCAGTAGTCATGGAAGCCCTCGCGAAACTTTGAGCCGCGCAGCTTCTTCACTTCCAGGCGGCGCCGTTTAATGCCGTATTCCCGCTCTGCGCTCTCCATCCGGATCACGCCATGCGCGATGCTCTGGAGTTGCTGATCGTGGCTCTCGCCGGTACGATCATCCAGCAACAGCACGGTACATTTGCGTCCGGAAAAATACTGTTTCAGGCCGAGAATCTGGCGGCGATAACGGAGAGAATCACGGGCCAGCAGCCTCAGCTCAGAGAGAGAATCGAAGACTACGCGCGCAGGCTGTATTCTCTCCACCTCCGCCATGACGGCGTTGGTGGTATCCGACATTTCGATTTCGGAGGGGTTAAACACGGTGTACTGGGCTTCGGGCTTCAGCTGCGCCTCATCCGGAGCCAGCTCGAATATTTCGAGCCCGTCAAGGGACCATCCGTGCGATTCGGCGATCTCCAGCAGCTCCGCCTTCGATTCCGAGACAGTGACGTAGAGGCCCTTCTGGCCGCAACGAACGCCATTCATAAGGAATTGCATCGCGATCGTGGTCTTTCCCGTTCCCGGATCGCCTTCAAGGAGATAGAGGTGATTGCGGGCGAGGCCGCCACCCAGAATATCGTCGAGTCCGGCAACTCCGGTGGCAAATCGCTCCACGGGACCGGATTTCCCGTTGCCCAGGACACCGGTCCCGTTCCCCGTTTGAGGGGTGGAAGTTCCCGATCTGAATGTTGAATCCACGGCGGTGACCCTTTCTCCAGCGCTGGGCACGAACCCTGGCTGGTTCCGCTGTCTTTCGCATTTGGCTCGGACGCGACTCCCAGGGTCTTCGAATCGATGCTGCCGCCTCCCGGGGCCGCCATCGTTGAGGACTGCCGCGTTCGCAGCCTTCACGGAACAGGAGATCTTGGGGACGGGCCGGTCCACTGAGTATGACTGGGCGCCAGCATCAATTCTGGTCAGTTTTGTACACCTCTGCACGATTTCCGACGTCACGCAGCGTCAGGCGACCGGCGGAGCGGAAAGACGACCATGGTGTCGGGTCGAAGCACCAGGGATTTGTATCGGGCATTGTCGTGGTGCTCTTATCCCGAACCTGCCGAATCGCCGTCAGGCACTTCTCCGCGGGACCACATCATTCCGCACGATTCTCCGAGGGGATGTGCCTGTTCGCGTGAGTGCGGAGGGGCGCAATGGAATGCGGGGAAAACGAATCTCACGTGGCCTGCCTGGTCGCGCCATCGCCTCCACGATCCCCAGCAGGGAGCGCAGGTGCCTTCCTCTTTCATAAAAGGCGTCGGCTGCAACCCCCGGAGGTACCGCCGTACCTGCGAGCACTTTACTCATGGCAATGACGCGAATGCATGGAAACCGGCGTCGAACCACTAACAGAAATTCAGAGCCCGACATTCCAGGCATATCCAGGTCCGAAAGAATGATGTCGGGCATATCGTCCCTGATCGCGTTGAAGGCGCAGGATCGATCCGGAGAGGCTCGCACCGCATAGCCAAGGATGGTGAATATGATCTCCAGCTTTCTGCGGACTCGCGCTTCATCGGCTACTATCAGAAGTCTTGTCTTCACAGATCCCATCGCTCACCCGCTGGACGGCAACCAACCCCGTCCTGACAAGTCTCGCACCGCCCCGGTTTGAGGTCTGCTCAATACTGCACAGGTCGATGAATCCGTTTCCCTTAACGCACGGCGCCAGCTCGACAACGGCATGCAGGATTTCGACGCTTCAAGGCTGCCCCCGGGCATTCAGGTGAGCAATTCTGCACAGATTTGGGCCTCCACCGGTGCGAAAGTTGAATCTACCTCCGTTTGTAAGCTGCGGCTACGCCTGAATCGGAAGGAAACCATGCCACAGAGGCGCGCATGACCGCGCAGCGGAGCTGCGCAACCTTGCAGCTTCCGCCCATTCAGAAGCGGCGACCGCTCACGGCAAAGGAGATTCCCTGACGGCTCATGAACTCACGAAGCAGGCGCACGAGCATTCGATCGGTGCGCATGAGGTTGCCGAGGAGATCGTCCGCCGTCGCACCACGAGGCCACACAATGAATCAACGCACAAAGACCTCATTCGATGTCGGCAATTTCCTGGCGAAGGCCGGGCTTGCGGGCAGAATCACCCACGTGAAAGCAGACCATGTGTTCTTCTCCCAGGGAACTCCCGCGGACGCGATCTTCTATCTGCAAAAGGGCCGTGCCCGGCTGACCGTGGTTTCAAAGAATGGGAAAGAAGCTACGATCACGCTGCTTGGGGCCGGCGATTTCGTTGGCGAGGAGTCACTCGCCAACGCCGGAGGGCTCCGCATGGCAACGGCCACTTCCATTACCTCCTGCACCGCACTCAGGATTGAGCGTTCCGAGATGATCCGGGTGATGCACGAAGAGCACGCCTTCTCCGACCTGTTTCTCAAGTTTCTGCTGGCCCGGAGCATGCGAACGCAGGCGGATCTTGTCGATCAGCTCTTCAATTCCAGCGAGAAGCGCCTCGCACGCATTCTGCTGCTGATGGCGGAATTCGGCAAGCCAGGCGAGCCCGAAACCCTGATTCCGGCCGTCACGCAGGAGACGCTGGCGGATATGATCGGCACCACGCGGTCGCGGGTCAGCTTCTTCATGAACCGCTTCCGCAAGCTCGGATTCATCGAATACAACGGGCGCATCCGGGTCCATCAGTCATTGCTCAACGTAATTCTGCACGACCAGCTACCCGACCACAATGCGGAAAAGCCTGCTCTGCCAGATACCGGGAGTCAGTTACCCAGGCCGGCCAAATGATGGCTGACGCCGCGACTTCAGGGGAACAAGGAAAACCCCAGCGTGAAAGCCATTCTTAAAATGGATGGGTTGAGCTGGCGAGAGCTGATCGGTGCAATCCTTCGCGAAGCCGCGGAGGCCGATGTCTTCAATCGTTCTGCCCAGCTGGCTTTCTGGTTCTTAATGGGATTCTTCCCCATGCTGCTGTGCGTAACCAGCATGGTCTCGCTGCTTAGCTCGGCGCCCGATTCGCAAAGTGCTCTCATGAGTTACGTAGCGGATGTCCTGCCATCCGGAGCCTCCCGTCTGGTGCAACAGGTATTGGCGCAAACGGCGGCCACGGCCGGGCGTCTTTCTCTCTGCTCTTCGCGCTCTGGTCCTCGTCGTCGGCAACAGCAGGACTGATCGACACTCTGAATGGAATCTATCGCCTGAGGGAGAGCCGGCCCTGGTGGAAGTATCACCTGACTTCAATTGCTCTCGCGATCGCTCTGGGTGTGCTGCTCACCGCCGCCTTGATCCTTGTGGTTTACGGCCCCGCCTAGTATCGTCCGCATCCTGCGTAACGGTGATTTTTTGTTCTCTGAATCGTTATCCAGACGCCGATTTCGACGCCATTCCGGCCCCGGCCGTTCGGCTTCCGCCGTGCTGCTCCTCTCCATCCGATATCCGCTCCCGTCTTCTGCTACGCTCTCTCGCCTGTCCGCTGGTAAGGAAGGTTCTTTCGATTCGGCATGGGTCCTATTGGCGCCCCGCTTCACCTTCGCATCCATTCTTCGCGGCCCACGCTCTCGGCACCCCACAGCTCAGAGTCCGCTGCAGTTCTTGAACTTCTTCCCGCTGCCGATCGTTGTGACGGGAGAACATCTTGCACCCGGCACACACACAGGTGTGGTGACTACCCGAACCTCCTAACCGTAGGCCCCGGACCAGAAAGAGCCTCGGATCGGCATAAGACAAACATGTTCCAAGAACAAAGGAGCGGGTTGTAGGCTCGCCACGATTCGGTCATCGAAGAGGTGAAAGAATCTATCCTTTGGAGGAGGTTGGCAATGGCGCGCGGCGAGGTGGCAGTCGTCACCGGTTCAACAAGCGGTATAGGCCTGGGTCTGGCGGAAGGATTTGCGTCGGCCGGCTATCGGCTGGCCATTAACGGTTTGGCCGGGCCTGGCGAACCAGAAGCGCTGGTCGATCGGCTTCGCAGCCGCTATTCCATCGAGGTCTTCTACCACCCGGCTGATCTGGCGGACCCGCAGCAGTGCGAGGCGTTGGTGCGGGACACCGAAAGCCGCTTCGGCTTCGTCGATGTGTTGTTGAACAATGCGGGCGTGCAGCACGTCGCGCCAATCGAGTCGTTTCCGCCCGAGCAGTGGGACAAGATCTTGGCTGTGAACCTGTCTGCGGCCTTTCACACTATGCGCGCGGCTCTGCCGGGTATGCAGCGACGCGGCGCTGGCCGGATCATCAATATCGCGTCAGTCCACGGCATGGTGGCGTCGGTCCACAAGGCCGCTTACGTGGCTGCGAAGCATGGCATCGTGGGGCTGACCCGGGTGGCTGCATTGGAAAACGCCGCACGCGGAATCACCTGCAATGCCATCTGTCCCGGCTTTGTCGTGACGCCTTTGGTGGAGAAGCAGATCGAGGCGCGGGCTGCGAGCAAAGGTCTTTCCGCAGAGGAGGCGGCTCGCGAGCTCCTGAGCGAAAAGCAGCCCTCCGGCCGCTTCACCACTGTGGAAGAGATCGCTGCACTCGCGCTCTTTCTCTGCTCTTCGGCTGCGGCCAATCTTACCGGAGCATGTCTGCCCATCGACGGAAGCTGGACAGCACAATAGAGGCAATCTCCGCTTCCGACCGCGCCGGTCAGGTATGGAACGCCTGAGGATGCGTATCGGGATCTCTGAAGGCTTTTCCAGAATTGCCGCGCGTCGTGGCTCCTTACAGTCCGCTCCCGCAGCAGGTTTTGAACTTCCTTCCGCTGCTACAGGGGCAGGGATCGTTGCGACCGGCTTTCTCGAATGCCGCGCGCCTGTCTTGGGTAGCCACCCAGCGCATCACGTTTGCAGGCGCGCGGCCGGCGGCCAGCTCCGCTGCCATGAAGCGCATGGACGGGTCGATATGGCGGAAGAACATCTTGTATCCGGCACACAGATAGTTCAGGCCGGCTTCGCCGTCCGGGGTCTTAACGAACCGGTGCTTGGGGCACTCGCCATTACAGGCGAAGCGCACATCACATTCGCGGCAATAGCGCGGCAGGGTTGACTCTTTGGCGTTGCCAAAGCGGTGCTGCTGCTCGCTGGCGACGAGCGACTCGAGGGGCGACTCCATGATGTTGCCAAGCCGATTCCGCGGGAAGACGAAATGATCGCAGGAATACACGTCGCCGCAATGCTCGATGGCCAGCGCAGCGCCGCATTGCCGCCGGAAGACGCACAGGCTCGCCTCCATTCCCGTCCACATCTCCAGGCTCACGTCGAAGATCTGCACGTAGGTACGACCCACGTCGTGCCGGACCCACTCATCGAAGATGGCGCAAAGAAACCGGCCGAACTGGCGCGGCTCAACAGACCACGGGGCCACCTGCGCTTCCCCGGCGAAGTCGGGCGAGATGAGCTGCAGACCGTCGGCGGTGACCTGATGCGCGATCCGCTCCGCGATGGGGATGAACTGCATGAAGCCGCTGCCGTGCTCCTTGAGAAAGCGGTAGATCTCGAGTGGATGGTCGCCGTTGGCTCGATGCACGGTGGTGAGCGTATTGAACTCGACGCAGTTGCGCCTCAGGGTCTCCAACCCGCGCATCACCTTGTCGAAAGTGGGTTGGCCTCCCTTGTCGACGCGGTAGGCGTCGTGGAGATGGCGAGGCCCGTCGATCGATAGGCCGATGAGAAATTCGTTTTCCCTGAACAACGCGGCCCACTCGTCGTTGAGCAGCACGCCGTTGGTCTGAAATGCGTTCCGGATGTTCTTGCCATTGGCGTATTTCTTCTGGATTTGAACGAGCTTGTGAAAATACTCGACGCCGAGCAGTGTTGGTTCGCCACCCTGCCAGGCAAAATTCACCACCGGCGTCTCATGGGCCTCGATGTACTGGCGAATATAGCTGTCGAGTACTTCCTCGCGCATGGCCCACCTGGAAACCTGTGGATAGAGCGACTCCTTTTCGAGATAAAAGCAGTATTTGCAGTCGAGGTTGCAGATCGGTCCGATCGGCTTGGCCAGGACATGGAAGTTGGGAATGCTCATTGTGACCCTCGCGGCACCCGACCGGTTGGCGAAACGCCGAATCCGGAATTTCGTTGCGTGTATTCACTGATCGGCGTGTTTGCTTGTCGGCCTGCTTCAGGCGGTCGAATCAGCCCCAGTGAACGCCTATTTCGCCTGCCTCAAGCCGGGATACAGGGGCAGTCCGGTGGGCTGGTATCGATAGTGGTCGTTGGTTTCTCTGCGCAGCTCCTCCATGCGCGCCTGGAGGTGTCGCGTCAGATCTTCGTATCCCGGCTGGCCGTAAAGGTTGCGCATTTCGTCGGGATCCTTTTCAAGATCGTACAGCTCACATTCCTTCGGTTCCAGGAAAAACTCAATGTACTTGTAACGCGTGGTGCGAACGCCCCGGCACGGCTTCACATTTTCGAAACCGGGGTATTCGTAATATTCGTAGAGCCAGTCCTGGCGCCAAGGGACCTTCTCGCCTTCGGCCAAAGGCAGGATACTCCTGCCCTGCATCTCGCTGGGGACGGGAAGGCCCGCCATCTGCAGCAGCGTGGGCGCCAAATCCAGGTTCAGAACCATGTTGTCTGATGTCGCACCCGGTTTCACCTTGCCGGGGTAGCGCACCAGCATGGGAACCCGAATCGAGGGCTTATACATGAGGCGTTTGTCGTAAAGGTGATGCTCGCCCAGGAAAAAGCCGTGGTCGGCAGTCAGCAGCGTTTGCGGTCTTTTCGAGATCGTCCTGGCTCTCAAGCGCCTTGAGGACCTCGCCGACGTTGCGGTCATTGTCTTCGACGCCCACGTAATGGTTCTTCACCAACTCTTCAAGCGAGCGAGGATCATCACTGTACACCTCTGAATAGCCGATCTTATCGTCGGCATCGGCCACCGCGCGGGGCTTGTCCGGGTAGCCCTTCTCGTCCTCGTCAAACGAAGCCGGCACTGGAATGGGTATTCCGTTCAGATCGTTGACCATGTCTTTGGGCCTGAAGAACGGCGCGTGCGGCGCGTAGAACCACAGGAACATGCAAAAGGGCTTTTCGTGTTTCTGCTGCAGCCACTCGACCGCCTTCCGCGTCAGCAGCGTGTCCACGTACTCGCCGGCATAAAGCTTCTCTGGCCCGTACCTGCCTTTGATGCCCTCGGTGATACGGGGTCGGTAATAGTCTGCCTGGCCAACGAAGCCGAAGTAGTAATCCCAGTAGTGATCCATCAGCGCGCCCTCGACGTGCGACTTGCCAAGGAATGCCGTCTCGTAGCCGGCCTTCTGCAACAGGTCCGAAACCAGCGGCAGCTTCGGATCGATCCGGCCCTGCACGTTCGATACCGCGCCAGTCGAGTGCGAGTACATGCCGGTGAGCATTGTGGCGCGGGACGGCAGGCACAGAGCGTTGACTACGAACGCATTGTGGAACACGCAGCCCTCACGGCCGATCCGGTCCATGTTGGGCGTCTGAATGATCTTGTTGCCCGTCAGCGACAGTTCGTCCCAGCGCACGCCTTCGCCCACGATGCAGAGAATGTTGGGCTTGTCAGCGTCGCCAGTCAGCTGTCCCGCAAAGGCCTCAACCCCGCTCAGGCTCGTTGCCACCACGCTTGCGCTACCGGCGAGGTACTTTAATACCGTCCTACGTGTCTCCATCGTTTCTCCAACAAGGTTCGTGCGATCGCAACCACGACAATGTTCTAGTGTGGCTTTGAAGATTCCTGTGCGCCGCCAAAGTGCGGCATATTCGGTGGAATAGGTGTCTCCCCAATCCGGGTGCGTGGTGAGGCCACATTGTTTTGCAGTTTCGCGAAGGCGTCCCCAACCTCCGGCGGCATCGTCTTCATTTGCGTGAAAACCTCTTCACGGATCTGTTGAACGATATCCGGGTGCAGATTTGCAACGTCGTACGATTCTCCGGGATCGACGTCCAGGTTGTAGAGCTCAGCATTAGGCAGCCAGAAGCTCTCTCGTCCAGCCGTATAGTCGTTGATATAGATCTCGCCGGTCAGTTGAGCCAAACGAAGTTTCCATTTTCCTTTGCGGGCACAGTGAAGGTCCAGGCCCTGCATAGGTAAACCTCCGCTAAACGGCGTGAAGTAAAGAATGGCCGGTCGCTCGAATTCCTCGTTGTGCTCGAAGAATGTGCTCGAAACGTCGATCCCATCCAGGGGTAGCTTCGGCTTGCTCAGCCCACAAAGAGAGGCAAACGTGGGAAGCACGTCGAGGTTCGATGTCCAGGCACCCGAGACGACGCCACGGGGAATGGCGGCGGGCCAATGAGCAATGAATGGAACTCGAAAGCCGCCTTCAAAGGTCGATGACTTGCGACCCCTCAAGGGGCCCATATCTCCTTGGAACCAACAGCCATGATCGCTGGTAAAGATAACCAACGTATCGTCAAGCAGCTTTCGCTCTTCGAGTGCGCGAGTAATCTCGCCTGCGCTCCAGTCAATTTCCTCCACAGCGTCTCCATACAGGCCAAAGCCGGATTTTCCGAGGAACCGTGAGGATGCGTTGGCCGGGTCATGTGGATAAGAAAAAGCGAGATACAGAAAGAATGGTTTGTCAGATTTCTCGTTTATGAAACGTAACGCCTCTTCCGTGTAGCGGGGTGTAAGCAACGTGCGGTCTGTGTGTGGTTCCAGGATAGAGGCATCGCGCATCAGCGGCAAAGGATGCATATCGTCGCTCCAAGGAACGCCATAAAACGAATCGAAACCGCGGCTTGTAGGCAGATACGGGGGCAGGTGACCCAGATGCCACTTTCCAATAGCTTTGGTACGGTAACCGCCATCATGGAATAGGTTGGCGATCGTGGTTTCATCTGGATCCATTCCTGTCGTCGAAAACGGCCAATAAACACCCAGGGTGTGACTGCGTGGAGCGTACCGGCCGGTCAGCAGAGCCCCGCGTGCAGCCGAACAGATTGGATGACCCGACGTGCAGTGCGTGAAGCGCATGCCTCCGGCGGCCAGACGATCCAGATTGGGCGTTGGAAGCTGCGAACCGTAGCAATGAAGATCGCCATAACCAAGATCGTCGCAGATCATCAAAACTACGTTCCTGGGTCGCTTACTGCCGGTTCCGCTTGTGCTCACTCCAGTAGCGAACCTCTCCAGCCCGGATGCCACGGTAGCGGGCACAGACGGCAGACCGACCGTCGCCACCATTGAAGTCATAAATTCTCTTCGGTCCATTCCTCTGCCTCTGGTGAACTGTCCGACTAAACGAGGGAATACGCCTACGACGCCTTGAGCGATCCTGGTGCGCCGGCCATTCCGCGCTGCAAGCAGATTCCTTCCAGCTGGGCGCGGAGCGCCGCCTTCACTGCGGCTGCGCCACCATCGGTAGCAAGGTTATGCAGCTCTCGCGGATCCACCTGATAGTCGTAGAGTTCCTCCCCTTCGCTGCCTTCCTTCCAGAAGGTATATCGATAGCGTTCGTTACGAATGGAGTAACCCATAATTCCGCCCGAAGGAATATTCGGCCAACCCCATGGCGGGGGATAATTACCTGGACGGTAGATCTGTGTAATTGCGGGACGACTCCAGCTCGCGTTCGGATTGGAAAGGAGCGGGACGACGCTTTGCCCGTGGAGGTTGGAAGGAGTCTCCTGCAGTGAACATAATTCCGCCAGAGTTGGATAGATGTCCAGGTGCTCTACGGTTCGGGGACAAACCTGGCCGGCAGCCGCAACGCCGGCGCCGCCGATCATCAGAGGAACGCGTGCTGCCGGCTCGAACAGCGTCTGCTTTTCCCACTGACCGTGCTCGCCGAGCTGCCATCCGTGATCGGCCCAGAAAACAACAGTCGTATTCTCGGCGAGCCCCAATCTTTGAAGGGCGTCGAGCACACGGCCGACATTGGAATCCAGAAAACTGGCAGCCGCGTAGTAGGCCCGCATCGCCTGCCGGCATTGGTCGGGGGTCATGCCATAGTTTGGAGTTTTTGTGATGTAAGCCCAGGGCGGAGCGATATGCATTTCATCCGGATTGAACGGTGTCGCGTGAATCTCCTCCAGCGGATACATGTCAAAATATTCAGAAGGAACAATCCACGGAACATGGGGCTTGTAGAAGCCGACTCCGATGAACCAGGGATCGGTCGGCTGCATCCTTCGCTTTTCCAGCATTGCGATCGCTGCGTCCGCAACCAAGTAATCGGTATGCAGCTGCGGGCTGGACGTCGACTCATACATGGCGATGCTCGCACCCCAGCCGTCGTCGCCCGGAACCCGTGCGCCCACTGGGTTCCCTTCGCCAGGCCAACAACCAGATCCGCAGGCACTCGTTCCCTCTAATCGGTTGATCAGGGCCGCCATGTTGCGCCCTTTTAGCTTCGGCCGATTTTGCGGGGTAAAGTTTGTCAGCAAAGCTTCTTCTTTCACATGGTCCACGCCCGCGGGATTGATCGACTCGTTCCAGCTTGGGGGATCGTCAAGGCCGGACGTACCGATCTGATCAGGATTGCCATAGTGATAGATCTTGCCGGCTCGTGCGGTGAAATAGCCGTTGTTTAGAAATGCTTGTGGCAGGGTCACGGTTTCAGGTAAAGCTTCCCGGAAATGAGTCCGGAGGTCGTAGACCCGGGTGGTGTCCGGCGCCAGGCCGGTCATCAGGGAAGTCCGTGAGGGGCTGCACCATGGATATTGGCAGTATGCACGATCGAAGCGCACGCTGGACTGGGCGAGGCGCTGCAAATGAGGGGTTCTTACAGTGGGGTTGCCATAGATGCCAAGCCGGCAGCAGCAGTCGTCCGTTGCGATGAAGAGCACATTCCGTTTTCGCGAGACGCCGCTCTGAATCATCGGAAATCCAAGTGCTGGCGCGCTCAGGGGTTTCCCGTACGCGGCCGGGCCCCCGGCAAGATTCGAAAGCATTGGCGCGGCCAAAGCCCCGGCGCCCACTTCTTTCAGGAATGTGCGACGCGAAATCTTCTTCTTCTTCATTTTCCATTCCCA
>Ga0335074_10004195_pt1 | contig 19827 bp, 18 predicted proteins | sample Lox_Sample_23_FD_206715 | JGI IMG/M metagenome (GOLD analysis project Ga0335074, IMG submission 206715) | Soil microbial communities from Loxahatchee National Wildlife Refuge, Florida, United States - Lox_Sample_2.3 | ecosystem: Environmental > Terrestrial > Soil > Wetlands | place: USA... | reverse complement strand
GCCGTGTTCCAGGTCGAGATCACGTTGTTGTAGATCCCCTCGATCACGTTCTGCTCGACGATGGGGACGTGCTTGTACGCGGCGGCATGGTAGACGGTCTGGACCCGATAGGCTTGGAAGATCTCGCGCATGCGCTGCTTGTGATGGCCGTTGCCGATGAGGCCGACCAGCTCCACGTGCAGGGAGTTTTGCTCCGCGAAGGTGCGCAGCTCACGCTCGATGTTGTACAAGGCAAGCTCGGACATCTCGAACAGCACCAGCCGCTTCGGACCCAGACCGACGATCTGGCGGCAGAGCTCCGATCCGATGGAGCCGCCGGCCCCGGTCACCATCACGACGTGGTCTCGGATGCACGCCTCGAACAGACCGGCCTTCGGAGGGACCGAATCACGTCCGAGGAGATCGCACACCTCTACTTCGCGAATGTCCTCGACGTTCGCCTTTCCCGTGACCAGCTGCTCGAATTCGGGCACCGTCTGTACGTGCACCCCCAAGTTCTCGAGCGAACTCAGGATCTCGCGTCGGCGCCGCCGCGTGAGCGAGGGCAGCGCTAGCAGGACGCGGTCGATGGAGCGCGCCTTGATGAGGGTCGGCAATTCCTCCGGCGGATACACCTTAATGCCGTTTACGGTACGGCCGTGCAGGTTTCTGTTGTCGTCGACGAATACCAGCGGATCGAACGCCCGGGTGGTGGAGAGCACGGTCGATAACCTCGCTCCCGCCTCCCCGGCGCCGTAGATCGCGACGCGAGCCTCGGTGGGTTGAATATGGCGCGTCAGGAAATAATGGCGAACCAGAAACCGTGAGCCGGCGATGTAGAGCAAGGCCAGGCAGGAATACATCGCCACCACGCTCCAGGAAAGTGCCGGCAAGCCCAGCCACAAGCCCAGTAGAGCAAGAAGGATCCCGCTCAGCGCGACGGCGAATGTCACGGCAAACACGGCCTTGTGGCCGATGTAGCGAATCACCGTCCGATACAAACCAAAGCGGATGAAGGTGGGGATGCTCACCGCCACCACCGAGAGATATGCCGGCCAGTCGGCGAAGGAGAATTCAGGGTGGCCGGATTTGAAAGTCATGGCCGACCACAGAGCGAAAGGCATCATCAGAGCATCAGCACAGACGGCGATTATCCGCTTGGTCGGGCGGGGCAATTCAGCCGTTCGCCGCAAGCGTCCGTCAGTGGCGTTTACATCGTTCGCTCTCAACCCGAGCCTCCATGTCTGACGCACGCCTGCCCAACAACACCAGATCCCTTCAGATAGTCAAAACGAGGATTGCTGACCCTGGCGCAAGTGTACCTAAATTGCTGCTTGGCGAAATAGCTACTTTGATGGACGAGACGAACGTTTCACGCGCGCCCCGGTTGACCTCCCCCGCTGATTCTACAATCTGGCTTCCGCAAGATGCTGAGTAAACCATGCGTAGGTGCTTTCGATACCCATCTTGAGCGGGATTTTCGGCCACCAGCCCAGGCCATTCAGACGCCGAACATCCAGTAGTTTACGAGGACTCCCATCCGGTCTGGTACTGTCGAAAATCAGTCGTCCCTTGTAGTCAATTACCGACACGATTAGTTCCGCTAGGTCGCGTATCGTGACATCCTCTCCCCAGCCGACGTTAACTATAGGCTCGGCGTCATACTCATGTAAAAGGTACAGCGCGGCGTCGGCCAGATCATCGACATGAAGAAACTCGCGGCGGGGTGTGCCGGTCCCCCACACGGTAACACTCGCTTCGCCCCGCACCTTTGCTTCGTGCACGCGGCGGATCAGTGCCGGCAGCACATGCGAGCTCTGCAGATCGAAGTTGTCGCCCGGACCATACAGATTCGTTGGCATCAACGAGATTGCCTTGAATCCGTACTGGCGGCGCAAAGCTTGACACATCTTTACACCGGCGATCTTTGCGATCGCATACCATTCGTTGGTTGGCTCGAGCGGACCGGTGAGGAGGGAGTCTTCCGTGATGGGCTGTGGTGCGAGCCTGGGGTAGATGCAGCTCGATCCCAGAAAGAGGAACTTGTCGACCCCGAACCTGCATGCCGCGTCTATCACATTGTCCTGGATCAACAGGTTGTCGCGAATGAACTCTGCTGGACGAGAGTCGTTGGCGTGAATTCCCCCGACTCGTGCTGCTGCCATAATGACGGCCTCGGGGCGCTCCGCATCGAAGAAATGGCGAACCGCCATCTGCTCGATCAGGTCGAGCTCCCGGTGAGTCCGCAAGAGAAGATTCCCATAACCCCGTGCCCGCAAAGCGCGCACCACGGCGGAGCCCACCAAGCCACGATGGCCTGCCACGTAGATGCGAGAATCCTTGCCAAGCATCATGGGGACTACTCGTGGCGGCTATACACCTTATAGCCCTCTTTGGCGATCATGGCGTCGCGCTTTGCCGCCTCCAAGTCCTCAGCGACCATCTCCGCCACCAACTCCGAGAAGCCGATCTCCGCGGTCCAGCCCAGCTGCTGCCGCGCTTTGCTGGGATCGCCCAGCAACGTGTCCACCTCGGTAGGTCGAAAGTAGCGCGGGTCGACTCGGACCAACGTACGACCCGTCATCTTGTCGACACCCACTTCATCGAGCCCGTCGCCGTGCCACTCGATCTTCATGTCGAGCGATGAGCCCGCAGTCATCACGAAATCGCGCACCGAGAATTGCTTCCCGGTGGCAATCACGAAGTCCTCGGGCCGCTCCTGCTGCAGCATCAGCCACTGCGCCCGCACGTAGTCTCGCGCATGGCCCCAGTCGCGCCGCGAGTCGAGATTGCCAACGTGCAACGTTTCCTGAAGGCCCACCCGAATTCGAGTCAGCGCGCGGGTGATCTTCCGCGACACGAATGTCTCACCGCGAATCGGGGACTCGTGGTTGAACAGGATTCCATTGCAGGCATACAAGCCGTATGCCTCACGGTAGTTGACTGTAATCCAATACGCATACACTTTGGCGACACCGTAGGGAGACCGAGGGTAGAAAGGCGTCGTCTCACGCTGCGGTATCTCCTGAACCTTGCCGAACATCTCCGAAGTGGAAGCTTGGTAGAAGCGCGTTTTTCTCTCGAGACCGAGGATCCTGATTGCTTCCAGCAGCCGAAGGGCACCGATGGCGTCCGCATTTGCCGTATATTCCGGAGTTTCAAAGGACACCCCGACGTGGCTCTGTGCAGCTAGATTGTAGATTTCATCGGGCTGCACCTCCTGGATGATCCGGATCAGGTTCGTGGAATCGGTCAAGTCCCCATAGTGCAATCTGAGGCGAATGTTGTGTTCGTGAGGATCCTGGTAGAGATGATCGATGCGATCGGTGTTGAACGAGGAGGCGCGGCGCTTCACACCATGCACCAAATAACCCTTCGACAACAATAGCTCCGCCAGGTAGGCGCCGTCCTGTCCCGTGATTCCCGTAATCAATGCTGTTCGCGTCAAATCAGTCTCTGCGCTGGATCACCCACTCTTCGCAGTGCACATCATACCCAATAAGCCGCAGCACTGACACCGCAGCGCCGGTCTAGCTCTCTTTGCGACCCGCACCGGCCAAAACGACGAGCACTACAAGAGGTGCCAGAGCCGCTGCGAGAAAATACCTCGAGTAGGCCGGCATCCTTGCCGCCAGCCATGCCCACGGAAGCAGCCAGCCGACATTGAGAGCGGACACCGACAATGTAACCGGTAGGTGCGCCTTCCAGCGCCGGGCAAGCCACTGATAGGCATGCATCCGGTGTGCCTCAAACCAGCGATCTCCACGGACCATGCGCCTGAGAAGTGTGATCGTTGCGTCAACGAGAAAGAATCCACCCAATATTCCCCACACCTCGAAAGGAATCGTACCGCGTTGGTTCGCCGCGAGACCGAGGACGACGAGAGTGAATCCAAGGAAGCCGCTCCCGACATCTCCCATGAAAATTCGCGCAGGCGGCCAGTTCCAATGCAGGAAACCAAGACTTGCCGCAGCGAGACAGAGCATCGCCGCAGTCAAGCCAGGCGGTCCCCGAGACCAATTCAATAGTGCGCCGGCGACCCCTACGAAGACCGCTTCGCTGCCTGCGATGCCATCTATTCCATCCATGAAATTAAAAAGATTGCTCACCCAAACAAGCACAAGCCAGGCCACGAACCCACCCATCCACACGCCGTGCAGCCCCCAAGTGGCGAGCGTCTTCTGGGGCACTCCCCCGAGCACAATCACGACCCATGCAGCCGCCGAAAGGTGTACCCCGAGGCGAACCACGGCAGGCAAATGCCAGCAGTCATCGATCAGCCCCACCAGCGCCATCGCACCGCCGCCGAATAGGCACGCGCGAAAGATCGTGGTATCGATCAAACCGAGACCACTGAGAAGAAAGAGCGAGCATAGGAAGGCTGTGACGATTGCCACCCCTCCACCTCGCGGCGTAGGAACCGCGTGCGAGCTTCGCAAGTTCGGCACGTCCATGATATCCCTGTGGAGGGCATATCGACGCATCAACCCAGTGCAGATCACTGCGACGGCGAATGCAATCATTACCGCCAAGACAGCGTTTGGTGTCACTGGCGAGCACCCGCCGATAAGTACCAAGTCACCGTTCGAGCGATCGCCTCATCCACTTTCATCGGGGGCGACCACCCCAGCGCGCGACGAGTCTGTTCGATGTTCACCGCAAGAGAACCACAGAGTCGGGCAATCTCCGCCTTTCGTCCGGTTAATCCGGCGAGCAGGTCAAGCATGCCAATCGGAACGCGCACTAACCTCACCCGCCGCTTCATTACAATAGCGATACGCCGAATGATCTCTGGCGTGGACAGATCCTCTCCGTCGGATACCATCCAGGTATGGGCTGGCGCACCCGGATGCTCGACCACGTGCGCGAGCAAGTCGCACAGATTCCAAACACCGACAAGACTCCGAGCATTCTCGATTGATCCGAGTGGCAACGGCCACTCCTTGTCGACCCAGCGCAGCAGGCGGAGAAAATTAGCCCGCACTCCCGGACCGTAGACAAGCGGCGATCGTACGATCGCCGCTTCCATGGCGGTTCGGCTGGCAACCTCCCACACAGACTTCTCGGCAAGCCACTTGGATCTACCGTAAGGATCCTGCGGCTGCGGTTCGTCGTCCGCACTGTAAGCGCGGTCCACGGTTTGCTCACCGTTGACTTTCACGCTGCTCAAGTACACAAACCGACGAATACCGGCGCGCGCCGACTGATCGGCAAGGCGCTGTGTACCGCACGCGTTTGTCTCGATGAAAAGATCCGGATTGGGGTACGGATCATGCAGCAGGTGCGCCCTTGCTGCAACGTGAATGACGACGCTTATGTCTTCAAGCGCCGCACCCCAGTCGGTGCGGCTGCCTATATCACCCACCACCGCCGTCTCTGAAACATGGGCAGGGATGGCGCGATCATTGTGCAAAGCTGCGCGCACGACATGGCCGGATCGAGCAAGGACGGCGCAGAGTGTCCGCCCGACAAAGCCCGTCGCACCCGTCACCAATACGCGTGTCACCGGTCGACGCCTGCCGCAATTGCCGCGAGTCCCAGATATTCGTGCAATGCGTGCTCGGTCCTGCTCATCGCGCCCGAAGTCGGAAGCATGCCACCCCAACCTTCATCGGCCGCCAGCTCTACGCGTTGACCGGTCGGCGCCGGAATGGGGTGCGCCCCGACGCGCTGCATTAATCGCATGGCCCGGGGCATGTGATAGGCCGAGGTCACCAAGATGAAGGGCGCGGCGCCGATCAGCGCCACGATGCTGTGTGCTTCGGCACGAGTATCCAGCGACGCGCTCAATATCACGATGCTAGCCTCGTCGACGCCGAGACCGCGAGCGAGCTTGGCGTAGCCGAGAGCAGGCGGCGACTCGCCCCGGAGCGAACCTCCCGAAACGACCAGCCGCGCCGTGCCCAGGCGCCGGACGAGCCGCACACCTTCGACGATGCGAGCCAGTCCATCCTCGTCGAGCGCCGCAGTGACCGGAATGTCGTCGCGCGGCGCATACCTGCTTCCCAACACCACGACGTAGCCCACCCTCGGCAAAGAGTCATCGCGAAGCGGAGGATATTCGTGCTCCAGTGGGCCAAGCAGAAGATCTCCCACCCGGCCGAGGGCGCTCAAGTAGATAATGGCCGTCGCCGAGACCAGCAGCCACACCGCCACGCTTCGTCGCCCGCGCAATCGGCAGACGCCCGCGAGCAGGCCGATGAAGGCCGCAATGACCAGCGGCTTCGCCAACGCTCCGCCCAGCTGCTTGATGAAGTGCATCATGTGGCTACGCGGGTCATCGATCGACACTCCCGCAATCAGACCCCTCGCAAGCGGTACCCCTGCAGCGGCTACCGGGACTCCCATAATTCGCGGTACAGTCGTGTTGTGGAGTTACTCACTTGACCAGCGGAGAACTCGGACGCCACATAGGCTCGTGCTGCCAATACTAACCGCTGGCGGAGCACATCATCCACGATCACACCTCGCAATGCATGGGCGAGCGCCATCGGATCGCGCGGCGGAACCACCAGCCCCGTCTCGCCGTTGTGGACCACCTCGCGGCACCCCGGAACATCCGTGGTGACGAGCACGCAACCGCAGGCGGCCGCCTCGAGCAACACCGTCGGAAGTCCCTCCCGGTAGGACGGCAGGCAAACCACGTGCGCAGCCCCGTAGACCGCGACCATATCCTCACGCCAACCCCACCACTCGACGGCACCGCGACGTCGCTCCTCGCTCAACCAAGTCTCGGGAATCGCCGCCGGATTTTCGCCATCCAATCCTCCGACGAGCGCGAACCGCGCTTGCACTCCCCAGGCCCGAATTGTAGCCGCCGCTTCGCAAAACTCACGTACTCCCTTGTCCCATAGCATGCGTGCCGGAAGAACCACGAGGGGGATGCCTTGGCGTGGTGGACCCGGCCGAAACCGCTGAAGATCGACACCGACCCCCCGGATCAGGACTGCTTGAGTCGGCTTGATGATCTTGCGACGTAGGAACATGTCGAGATCATCGCTATTCTCGAATATCACACGGAGCCGATCTCGAGCAAATAGGATTTTGTATGAAAGACCGACCCCGAGTCTCCTCAAGGAAGCCCATTTGTCGGCTGCGGTAAAGACGAACCCCAGCCCCGATACTGAGTTGATGACTGCCGGCACTGTGGCAAGGCGCGCGGCCAAGGTTCCACAAAGAACCGGCTTGATCGTCACGTGATGCACGATGTCAGGGCGAATCTCTCTATAAAGCGCGAAAAGCGAACCGGCGAGCCTGCACTCTTCGAGCACGCTCCACTGCCCCCGCCTGAGCTCGAGCTCGTGAAAGGTCAGGCCCTCCGCCTTTATCTGCTCTACGTGATCCGCGAAATCCGGGGCCGTCGCGACGTGTACACTGAACCCTTCCGCCAGCGCCGCTCGCGCGAGATGCAACCGATGCAGACAGAAAAACCAGGCCACGTTCACAACGTATAGCAACACGGGTTTACGGGCGCCCCCGATCGTTCCATTTTCGGTTCGAGCGTCTGATCCAATCATGGCGCGCGGCGGCCCTCAGCCACCCTCGCCCATAGCGACGCATAGTCGGCGCCCATTCGAGCAAGACTAAACTCGCGAGCAATCCGTGCTCTGCACCTGTCGCTGCGCGCTGCGATTGCGCCGCGCTGCCGGTCGAGGAGCGCGGCCTCGATCGCGTCGGCCAGGGCAACAGGATCTTGCGCCCTAGCAACCCACCCAGTATCGCCGACGATGTGTCGTGCATCACCCACATCGGTAACCACGCATGCAATCCCGCAGGCCATTGCTTCCATCACGGCCACAGGCAGAGATTCCGAGCGACTCGGGAGTACGTGAAGGTCGAGCGCATTCATGACGGCCGGAATGTCGCCGCTCGCACCGGCGAGAACCAAGCGGCCGGGTGCCGCCCAGCGTCCTATCATTCGCTGCAAATTGATGTTGTCGGCACTCATTCCTCTGCCGACGAGCGCACAGCGAAAAGCGTGCCCTCGGTCGGTCAACAGCTTGACAGCACGCAGCAGATTCTCGTGATCCTTGAGTGGATCCCAACGTGCCACGCAGCCGATTAAAACCTCGTCCGGGGTGACACCCCAAGTTCGTCTAACTCGTTCGCCGGCATCGGAGTCCGGGCGGAACGACTTCGGATCGACACCGTTGGGCACCACTATCAGCTTCGATGCGCTAAATCCGATCTTCTCGTGAAGCATCGCGGCGCTGCGCGCATCGGAGACGATCGCTCTGGGTAACGTGCGCGACAATTGCGCACATAACCTCCGAACGATCCTCGTCTTCCAGCTGGAATGGAAGGGGCCGAGATCCGTGGAATGCACGGCCCAGACTACTGGTGGGGCGCCCGAAAAGCGGGCCATCAACCCGCCAAGCAGGTTGGCGTGGTCGAGTCGCGTCTGAACGACGTGCGGTCGATACTCCCTGGTGATACGCCGCAGCTGGCGCAGGCCCTCGATGGTCACGCGACCGCGGGGCATCCCGAGAGCGGTAATGGAAATCCCGCACTCCCGCAGCGGTTTACCATAGACGCCCTCCTGATGGAGAGATACCACCGCGTGTTCGAAGCCATCGCTGGTCGCTCCGATTAGCCGGTACAGAACCGCCTCGGCGCCGCCCTGGCCAAGATCCGTGATGACGTGAAGCACTCTGTTGGCCGAGCTCATCGTGATGGATGCGTATGATCAGGCGCCTGGTGTCGCGATACCGTGGAAATGCAGGGTGCGCAATAGCCCGTCGCGTACCGATGTCGAAGAACGAAATCCTATTCCGCCCGCGGCGCGCGCCACATCGAGCACGCTCACCGGAATATCGGCCCGTCTGAGGTCGCCCGGTATCGAGGTGATCGGTCGCTGTATCGCTTCCTCGACCATCACGACGACTTGCTGCAGCGAATGGCCGACTCCCGATCCAATGTTGAGTACTGACGGAGCATCCTCGTAATTCGCAAGACGGGTCAGCGCCTCGATCACATCGTCAATGTACAGGAAATCGCGCACCGGCCGGCCGCAATCGCGTAGCAGGATGGGTTCGCCTCTGAGAAGATGGCCGATGGTCATCGCAACGAAGCCCTGCCGTCCAAACAATCGTTGGCCTGGTCCGAAGGGGTTCGACAGCCTGGCGATGCGCACGTCGAGTCCGCGCTGAAAGCGGTGAAGCAGTAGGTATTTTTCTATCGCGAGCTTCTGAATGCCGTGTGAGCTGATCGGATCGGTCACCGCAGTTTCTGGAATGGGCATTTGCTCTTGTAGCCCGTAGACCGACGATGAGGATGCAAATACCACTCGCGGCACCTCCTGACGCTCGCACACCTCGAGAAACCGCAGCGTCGCAAAGATGTTGTCCGACAGCTCGCGACTCACCTCGACATGCTCATCACCCGGCACCGTACTTGATACTAGATGGAACGCCACCCCAGCACCCGAGAGGACTTGCTCTACGGCAGCCGGATCGGCGAACTCGCCTCGAACCCAATGCACCCGCCCAAGCAAATCCGCAGGAGCATCATTGTGATCGAGCACGGCGACCTCCGAATCGCTGCCGACCAGACGCCGCACGAGATTAAGCCCGATGAACCCGGCTCCAAGCACGGCGGCTCTGGTGCTCATGAGGAGACTCGCCGATGGACCGCCTGGTCGCGCTCATTCCTCATCTCGATCGTTCGATATATGAACGCCAACAGGATCAAACCGCTGTAATTGCCCATTTGATAGTCATTGAACACGACCACCATTGCTACCGCGCCGAGCAGCAACAGGCTTCCCAAAGTGCGCCCGCTCAGCGCACGGCTGTTGCGGTAATAGGTGTCCAGCTGCCGTCCCAACTTGCTGAGGAACCATATCAGGCACAGGACGCCGAGCCATCCGGCCGCCAGCGCCGAATTGATCAGCCACGGTCCCGGGATATCCGACAGCGTCGGGCTTCCGAACGGCGAAGCCAGCGCGGCACCCATGTTCAACACGGCGCCCCCGGTTCGGTCGGTCAGGGAAGCGCCCTTGTTGAGGTAGTCGCCATACTGGGCGATGTAAGTGAAAGCATCCATGATCGGCTCGAGACCGAAATACTCGACGGCGAATAGAAAGACGGCCATGAAAATCAGCATTCCCCAGGGTACGGCGAATTTGATGGAACTGACGCGCAGCAGGACCCACCAGATGCCGGAGAAGCCCAACGACAGAAATACGGATCCAGAGAGCGAGAAAATGGAGTAGGCCAGCATGATGCTTCCCCACAGACGCGTGGAACGCGAGTTCCGCAAGAATGCCAAGCAGGCAGGCAAGACGAAGTAAAGCACGTTGAGAGACGGCTCTTTGGCAAAACTCTGCATGCGCACGACCGGATGCCCGAGCAGCGTATAGTCCGGATCTCCGTGCAACGCCAGAAGTGCGATTGGGTTCTCGATGGTGTTCAGCATGGCGCCATCATCTGAGACCTCGATGACAGACTTCGAGAGCGTAGGATCGTGAATCAGCATCACCCATTGAACGAGGGCCATCAGCGCCAGAATCCCGGCAAATCTCACCAAGAACTTGACGCTTATCTCGAAGCTGCGCGCCGGCGCGCAAGCCAGCACCAGAAGAGCAAATGCGGACGCCAGGCTGTCGAGTATGTAGCTCCACTGCCCTCTCAACGCCAATTCCGTCCCCAACTTGACCATCGAGAAGAAAATCAGCGGATCGACCAGTCGGCGGGGTTGCGAGACGATGTAATGGCAGGCGGCCAGCGCGATCGGAATGATCAGGATCGCCTGCAATTCACGCTTGATTCCCAGTATCTCTGACGCCAGAAATGCCTGGGAAACGTAGATCAACAGTGCAGACGCGACCATCGCGAACGTCGTCAAGGACACGGTGGCAGCCCGCGGCGTGCTCCGCTCGACGGTATCCACCGATGGGGAGTGCTCAGCTGTGGCCATTGGGGATCACTCTAGAAATACCCGTTCCGTTGCGCCGCCTCGAAACGGCGTGCAGACTCGATATGCCGCCGGTCATAAAACCGCTTTTCGCGCAACGAATGCGAGCGCGCCGAGCCTGCGCACGAGATATCGCTGGACCGCGAGCGGCAGACGGTAGGCAAGAGCCATGCGCTCGCCTTTCCGAGTCCGCAGCCAGTGTTCTTCGATGTGCCACACCTCGCTGAAGCGGCTGCCGTATGCGCGGTCAATCTCCTCACGGGTGCGATAGTACGTCCACTGATCGAGCCATACACAGATCCTACGGCTCCAGGCGAGCGGCCCTTCGTCACGTCGCGCACCGATGCCCAATGAGCTCAAGCAGGCGGCGTAGTAGACACGCGGCCGGCTGCCTCGGGGAAATCGGTGCAGAAACGGGATACGGCAATGGCCCTCGATCCACAGCGCTCGATCCGGAAACAGGCTCAATACCAGCCCTCCGGGTTTCAATACCCGCCGAATCTCATCGAGCACCCGATCCAGATCAGGGACGTGCTCCATCACCATGTTATTGACGACGACATCGAAGGTCTCGTCGCCAAAGGGTATCGTGTCCCCATCCATGCGACGGATGACATCACCCGCAAGATCTGCTGGAACCTTTGCCGAGTAATCGTTGCCCTCGAAAAATACGTCGCATCCGTAGGCCTCACGGCCCGCGCCGCGCAACAGCGCGACGATTTCTCCGGCGCCGCAGCCATAGTCGAGTACCCGCCCTTTGTGGCCGGCCTGCGCCAGCACCCAGCCCGCGCAGTAATCGTAATTGTTCATGTACTCAACGCACCCAGGGTCGATCGCATGCGAGGCGCGCCTACCTGCTCCGGAAATACGCAATGGTCCTTTGTAGGCCTTCGTCGATGCCGACCGTCGGCCCCCACGCGAGCAGCTCTCTCGCCTGGCGGATATCCGGCTGACGCTGCTTGGGGTCATCCGTCGGCGACGGCAAGAACACAATCGACCCACGCGACGCCGTGAGCTGAATGATATGTCTCGCAAGATCCATCACCGTATGCTCGTGGGGGTTGCCAATGTTGAGCGGACCAGTGCAACCCGAAGGCATCTCCATGAAGCGCAGTATGGCCTCGATCGTGTCATCGACATAACAAAAGGAGCGCGTCTGCAGACCATCTCCATAGATGGTGATGGACTCGTTCTGCAGAGCTTGGGAAATGAAATTCGACACCACACGTCCATCGTTAGGATGCATGCGTGGACCGTAGGTATTGAAGAGCCGTGCGACCTTGATGTCAAGGCCGTGCTGTCGATGGTAGTCGAAGAACAACGTCTCGGCACAGCGCTTGCCTTCATCATAACAGGCACGCGGCCCAATGGGATTGACATGACCCCAATAGTCTTCCGTCTGGGGGTGAACCTCGGGATCGCCGTAGACCTCACTGGTGGAGGCTTGAAAGATCTTCGCTCTGAGGCGCTTCGCAAGGCCCAGCATATTGATCGCCCCGTGAACGCTGGTTTTCGTCGTCTGCACGGGATCGAACTGATAGTGTATCGGCGATGCTGGGCACGCCAGGTTGTAGATCTCGTCGACCTCGATGTACAGAGGGAAAGTGATGTCGTGGCGCACCAGTTCGAAATGCGGATTCCGGAGCAAATGAGCCACGTTGTCCCTGCTGCCGGAGTAATAATTGTCGACGCAGACGACATCATCTCCCAGAGCGAGCAGTCGTTCACACAGATGGGAGCCCAGAAAACCGGCCCCACCTGTCACCAACACGCGCTTTCGGTCGGCTATCCGCTTCATGTTCGCATACCGCCAATTTGCATATCAACCCCGGTCATGGGGTAAGGCGTCTCAATGCTTGGTCGCTTCGACGAATATCGAGCACCAGCCCCGGTGAGTCCTATTTATATTCATCTTGAAGCCATAGTGCGTGTTCCGAGCCCCGCATCTCACCACACCTGAAAACCCCGCCTCCGTCAGAAACCTCTGCAGCTTGTCGAAGTTGAACCAGTTTCGGTGCAGATGCGAGTCGCGCAACTGATCCGCCGTCAGCAGCGACACGGCCCAATCGCCGAATTCGGCATTAGTCAGCGTGGCAATCTTCGCATTGAACTGCTCAGCGGAACAAACCGGAGGCAACGCCATATTATACCCGCGGTCAAAATAACTAACGATGCCAGCCAGTATCTTGATGTGTTCCTGCCCGTATACATCATTCACCGTATCGTCGCTGACTTTCGGCATGTTCCAGCGACCGGTGAATTCCAACATCTGTTTGGTAATGCTCCGGGCGTTGTTGTGCACGCACTTGTAGTCGTCCAGCAGCAAGTCCAAGTCGGGGCACTCGACCCGTACCACGCCACCGCTTCTCATCGAACGGGCCAGATTTACGAATAGTCGCCTGACCGCGTCGTCGGATAGGTGCTCTATGGTATGTCCGCTATACGCGTATTTGACGTCATCGAAGTTGAAATTGTAGTCCGTTTCCAGGTCGACGATGACATCGGCGTTCTCGATGCAGACACTGGTCCACTCCGGCGGAAAGACGGTTATGTAGTTCTGTTCCGCGACCGCGAGATAACTGGAACTCGGACGAAACAGGAGGCGATACAAATAGAAGTAGCTGCGTTGCCCGTGCAGATAGGCAGATATCGCAAATGGCCTCCACTTTTCGGGTATTATTTTTTTTGCAACCCTGGTTAGGGACATATCGATTCTCCAACTGTGGTCAGTCAAATCTTAAATAGACGCCCCGAGGTGCGGGGCGGCCCCGCGCCTCAACAGGCACTTCCCTTCATCGGGCGGCGCGGTCGCGTATCACGCTCTGACCAAGCGTTATCACCGCTTTCGCCAGGGTGCCGAGCGGAAGTTGACCACGCACGGCGCGCCTCATGTGGCGCCCGGCCGCCGCGTAGTTCCGCAGATGGAAGTGCGCCCTGCCCATTCCATAGTGGTACCAGCCGGGCAGATGCTCGCTTGAGTCGCCGCGCTCCGTGCAAAGATACATACTTCTCATTCGTTCCAGATTTCGGATGGTTCTGAGTGGCGATGTGAGATTTCCGCCCCCTACCCAGTACCAGCCCAAGGGTTCGCGCAGCCGCTCGAATTTGTCGGTTACCTTTGCCAACCTCAACCAGCAGTCGAAATCCTCCCACGCGATGAGCGCAGGATCTTCCGATAGCCCACCGATATCGAGCAATAAGCTGCGACGTACGACAACGCTCGAATTGGTCAATACGTTGCCGCGATCGATAAGATACTTGTAAGCTGGAGACGGCAGCGGGCTCGTTCTGGCGCGGCGAAATCGCCATCCGTGGCGCGATGAGTGGGCGATGTACAGATCGTGATAAACAATGTCCGCGCCCGCGTCTAGCGCCGCGACCGATCGTTCCAGTTTACGCGCGGCCCACCAATCATCGACGTCGAGAAACGCAATATACTGGCCGCGCGCCAGACGCAATCCGGCGTTCCGCGGGCGCGCCGGACCGCCGAAGTTCTCCTCCCAGTGATAGGTCAGATTGAGCGCTCCTTTGTACCGCCGGACCACGGCCGCGGTATCGTCGGTTGACCCATCGTCGCACAGCAGAACTTCGAAGTCCTTGAAGGTCTGCGCAATCAGCGATTCAAAGCATCTCGCAATCAGCGACGCCCGCATATACGTCGAAATAATCACACTGACTCGCGGCGCTCCCTTAGGCTGCGCTTGGCCAGGTTTGGCCGTCACTGGGTTCAACTCGCGATTTGCCGTGTCGCCAGGGTCGCCTCTCAACATACGCCACCTCGCCGGCGCCCGGCATCGAAGTACCGACGCCAGCTAGGCAGATCGGGATCAATGTTGAAGAATACCTCTGTCTGGCGTCGCTCCTCTTCGCGGGTGCCGAGTTGGAGGGATTCGATGGCCGAGCGAAGATCATTCGCGTCACGGATGAACGACGCACCTTGAACGCGCCTGAGGGGGCTATAGTTGACGCCGCTCCGATCATCGAACACCAGCACCCGTGCACCACACACATAGGCCTCGAGGGCCGCGGAGGTCGTATTGCTGGCCAGCACGAGATGCACGGATGAGACAAGACCAGCAACTGGATCGTTGACGATCCTCAGGGCCGAATGCGGATACCGCGACACATCGACCGGGCAGCTCGGATGGGCCTTGACCCACAGCGCGATCGGCACGCCCGTTCTACCGCGAACGCCCTCCGCCACGCCTACGAGGGCATCCGTGCGTTCCTGAGTGTAGTCGCCCAGCACCAGTATCCTCAGTTCCTCGCCTCGCGCCAAATCAGTGAGATCCCTGGGCGTTCCCGGCACCAGATGCAAATAGCGGAGCGCCTCGCAATCTGCGACCAGCTCTCTCTCGGGACAAGTCTCCAGGTACTCCTGTCGGGCGACGCGTCCGTTGAGTGCGACACAATCGGGTGCCGGAAGAGAGGAGCGGTACGCGCTGTCGTATCGGCGCGGATCGCAGTGATAGCGCAAGTCCCAGAATCGTATCGTCGAGTGCGCTACGCCGGTCAGCCGCCCGTGTTGATGCTTATGCCACGCCCGCGCAAGCGATCGCTCCCAGCTTTGATTCTCCATGAGGTAGATGCATTCGTCATATCGCCCTGAGATCTTCAGCGCGTGATCGAAGCACGCGTCATAGAATAGATTCTGAACGCTTCCGAAGCCACGAAATGTCTTCGCCCAGTCATCATGAATCAAGGGCCAGTAGCTCTCGCGCGGATCCTTCGCGAACCTGCTGCGCAAACACAGACCAACTACGACCGACTCGGCTGCTATCGCCAGCCATCTGACGAAGATCGTCATGAGACGGAGAACGGGGAGATAGGACTCGACGAAAGAGTGCGCCACGGCGCGCGCTGAGTTATCGTGTATCTGCCGCAATGCCTTGCGGGCACCTCGAGCCGTCGGCACCCGGTCGTGCGCGTAGAAGTAGTGCAGCCAATCAACCTCAAAACCATCCTGAGCCAGCATCCGGGGCAGGGTTCCCCAATAGCGCGACGTGAATGCGCCTGCCCCCCGCGCCGAGGCATCATGATTGGCGAACGGCCCACAGATCAAGATTCGCTCGGCGGAGACGACGGCAACGGGCCGGGGCGATCGCCGCAGCGCGAGCCTCACCGAGATAAAATAAGCGAGCGCCATGATTCCCTGGAGGAGCCTCGGCAGACCGCGTACCGCCGCTTGCAAGGCAAAGCGCCTCTTCCGGGGAACCTTCGACCACTGATACCGGACACCCCGACGCCGGCAGATCGACCGTAAAATGAGGTTGACCTCTCGATCCGAGCCCCGGAAGATGAGCTCCGCGGGTGCCTCTCGCTCGAGCAGAAGCTCCAGCGCAAACAGCTTCAGCAGCGCTTCCAGCGAGCGCTGCTTCCACGAGCTCTGCTCCACGAACATCGACAGCCACCAGAAGCTCGTGCCGTCGGCAAGATTGAACCGCTCGCGAAGCCTTCGCCCAAACACCCTCGTTTCTCCGAGATCATGAGACCAAGCGAGGTAGCGGCGGCGAATCTCATCGGCGTGAATTTCGATGTAGTGGGTGAGCGACCTGACTCCCGGCTCGCCCGCCGCACCCTGCCAAAGAACGACGTTCCCGTGCTTCGGCGCCAGATGCGCATCCGCAGCCCAAAGGAGCAGACCGGCACTGCCGCCAACACGGCAAGCGGTATCCGAGAGGCTCCCACGACGATTCTGGGCATGCTCTCCCAGCCTCTGCATGCATTCCACCGCATCCTGCTTGTGCACTCAGGTGTGCCGCGCCGCGTCGGCCATCAGACGTACGACCAATTCCAGATCGCTCGGGGTGTCGACGGCGTGCGAATCGTGCTTCGTCGGGACCATGCGCAGCTTCATTCCATGCTCCAGGATGCGCAACATGTCCACCGACTCGGCGATCTCGAGTGGTGTAGGTTCGAGTTCCGTGTACTCGAGGAGGAAATCTCGGCGGAACGGGATGACGCATACCTGCTTGCCCATCGGCACCGAGGCCATTTTCGATCGAGTCGGAATCGGCTCCCGGGAAAAATACAGAGCATCGCCGTGCAAATCGCAGACCACCTTTATGCAATTGCGGTCCTCGAACTCGGCGCTGGACTCGATTTTGCCCAGAAGATTCACCACACGCAGCGAAGGATCGCTCAACATGGGATCAATCGCCTCCGAGATCATATCCGGATGAATCATCGGCTCATCGCCTTGCACCATCACAACGATGTCGTAAGTGATCCCATCCTCAGCCTCGAGCCGGCGCAAGGCCTCTGCACAGCGATCTGACGCTCTTTCGTGATGACTACCGGTCATCACGGCGCGACCGCCGATACTTTGCACGTAGTCGAAGATCTCGCGGTCGCACGTGGCCACTGCGGTCAGCTTCAATTGCGAATTGCGCGCCACCCGCTCGTAGACGTGCCCTATCATGGGCTTTCCGAGGAGCCTGGCCAGCGGCTTTCCCGGAAAGCGGCTGCTGCCCATACGGGCCGGAATGAGAGCGACTATATTCATCGATTGATCTCGGCGGCGAGATCAAACGCGATCCCGCGTGCCCACAGTGCAAATCTCGACAATCCTTCATCAAGCGGCGTAAATCTGCGGATATCGAGACACGCCTTCAATCTTGCGGTATCCGCGTATATGCCGCTCTGGTCTCCCGGAGTCGCCCCGTTGACGAAGTACCCCGCCCCCGGAACGAGTGCGCATATTCGCCGCAGGAGCGCCTCGACCGTCGTGCGCACACCCGTACCGACGTTCAAGGTCTGGCCCAATGCCGACGGCGACGTGGCGGCACGCCTCCATACCTCGACCACGTCGTCGATATATATGAAGTCGCGGAAGCGCCCGAGGCTGCCCTTGACCTCAACCGAGCGGCTCGCCAGCGCCTGCGCCAGATAAATGCTGACCATTCCTTGCCGCAGGTTCCTCATGTTCTGGCCGGGTCCGTACACGTTGAACATGCGTAGCGCAACGAATGGCAGCTTGTCTCCGTAGACATGCAGGTAATTCTCGGCCGCGAGCTTTCCAACGCCATAGCACGAGAGCGGAGCACAACCATGAGTCTCTTCGATAGGAGCATCCGCAACTTGGCCGTATACAGACATCGAGCTCGCGTACACGATACGCTCGACGCGATTCTCCAAACCATAGCGCAAGAGATTGAGAGTCGAAACAATGTTTTTCTCCAGATCGGCCACGGGATCGTCGAAGCTGATCTCGCCCGAGGATTGACCGGCCAGGTGTAGAATCTTGCAGCAGCCCCCGGGGATGGAGCGCGCCGCGGATCCCACGGCAAGGTCGGTTTGAATGAAGTTCACCTGCGGTGGCACATTGTCAATGTCGCCCCCGGATAAATCATCGACGCCGACCACTGCGTAACCGTCCCGCAAGAATGCCCGGGCAACATGCGAGCCGATGAAACCCGCGACTCCGGTAATCAATATCTTATCCAAGGTTGACTCACGAGTTATTGATGATACCGACCAACGTGTCGCAGCGGCCGGAGCGGATGAGGCCTTCCTTGTAGCGCTCTTCGATCTCTCGGCCGAGTATATCGGTGAACCGATGCATACCGCCCGGTCGGCCGTCGCGCGCCCATACGATGTGATTCGAGAGATCGTAGCGTTGATCGCGCTTGATCTCGTAAGGTCGCCCGACTTGGTCGAGCAGATAGCGCAGCGAAGCTTCGCTGAAATACCAGGAGTGCGCGATTGACCAGTAGAAGCGCTCGAATGCAGGAATGTCATATACCGAATATAGAGGATCCGCCGCATTGGGTATCTCGAAGATTATCCTCCCGCCGCGCCTGAGCAGCGTGAGTTGCTGTTCCAGGAATTTCCGCGCCTGTGCGATGTGCTCAAGCACGAAGAAATGCATCACGATATCGAAGCGGTTCCGATCGCTGCGTGGGGGTAGTCGATCGAGTGAGGCGTATACCGGCAGTCCGCGGGCTCCCAGATGCTCTCTGAACACGCCCGAGGGCTCCACGCCGGTGCAGGCGTGACCCGCCTCTATCAATGGAAAAAGCATGAATCCGGACGAACATCCCACTTCCAGGACGTTGGCGCCCGCTCGCAGGTATGGCTCGATGTACATCATCCGGCGCAACCGAGTAGGCTCGTTGGCGCGGATGTGATCTTCGACATTGCTCCATCCACCGGCTGCTCCGGCACGATTGGCCATGAAGCCCTCGAATTCGGCGGCGTAAAAGCGCTCCTCTTCTTCCGGTGCCAGCCCTGGGTGCATGTATCGGACATCGCAGATCGAGCAATGAAAGAACGCACGTTCGGCGCCGTTGGCTCCGTAGACGTGCGAAGTCACCACACGTTGGTCGGCAGCCCCGGATGTGCAAAGAGGACACTTATCAGGGAGGGCCATTAGGCAATTCCGCTGGTACCCCGACGCCTGGCGCCGCGAGATCGGTCACTTGATGATGTAGCAGGAGCCGCAAAACGGTACCTTGTAAAACATACTGGGCGCTTTCGTGTCGAGAAACTCATCGACAGCTCTCGTAGCGCCCTCAAATACCGTGTGGTTGTAATCATCCACGACAATGCACCCGCCGGACACAAGCTCGTTCCAAAAAAAATCCAAGGCTGCGCGCGTGGGTTCGTACATATCCACATCTATGTGCACGAACTTCACCGGACGGGGAGCGAACGACGCGAACGACTGAGGTATCCATCCGCGGTGCAGCTCTATGAAGGCAAATCTCGCCGTTGCGGAGCTTACAAACTCGAAGCTGGACGCGAACTGCATAATCTGCACACGTTTTTCCTCATCGGACAGCTTGAAATAAGATTCATCCTTTTCCTGAAAATCTGATAGCCCCCCCTCGAAGGAGTCAAACACGTGGAAACGACCGGAGAAGCCACGATCGGCGAGTATGGTAGCAATCGCAATGGTCGAGTGGCCGTGCCAGCATCCGCACTCGATCACGT
>Ga0335074_10004194_pt1 | contig 19832 bp, 13 predicted proteins | sample Lox_Sample_23_FD_206715 | JGI IMG/M metagenome (GOLD analysis project Ga0335074, IMG submission 206715) | Soil microbial communities from Loxahatchee National Wildlife Refuge, Florida, United States - Lox_Sample_2.3 | ecosystem: Environmental > Terrestrial > Soil > Wetlands | place: USA... | reverse complement strand
GTGGTGCCGTTCGGCTCGATGAGGAAATCGGCGAACGCTTCGCGCCCGATCTCACCTAGACCACCGGCGATGGTGATCCGGTAACGATGGGTACTCACGTCCCCCTCCTGTGGACACAATTGACCGGCGGCGCTGAAGCTGTCCGGCCATGCGCACTATATATGCCAGCGATCATGCAGATGCACGTTCATGGTCACAACGACCAAACGTTACGTAACCGTGGCGGGACCGGTCACCGAGGGTGACGTACATTACTGCTGGAGCGGCCACGCCCAGCGTCGCCACCACCCGGGCCCTGGCCGCGGGCGCGACCGACGACGAGATTGCCGACGTGCTTGATATGTGGGACTTTCATGCCGATCGTATGATGCGCGGCCGGGGCGGTAGGCGTTGGGTGGTTCTGGGAGGTAAACGCCTCCCGTGATGGCCGGGAGGTATCGATGTCCGCCCCTGCGCCGGCGCATGGCCGACGGTCAGTCGTGTCCGCCAGCGACCCTATCCTGACCTCGAAGATCACCGTACCGAACGTGCCACCCTGGGCGGTACCGCGGTCCCGGATCACCAAGCTGATCGCCGAGGGTGCCCGGTGGTGCCCGCTGACGGTCGTGACCGGTCCTCCGGGCGCGGGCAAGACGATGGCCCTGGCCCTGGGTCGGGCTGGATGACTTCGACAACCGCCCGGGCGTGTTCTGGTCCTATGTGGTGGCGGCGTTGCGCCAGGCCGGCGTGGCCGTCCCGAAGGCGCTGCGGGCCGGTCCGGCGGCCCAGGAGGAAGACGGGTTCTTGCTGCGGTTGACGGCGGTGCTGGCCGCGCAGGATCCCCCGGTGACGCTGGTCCTGGACGACCTGCATCTGCTGTCCGATCCCGCTGCGCTAAAGGGGCTCGAGTTTGTGCTGCGGAATGCGGGGCCGGGCTTGCGGCTTCTGGTCGCCTCCCGGATGGATCCGCTGCTGCCGCTGCACCGGTACCGGCTGGCCGGGTATCTGGCTGAGGTGCGGGCCAGTGACCTGGCGTTTAGCCTCGATGAGGCGGCCCTGCTGCTCGATCAGCACGGCGCCCTGCTAACGGCCGATGCGGTGGAGAACTTGACCGAGCGAACCGAGGGCTGGGCGGCCGGGCTGCGGCTGGCCGCGATATCCCTGGCCACGCATCCCGACCCGGACCTGTTCGTCAAGGAGCTGATGGCCGAGGACAGCGCCTTGACGTGTTATCTGGTCGACGAGGTGCTCGACGTCCAGCCGCCGCAGGTCCGTGAGGTCCTGCTGTGTACGAGCATCCTGGAGCATGTCAGCGGCGCGGTTGCGGTCGAGTTGACCGGCGTCGATCGGGGCGAGGGCATCCTGGCCGACTTGGCGCGCTCGAACGCGCTGGTCCAGCCGATCGGCTCGGGGTGGTACCGCTACCACACGTTGTTCGCCGAGATGCTGCGGCTGCGGCTGCGGTATGAGTATCCGGACCGGGTGGCCGCATTGCATCAGCGGGCCGCCGGGTGGTATCAGCGCAACGGCATGCTCACCAGCGCAGTCCGGCACGCGGTCGCGGCCGGTGACTGGTCCCTGGCCGCCGGGATGGTCGTCGATGACCTGGCCATCGGCCAGATCATGCAGCCGCGGGACGGCCAGCGGCTGGCCGCTGAGTTCGCCAGCATGCCGTCCTGCGAGGTCTGGACCAGCCCGTCGCCCTACCTGGTCGCAGCGGCGCTGGCGCTGTCCGCTGGCGAGCACGAGGCGTGCGCCGCCGTCCTGGACGCCGCCGGCAACCTGCTGGAGCGTCTTCCCGCCGGCCAGGAGGCGACGTCCCGGCTGACCGCCGTGGTGCTCCGGCTGACCCTCTGCCTGCGCACCGGGGACCTGGCGACGGCGGCGTCGGCCGTCGGCCGGGCCGAGCTGATGCTGGAGGAGGTCCGGCGCGCCAAGCCGGCCGCGCAGCCGGACATCGGGTGGTGGGTCTTGTCCGGTCGCGCCGCCGTCGAGCTGTGGTCGGGCCATCTGGACGAGGCCGTCCGCGTTCTCGAGACCGGGATAGCGGCCGGGAGCGCGTCCGGCAGGGAATGCGAGCAGGCCAGTCTGTCCGGACTGCTGGCCCTGGCGGAGGCGTTGCGCGGCCGGCTCGGCCGCGCCGCCGACCTGGCCGGCCAGGCGGCCTCCACCGCCAGCGAGCACCGGCCGTCCGGTCCCGGGTCCGCACCGCTGGTCGCGCTGGCCTGGGTGCACCTGGCCCGCAACGAGCTGCGCGAGGCCCGTGGGTATGTCAAGCAGGCCGACGCCGCCCTTGGCGCCTACCCGGACAAGCTGACCGGGACGGTGGCGTACCTGGTCGCCGCGAATGGTGCCCTGGCCGAGGGACGCCCCGCGGTGGCCGCACAGATCATCACCCGAGCCCGGTCCGCGTGGCCGGTTCCGGCCTGGCTCGACCAGCAGCTGAGCCTGATCGAGTCGCGCGCGTACGCGGCGGTGGGCGACACCCAGGCCGCTCTGATGACGGCCGGACGGGCCGGCCCCTCGCTGGACGCGGCGGTCGCCCGCGCCCGGGCCTGGGCGCTGGCCGGAGACGACGAGGCCGCCCACCACGCCCTCGCTCCTGCGCTCGCGGCCCACGGCGAGATACCGGACCCGGTGTGCATGCAGGCGTGGCTGGTGGACGCGCGGCTCGGCTACGACGGCGGCGACGACGGACGCGGTCGCCGGTCGCTCGCGTTCGCCTTGCGGCTGGCCGAACGCGAACAGTTCAGGCTGCCGTTCGTACTGGAGCGCGGCTGGCTCGGCGAAGTATTCCGCCGCGACCCCGAACTGGCCGGTAGCCACCGCGTCCTGCTCGCCCCGGTCCTGGGTCCCGCCCGGCTTCCGGCGCCGCTGAGCGCCGTCGGCCAGCCGCCGGTCCTGATCGTCGAGCCGCTCACCGAGCGCGAGCGGGAAGTACTGGTGCACGTATCGGGCATGCTGAACACGGCCGAGGTTGCCGAGAAGATGTACATCTCCGTCAACACGGTCAAGACCCACCTGCGGAATATCTACCGCAAGCTGGCGGCGGCGCACCGCAGCGAGGCGGTCCGCCGGGCCCGCCAGCTTGAGCTGATCTGACTCGATCCAGTCCAGCAGCCTGACCTGAGCCGCGGCCCGGGGGACGGCTACTGAAGCTTTGGTCTCCAGCCTGGCCGCGGCATGCTGGCCCGTAGCCGCTGGGTGCAGGGATGCTCGGGTTGGTCGAGCACCCGGGCGGTGGGTCCGCGTTCGACTACGGTCCCGCGGTGCAGCACGAGCGTTTCGTCGGCGAGCTGGCGCACGACGGCCAGGTCATGGCTGATCAGGATGTAAGAGATGCGGGTTTCGTCGCGGATGTCGGCCAGCAGGTTCAGGACCTGGGCCTGGATCGACATGTCCAGGGAGGAAACCGATTCATCAAGGATCAGGACGGCGGGCTGCGCCGCCAGGGCGCGCGCGATCGCGATCCGCTGCCGCTGACCACCCGACAGCGCCCGGGGGAGTGCCCGTGACTGCCGTGCGTCCAGGCCGACCAGGCTGGTGAGTTCGGCGATACGGGCGTATCGGCGCCCGGCGGGCCAGCCGTAGTGTAGCCGCAGCACCTCATCGATGGCGGCCTCGGCGTTCTGGCGCGGGTCAAGGCTGGTATAGGGGTCCTGGAACACGATCTGTACCTCGCGGCCGCGCCGGCGCCGGTCGCTGCCCGATCGGTGCGGCCGGGACCGGTCGTGCCCGCAGGCGGTGATGGTTCCGCTCGTGGGCCTCTCGAGGCCCACGATCATCCGGGCGATCGTGGTCTTGCCTGCACCCGACTCCCCGACAATGGCCAGCGAGTGGCCGTGTGTGAGGCTGAAGGAGACGTCGTCGACGGCGACGAACTGGCCGAATTGCTTGCGCAGGCCGACTACCTCCAGGACCGGCGAGCGGTTGACGTCAGGCATCGGGCACCGCCCGAAGGTGACCGCGAAGCTCGTGCGCCCGGGCGCAGCGGGATACCCCGCCGTCCAGCTGGACGAGGTCCGGAACGGCGGCCCGGCACACGTCGGCCACGTGCGGGCAGCGGGGCGCGAAGGCGCACTCCCCGGCGGGCGCCTCGAACGCCGAGAGCGGGCGGCCGGGGATGGCGCGCAGCCGGTGCAGGGTCTGCGTGATGTCCGGTCGGGCCGCGGCGAGCGCGGCGGTGTAGGGGTGCAGCGGGTCGCCGTGCAGCAGCGAGGAGGCGCGGATCTCGGCGATCTGCCCGGCGTACATCACCGCCGTGCGGTCGCAGATGGCGGCGGCCAGCTCCAGGTCGTGGGTGATGAACAGCATGGCCAGCCCGGACTGGCGCCGCAGACCGTCGAGTATCGCCATGACCTCGGCCTGGGTGGTGACGTCCAGCGCGGTGGTCGGCTCGTCGGCCAGGAGCAGGCGGGGCCCGGTGAGCAGGGCCGAGGCGATCATGATCCGCTGCAGCATGCCGCCGGACATCTGGTGCGGGTACTGCCGGAGCCGGCGGGCCCCGTCCTCGATGCCCACCCGGGCCAGCATGTCCACCGCACGGCGGCGCGCCTCCGCCCTGGGCACCGCGTGGTTGGTGCGCAGCGCCTCGGTCAGGAAGTCGCCGATGCGCCGGACCGGGTTGACGTGCGCCCGCGGGTCCTGGAAGATCATCGCCACCTGGCTGCGGTACCGGCGAAGATCAGCGCCGGCGAGCCCGCCGACGTCGGTCCCGCCGAACCGGATCGAGCCGTGTACCTCGGCGCGGGAAGGCAGCAGCCGGGCGATGGCCCGGGCGGTCATGGACTTGCCCGACCCGGACTCGCCCACCAGGCCGACCGCCTCGCCCGGCCGCAGCGTGAGCGAGACATCCCGCAGCACCGCGCGCCGGGCGCCGTTCACCTCCAGGAGCACGGTCAGGCCGGCCGCCTCCAGCAGCGGCAGGTCGCTCATCCGCGAGCCGCCCGGGCTTGCTCGAACAGCCGCTCGCCGAGCACGTTGACCGCGATCACCACGGCCACGATGCACAGACCAGCGGCGACGGCGGGCAGCGCATGGCCCAGCAGAAGACCGTCCTGGTTTTCTGAGATCATGACCCCCCAGTTCGCGGTGGGCGGCTGCACCCCGAGGCCGAGGTACGAGACGGCGGCCAGGTCCACCATGGCGTAGCCGAACAGGATCGTGGCCTGGGCCACGATCAGCGGCGCGATGTTCGGGACCACGTGCCGCAGGCAGATCGCGGCGGCGGACGCTCCCTGCACCTCCAGCGCCGCGACGTAGGGCTGGTTGCGTTCCGTCAGCGCCGCGCCGCGCAGCAGCCGAGTGACGTAGGGCAGGTACGCGACGGACAGCGCGATCGTCGCCGCGGGCAGGCCCGCTCCGAACACCGCCGCCGCGAGGATGGCGAGCAGGATGCCGGGGAACGCGAACAGGATGTTCAGGCCCGAGGAGATGACCGTGTCGCTCAGGCCGCGCCGCCAGGCGGCGGTGACCGCGAGCAGCGTCCCGGCCGTCACGCTGAGGATGACGACCGCCAGCGGCCCGAGCATCGAGGATTGCGCGCCGGCCAGCAGCCGGGACAGCACGTCGCGGCCCTCGAAGTCGTACCCGAGCAGGTGCCCGCCGACCGGGCCGGCCCAGGACAGGGACAGGTTCGGCAGGTCGGGGTCGTACGGGGCGAGCAGCGGCCCGAAGCCGGCCGCGACCGTGGCGGCCGCGATAACGACCATCGAGGCGATTCCGGCCGGGCCGGTAGCGCGCAGCACGGCCAGGGCCCGCCGGAAGGCGGTGGTCTCTCCGGCCGCCCTGACCGTGCTCACCGGGGGCTGTCCCTCAGCGCGAGCCGCGGATCGAGCGCGGCGCAGATCAGGTCGGTGAGCAGATTGATCACGACGAACGCGGTGACCATCAGCAGCGAGATTCCCTGTACCACCGCGATGTCCTTGGATTCCGCGGCCTGCACCAGGTAGGCGCCGAGCCCGTTCAGGCTGAACGCGACCTCTACGACGGCGGCGACCGCGATGAGCGAGGCCGTCGTGATCCCGGTGATCGTGGTGATCGGGACGGCGGCGTTGCGCAGGATGTGCCGCTGGATCACCTGGCGGCCCGGGATCCCGCGGCTGACCGCGGTCTGCACGTGCTCGCGGCCGGCCTCCTGCCGGACCGAGGCCCGGGTGACCCGGGCCACGATGGCCAGCGACGCCGTGGCCAGGGCGATGGCCGGCAGCGTGAGGTGCCTGACGTTGCCGAGGAAGCTGGTGCCGTTCCCGAGCGCCGGGAACCAGCCCAGCTTCACCGCGAACACCATGATCAGCGCGATCGCGGCCACGAACGTCGGGATGGCCGCGCAGACCGCGGTCACCACCAGCGCGCTGGTGTCGAGCCTCCCCGGCCGGAGGCCGGACACGATACCCAGCCCGATGCCGAGCACCACGATGATCAGGGACGCGTACAGGACCAGCCCGGCAGTGGTCCAGATCCGGGAGGCGATCAGCGTGGACACGTTCTCCCGGAGCGTGATCGAGACCCCCAGGTTCCCGTGCAGCGCGTTGTCCAGCCAGTACCAGTACTGGGCGGCGAACGACTGGTTCAGGTGGTAGCGCTGCTCCAGGACCTGGACGCTGCCCGGGGGCAGGGACTGTCCGCCCGACAGCGCGGCCAGCGGGGTCCCGGGCGCCAGATACAGCGCCGCGAAGATCACGAAGCTGGCCACGAGCAGGCTGGCCAGGAGCATGACCAGCCTGCGCCCGACGAAGCGCCAGCGCATCGCTCAGCCGGTCCCGCCCAGCTGATCGGCCCAGGGGGAGAAGAGGTAGGAGGTCGAAGCGACCGCACCGGTCAGGCCCTTGGCCAGCACCAGCACCGTGTCCGGCTCGACGTCGGGGATCCACAGCATTTGCTGTATGGTCAGTTTCTCCGCCTTGGCCACCAGCGCCGCCCGCTGGTCCGGGTTCGCCGTGCCGCGTGCCTGCTCCAGCGCTGCGACGATCTGCGGTTCGTCCAGGTTGTCGTAGTTCACCGGACCGCCCGGCAGCTCGAACGCGGCCAGCAGTGCCGCGGGATCGGAGTAGTCGCCGTAGTCCACCGCTACGAAGCCGTCGATCCCCGCCCGGGCCTGGGGGGAGACGAAGAAGTTGAAGTAGTCCTGGGCCGATACCGACTTCAGTGCGGGCTTCAGTCCGATCGCCTGCGCCGCTGCCTCATAGGCCGCCGCCACCCCGGCGTACACGGCCACCTGGCTGGTGGTGCCGAACGTGATCGTTTTCCCTGTGTCCCCGGCCTGCTGAACCAGCTTCCTAGCCTCGGCGATGTTCTGGGCCAGTACCGGCGAGCTGTCGTACGCCCGGGCGAACACGGACTTGCCGTAGCCGAACGTCCCCGGGTTGGACAGCCACCGCGGAAGCTGCGCCGCACCCTGGTAAACCGAGTCGATGATGCCCTGCCGGTTCAGCGCCATCGACAGTGCCCGGCGGACGTTCAGGTTGCCGAGTACACCCTGGTAGCTGGTGATCTCGAGCATGTCGCTCGACCAGCCCGGACCCCGGTAGACCCGGACCGCGCCGCTGTGCTCGAGCTGGCCCAGGGTGGGCAGCCCGACCCCGTAGACCCCCTGGATCGCCCCGGTCAGCAAGCCCGCCGTCAGTGACGTGATGTCTGGGACGCCCTTGATGGTGATCTGGCCGACGAGCGGGTGGACCGACGGATTCCAGTAGTGCGGGTTGCGCACCGCGACCACTCCCACCCCCGGTGTCCACGACTTGAACATGTACGCGCCGGTGCACATGATCGATCCGGCCGGAGTCCCGTAGTTCTTGCCCTCCTTCTCGGCGAAGCTCTTCTCGATGATGATCCCCGGCATGGAGGCGAGCTCGCCCTCCAGCCAGTAGTCGGGCTGCGTCAGCTTGACCGTCACCTGGGTCGGGCTGGTCGCCGTGACCGAGGCGATCCGGTCCAGCCGGCTCGCGTAGTACCCGCCGAGCTTGGGGTTGGCCGCGCGATCCAGGCTGAATACCATGTCCGCGGAGGTCACCGGGTGGCCGTCCCAGAACTTCACCCCCGGCCGCAGCGTGAACACCAGCGTCGTGGGCGACGGGTTCGAGACCGTGGCCAGGCCGGGCTCCAGCGAGCCATCGGGCGCCTGGCGGAGCAGCGACTCACACATGAGGGAGTCGGCGGTGTATTCGGGATAACCTCCCGAGTAAATGGGGTCGAGCGAGGTCACGTCGCGGTTGGTGGCCCAGACCACCGAGGACACCGGCCTGGTACCTGCCGGGGTGACCGCGGCCAGGCCCGGGCCCGGCGAGGCATTGCCCGGCGGTGAGGCTGATCCGCTCGAGGAACCGGAGCAAGCCGCGACCGCCATCGTGCCCGCCATCACGATGGCCGCGACCGCCGCCCGGGTGTGCCTGTGATCCATCTCTCCCCAAGGGCCACCACGCAGCTTGCGGAACTGGGTACCGCCACCAGCAGGCACCATCATCTCGCCGGGCCCTCCCCGGGCGCAAATGCGTGCTTGACCTATTCTGAAGCCTCGGAAGATCATGAGAGGGCGGATTCTCACGGCGCGAGGGGCATGACTGACACCGACGTACGTCAGCAGGCGGACCGGCCTGGCCGCATAGGCGGGGCGGGATACGACCTTATCGCGGCCAAGCTCCTGCGTCCCTTGGTACGGGCGGGGTCCGTCTACCGGTTGCCGCTGGTCGAAGAACTGGCGAAAGATCGTTCCCATCCGATCGTGTCGGTGGTCGCGCCGGCCGGTTACGGCAAGACGACGCTACTGTCGCAGTGGGCCGAGGCCGACGCTCAGCCGTTCGCTTGGGTGTCGGTCGACGAGGGCGACAACGACCCGAGGGTCCTGCTGACCTATATCGCCGAGGCGCTGGATGCGGTGGAGCCCCTCGGGCCGCGGGTATTCGACGCGCTGGCCTCGCCGGACAGCTCGGTGCCCGGCTCGGTGGTGCCGAGGATAAGCAACGCCTTCGCGTCGATCAGCTCTCCCGTAACGCTGCTGCTGGACGACGTACACCTGCTGCACAACCGAGAATGCCGGGCTGCGCTGTCGATGCTAGCCGAGCACGTACCCTCAGGGTCGCGGCTGGTACTGGCGGGCCGGGACCAGCCGCCGGTGCGGACCGCCAGGCTGCGCGCGGCCGGCCAGATCCTGGAAATCGGCCCCGGTGACCTGTCGCTCACCGCCGCTGAGGCATCCTTGCTGCTGCGCGCCGCCGAGGTGAGCCTGGCCGCGGACGAGCTGGCGGAGCTGTACCGCCGGACTGAGGGGTGGGCGGCCGGGCTGTACCTGGCCGCGCTCTACCTGAGGGAGGGCGGCTCGCTGCCGGGCATGGCGGCCTCGTTCGGCGGCGACGACCGGTTCATCAGTGAATACGTCGAGTCGGAGTTCCTGGCCAGGATCTCCCGGCGGCAGCGGGTGTTCCTGACCAGGACCGCGGTGCTGGAGCGGATGTCTGGGCCGCTGTGCGAGGCCGTGCTCGAGCTGCCTGGCGCCGGCACGGTCCTGGCCGAGCTGGCCACGTCGAACCTGCTGCTGGTGCCGCTGGACCGTCGCGGGCAGTGGTATCGCTACCATCATCTGTTCCGGGACATGTTGCGCGCCGAGCTGGAGCGCGAGGAGCCAGGTCTGGTGCCAGAACTGCGCCGCCGCGCCGCAGCCTGGTGCCAGCACCACAACATGCCCGAGGACGCCCTGGAATACTCCATGGCCGCGGGGGACGTCGAGGCGGCCGGCCGGCTGATCGACGAGCTTTCCGCGCTCGCCTACCGGCAAGCCAGGATCACGACCCTTCAGCGGTGGTCCCGGTGGCTGGAGGACCGGGGCGGCATGGAGGGGCACCCGATCGCCGCCGTGTGGGCCTCGATTATCGCCGCGCTGTCGGGACGGCCGGCCGAGGCCGAGCGGCTGGCCGAAGCGGTCGATCGCTGGCTGTATGACAATGATTCGCGCCCCGCTGACCCGGCCGCCGAGGCGTGGGCGACCATGCTGCGGTACACGCTGTGCCGTCACGGAATCGAGCAGATGCGCGCCGATGCCGACCAGGCCCCGCAGAGGTTCGCGGCGGCGGGCCTGGAGGCGGCGAGCGTGCCCATGGCCCAGGGACTCGTGCGGGTCCTGTCCGGTGACCTCGACGGCGGTGACGCGTGCTTCGAGGAAGTCGCCAGAATGGCGGACCGGGGCCCTCCCGACGTTATCGCGCGGGCGCTGTGCCAGCGGGCCCTGCTGGCGATGGAGCGACACCAGTGGAGCCAGGCCGAGGAGTTCGCCAGCCAGGCGCGCGGCGTTCTGCACGGGGCGGGTCTTGAGAAGTACTCCCTGCTCTGCGCGGTGCAGGCCCGCCTCGCCCTGCACCGGGGAGACATCCCGGCGGCGCGGCGGGAACTCGTCAGCGCGCAGGAGCTGCGGCCCCTGTTGACCTACGCGATTCCCCATCTGTCCATCCAGTTCCGGATCGAGCTCATCCGCGTCCACCTCGGCCTGTCCGACCTGGCCGGGGCCAGGACACTCATGCGCGAGGTCGACGAGCTGCTCAAACGCCGGCCCAAGATGGGAGTCCTGGTCGACGAGGCCGAGGAGTTGCGGGCCCGGCTGTCCAGGGAGCGCGACTCGAGCGGCCCCGGGGCATCCGCGCTGACCACGGCCGAACTGCGCCTGCTGCCGCTGCTCACCACCCACATGTCATTCCCGGAAATCGCCGCTGAGCTGTGCCTCTCCCCGAACACCATCAAGTCGCAGGCGATGTCGATCTACCAGAAGCTCGGTGTCTCCTCCCGCCATCGGGCGGTCACCCGGTCCCGGGAACTGGGACTCCTGGAGGGCTGAGGCCACGTCGTCACCTGGCACGAATGAGGCCTGGCCTCCAGGACGGCTGCACGACCCCCTGGCGGGCGGGTTATACTCCCGCCATGACGGTGTGCCTGCTTCTCATGTCGCCGCACTGACGCGATCGGCCAGTGCGGCAGCCCCTCACGCGTGAGGGGCTTTTTCATGTCCCGCGCTAACACGAGGAGAAGCAGATGGACGAGGGGACGCCGCGATTCCGGTACGACGCCCGGCTGGCCAACGAGATCGAGCTGGCCTGGCAGGACCGCTGGGAACGAGAGGGAACATTCCAGGCCGCGAACCGCGCTGCCGACAGGCCCAAGTTCTACCTGCTGGACTTCTTTCCCTATCCCAGCGGCATCGGCCTGCACGTCGGCCATCCGCTGGGCTACATCGGCACCGACGTGTTCGGCCGGTACCTGCGCATGACCGGGCATAACGTGCTGCATCCCTTCGGGTTCGACACCTTCGGACTGCCCGCGGAACAGTATGCGATCGACACCGGGCAGCACCCGGCCGTCACCGTGCAGCACAACGCGGCCGTCATGCGCCGCCAGCTGCGGCGGCTGGGGCTGGCGCACGACCGCCGGCGCGAGATCCTGACCAGCGACCCGTCGTTCTACCGCTGGACGCAGTGGATCTTCCTGCAGATCTTCAACAGCTGGTTCGACCCGCGATCCCAACGGGCCCGGCCCATCAGCGAGCTGGTCGCCGAGTTCGCCTCCGGCCAGCGCCCGGTGCCGGGCGGCCAACCCTGGGCCGGCCTGTCCGCCGCCGAACAGCGAGACGTCGTCGACGGTCACCGGCTGGCCTACCGGGCCGAGGAGGTCGTCAACTGGTGCCCGGGGCTGGGCACCGTGCTGGCCGACGAGGAGGTGACCGACGAGGGCCGCAGCGCGGTCGGCAACTATCCCGTCTACCGCAGGCCGCTGCGCCAGTGGCTGCTGCGCATCACCGCCTACGCCGAACGGCTACTGGCAGGCCTGGACGACCTGGACTGGCCGGAGAACATCAAGCGCCTGCAGCGGAACTGGATCGGCCCGAGCGGGGGACCGTACCGCATGCGGGACTGGCTGTTCTCCCGGCAGCGGTACTGGGGCGAGCCGTTCCCCATCGTCTACGACGACGCCGACCCATCGCACCCCATAGCGCTGCCGGAGGAGATGCTGCCGGTCACGCTGCCGGAGATGACCGACTTCCGGCCCGCGGCGCAGGACGACGCCAGCGACCCGGTGCCCGCCCTGGCCCGGGCGGCCGAATGGGCGCACGTCACCCTGGACCTGGGCTACGGCCCGAAGCGCTACCGGCGCGAGCTGAACGTCATGCCCCAGTGGGCGGGCTCGTCCTGGTATTACCTGCGCTACCTGGACCCACGTAACACCAAGGCGCTGGTCGACCCGGACATCGAGCGCTACTGGATGCAGCCGCGCGGCGTCGACCTGTACGTCGGCGGCGTCGAGCACGCCGTGCTGCACCTGCTGTACGCGCGGTTCTGGCATCAGGTGCTGTACGACATCGGCGTCGCGAGCACCCCCGAACCGTTCGGCCGACTGTTCAATCAGGGCTACATCCTGGCCGACGCGTTCACCGACGCCCGCGGCCAGTACGTGCCCGCGGCCGAAGTTACCCGCGATGACGGCAAATGGACCTACCGCGGGCAGCCGGTCACCCGGCGGGCCGGGAAGATGGGCAAGAGCCTGAAGAACGGCGTCAGCCCGGACGAGATCTACACCTCCTACGGCGCGGACACGCTGCGCCTGTACGAGATGGCCATGGGCCCGCTGGACGGTGACCGCCCATGGCACACCGACGACATCGTCGGCATGCACCGGTTCCTGCAGCGGCTGTGGCGCCTGATCGTCGACGAGGCAACGGGGGAGACGCTGCTGCCCGCGGCCTCGGAGCCCGAGCCGCCGCTGGATCCCACGATCGCCAAGCTGCTGCACCAGACGATCATGGCCGTCCGGGAGGACTTCGCCGCGCTGCGGTTCAACACCGCGATCGCGCGGATCATCGAGCTGACCACGCACGCCAGTAGGACCGGGGACCGGGTGCCGCGCGCGCTGGCCGAACCCCTGGTCCTGATGGTCGCGCCGCTGGCCCCGCATGTGGCCGAGGAACTGTGGCAGCGGCTGGGGCACCCGCAGTCACTGACCTACGAGCCGTTCCCGCGGGCCGATCCGGCGCTGGCCGCGCAGGCCACCGTGACGCTGCCGGTCCAGGTCGGCGGCAAGCGGCGGTTCGCCATCGAGGTTCCCGCCTCGGCCGGGGAGGCCGAGATCGCCGGCGTGCTGGCCCGCCATCCCGACTTCCCGGCCGACGACGTCGCCCGGCTGGTCATCGTGCCCGGCAAGATCGTCAGCATCGTGCTGCGATAATTCCCTCGTGGGCGAGCTTCCCAGCGGTGCGGTCACCTTCCTGTTCAGCGACATCGAGGGCTCGACCCGGCTGGTCAAGACGCTGCGGGAACGGTATGCGCCGGTGCTGGCCGAGCACCGGCGGCTGGTCCGGGCCGCCATCGCCGGGTATGGCGGGCATGAGGTCGACACCCAGGGCGACGCCTTCTTCGCTGCCTTCGGCGAGGCCAAACGGGCCGTGCTGTGCGCGCTGCAGGCGCAGCGGTCGCTAGCCACCCATGACTGGCCGGACGGAGCGCGGGTCCGGGTGCGGATGGGCATCCACACCGGCCATGCGGTCCCGGCCGACGGGGCGTACACCGGCCTGGCCGTCCACCGCGCCGCGCGGATCTGCGCCGCGGCCCGCGGCGGCCAGGTGCTGGTCTCCCAGGCGACGCAGACCCTCGTCGAGGACGAGGAGGAATCCGAGCAGCTGGGCTTCGCCCTCGTGCCCGTGGGGGAGCACCGCCTGAAGGACCTGGACCGCCCGGTCCTGCTGTTCGAGCTCGCCGCGGCCGGGCTGGATCCGCCGACGGGGCTGGACCCACCGGGCGCCCCCGACGCGGGTACCGACGCGGCGGGCGGGCCGGCGGCGGGGCTGCATGGGTGGCCGGCGGCGCTGACCAGCTTCGTCGGCCGGGCGGCCCAGGTCGATGAGGTGGCCGGGCTGCTGGATGAGTTCCGCCTGGTCACGGTGGCCGGACCCGGCGGGGCGGGGAAGACCCGGCTGGCCGGTGAGGTGGCCCGGCGGGTGGCGGGCCGTTTCGCGGACGGCGCGTGGCTGGTCGAACTGGGACCGGTGCGGGACCCGGCCCAGGTGGCCTCGGTGGTGGCGGCGGCGCTGGGCGTGCGAGAGCAACCGGGGCTATCCGCGGCCGACGCGGTGGCGCGGGTGCTGGCCCGGCAGCAGCTCCTGCTGGTCCTGGACAACTGCGAGCAGGTGATCGCCGCGGCCGCGGCGCTGTGTGGCCGGCTGCTGGCCGCAGCCGACGATCTGCGGATCCTGGCCACCAGCCGGGAGCCGCTGCGGGTGGCCGGGGAAGCGCGCTACCGGCTCGCGCCGCTGGCGCTGCCCGGCCTGGATGACCTGGCCGAGGCGGCCCGGGCCGAGGCGGTGGCGCTGTTCGCGGACCGGGCCCGGCAGGCCGATACGCATTTCGCCCTGGACGAGCGGACCGGCCCGGCGGTGGCGCGGCTGGTCCGGCGGCTGGACGGGATGCCGCTGGCCATCGAGCTGGCCGCGGCGCGGGTCGAGACGCTGGGCGTGACCCAGCTGCTGGACCGGCTCGGTGACCGGTTCGACCTGCTGACGGCCGCGGACCGGGCGGCGCCCGAACGGCACCAATCGCTGGCCGCCACCGTGGACTGGAGTTACCAGCTGCTCGGCGAGCACGAACAGCAGGTGTTCCGCGCGGTTTCGGTGTTCCCGGGCCCGTTCACCCTGGAGGCCGCCGAGGCGGTGGCCGGGCCCGGGGCCGACGCGGCCGTGCTGCGCCTGGTGGACTGCTCGCTCCTGGTGCCGCCGCGGACCGGCCCGGACGGCCGGTCCCGCTACGCCATGCTGGAGACCCTGCGGACCTTCGCGGCCGTCCGGCTGGCCGAGGTCGGCGAGCAGGACCGGGCCGCCGCCGCGCTGGCCGGTTATGCGCTGCGCGTCGCCGAGGAAGCCCTGGCGGGCCTGCAGACCGGCTCCGCCGAACTGGCCGCCCTGCGGCGGCTGGATGCCGAGGACGCCACCACCCGGCAGGCGCTGGCCTGGGCCCTGGAACACGATCACGCCACGGCGCCGCGCCTGGCCGTCGCGCTGGCCCCGTGGTGGCTGCTGCGCGGCCGGGCGGCGGGCGAAGACGAATTGCTGCGCGCGGCCGCCGGTTACGCCGAGACGGGCAGCGAGGTCTGGTGCGACGCGCAGTTCTGGCGCGGCGAGACGGCTTTGCACGCCGCCGATCTGAACGGAGCGCTGGGCCACTTCACGGCGATCATGGACGCGATCGCCGATCAGGGGCCGTCCCGGGCGCTGGCGGAGGCCCTGACCGGCCGGTCGATCGTCTTCGCCTCGCTGGGCCAGCTCGCCGAGGCCATCGAGGAGGGCCGCCGCGCCCAGGCCATGGCGCGGACGCTCGATATCCCGGACATCGAGGCGCTGGCCCTGCAGGACCTGGCCATCGCGGCCATCAACGGCGGCGATTTCGGCGGCGCGCTGCAGCTGATCGGGCAGCTGGAGCAGATCCACGCCGACCTCCCCGGCTGGCTGGCCCGGGTCGGCAGCAACATCCTGATCGGCGCGCTGATCGAATCCGGCGAGCTGGCCGCGGCCGAGCAGCTCTGCACGGCCGTGCTGACCCAGGCCCGGGACGTAGGTGACCTGCGGGTCCTGGGCTCGTTGCTGGACCTGATGGCGGACCTGGACCTGCGGGCCGGGCGCACCGGCGACGCTACCGCGCGGCTGCGGGAGGCACTCCAGCTCACCATGCGCACCGGCATCTGGTTCGAGCTGATCAACATCTTGAACCACTGCGGGGAGCTGTGTGCCCTGACCGGGCGCCCGGCCGAGGCCCTGACCACCTGGGCCGCCTACGTGGCGTTCGCCCAGCGCGAGGGGTTCGTGGAGGATCCCCACACCGACGACCGGCTGGCGCTGGCGCGCGAGGCCCGGGAGACGCTGGGCCCCGCCGCGGCCGCCGCGGCCGAGGAACGGGGCAGCGCGATGAGCGCCGCCACCGCCGCGGAGTACGTGCTTATGCTGACCGCCCCGACGGCGGCCGCGTACGCGCCGGACGTTGCGCCGGGCTCCGGCCTCGAGCAGCTTGATGAACGAGAGCGCGAGCTGGTCACGCTGGTGGCCCAGGGCCGCACCGACGCCGAGATCGCCGCCCGGCTGCGCGTCAGCGTCCGTACGGTCAGCTCCCGCCTGGGCCGCATCCGCGACAAGACCGGGTGCCGCCGCCGCGCCGACCTGACCGGCCTGGCGCTGCAGGCAGGCCTGGTCTAACCGGCGCGCGGCCCGCAGTCCCTTATCCAGAAGTTCCACCTCCAGCGCGATCTGCTGGGGAAGGAACGTGACGGAACGCGCTAACATCGCTCAACACCGAGGTGGTGACATAGTTGAGCGGAAGCGGCGCGGGATCAGCCGGCATCGACACGTCGGTGCCGAACGTCGCCCGGATCTACGACTACATCCTCGGCGGCAAGGATAATTTTGCCGCCGACCGGCGGGCGGCCCAGCAGTTGCTCTCCGTCCTGCCCGACATCGCGGGGGTCGTCCGCGACAACAGGTCGTTCATCGGCCGCGTCGTCCGCTTCATGGCCGCAGAGGCCGGGATCCGCCAGTTTCTCGACCTCGGCGCCGGCCTTCCCACCCAGAACTGCGTGCATGAGATGGCGCACGCGGTCGCGCCGGACGCCCGTGTGGTGTACGTCGACAACGATCCGGTGGTCTGCTCGCATGGCCAGGCGCTGCTCGGGTCACGCGGCACAGTCGGCTTCGCGCTCGGCGACCTGCGCCGGCCCGCCGAGATCCTCCGGAACCCGGAAGTACTGGCCAGGCTCGACTTTTCCCAGCCGGTGGGCGTGCTGTGCGTGTGCGCCCTGCACTTCGTGCCGGACACCGAGAAGCCCCATCAGATCGTCGCCGATTATCGCGATCACCTGGCACCGGGCAGCTACCTGGCCATCACGCATGGCATTACCGCGGACACCCCGGAAGAGGACCCGGACGGGCTGGTCCAGAGCGTCACGAACGTCTATCAGAACGCGTCGGCACAGATGCACGTGCGGCCGAGAAAGGAGATCGAGCGATTCTTCGACGGCTTCGAGATCCTGCCTCCTGGGGTCGTGTGGACGGCCGGCTGGCGCCCTGATCCCGGCACCCGGCCAGCCGGCCGCCCGGATTCCCTGTACGGCGGCCTCGGCCGCAAGCCAGCGCCCTAGCCCCGGCCCGGAACGATAGGGAGAGCCCATGCGCGTCGCAATGGTCCGCACCGCGGCCGACGAGCCGAGTGTGGCGGTCGAGTCCGACGGCGGCTGGGTGCCGCTGCTGACCGTGCCCGGCGCGGACCGGCTGGGACCAGCCGGCTCCGACCTGCTGACGTTCCTCGGCGCGGGCGAGCAGACGCACCAGCTGGCGGCCGAGCTAGCAGCCACCCAGGCGCCGAACGGCGAACCGGCTCCGCCGCTGCTCAGCCCGCCGTTCCGCCCCACCGCGTTCCGCGACTGCTCGCTGTGGGAAGAGCACATGATCGGCGTGGCCCGCGGCCTGCTGCAACTGCGCGAGTCCGCCGCCGGCCTGGTGGCCGACCGCTACGAGCGGCTGGCCCGGCGCCCGTTCCCGCGGCTGCGTCCTCGTCCGCTGTGGTACCAGGTGCCGCTGTACTACAAGGGCAACCCGGCCACGTTCATCGGCGACGGACAGACCGTCCGCTGGCCGGCCTACGCCCAGGCCCTGGACTACGAGCTCGAGATCGGGATCGTCATCGCCCGCGACGGCGTGGACCTGACCCCCGACGAGGCCCTCGGCGTGGTCGGCGGCTTCGTCCTGCTGAACGACTTCAGTGCCAGGGACGTACAGTTCCGTGAGATGGTCGAGGGTCTCATGGGCCCGGCCAAGTCGAAGGACTTCGGCACCGCGCTCGGGTCGGTCGTGGTCACCGCCGAGGAGTTCCTGCCCGCCCTGGCCGCGCTGACCGCCGAGGTCCGCGTGAACGGCGAGCTGTGGGGCACCGGGAGCACCCGGAACATGCAGCATACGGTGGCGGACGTCATCGCCTACGCGAGCGCGGGCGAGCAGCTGACCGCGGGCACCGTGATCGGGCTGGGCACGCTGCCCGGGTGCAGCGGGATCGAGACCGGCCGGTGGCTCTCGCCCGGCGACGTGATCGAGCTGACGGCCGGCCCGCTCGGCCGGCTGACCAACACGCTGGGGGAGCCGGACCCGTGGCGGCCGAAGGGACCGGTGCCCCGCGGCCGGTGGAGCATCGTGAACCGGGCCGGTGAGGAGGCTGACCCCGCCGCCGACCCCGCGCCCTGGTCCCCGCCGCCCGCGCCCGCCCTGATCGGCGTGCTCGCCCCCAACCAGCTACTCGACCAGGTCGAACGCTGGGAGGTGCCCGGCGGGACCAGGCCCGAGGACATCGTGTTCGACGCCGACGGCCGGCTGTACGCGGGGGTCGAGGACGGCCGGATCTGGCGGTGGCCGGCGGCCTACCCCGACTCCGGTCCAGCGGTGCTGTTCGCCGACACCCACGGCCGCCCGCTCGGCCTGGAGATCGACCCGACCGACGGAACCCTCATTGTCTGCGACGCGTACCGCGGCCTGCTCAAAGTGGACCAGGACGGTCGCACCCGGATCGTGGCCGACAGTTACGCGGGCCGACGGCTCAAGTTCACCAACAACGCCGCCGTCGCGGCCGACGGCGCCGTGTATTTCTCCGACAGCTCGACCCGGTTCCGCATCGAGCACTACAAGCAGGACCTGCTCGAGCACCGGCCCAACGGCCGGGTGTTCCGCTACCGCCCGGACGCTGAGGAGCTCGACCTCATCGCCGACAGCCTCTATTTCCCGAACGGCGTGGCACTAGCCCCCGACGAGTCGTTCCTGCTGGTCGCGCAGACCGCCGGATATGACATCCTGCGCATCCCCCTGATCGGCCCCGACCCAAAGACCGCTGGTCGCCCCGAGCCGTTCGCGTCCAACCTCCCCGGCCTGCCCGACAACATGTCCCCGTCCGGAGGCGACAGAGCTGGGGATGGCGGCTACTGGGTCGCCTTCCCCTCGCCGCGGCTCGCGTTCGTCGACCGGATGATGCCCCACCCGGCCCCCCGCCGCGTCGCCGCCCGCCTCCCCGAGCGCCTGCAGCCCGCCGCGCAACGTTACGGCCTGGTCGCCCGCGTCGGCCCCGACGGCTCGATCACCCGCACCCTGCACGGCCCCGCCGGCTCCTACCGCGAGATCGTCGGCGTCCGCGAGCACGACGGCTGGCTCTACCTAGGCAGCCTGGCCGAGACCGCCGTAGCCCGCGTCCGCCTAACCAACTAACCCGTATCCCACGCACCCATCGTGACCCACGGCCGACCGGGTCCTGGCCGCGGCCGCTCCCGGCATGCCGTTCGGGGAGCTGCGTGCTGCCGCGCACAAGCTGGTCCTGCAGCTCGACCCCGAGGCCGTGAAGAAAACGCAAGGAGGCCGCCTGGGCGCAGGCGCATGTGCGGCCGTTCCGGGAGCGGTCCGGCAATGCCGGGATGGCCGCCCGTGAGCTGCCGTCGGATGAGGTGCTGGCGTCGTGGCAGCATGTGGAGCAGCGGGCCCTGGATCTGCGCGCCGCTGGCCTGCCCGGCAGCCTGCGGCAGCAGCTGGACGACATCTACGCAGTCGCCCGCGCCGCCGCCTCCGCCGTCAATGGCCCTGGCACCCTCCCGCCCGCGGCGGCCTTCGGCACCGCCGTCGCCGACATCATGCTGCACGGCCGGCCCGGCAGTCCCGACCCGGAAATCGCCGCCAAGCTCGCCACCACCGACGACCACGTCCTCCTCACTGCCACGCGCAGCCCCGCACCCCGCCTCCCCGGCGACCCGCTGACAGCGCGCTCACCCTGACAGAGGGACGCGTCGCCGACTATCCGGCCACTGCGGGCGCCTTGGGC